>JAEEGL016482229.1_pt1 | contig 46111 bp, 43 predicted proteins | sample 9134231 | NCBI WGS metagenome assembly JAEEGL01 (sample SAMN16246548, study PRJNA631951) | gut metagenome | biome: gut microbiome; feature: rumen; material: fiber-attached | host: Bos | place: Iran: Karaj | collected 2018-10 | reverse complement strand
GTTAGTATGAACAGAGCCAATATTGGATGTAGCCCAAAGAGTTCCGCTAGTAAGTCCTAAATCTACATATTCTGGTTTCACGGGATCTTCAGGTTCAGGCTCTCCAATAACCTCTACAAAACAAGACAACGTCCTGTTGCCATATTTTGCATAGATAGTACACTCGCCGATTCCAACTGGAGAGACAACACCCTTGCTTACTGATGCCACGTCTACATCTGAAGTTGTCCATTCTACATCATCTACTAAAATAGTTCCACTTGGCAGACTGACAAATCCCAAAGTGAATGGTTGGTCTGTCAGGTTCAAAACAAGTCGCTTTTCTACTAAAATAAATTTTTCAGAAGACATATCAACAACTGGACGAATTTGGGTTCCAAAACCAACCTGTGCTGGTTTCATAGAAATAGTGTCTTTCTTAAACGTAAGAAGATAAGATCCATTAGTTTTGTAGAATGTCGAGGTCCAATACATTCCTGTCACCTGGTCTTCATTTAGGTCGCCACCTTCAAATTTTTCTCTCTTCCAACCGTATGCTGGTAAGAAAAGTGTATTGCCATTCTTTCCTATGAACTCTCTTCCATAAACGCCATTCTTCTCTGTCCAATGGCTTTCCAACTCTGTCAACTCATTAAATTCACTCAATGTCGGCATTCGCCAGTCAGAATTCCAATTTGAATAAGCTGCATCATAATGTGGTCTTAAATTACCAGTGAGATTTTCCGTCAAACTGTCAGCGACATCGTTTATGACACCTTTAGAATAAAGTTCATCCATTGTATACCCCCACTAATCACTATTTGAATAATAAGAATTTTTTTCAGACACTTCACGCCAAGCATAATACCCTACTCGTGCTTCTGAATTGGCAGATCCAACATTGTAAGTCGCCCACAGCGTTCCACTTGCCAAGCCAAGATCAACGAACTCTCGTCCACCAACGGTCAAAGCATGAGTCACTTTCACGGCACAACTTACCATTCTCGACCCATATCGACCAGATATGACACACTCTCCTTCGTTGATCGGAGAGACATATCCATCGCTGACTTTTGCTACAGCAGGATTAGAACTTGTCCATATGACATCGCTTGCTCTCACACTACCTTTGGGAACACTTGTAAATCCCAACCACTCAGAGTCCATCGTGTTTTTGAGTTCAAGTTCAGTCTTTTCTATACATATAATAGGTTCAAAAGCAATACTATCGACCTCTGATGCCGACAATTCGTAAAGTAGATTTCCACTCTTGTAATGGCGGATTGTATTGTCGGATATAGCCACACTGTCTATATTAGACACATCTTCACTTTTGATGATATCTCCGTCTTTATAATGATAAAAAAACTGTTGTGCAGATACGGTGGCAAAAATTGCAACTATCGATGAGAATGCAAATCCAGAAATATATTTTTTTATATCCATGACGTCCTTTTACTTTTTCAAAAATTTAGCAAATAAACCTCCTACCTTAACCAAATAGATTCCTTCTGATAACGAAGAGACAATAACCTCGGATCCTTTACTCTCAATGACTATCTCTCCATTCATATTCATGATGTAGACTTTTGGGGATTCTCCGGCACCATAGATTCTTAATTTATCAGATACAGGATTTGGGAATATGGAAATAGAGTCGGCAATCGCTGTTTTGTCAACTGTTTTTGCCATTTGCATCTCTTTGGTTGTAAAAAGACGTATGTTTTCTTTTTTCGTACCGTCTTTCATATTTGCAGTGAACGTAGAAATGGAATCACTGTTTATCACAACGAAATTTTGAATCTGTCTAAATTCCACTTTATCATGAAATCCATCTACACCTAACAGGATAAGATTTTCTGCAGAAACAACATTTGCCACAGTTAAACATGTGGCAATCAATAGATTTTTTATAACCTTTTTTACCATTTTTTTGTGTTTTCGGCAAAATTACCGACTTTTTATGCGTGTTGACATAAAAGAATGCACAAAAATATATTGTGTTTAAACTATTTTAACTTTTCATAATGAGATCAATTTTGTCATTCTGGGGGTCCATGTTTTACAAACTATACTCAACAAACGTATTCACCTCTTCAGCCACCCACTGAGCTGAAATGGATTCCGACGTTTTAAGCTGGGCAATAATTGATTTCACTCTGTCGAGATATTGCTCACGTCGAGCCACCTGCTTCAAGAAAAAGGCGATCGCAGACAAGGCTCTCTTGTCCGTATTATGCACATCATCCACAGATTTGGATAAGTACTGCTCTATCATAGTGTCTACGGATCTGTCGTTCATAAGAAGACGCGAATGCAACGAATATCCGATCAGCATTTTCTGCCATTCCGTCGCATCAGCAAGACTTACCACAATATTTCCTGCAAAATCAAGTCTGATCAAAAGATTGCGAGACAGATACTCAGCAATCTCCTCGTTGAAGGCTTCCGACACCCATCTGTCTGCCACCTCTGGTGTGCAACATTCCGTCGGCATTATGATTGTGGCGATAAGCATCGTCTCTCGTTGACGCAATCCCCATAAACTTTCTGCAAGTTCCGCATCTGGCTCGATCTCCACAGTCAACTCCCTCAAACGAGGATATGTCACTCCAAAAGTCAGTTTATAGCCCAAATGACGCAATCTAGCTGCTGTGCTTCCATCCATCGACAGACGAAGCATCTCTTTCACCTTACGAACCCTCTCTCGGAGTTCCATTGTCTTATTTACCTTCAACATAATCTTCTATTTTATCAAGCCACCGATACTCAAACATTTTACATTTTGCATTCTGCATTCCTAATTTTGCATTTAAAAAGGATATCCTACAGCGAAATGGAATGCGAAATCATTCTTATTCATGCCATGTGCAGTACGCCACTGTGTGCCCTTATCAATTCGAGATGGATCGTGGAATTTCAGACCGAGGTCAAAACGGATCAAGAAATAAGAGAAATCTATTCTCAATCCAGCACCTCCGGCCAACGCAATCTGCTTATAGAATTCATCTATAAAGAATTCACCACCTTGCTGATCTTCGTTATTATCATTATATAACGTCCACACATTTCCTGCATCGACAAATGTGGCAAGCTCAAGTTTCCAGAACAATTTGATGCGGTACTCCAAATTCAACAGAAGATTAATATCACCCGTCTGAGCGAGATAGTCGTTAGTAGACGGAAATTTACCGGGGCCAAGTGTACGAACCGCCCAACCTCTCACGCCACTCGCTCCACCACCATAGAATCGTTTTTCAAACGGCACTCCGTCTGAATTTCCATACGGCACCGCGACACCAGCTTTCGCATGGTAAACAATCCTACACTTCTCGTTGATATACTGGTTGAAAGCATATTCCAATTCCGTCTTCACATATTGAGAATATGGAACCTTAAAAATCATATTCTGACCAAAATTCGACGTATCGTATTTACATACATGGCTGAAAAGCTGGAATGTGTTTCCTCCAGTCTCGAAACTAGCCTTGAAAAGTCTCTTATTAAGCAATCGCTTGCTCGACATATTATCAAATGTATAGGTGAATCCCGTACATAGGATCTGGTGGTCGGTATAATTATAGAGCAAGATAGGATTGGCATGCTCTTTGAAATACTTTTCACGGAAAGCATCCGCATTCTCCATCTTCACAAGATTATAGTCGAGGAAGTCTATCTCAAAATTATAGAAGCGACGACGTTGCCACTTATACTTCCATCCAAAACTAAGCTGGTCACGTCTATACCCCATCTGCTGGACACTGAACGCCGCATCAAGTTCTGTGTTGGCGTTGATACGTCGTCTGAAATCACGAGTCAGGAACGGGAACATCACACGGGGAATGGCAAGTGTGACACTAGCACCATAATCACGGATTTTATCATTAGTGATATCCATTCCGCTGATCGCCTCCTGAGAGTAGCTCAACTTGAATGTCAAGCATTCAGATCCACGGAAAATATTGTGGTGGCTCCATCCCAAAGTTCCGCCAAAACCGAAGTCGCCGGATGTGGTAGTAGCCTCAACATCAGCAGAAATTGATTTTGACTTTGTCGGAGAGAGTGTGATCTGGCAATCCACCTCATTAGCATCATTATGTTTGTCGTTGAAGTTGATATATGCGGCTCGCACAATGCCAAGAGAATTGAACTTAGACAAAGTGAAGTCGGAACGCATAGAATTGTAAGCCTCACCTTTTCCAAACATAATATTGTCTTCTATCACCGAAGATCTCAAAAACGGCTTGCGCATATACTTCATCAATATGCCCTCCTCCGTCCTTGCACTATCATACTCCAGCACCTCAGAGAAAGAGACATGCGTTTTGTCCAGCGTGACGACGGAGATATCTCCAATCCTATACTTTGTGTGCGGCACATCCACTCTGCTTCCATCCGACGTTGTCTTAGTGAACGGCTTGAGTTCCAATGTCAGATCCACCTTATGGTCGCCAACTGTCGTGTCCGCAGTGTAAGTGATATAATCCTTTGTGAAATAAAAATATCCGTGTCGACGCAACAGACTCGACATATTGTTGCGTTCCGCATCCAGCTCATCACTGTCGAAAAGCATTCCCTTCTTCAGTTTTGTCTCATAGAATCTGTCCGTCTCCACAATTTTTTTGATTGCGGAGTCGCCACGGTAATCGTATTCAATATTCTCGATTCGGAATGGTTCTCCTTCATTAATATGATAAGTCACCACAGCACGTTTCTTCTTGAACACCACGTCGGAGGTAACCTTTGCGTTCATGAATCCCTTCGCACGGTAGTATTTCTCCAACTGACGCTCCGACTGGATTCGCATCATAGAGTTGTAGATCACAGGCGGTTCACCCATCTTACGAAGAGCACGGCCCAAACGTCTGACCCTACCGTTGCGCTTTATAGAATCTTTTCTGGAAAGACTATAAAGACGGAGATGAGCACGGAAAAGACCGAAGATTTTCAGATTGGGTTGCTGACGGATATACGACTCCGCGTCGTTCTCCTTCAACTGCGTATTTTTATTGTTAATTTTTACGTCATCAAGCAAAAAATCACCATCCGCCACATACTTCACCGGCGAGCAGGCGGAAAATAAGACTAAAAATATTGCAATTATTAAGAAATACGTTTTTTTCATACATTTTTGACCTTTCTGCAAAGGTTTTGCAAATATATCCTTTTTATCACTAAAAATTTGTTATAACTTTGCTTTAATCATTGATTGAACGAAAAAAAATAATAAATAAGACATGACACTGATAAAATCTATTTCTGGAATCAGAGGTACTATTGGTGGAGGCACAGGAGATAACCTAACACCACTTGACGTAGTAAAATTCACAGCAGCGTTCGGCACTTGGATCGCAAAGAGAAACGGAAAGAAGACAGCGACTATCGTTGTCGGCCGCGACGCAAGAATTTCCGGACCAATGGTAGACTCTATCGTAACTGGCACACTTGTTGGTCTTGGTGTGAATGTAGTGAACATTGGTCTCGCATCAACTCCTACTACAGAGATCGCAGTTGTAAATGAGAAGGCAGACGGTGGTATCATCCTTACTGCAAGCCATAATCCAAAGCAGTGGAACGCATTGAAGCTTCTTAACGAAAAAGGAGAGTTCCTTTCTGATGCAGATGGAAAAGAGGTGTTGAAGATGGCTGACAACGACGAATACACATTCGCTGAGGTCGACAATCTTGGACAGGTCAAATATGTAAACAACTACGACGACATCCATATCGACAAGGTATTGGCATTGAAGCTTGTAGACGTAGAGGCTATCAAGAAAGCCAACTTCACAGTTGCTATCGATTGTGTCAACTCAGTCGGAGGTAATGTATTGCCAAAACTTCTTGAGCGTCTTGGCGTAAAGAACGTTAAATGCTTGAACTGTGAGGCTACAGGACACTTCGCACACAACCCAGAACCAATTCCAGCAAACTTGACTGATATCGCAGACCTTTGCAAGAAAGAGAAAGTTGATGTCGGTTTCGTTGTTGACCCAGATGTAGACCGTTTGGCTATCATCACAGAGAACGGCGACATGTTCGGAGAGGAATACACATTGGTTTCTGTCGCAGACTATGTGTTGAGCAAGACTCCAGGAAATACAGTTTCCAACCTAAGTTCAACTCGTGCTCTACGTGACGTGACAAAGCGTCGTGGCGGTGTCTACAACGCAGCTGCAGTAGGAGAGGTCAACGTCACAACTAAGATGAAGGCTACAAACGCCGTCATCGGCGGTGAGGGTAACGGAGGAGTCATCTATCCAGAGAGCCACTACGGTAGAGACGCATTGGTAGGTATCGCATTGTTCTTGACTCACCTTGCAAACAAGGGAATCAAGGTAAGTGAGTTGAAGAAGGAATACCCACTATATTTCATCTCGAAGAACAAGATCCAGCTTACTCCAGACATCAACGTCGACAAGGTGCTTGCTTCTATCAAGGAGGCTTACAAGAACGAAGAGGTCAACGACATCGATGGTGTAAAGATCGACTTCGCAGACAGCTGGGTTCATTTGAGAAAATCTAATACAGAGCCAATCATCCGTATCTATTCAGAGGCAGCTACTGAGGCTGAAGCTGAGAAGGTAGCAAAGGAGATCATGGACGCTGTAGCGAAAATCACAAAGAAATAAGATTTGTTTGAAGAAGTTAGGGTTCAGGGCAGAAATGTTCTGAACCTTAATTTTTGTTAAATATCTATCTGATCTACCTAAGCTATCATTATTATGATATATTTGCAAAGAGTTTAATATTAATCTAAGTTACAATATGAAAAACATTTGTTAATGTTGCTTTCCTGGACAATGATATTGTTAGGAAGCGTATCATTCGTCTCTTGTGGCGACGACGACGATGACAAAGGATCATCTTCAAATTTATCTTCAAATTCTTCTGTTTTCAAGAAATACGAAGGTAAAAGCGGAGCATTTATTGACGGTGACGATGTCGTATATATAAAAGGAAACCAAATCTCTGTATTTCATTTTTCTGGTGACCAAATCGAGGATGCTACTTCATACATCAATTATCAAAATGAAACATTAGCGAAAGCCGCTTACGAAAATGGAAAGAAAGAGAATCCAGATCTCAAAATTGATGGCACAGTCGTTTATGCACCTATAGACGAAGAAGAATTTGAAATGGCAGAAGCTTTGACAAAAGAGCAATTCTGTAAATACTTGAACGGAGATTATTCTGACCTTTACGATTTATCGGGAAATCTTGGAGGTCTGAATTAACCATTGAAGATTAAATCACAAGATCATTGAATAGTTATTTTTAATCTAGAATACAAAAAATAAGGATGTTGCGGGATTAACCATGCAACATCCTTATTTTTCATTTGACATATAGTGTTTACTTAGCGATATTTATCTTGAACGTTTTTCCATCAACAACAATCATGTAAATGCCTTTATCAAGAACAAATTCTGTGTTTTGTGAATTTGTCTTCACAGGCGTAAAACGGACGAGCTTGCCATCGATACTGTAGACCATAAGTTTATCATTTATCTCTGGAACCACTACACGATTACCAAACACATACACAGCATTGGATTTGTTGGAATCGATAATCTGGAAGTCTGTCGGTTCCATTTCATAGTTATAATAAACAGAAATCTCTTCATTATAATATACCGTGCCATGTAGAGAGTCCAGCACTGGGAAACAATCCAACTTGTCCGTAGGCGAAACCATAGCTCTCAGAGCATGTTTTCTTTCCTCAATTGTCTGATAAAACGGTTGTGTGCCGTCGGTAATTCCTTCATTTAACATGAAAGCCACAGCTCCACTTGCAAATGTTGCAGAATCCACGACCGTAATGTCGTATGGTTCCGGGATAGAAGTCTCTTCGACACCATCCAAAACGCTGTCGCACCCAACTAAAGCAAAACATTTGGTCACTTCCACACTGTCTGGATCAGGAAGATATGTCTCAAACTTTCCTCCAGATATTGATCCATAGTTTTGTTCTCCACTCACCTTTCCTGCATTAAAACAGTGGCTTATTTTGTAGAAATCATCACCGGCCAAACCACCAGCATAAGTTTTTCCTGTAATCTCACCAATATTGTAACAGTAATTAATTTGAGGATAACTTACAGGGCCATCACCTTTGTCTTTGCCGGATGATCCCGTAATACCTCCGGCGACAGAACCTGTAACATATCCCTCATTTCCACAGCGTTCTATCAGTCCCTGGTAATTACGAGCAGTGATTCCTCCCGCTTCTCCCCTAGTGTCCATTGTCATTATGGCACCATGATTTACACATCCATATATAGTGGCCAGTCTGTTTTCTCCACAAATTCCACCTACATTATTCTTACCTTTAACCGTCGCATAGTTTTCACAATTTACGACAACGCCCTTATTATTTGCAGTTATGCTACCTGCATTGCCATAGATATCCTCACTTTCAAAATGAGAATTGACAATCTTTAAGTTTTTTATAGTGCTATAAGGTCCGTTCTCTGCAAATAAGCCAAGATAAAACCAATCGCTACCTTTACAGAATAGACCACTTATTGAGTATCCGTTTCCATCGAAGCAAGCATTGTATACACCCAAACGTTCAACACCTATCGGTATCCACATTCTCAATGTATCCGCAATTGAATCCGTATTTGACAAATCCACGTCGTTCACAACTATATCATTCATCAATTTCGCATTAAGTGTAAGATTCTGCCACTCATTTATCTGGTTTGCAAAATCGTAAAGATCATCTGCAGTGTAGATAAGGAACGTTCCGTCATCATCCAGACGTTGGTCTTTTCCACATATTTCACACATCAAATCCTGATATTTGTGGACATGATAATCACAATGTACACATACATTGTTTTCCATTTCATGATCATGTTCCAAAGAATCTTTCTCATTGGAATAGAAGCCTACACAAGGACTTGATTGATACACATCTTTACCAACTAACAAAGGGAGAGTATCTTTTGACAAATCCTGATGCCATACAATAGAACCACTTGTAGAATTGGAATTCAGCAAGAAACATATTTTACCTGAAGTGAAATCTTTTGTATTGTATGGCTGGGGCACACTGAATTTTTGAGTCTGATGGCATTTGGTTGAATCATAATAACAGTTCTTTACATAAGAGATTTTTGTTATTCCACAGACATTCTTGAAATCACCTTCAAACGACCCAGCACTGTAACAGTCTTCTATAACTCCCGTATTGGAAAAAGAAATTCCTCCTGCAGATGTCTTAGCCGTTTTTGCAACCAAAACACCACAAAATCCACATTCAGCAATTGTGCCAGAATTATATCCGGCAATACCACCAATGCATTCTTCAGGGGACATTATAGTCGCTGTACTGTAACAATGTCTGATCTTGTTAAAATTCGCTCCACTGATACCACCTCTATATGGAGGACCGTAAGGATCCTCAAGCCCATCTACAATGGAATTATATGATTCACAATTCTCTATAGTTCCATAGTTACGTCCACAAATAACTCCGATATCATTTTTCGCAGAGAAATACGAGTCTTTGATTATCAAGTTTTTAATCACAGACTTTTCCGAACAAGATCCGACAAATCCAAAACTGAACAAATCTTTGTTTGGGTTGACGACAAGACCAGAAATGGAATGGCCATTCCCATCAAAGAGACCATCATAATTCACTAATTTGCCACATATTGGATCCCAAAGTTTAACTCCTTCATAATTTCCATCAAACAAATCCGGTTGAAGATTATTGACAACAATATCCGCAGTCAAAACACCATTGGCGGCAACAGATCCTTCATTGACAATAGACGCAAACTCATAAAGTTCATCCACATTTCCTATCTGATAAGGATTACCTGCACTACCGTCTCCATTAATTGCATAACAACAAACACAAAACAGTAATTCCCAAAATGTACTTAAAGTTTTTTTCATATATAATTTTTAAAATTTACGATGCAAAAATAACAAAAAACAGATTACGACATATTACATTCATATGAAATCAATTCACACAAAACAATGTAAAAGTCACACATAAGTATGAATATTGAAAAATGAAATTTGCTTACTTGCATATATAAAATATAATTTCTAACTTGCCAATTGTTTGCAGAAAATCGATAAAATATCATTGTTCTGATTCTAAAATGAAAAAACTGATTATTCTGACATTATCTATATTGCTGAATGGAATATTCGCAATCGCGTCTCCTTTCTCATTCTCTTTTGATGAGACGACGGGAGAGGCGACGCTTCTGTCTGTAGACAAAACTCTACCAAAAACGGCAATTATTCCAGACAGTGTGGAGAATGGAGGAAGATGGTATACCGTGACTAAAATAGCGAAACAGGCGTTTGCGAAATGTGGCAAGATGGAGACGGTGCAATTACCGTCGGGACTGAAAAAAATCGGACCTGTTGCATTTGCCGAGTGTGGCAAACTAAAATCAATCGTTATCCCCCAAGGAGTGGAAACCATTCCACACCACTGTTTCTACCTTTGCTCTTCACTCGAGTCGGTCACACTTCCGTCTACATTAAAATCCATTGAGCACGACGCTTTCATCGCTTGCAGATCACTGCAGACGATACATATTCCCAACAGTGTCCACCATATCGGCAGTTGGGCTTTCGGAGAAAATCTCGCTTTAGAATCTGTTGATTTTCAGGCAGACAATAAAAAATTATCCATCGGAGACCACGCATTCGACCGCAGTGGTTTGAAGACGCTGATCATTCCGTCGTTCGTGGATTCTCTCGGAGAATACGTGTTCAACGGATGCAGCTCACTGAAATCTGCCATCATAGAAACCGACCTTGATACCCTTCCAAAAATGACATTCCACGGCTGTGAAAACATGACCGGCTTGACCTTGAAAGGGAAAATGAATGCCATCGCATACGGAGCGTTTTCCGACTGTAAAAAGTTGGAAAGCATCACACTTCCTACCACATTGAAAGGAATCGGAGTGAATGCGTTTGACGGATGTAAAAGTCTGGCAACCATAAATTTGCAAAATCTAACGTTGCTACAAACGATTGGAGAGGCCGCTTTTTCAGGCTGTGAGAATATTGAAAAAATCTCATTGCCAAGCGGGATAAAGAAGATTGAAGACGGCACTTTCATGAGTTGCCATTCATTGATAGAGATAACAGGAGAAAATGTGGAATCTGAAGCAGAATTCTCTTTCTACGATTGTCCTAAATTAAGAACAAAAAAATTTGCCAAATGAAAAACATATTCCGCGCGATAATCGCTTTGATTACACTATCATGCTGCACTCCAAAAAACGGTGTCGAGTCGCAGGCTCGCGTCAAAAGCATAAAAGACATGATAACCAAAGATAAGGATACAGAAATTCCATCAATAACATACAAGGAATTTCTTGAAAAAATATATGATTTCGAAAACGATTCCGCACAAAAATGGACAAACAAATCAGGCCGTCCGATCGTGATAGACTTCTATGCCACATGGTGCGCCCCATGCAAGAAAATAGCCCCAAAGCTACAGGAATTGTCTGTCGAATATATGAATGTAGATTTCTACAAAGTTGATACGCAGAAAGAAGATCGTCTGGCCATGGCATTCAACATCCAATCAGTGCCGACACTTATGTTCATTCCAAAAGAAGGAGAGCCATATCTGAGTCTGGGATATATCTCAAAAGGAGAGATCAGACAGATAATCAAAGAATTAGTAAAATAAAGAATGCTAAATGCTAAATGCTAAATGCTAAATGCTAAATGCTAAATGCTAAATAAAAAAATAAAAAATGCGGGACGCTAATAATTCTGCATTCCGCATTTATAATTTCTAATTTAATTCAGCATTTATTTGCGCACTATCAATTTTTCATAATAAATGAGGTCATTCCTCATCACTTTTAAAAGATATAGTCCTGACGGAAATTCAGAAATCAACAATTGATTTGAATCAACACATTTTAGTTCACAACCATCCATGGTACACAAACAAGCTGAACAATTATCCAAATCAATTCTTACTATTTCAGACGTTGGATTCGGATATGCCACATTTTTTTCTCGTGACCCTAAATTATCAATTCCACCATTCTGACGAAAATAGACCTTTTCATAATCATTAATATCATATTGTTTGTTTTGCTCTATTATATAGTGAGGTTTGTCATCAAAATATATATCCTTTATATAAGATATAAGAAACGTATCTGACTTTGATTCTATTAAAAAATTCCAAAGTGGAGCAAATAAAGAATCTGTTTCTTCTTTTTTCATATACATTATACAATTGGAATCACCAACAAAATCGGACAAATTTGCGATCAATGTATCAATAGCTGTTTGCCTTGTAAACATATTTTCAAAAGGCTTTTGACAATTATAGATGTTCATAAAATCTCCGCAGGCATCTATTGTAATATATGTAGAGTCTTCTTTTGAAGCATAAAGTAGAGTATAAGGATTACAACCTCCAGAAAACATTTCCCTCGATTCTATGCCAATCACATAATAACCTGGAGGCACCAATATAGTATCATATACCACAAAAGGTTCTTTAGGAGGCAAAATGATCGTTTCCATATTAATAATAGTATCAATTTCAGACATCAATATACCAACATTGTAGCCATCTATTGATTCAATATTTTTTTTTGCATAATCCCATGCAAAATTTATTGCTGAATTTTCACTTTCAAAAGCAGTGACATTTACACAAGTCAACAGCAAGAGCAATAATAAAAAAAAGTTTTTTCTTATCATCATTTCAAAATTATTTGTTTGACAATTTGTTTTTCACTTGTATTTATGGTTATTGAATAAACACCAGATGGAAAATACGATAAATCTAAATCCAATCGCAAAGATTTTTTTCCCGTAAGTTCATACACCCCTGTTCCATTTGTGTTTGTTATAACCAAAGAATTTATTTCAGAGTTTGCCACCACTGTAAATTTACCACAAGAAGGATTAGGGAAAATGCTAATATCTACATCATCCTCCATAATTTGATTTGATGTCAATGGGTCTTTCTCAAAGACTCCTTTATATGTCACTATTTCTCCACAATTGTTGAATAAAGTCAATTCATAAGTTGTAGGAGCAAAAGCTTTTCCTGATTCTGTCTCTATCTCATTTTCTAAAGAAGCATCACTACTATACCAAAGTTCAATAGATCCATTTCTAAAGATATTATCAATTCGTTTCTTTATAATAAAGTCTCTATCTTCATAATAAAATTTGTCTGTAGAATAATAAATCTTTTCTTTTCCTTTATATTTTATTGTTAAAAGATAAGAATTTGCATTTTCTACATAAAAAGATAGCTTTCCTATTCCAGATTCACTAATTGTTGCCTGTTGGCAACGTCCATATATCGAATGTAATCCATTCTCATCTTCTCTTTTTGGAGACAATCCAATTATTGCTCTTTTATTGCCTGATTGAAGTAACATTTCAGAAAACAGTGTAGCAGTCTCTGAAAAATCTAAATTATATAGTACATCGTCACATTCCCCTCCCCATCCAAAATTAGTTCGAAAAAAAGGAGTCTCTGCACGTTTTTCAAATCCAGTTATGACATAAATATGTGTTGAATGTCCTCCAGTTGAGAATTCAACTGTTGAGGATGTTATAACAGGTCTTCCTGCTATTAATTCAGAGACTAATATTTCTGTCCATTCAGAAACAGAATATGTAAAATGATCCCAGCTTCTTCCACTGAACTCCTCTGTGCATATTTCACCATAACAGTTATACCTAATTAAATCATTACCTACTAAATATCTTTCTATACTTTTTATACTTGATATAGAGGATGTACATCCTAGACTAGTACCCAACATAAATGAACAATCTCTTATTAAAGTTGAAATTTGATTCATGTTTTCCATTGAAGATTCAACATTTAGTCGAAATGGCATAGAATCCCACTTATATATACTATTATACTCCTCTCCTTTATATGAGAATGTCACAGACTCTGGGTATTTCCATTTCCATAACACCTGCGCTAAAGCAATAGAACCACAGCCAGCAATAGCATGTTCACAACCTCCTTCAATTGAAGGCATCTTGGCATTATATGATATTTTGTTAGGGTTATTAGAAACGCTCAATGTGCCGTTTTTATCATAAGAATAAATTTCTCCTTCACAACCATATTGATTCCATCTAACAGCACCTCCTCGAAGTGAATCATACAATAAGTTAGGAACTCCTGCAATTTCAATACCAGAAGTAGCCCCATAAGAAGGAACATAGTTATCACTCAAATCCTGCCATTTTGCTTTGGATTCAGAAAATTCAGTTTCACTTCGTAATCCAGACTCTGACTTTTTCTCTCTTCCCTAAATTACGGTTTCACAATCATCTAAAAAACATAGTAATCCATCGTTGACTATACTATCTTTTGATTGAAAATACCCTCTATTAGAATATGCAAGAATAGGATCTGAATTATCACTTGCTGAAACCAAAACAAAACCTCCTGATTCAAAATTGAATGCATACATAGTAACAGTAGAATCAGAGTTAAATGTCACAAAATTTTCTATTTTATCTTTTTTAAAAGAATACTTCATAAAATTTTTTGCCACACTAAGAGCATCAATTAAATCAACACTTTCAGCGTACAAAAAACAATATGGAAAACACATGATGACAATCATTGCCATCCTCATAAAATTAAAAGCACGAAACATAACAAACAAAAGTCTACCATTTTTTTGCAAAAATACAAAAAAGCGGAACAACAGTTTGCATTTTAACAAAAAAAACACAATTAATTACAAACGTACATTATTTATGAGATAACACTATCGTATCCAACAAATTCATTTACAGAAAAAAAATGTAAAACACTATAATTTAGCATTCCGCATTTATTTCTAATTTAATCAAATTGTCACTTTCGCAAACGGTGGAAGATGATACAGTTTTGTCTCGTAACCATGACCTTATTTGCAATCTTCCTCCAAGAAGCATCCGTAGAAGCCGTAGTCTTTTTCCGACTCTTCCTTTGGCACGATATAGTATGTTCCTTCTGCTGATCCACAAACTTCTCCTTCTGGAGACAAAAGTTCAATATGTAGAGTCACAAACTTGCGTAAGTCTTTGACTTTTGTAGCCTTAACTTTAATTTCCGGCCAAGATGATTTCACACTTTTAATGAACTTCACCTCCAATCTGGCAGTCACAGTTGCAGACTGTTTGAAGTAGTGAACCCACCATGCACCAACCTCATCAAGCATCAGCGACTGGATACCACCATGCACCACTCCACACCATCCGTCGTAATGTGGTTTACTCTTCCATATTCCGATCATCTCTTCTCCATCTACGTAAAACTCCATCTTCAATCCGATGGGATTTGTCGGGGAACAAGCGATGCAATCATATCCTTCCTGACCAAGCCAAGGACTTCTAACTTTCTTCATCATATTTCAACATAAAAGAGACGGAGTACACACCGTATAAAAAGAGACGGAATGCACACCGTATAAAAAGAGACGGAATGCACACCGTATAAAAAGAGACGGAGTGCACACCGTCTCTACTATTCTATTAATAATCAAATTGTCACCTTTGCAAATGGAGGTAGCGACACATCACTGAAATCTCCATCTTTGTATTTGAAATATCCAGTGATGCCGACCATTGCGGCGTTATCGGTAGTATATCCGAATTTAGGGATATATATATTCCATTTGTAGCGACGGGCGTGATCCTCGAATGCGGCTCTCAACGCTGAGTTTGCCGACACTCCACCTGCCACAGCCACATGGTTGATTCCAGTCTGTTTGACAGCCTTACGCAACTTGTCCATCAGTATCTCAACGACCGTGGTCTGCAAAGAAGCACACAAATCGTTGACATTCTCCGCCACGAAATTCTCGTTCTTGGCTATCTCATCACGCAATGTGTATAAGAAAGACGTTTTTAATCCACTGAAGCTATAATCCAAACCAGGGATATGTGGTTTGCAGAACTTGAAAGCCTCTGGGTTACCCTCTTTAGCCAACTTGTCTACAACAGGACCACCAGGGTATGGAAGTCCCATCACCTTAGCGCATTTGTCGAATGCCTCACCAGCAGCGTCGTCTATCGTCTGACCTATGATATTCATCTTGTTGTAGTTTTCCACCAAGACGATCTGTGAATTTCCACCAGACACAAGCAGACATAGGAATGGGAAAGGCGGACATTTGTGGTCAACATCCTTTTCCTCGATGAAATGGGCCAAAATGTGAGCCTGAAGGTGATTGACGTCTATCAACGGAATACCCAACGATAGAGAGAACCCCTTTGCAAACGAAGTGCCGACCATAAGGCTTCCCATCAATCCCGGTCCACGAGTGTATGCCACAGCATGAAGGTCTTCCTTCTTCAATCCTGAACGTTTGATCGCCTCACTCACCACTGGCACAATATTCTGCTGATGAGCTCGAGATGCCAATTCAGGCACCACTCCACCGTAACTTTCATGCACCTTTTGACTCGCGATCACATTGGACAAAAGGATATTGTCCTGCAAAACGGCAGCAGAAGTGTCGTCGCACGAAGATTCTATCGCTAAAATGTTTATTGACATTTTCAAATCTTTTTATTTATCACTAACTTTGTAGCATTATTCAATGACTGCAAAATTTATACAAAGATAAAAAAACTTACTTACATAGTGCTTATTCTTGCCGCACTTGTTTTCACCTTATTCACTGCGGCGTATTTTGTATTGCAAAATGAGCAACTACAGAGTAAGGTCGTACGCAAAGTAACGAAAGAAATAGAGGCTCGCACAGGAGCCGACGTATATCTCGACAGAATAGATTGGAACTTTCCTAACGCATTCATAATAAATCAGTTCTATATTTCAGACGAAGAAAAAGACACTCTGCTTTACGTAGACAGAGCCAAAGTGACGCTTAATGTGTTGCCTCTTCTCAAATCATGCATCAGTTTCAGAACCATCCAGTTCACTGAAGCCGACGCAAGGATAAAATATCTGAAAGACCGTAAAAAATACAACTACGATTTTCTCGTCGAGGCATTCACCACGCCAAACGACACCACGTCGCTCAACTGGGATTTCGACCTTGAATCTCTCGCATTCACCGATTGCAAGATGGAATTTGTGACTGACGACGCGGTTGTTCCCGTCGACAGTGTCTTCTGTCCGCAACATATCGAGCTCAACGACATCAACGGAGCATTGTTCATCAAGGAGTCGATGTTCACCAACTCACAGGAATTCCGTCTGCACCGTCTACACTTCAAAGAACGCTCCGGACTTGAATTGAGCAATCTCTCAACGACAGTGACACTCACAGATGACGAGATCAACTTCGACGACTTTGTGACACAGACACAGAACAGCCAGCTGGCATTGTCGAAAGCATCTATCATGCTTCCAAATATCAGAGAAAACATACACAGATTGGCAGACAGCAAAATAGACTTTTCACTAAGGCCGTCCAACATTCATCTTGCCGATTTCTCATCCCTTTTCCATTCATTCAAGAATTCCAAGGATGATGTACGTCTGAGCGGAAGCATCTACGGGACAAAACACGAAATGAATTTGAAGTCCATCCATATGGACATGGGAGAGACCATGACTTTCGACGCCGACTTCAAATTCAAAGACTTCTTCAACATCGACTCTCTTGGTATCGACGCTGATTTCAAATCCATCACTTTGACCGCGACCGACGCTAAAAAACTGGGGCAACTGATTATCGACCGTCCTGTGTATCTTCCTCCAGTAGCTGACTCTCTTGGCTTGATCCGATTCTCAGGAGTAGTGTATGGAAAATTCAAAGAACTCTACACAGAAGGAAATCTAAATACAGACGGAGGCTCAATATCAACAGACGTTGTCATCAAAGCCAGTGACAACAAATATGAGAAATTCAACATCATAGGAGCGACAGCAGCCAGAAACTTCAACCTAACAAAACTTTTCGGAAAAGAGAGCGGTTTCGGCAAGACCGCATTTGAGCTTGAGGTAGATATTCAAAAAATCGAAGCAGACAAGTTTGAGATGGAACTTGCCGGAAAGATCGACACCATCTACTTCAAAGATTATCTCTACCAAGGAGTGACAATCAACGGAAAACTTAACGACAGAAGCTACACCGGAAATTTCACACTCAAAGATGACAACATCAACTGTGAGTTCGAAGGCAGCGTCAACATGAAGCACAAAGACATGCCTGTGATGAATTTTGTGGCAAGTGTGAAAGACGCGAATATTGACAAGCTTAACTGGGTTGAGTCGGAAGATCCGATCACCGTCTCATTCGACATAACGACAAACTGCACAGGAAAAACAATCGACGATCTGTCCGGATCAGTGACACTCGATAATTTCCTATGCACTCGTGGAGACAGATATCTGTATCTGAATCTCTTCACGCTCAACACCGTTCCATCAAAAGAAGGCAAGAAACGCATCAACATCATCTCCGACTATATCAACGGAAATGTGGAGGGCAAATACTCATTCGCCACCCTTATCGACAACATGAAGCATATAACATATTCTTATCTGCCGACGTTGAAACAGATGGATAGCAAGTATGACGAGAAAAACGAGGCTACAGAAAGTGCCAACGATTTCACATTCAACTTCACAATTGAAAACACAGAGCCGATAAACGATATTTTTGAGATGCCTGTTGTGATCCAGCAGAAAAGCAAAGTGAAGGGATTCGTCAACGACAACACAAAGAAATTTCAATTGAGATTTGAGGCTCCGCTCTTCATCTACAAAGACAATATAGTGGAAGACGCCCTGCTTCTGATTGAAAATCCGCACGACAATCTTAAAGTCGTGTGCCGCACTACTTATGCCGACCCAGACAAACGCAGATTTCCATACTATATCAGTTTCAACGCTAACGCAAAAGACGACAACCTCGACCTACGTCTATCATTCAGCAATTCGGAAGATGTGACATATAGTGGAAATCTTGCATTGAAGACGGCATTGAAAGGATATTACAACAATGGATTGGCTGCAGACATCTCGATCATTCCTTCCAAAGTCATAATCAAGGATTCGGTGTGGAGCATCGGAGCCGGAGAAATCGAGCTGCGTCCGAAACTGCTTGATGTGAAACGTTTTGAGATAGAGAACAAATACCAGAAATTCCACGCTCTCGGACGTACTACTGATTTGAAAGATGACAGTTTGAGAATATGGTTTACCGACCTCGACGTGACTCATTTCAGCAACATTCTCGACAACAAATTCATCACATTCGGTGGTATCGGAGACGGTGATTTCTACTTGACAAAATTATTCAGCAACCCTACGATAGAAGGAAAGCTAGGACTGTTTGACGCATATCTGAACAATTATCCGTTTGGTGATATGCAGGCTGAATTCGGCTACGACAAGAAGAACAACACGCTCATTTTCGGCACGAACGTGATTTCCGCCTATGAGACTCATCTGAAAAGCGAGATCGACGGTGCTGTGTACTTTGACGAGGACTCGTTGTTCATCGACGGAAGGCTCCGAGACATTGACATGAAATTCCTCCGCATCTATCTCGACGGAATATTGAGCAACAATACAGGAGTGCTCAACACCCACGTCTTAGCGCTCGGACACTTCAACAACATCGGTTTGGAAGGTATGGGACTGGTGCGTGATTTCGACTTCAATATCGACTATACAGATGTCAAATACACATTCACAGACACAGTGTGGATGACACAGAACTCATTCAGACTGGACGGAATAAAGATAAAAGACCACGAAGGCAACGATGGTCTTATGTCCGCTCTCATTCTACATGAAGGATTCCTGCATTGGAAATATGCCGTCAATATTGATTCCGAGCATCTGTTGGCCCTCAACACAAACGAGAGCGACAACGACCTGTTCTATGGCAAGGCCTACATCGGAGGCAAAGTAGGAGTGTCAGGAAGTGGAGATGAACTGAATATCGACATCAAAGCGAAGACAAACAAAGGCAGTAAGTTTGTTGTGCCGCTCGACGGAACCAAAGGAGTGGATGATGCCGGATTCATCACCTTTAAGAAAAACACCAAGATGACGACGCAGGAGATGCGTAGAGCAAGAAGGATGAAGATTCAGAAGATACATGAGGAGGAGGAAGATGACCCTCTCATTGTGAATGTCAATGCAGCGATAGACGCTACACCAGACGCACAAGTCTCTTTGATTCTCGACCAAAAACTTGGAGATATGATACGAGCGAGAGGAAACGGAAACCTGACGTTCTCTTACGACGGCAGAGACGACCTTTTCAAACTGTTCGGACAATACCAGATCACAAAGGGTGATTATCTGTTCACAATCCAAAGTATCATCGCCAGAAAGTTCGAACTGCTCGACGGAAGTACAGTGCGTTGGAATGGAGATCCAAGTGCGGCCATCCTTGACGTGAATGCTAAATATACACTGAACGCATATGTCGGTGATATTCTTGCAGACAATAATGTCACCACGACTCAAGTCAACTGTATGATGGGCATCTCCGGTACAATTTCCCGCCCTGTTGTCAAATTCGACCTCAACATGCCAAACATCGACGACGACATGATGCGTAAAATACGAAGTGTGATCAACACAGACGAGGCGATGAACAGAAACGTCGCCAGCCTACTCGCATTCGGAACATTCAACGCAAGCGACTTCGCTACAAGCAACGCATCTGGCATGTCGACGGTAGGATTATTCGCCGCACTATCTTCTGAAATCAGCGGATTACTTTCAAAAATCAATAACGATGTCAATGTTGGTTTGAACTACCGTCCATACACAGAAGACCAAACATCCGGAACCACAGAATTCGAAGTCGCATTGTCAACAGGACTGCTCAACGACCGTCTGCTTCTGAACGGAAATTTCGGATACCGCGAAGGAATGTCTTCATCCGACGATAAGACATATAGCAGTGGAGTTGTGGATTTTGACATTGAATACAAGATTTCACCAAACGGAAGACTACGAGGAAAAGCATTCAACCGCTCATCCAACAGTTATCTGCGTAAGTTCAATTCCCTGACACAAGGAGTAGGTTTGCTTTACCGTCACGATTACGACAACGCAGAAGAACTGATCAGCACATACATATCTCCTTTCAAAAAAATGTTTGGCAAAAGACGTGAGGAAAAGAAAAAAGAAGAAGAAAACAAAGGGAAAGAGACAAAAGAATAACAACAATATGTTGTAGAGACGCACGGTCGTGCGTCTCATTTTATTTACACACGTCTCATTTTTATACGCATATCAATTTATTACGCACACAAATTCATTTATTATGCCATATACTGTTCATACACACGCAAATCTCACACCATTGTTATTACACGCACGTCCGTGCGTCTCTACGTGAGGATAATTAATCAGATGAAGGAGTTCCGCACATTACAAATTACGCATTATGAAATACGAATTATATTTTTCCCTCTCGTTCAAATTTCCTCATCTGCCAGGTGTTGAACAGATTTTGCCACAGACTGTAAAATCCGCCAGCAATCGCACACGAAGGATGAAGGAATGTGGAGCCGAGCCAAATGATAAACACGGTGTTACGTTGAGCCAATCCCTGCCCTGCCCCGATATGTTCTCCGTAAACTCTTCCTATTCGTTTTCCGGAATAGAACAGAAGTGCACAAACGGCCATAGACACAAATGCGACAGCAATCTCAATAGGAACGCCAAACTCACTCGTTATCAGATAGCGTAAAGTCATGGATATGGCAAGACACATGGCCACAGCCCAAAGGTATAATGGAAGGTCTTTCCATCCTTTCACTATATCTATAACCTTAGGGATCATTATCTGCGTCAACAATGCCATCAACATCGGAATGATCAAGAGTGGTGTGACACGCTTCACAATCATCAAAAAACTCTCGTAAAGCGAATAATCCTGCGTCGACATAAAAGGAATCATCACAGGGACAAAAAGGGCCGTAATGACGTTGGAAATAAGCGTATATGTCGTTGTCGTCTCGCTGTTTCCTCCCCAACGTTGGGTCAGAACGACAACACTGCCCGTTGCTGTAGGACTGGCAATACAGATAAACGCAGCCTCCGCCAGAACCACGTATTTCGTACCCTGCAGTAGCGACGCGATCAACGTCACCACCGTCATCAGCAACAACTGAAACAAGAAAAGCATCAGATGCCAACGAGTGAATGTCAACTGGCGGAGATTCACTTTGCAGAATGTCACATAAAGCATCACAAGCACCATCGTCGGAATTGTAAAATCCACAATAGCACGAACAGTGTCACGTGTGGAACTCTGCAAATCGAGGTTGTGATAAACAAGATACGCAGTAATGCCAAAAACCATTGCTATCAGTAGCACGTACTGATTAAAAAAATGCTTTATTTTATTTTTAGATGACATTTTCTATCTTTTTCTTTTTTGACGTTCGCTCTACAAGAATTGACAAAAAGGAGACAAAAAACATCTCCATTTGAACTTCTGAGTACGAATATTTCTTGACGTCTAGACTAGCCAAACAAAAAACAAGGTCGAGATTGAATCCCGACCTTGCCAGTATAAATCAAATCTGATTATTTCAATTCCTTAGCCAAGCGGCCGATCAACTCAGAACCAGTATAGTCGTTTGTGATCTTAGTGCTCAAGTCAGCAGTTAGAATCTTGACATCATTTGTGATTTCATTGTTGAACACCTTCAAAGGCTTCGCATCCGAAGATGTGATGAAAGCGAAATTGTTCTCAAGATTGTCATCACCCGACTCGTTCTTTGGATCAAGAGCCAAGAACATGTAGCAATCAGCGTCAGTAGACATACCGTTGCAGAATACTGAAGGCAACTGATATTCGATTGTCAACTTCTTGCCTAAGGCTGAAGAAGCCTTAGCTCCAGCAGGAAGGACAGCGTCCACTTTCACATCAGCCAAGAATGACTTCTCGTGGAAATGCTTTTTCTTGTATAGAGAGTAAACGACGTTGCTATTGCTCAAATTCACATCACCTGTACCCTTGTTCACAATATCGTAAGTCAACTTACGGTTGCCATTGGCAAGAGCCTCATCAGCGATAACCTCAAGTTTCAAATCAACACCTGAAATACCTCTGGTTGCCGCTGTCTTATTCACATACGCATTCGCATCATTGGATGCCGACCAAACACCAAATGCAAAATTACCGATGAAGTGATCATAACCGACCCAGATGTATCCGTTGTCACCCCAATCCGTTGATCCCCAAGAATTCTGTATGCGGAACGCTTTTCTGGAATCATCATATCCTACGACCATCATCGCATGGTATGCATGTCCACCGTTGTATGAAGCAGGATCATCACTTATAATAGTGGTACTGCCGGTCCAACGCATGAAATTCTCACCAAGTTTAGCTCCTACTACAAGAGGTCCTTCATTAAGTTTTGATTTCAAATTAGCGGTCGTCATACCATAAGGTCCACTAGAAGACAACTCTTTAGTGTATGCCACCAATCGATATGCTCCTAGTTTATTACCTGTATTACCAGATGGAGTTCCGTTATCACAATCCATCTTCTGACCAGTAAACGGTTTTGCACTCATCGAAGCGACACCCTTATCGATCATAACCTTGAAAGCAGGATCGAAACTAGAACCACCACATTTGCTAGAAGTTCCATTAGTATATCTTACCATCAAATACCAAAGGTCGATTGGCGAAGTCTGATAAGAAGCAGTGTTCCTATAGTTAGTATAATTATGCTCAATATTGTTAAGCGTAGTTTTAAGTCCATAACCAGTAGCCCAAGCCACACAAGTTCCATATGAGCCCTGGTTTCCTACCGTAGGAGCATATTTAGTCCAATCCACAGATGAAGGAAGTCCAGAGTCATCATTGTCGACATCATCAGTAGTCTCATCATCTACATCCTCATTCTGAGGTATATAACCCATACAATCAAGCAGAGCCTCAAGGATATCAAACACGGCTTGAGTTGTTGCTTCATCACATGAAGTCATAGAAAACGGCATTGTAGCGATTGCACCGCTTACAAACAGCTTGCCTACACGGCCACGTAGATTTCTAAAATTCATATCTTTTACAATAATGGTTATTCTTTAACTTTCTGAATATTGATTTTATCTGGATCAATTTTATCCTTGTCACCCACTGAAGAAGCTTCATCCTTACTCTTGTCTGCCAAACGGAAGACATGCTTCTCGCTAGAAACGAATCTGTATACGCTTTCATCGTTAACAACCTTCTCTATCTTAACATTAGACAAGTCTGGAGCAAAGAAGAACAAAGCCTCATTCATATCTATTGCATAAGTAGACGCGTTTGAGAATCGGCTTGGTGAGCTGAACACACAATAGTTGAGAACAATCTTACCCAGGATCTCAGCGTGAGTCATAATCACTGGAGCCAAGAATTTTGAATAAGACAAATCAAAATCATGGTTGAATTTAGCATAGTTGAACAAAGCGGCTCCACGTATTGTCTGATTAGAGAATATCGCGTCGCCATCAAATGTTGTATTGTTCATCATCAATTCTGAACAGATCAACTTATGGAAATTAGCGTCGCCCTTGAATGTGGCGTCCATAAATGAGATATTGCCATTAGAATAGCTTGATGTGAACGAGAAATTCTTCTCAGCAGTGATCTCATAGAAACGGTTGATACCACCACGTAGCTCAACCAAATCAAATTTTGCGTTTTCTCCAAAAGTAGACTTGCTGAAATCAATATTATCAGCCACCATAACCTTTGTAAAATCAACTTCACCACGGAAATCACAGTCTGAGAATGTTACCGAGCGACGGAAGTTGGCACTACATGAGAATTTGTCCTTGAATTTAGACTTTCCAAGCACATTACCCATGAACAAACAGTGGTTGAAATATATCGGAACCTCCACGTCTACCTCAACAGCTATACCTGAGGTGATTCTTGGCTCACCGCACTGTGTGAAATCCAAATCATCCCAGATCATACAATTCATCAACTGAATAGGCTTGCCTTTCTTGATCATTTTAATGATGTCTGCGGCATGGTATTCAGTCATCGCACTTGAAGACAATGACTCTGATTCTTTCGCCTCTGCATTTGTAGAGCCCACTCTTCCACAAGAAATATTGAAGAAAGAGAAAAGCAACAATATTGCTATTTTTATGTAAATATGCGACTTTGTCATATATGTCATTATTACTCTATTTAAAAGCAAAGTTAACTATTTTTGAATACTTAAGGCAAATATAGTACAAAAATAAAAACACATTCCACAAAAAAGGTCTATTTTTTACAAGCAAACATAAATTATTTATGATATATATACATTTATCGCATCAAAATTCAGCATCAAATCTATAAATATACACAAGTGAAAAAAAAGGAGACGTGATAACTCACGTCTCCTGTATGAAATTTCATTTTGAATTATCTGCGTGGCATTCCTGGACGAGCAGGCATTGCTGGATCAACCTCTACAAGCTCAACCTCAAATGTGATACATGATGCTGGCGGAATAGATCCTGCCTCGCCATCACCGTAAGCCAAACGTGCTGGAATCGCAAGTTCTGCCTTACCACCTTCCTTCATCATCTTTATACCCTCTGCGAATCCTGGGATAACTCCTCTAAGATTGAATACAGCTGGCTCACCACGGTCGATCGAGCTGTCGAATACTGTACCGTCGATCAACTTACCTGTATAGTTAACCTTCACGAATGAAGAGTCTGTAGCCTGCTTTCCTGTACCCTCAACGATAGACTTAAAGTGCAATCCTGAAGTTGTGACCTGAACACCCTCTTTCGACTTGTTTGCCTCCAAGAAAGTCTCCTCCTCAGCTCTGTTCTTCTTGATCTGGATGTCACGAATCTTAGTTACATACTCCTGCATTACGTTTCTTGCATCTTCAATAGACATAGGCAAGTTCTCTGCGTCTGCAGCCTTCATAGCCTCTGTGAATCCTGCGATTAGGGCGTCCTTGTTGATTGTATCACCAGGGAATCTCTCCAAATCGTGCTTCAAACCGTCTCCTACATTGATACCAAGAGCATAAGATACAGAGTCAACATCTGACTTCAAATTCTTTACCGACATTGTCGACTGCTTCTGGCATGATGTCGACGCAAGTAGTGCCAACACTGACACTGCTGTCATTAATTGTTTTTTCATTATTATTGTTATTTTTCTTTTCTTTCAAATCACATTGTACGCTGGTAAGGCTTGAACTGGAACTTAGCTGAGCTACGAGCCTGTGCTTTCTCTATACCAAGAAGCTCAACATCGAAAACCAAGATTGAATTCGGCTTGATTTTGCCAGTGGCACGATTGCCGTATGCAAGTTCAGACGGGATGAACAATTTATATTTGCTTCCCACCGGCATCAACTGGATACCTTCTGTCCAACCAGGAATGACCTTGTTTAGTTCAAATGATATTGGAGACGTAGAGCTGTCGAATATTGTTCCGTCTGTCAATGTTCCTGTATAAGTGACAGTCACCTTATCCGTTGCTTTTGGCTTATCTCCTGTACCTTCTGTAATGACCTGATACTGCAAACCTGAAGCAGTCTCCTTAACGCCAGCCTTTGTTTTGTTGTTTGCCAGCCAAATCTTGTTTGCAGCCAAATCCTTCATTGCCTTCTCCTGCTCCGCTCTCTGCATCACTGTCATGACAACATTGCCAGCATCTGAGGATTTGATTTTCAAACTTGCTGTATCTTTATTAAGAGTATATTTCAGGGCTTCACAAAATGCTGACGTATTGATGTTGTCAACAGGAAGCTGTTTAAACTGTTCCTGAAGGCTCATACCTATATTGATACCAAGAGCATAGCTGACAGAATCTATAGAATTTGTCAACGCACCGGAATCTTTTTTCGACCCCTTCGCAGAAGTGGATCCGATTGCAAGCGACAAGGACATTATCGCCAAGAATAATTTTTTCATAACTTTATTTATTTAATGCCCAACAACTCTACATCAAAGACCAATGTAGAATTTGGCTCGATTGTCTCTCCAGCACCATATTCTCCGTAAGCCAACTCAGACGGAATGTATAGCTGCCACTTTGAACCGACAGGCATCATCTGCAAGGCCTCTACCCATCCTGGAATAACTCCATTAACTGGGAACTGAGCCGACTGTCCTCTTCTGTAACTGCTGTCGAATACTGTACCGTCGATCAAACGACCTTCATAATGGCAATCTACTGTGTCTGTAGCTTTTGGTTTAGCGCCTGTTCCTGCGACCAATACCTTATACTGAAGTCCACTCGCTGTTGTCTGGACTCCTTCTTTTGACTTGTTCTGTGCTAAGAACTCTTCACCTGCTTTCTTGTTTTTCGACATAACCTCTGTCTTCTGCTTTGCAAAAAACTCGTTGATAGCGTTCTGTGCCTCTTCAGGTGTCATCTGCATTTTCTCGCCGTTGAAAACAGATTTGATTGCACTCGCAAAATCGTCAACATTAATACAATCCAAACCGCTCTGCTTCATATTTGAAGCCATAGACATGCCAAGTGCATAACTCAATTTATCCATAGTGATATTTTTTCTACTTTCATTAATTTGGGCAAAAGTACTTAATAATTTTTGTTTTCACATAACCAAAAACACAATAAACACACCCATTTTTGATTTTTGTTGTTATAAAACATAAATAATCGGCATTTTGTTTGCGTAAAAATGTCGTTTACACTAATTTTGCACCAAATTTATAAATTAAGTATGCAAAAGATAAGAAATGTGGCAATCATTGCCCACGTTGACCACGGTAAGACAACACTAGTAGACAAGATGCTCCTTGCAGGACAGCTTTTCTCTGATCGCGAGAAACCGACTGAATTGATTTTGGACAACAATGACCTTGAAAGAGAGCGTGGAATAACGATTGTATCTAAGAATGTATCAATCCGTTACAAAGGATATAAGATTAATATCATCGACACTCCAGGACACTCTGACTTTGGTGGTGAGGTGGAGCGTGTGCTCAACATGGCTGATGGTGTGCTTCTTCTTGTCGACGCGTTTGAAGGCCCAATGCCTCAGACTCGTTTCGTGCTACAGAAGGCTATCGAAATCGGTTTGAAGCCTATCGTTGTCATCAACAAGGTTGACAAGCCAAACTGCCGTCCTGAGGAGGTTCAGGAAGAGGTGTTCGACCTAATGTTCAATCTTGACGCTACTGAAGAGCAGCTAGACTTCCCTACTATCTACGGTTCTGCAAAGAACAACTGGATGAGCACTGACTGGAAGGCGCCAAGAGTTGACGATATCACTCCAGTGCTTGACGCTATCATCGAGCATATCCCAGAGCCTCATTATAATGAAGGTGCAACTCAGATGTTGATTACATCTCTTGACTACTCTTCATTCGTAGGCCGTATCGCTATCGGACGTATCCACAGAGGTAAGATCCGTGAGGGTCAGGACATTGCTCTTGTCAAGAGAGACGGTTCTATCCAGAAAAACAGAATCAAGGAGTTGAGAGTATTCGAAGGATTCTCTCAGTCAAAAGTATATGAGGCAGAGTGCGGTGAGATCGTAGCCGTTATCGGTGTTGAGAATTTTGAGATCGGTGATTCTATCTGTGATTTCGAGAATCCAGAGCCACTTCCACCAATCGCTATCGACGAGCCAACAATGAGTATGGTGTTCACAATCAACGACTCTCCATTCTTCGGTAAGGATGGTAAGTTTGTAACGTCTCGCCATATCAACGACCGTTTGATCAAAGAGCTTGACCGCAACCTAGCTCTTCGCGTAAAGAAGTCTGAGACAGAAGACGTGTGGACAGTGTTCGGTCGTGGTGTGCTTCACTTGTCAGTGCTTATCGAGACAATGCGTCGTGAAGGTTACGAGCTACAGGTTGGTCAGCCACAGGTTATTTTCAAGGAGATCGGCGGAAAGAAATGTGAGCCTATCGAGGAGTTGACAATCAACACTCCAGACGAGGTCAGCGGAAAGGTGATCGAGATGGTCTCTGTCCGTAAAGGAGAGATGGTCTCAATGGAGAAGAAGGGCGACCGTGTTCATTTGGTATTCCAGATTCCTTCACGTGGTATCATCGGTCTACGTACAAACGTACTTACTGCTACAGCTGGTGAGGCTATCATGGCACACAGATTCCTTGAGTACCAGCCATACAAAGGTGAGATTGAGAAGAGAACTAACGGTTCTATGATCGCTATGGAAAGCGGTACTGCATTCGCATACGCAATCGACAAGCTTCAGGATCGAGGAAAGTTCTTTATCTTCCCTCAGGATGAAGTATATGCAGGTCAGGTAGTCGGAGAGCACAGCAAAGACAACGACTTGGTTGTCAATGTTACAAAGGCTAAGCAGCTTACAAACATGCGTTCTAAGAGTTCAGACGAAAAGGCTAAGATCATTCCTCCAGTAGTATTCTCACTTGAGGAGGCACTTGAGTACATCAAGGAAGATGAGTATGTAGAGGTTACACCAAACCACATGCGTCTTCGTAAGATCATCCTTGACGAGACAGAACGTAAGAAAGCCAACAAGCAGTAATTCATTGACACGTAGAGACGCACGGACGTGTCGTCTCTAACAACATGAATTTAGAGTTTAGAAATAATGGAAAGACGGGAGTTTTCTCTTCCGTCTTTTTTTTGTTATACCATCGTCGCATCAAAATATATGAGAGGAGACAGATCATATTGGGGAGATTCTCAAAATATTCTTTGAATGGCAACACGTATTTGTTTCTCAATTTTATATAAATCATGTTAAAACAGAAAAGATGATTTTGACAAGACATTTATGTTTCAAACTATTTTATTTATTTTTGCAAAAAGAAAATGAGTAAAGCAATGAAAGTAGTAATCAACGACGAATATAAGAATTGCAAGGAACTTGTTGTTTTCTTGGAGAGTTTGGATACACGTTACCGCCAAAAAGGCAGGACATTGCATCTTGACAGAAATGCAGTGAGAAGTTTTGCCATTACTGAACTTGGCAGGGATGTCGTAATCAAGAGATATAAAAAACCGTTGTCAGTGCAACGCGTCGTCTACTCATTTTTCAGAAAGAGCAAAGCGGAAAGAGCATATTACAACGGACTCAAACTTCTTGAGCTGGGCATAGACACTCCTACCCCAATAGCATACGTGGAGCAGAAGAAAGCCGGACTTATGGAATACTGCTATTTCGCTTGTGAAAAGACATCATATAAAAGTCTGGAGCCACTTATCCTTCTCGACAAGCCACTTGACGACCACTTGGCAATGTCGCTTGCAAGATTTCTGATCGACCTACACACTAAAGGAGTGCTTCACAACGATTTGAACGGAGGAAACATCCTGTATTATCAAGACGGAGACACAAACTACCATTTCTCTCTGATCGACAACAACAGAATGGAATTCACAGACAAAGATATTTCATTCCGTGACAGAATGGAAAACATCTGTAAATTCAGCAGCAAGGCTATTTTCGTTCAGATAGTAGGATGCTATGCTGAAATTCTAGGAATGGACATTCAGATGGCGATAGAAGAGGCTCTCGATGCTCGTGAGAAATTCTTTGAGGCAAGAGCTAAAAGGAGAGCCTTCTGGGCTAAATTCAAAAAAGAGGGAGAAAAGAAATAGAATTTTCCACCACACAGCATGGGGATTTTTCCATCAAATTTCTACCTTCCTAATTGAAAAACAATTATCTTTGCATAAAATTAAACAGAAGAAGAGGGGTGCTGAGAAGTGTTCGAGGCTGAGATCATACCCTTTGATAGACAACCTGATGCGGGTAATGCCGATGTAGGAACATTCTTCTTGAAATATGTGACACAATCATATATAGTTGAGATAATGCGACGCGGAGGCAATGCTTCTGCGTCGCAATTTTTTGTTTATGAAGACAATAGTGTCAATAGGAGCGTTCGACCCTACTGGAGGTGCTGGTGTGCTTGCAGACATCCGTGTGGCAGGCAGATTCGGTGTCTATGGCATGTCTGTGCTTACAGCCGCAACGTCGCAGAACCCAAAATCGTTCAATGGTGTCGAGGCTGTGAGTGATGATATGTTTCGTAAACAGATTTCAGACGTGTTCGACCATTACCGTGTGGATGCGATGAAGTGCGGCATGATTGCGACAAAGTCCCAACTAAAGATATTGATCGATTTCTTTTCTGCCAACAAGCCCCAAAACTTGGTCGTTGACCCTATAATAAGTGCGACGCTGGGAAACCGAGAATTCGACAAGGAGACGATTGATCTTTACCGTGAACTATGCGGCTATGCCCTACTCGTCACTCCCAATGTGAAGGAAACTGAGATATTGAAATCCATAGCATCACATGCCATTCTCAACAAAGGTGGTGACGCAAATTCAAACATCTGCGTCGACATCCTGAAAATCGGAGACGAAGAGATAAAATTCACCTCTGAAAAGATCAAGACCACCAACACTCACGGCACTGGATGCACAATGTCTTCAGCCATCGCCAGTTGTCTGGCAATCGGATATGATTTGAAGACATCCGTCAAGATAGCGCACGATTATGTCAACAGGGCAATCGCTGGTGCTGTGGATCTTGACATCACTGAGGGCTACGGTCCTTTGAACCATTTTGTAGAAACAGAATAATTCTTGAAATATGAAGATCAAACTTAACGGAGAAGATTTGGAGTTGCAAGACGGAGCTGTATTGTCCGACATCTGCGCCAAACTTGGAATTGACAGCAAAGGAGTAGCCTTCGCTATAGACAGTGAAGTCATTCCTCGCGACGAGTGGGCTTCCACAAAACTTGCAGAGGGAACAGACGTCATGATGATTCGTGCCGTGTGTGGAGGATGAGATAAAATTAGAAATTCTAAATGCTAAATGCAAAATTAGAAATGAGGAATTGGAAAGTTGTCGTCATCACTCCAGAGGAGCCTTTTGTGGGGGAGACGGAGCAGATAAAGAAAGTGATCGCTTGCGGCATTTTCCGTCTGCATCTTCGTCATCCGAAAGCAGATGAGCAGACTATGAGACGCATCATAAATGGTCTTTCCGCTGATGAGAGAGGGAAAATTGTACTTCACGACCACTACAACCTGGTGGACGAATATAATCTCGGCGGAGCTCACCTTAACGGACGTCATCCTGAATTAGCATCTGTCTGTTCTTCACGTTCATGCCACTCACTTGCAGAAGTTGAAGCATCCACGAACATGGAATACTGCTTTCTAAGCCCGATTTTCGACAGCATAAGCAAAAACGGATACGCGTCTAATTTTCCAGACGAAGTTTTGAGTCAAGCTAAGAAAGACGGAATCATAAACGAGAAAGTGATTGCTCTTGGCGGAATCACCGTAGGAAAAGTACAACAAGTGAAAGAGTACGGATTTGGAGGAGTCGCTATTCTCGGAAGTGCATGGAAAGATGGCATCGCTCAGCTTGACATTATAAAACAAATGATGGAATAAATTAACCATAGAGACGCAGAAGTGACATAGGCAATTGGGGCTATACACACCGTCTCTCCGTGGAATATAAACAATTAAATTTCGACAAAGGTGAATCTAATGCAGATGCGAGCTTTCTCGCTACAACTTATAACACATCCTGTAAACGGGAGAAATGAGATCGAAGGTGCCAAACTTGCTCTAGAAGGTGGATGCAAGTGGATACAGCTACGAATGAAGGAGACTCCCGTGGAAGAGGTGAAAAAAGTGGCTCTTGAACTTCTGCCATTATGCAAGCAATATGACGCAGTGATGATTATCGACGATCATGTCGAGCTTGCGAAAGAGGTCGGAGCTGACGGCGTGCATCTTGGGAAAATGGATATGAATCCGAAAGACGCAAGGGCAATCCTTGGAGACGGATTTATCATAGGAGGCACATGCAACAGTTTCAACGACATTCTTGCCATCAAAGACGATGTCGACTACATCGGTTGCGGACCATTCCGTTTCACAACCACAAAGAAAAAACTTGCTCCAGTGCTTGGATTGGAAGGTTATCAGGAAATCGTATGGAAATGCAGGGAGCAAGGCATCAACATCCCAATCGTGGCAATCGGAGGCATCACAAAAGATGACGTTCGAAAAGTGTTACACAGCGGGCCTAACGGCGTCGCCATATCAGGAGGCATTTTGTCGGCCGACGATCCCAAAACAGAGACAGAAGAGATTTTGAAAACAATCGAAAAATGTTTTTAAAATCCCTCTCGTAGAGACGCACGGACGTGCGTGTCATTAAACGGACGTGCGTGTCAAACGGACATTCGTGTCATTAAAATGAAATGGACATTCGATACGCACACATCATTAGACGCACGTCCGTGCGTCTCTACGAGGACCGATGAGATTCAAACAAACAGAATAATAAATACAACAACATAAATGAGTAAACTAATAATAGCAGGCAGAGAGTTCAACTCTCGTCTATTCCTTGGAACAGGAAAGTTCAGCAGCAACGATTTGATGAAAGATTCAATCGTCGCTTCAGAGACAGAGATGGTGACGGTGGCAATGAAGCGTATTTCCCTTGGAGACGCGAATGATGACATGCTAAAACATATCGTCGACAAAAACATACAATTACTACCAAACACCAGTGGTGTGCGTGACGCAAAAGAGGCAGTATTCGCAGCAAAAATGAGTCGTGAGGCATTCGGCACAAACTGGCTGAAACTTGAGATCCACCCTGATCCACGCTATCTGTTGCCAGACTCAATCGAGACATTGAAGGCTACAGAAGAGTTGGTGAAACTAGGATTCGTGGTATTGCCATATTGCCAGGCAGACCCAGTGCTTTGCAAGAGACTTGAAGAGGCAGGAGCCGCAACAGTCATGCCGCTTGCCGCGCCAATCGGATCAAACAAAGGTTTGCGTACAGAAGATTTCTTGAAAATCATCATCGAGCAGGCCAATGTTCCTGTTGTTGTAGACGCAGGAATCGGAGCACCGAGTCATGCCGCAGCAGCCATGGAGTTAGGAGCAGACGCTTGTTTGGTGAACACAGCTATCGCAGTGGCTGGAGATCCAGTACGTATGGCAGTAGCATTCCGTGATGCAGTGAAATGTGGACGTGACGCATACGAAGCAGGTCTAGGAGCCGTGACAGCAGGAGAAGCAGTCGCGAGTTCACCTCTGACATCATTCTTGGGATAATAATTAAAACCACAGAGGCGTAGGGGCAGGTTTCAAACCTGCCCGCAACAACGGTCATCGGATTTCCACGCCCACAACAACGATGTTCGAAACAACATTCATTGGCAGAGGCGTAGGGGCAGGTTTCAAACCTGCCCGAACAACGGTGCCCACAACAACATTCATTGGCAGAGGCGTAGGGGCAGGTTTCAAACCTGCCCGAACAACGATGCCCACAACAACATTCATTGATTAAAAACAGTACAATATTATGTTACCATACAGAAAAAACATTCGTCTACAAGGTTACGATTATTCAAGCGACGGCTTGTATTTCATAACCATTTGCACAAACAATAGATATCCATTGTTTGGGAGCATAAAAGATTGGCAAATGAATCTAAATGATAATGGTAAAATAGTATTGGAATGTTGGAATGATTTGCCCAACCATTACGACAATGTCATCCTGCACGATTTTTGCATTATGCCAAATCACATACACGGGATAATTCAAATATGTAATGGATTGACAGGTTTGAAACCTGCCACTACGGCACATCCATTGTCGGAAATTGTCAGAGCATTAAAAACATTTTCTTCAAGGGAAATCAATGAAAAGAATGGAACTCAAGGATGTCCTCTATGGCAAAGAAATTATTATGAACACATAATCAGATCTGATTCGGCATACACGACTATTTCTGAATATATAAAAGGCAATCCCCAAAGATGGGTATACGACAAATTTTATTACAAAGAAAACTATTAATATATGGCAGATAAAGATAAAAAGACAACACATTACGCCAAGCGAGAGAAGCATTACATGCAAGGCGAAATGTTCCCTGATATAAAAGTAGGAATGCAGAAGGTGAATCTGACTCCTTCTGTATCGATCGACGAAAACGGGAAAAGAACCATAACTGAGAATGCTCCCGTGTTCATCTACGACACATCAGGTCCGTTCTCAGACCCCAACATCACCGTCGACCTAAAGAAAGGTCTTGAGAGATTCCGTGAGAAATGGATCGTAGGACGTGGAGACGTGGAACAATTGTCAGAGATCACATCTGAGTACGGAAAGATGCGTCTTGCTGACAAGAGTCTCGACCATCTTCGTTTTGAGCATATCGCATTGCCATACAGAGCAAAGAAGGGTGCGAAAATCACCCAGATGGCATATGCGAAAGCAGGAATCATCACTCCGGAGATGGAATACGTCGCCATCCGTGAGAACATGAACTGCAAAGAACTTGGCATCGACACATATATCACACCTGAGTTTGTCCGCAAGGAGATCGCAGAAGGACGTGCTGTGCTGCCAGCAAACATCAACCACCCTGAGAGCGAGCCAATGATTATCGGCCGTAATTTCCTTGTGAAGATCAACACAAACATCGGCAACTCAGCTACGACATCCACAATCGAAGAGGAGGTAGAGAAAGCAGTATGGAGTTGCAAGTGGGGAGGAGACACACTTATGGACCTTTCTACAGGTGCCAACATTCATGAGACAAGAGAGTGGATCATCCGCAACTGTCCAGTGCCAGTGGGCACAGTGCCTATCTATCAGGCTCTTGAGAAAGTCGACGGCAAGGTTGAGGATTTGACATGGGAGATATACCGCGACACATTGATTGAGCAGTGTGAGCAGGGAGTAGACTACTTCACTATCCACGCCGGTATACGTCGCCATAATGTTCACTTGGCAGACAAAAGACTTTGCGGCATTGTATCCCGTGGAGGTTCAATCATGAGCAAATGGTGTCTGGTGCATAATCAGGAGAGTTTCCTTTACGAGCATTTCGACGACATCTGTGATATACTTGCCCAATATGATGTCGCTGTTTCCCTTGGAGACGGTCTTCGTCCGGGATGTACAGCAGACGCGAACGACGAGGCTCAGTTTGCAGAGCTTGACACTATGGGTGAGCTTGTACTTCGTGCATGGGATAAGAATGTACAGGCATTTATCGAAGGTCCTGGACATGTGCCAATGCACAAGATCAAAGAGAACATGGAAAGACAGATCAAGCACTGTCACAATGCCCCATTCTACACACTTGGACCACTTGTGACAGATATTGCCCCAGCATACGACCACATCACGTCTGCCATTGGAGCAGCACAGATCGGTTGGCTTGGTACAGCCATGCTTTGCTACGTCACTCCAAAGGAGCATCTTGCTTTGCCTAATAAAGACGACGTGCGTGTAGGAGTAATCACATATAAGATCGCAGCTCATGCCGCCGACTTGGCAAAAGGACATCCCGGTGCAGCAATACGAGACAACGCACTTTCAAAAGCACGTTTTGAATTCCGCTGGAACGATCAATTCCACTTGTCGTTGGATCCTGAGAAAGCACGTGAGATATTCGAGGAGGCTCACCATACAGACGGTGAATACTGCACTATGTGTGGTCCGAACTTCTGTGCGATGAGACTTGGACGAGATGCACTCAAGATAAAATAATTCATAATGCATAATGCATAATTCATAATTAAAGGGATGAAGAATCAAGACAACAATGCGATACTCAATAAAAGTAAGAAATTTGCTATTCGTTGTGTTAATCTCTATAAATATTTATGCAAAGAGAAAAGTGAGTTCGTAATGTCAAAGCAGCTTCTTAGAAGTGGCACAAGTATTGGTGCTAATATCAAAGAAGGAGTAAGAGCCCAATCAAAAGCAGACTTCTATGCAAAACTATGTATTGCTCTAAAAGAAGCTTCAGAAACAGAATATTGGCTTGAGATTCTCTACGAAACCGATTATATTTCAAAAGACCATTTTGAGAATATCAATGCAGATTGTACCGAATTATTAAAATTATTAACTTCTATATGTAAGCATAAAGAAGAGGAAATAGCATCATAACAAAATAATTATGAATTGTGAATTATGAATTATAAATTTCTAAAGTACGTTCCTGCGCTTATCGTTTCAATAATTTGGGGTACCACATTCGTGATCTCCAAATATATTCTTAACACAGGGATATCGCCGCTTCAACTCATCATTTTCAGGTTTGTGCTGGCATACATAGCGTTATGCATCATGTGCCCCAAGCCATACAAGATGGAGTTCTCGAAGACGGAATTGAAGATGTTTCTAATTGCGTTGACGGGAGGCAGTCTATACTTCATCCTTGAATACAGTGCATTGCAACACTCAAGTGCAGTCAATGTCGGGTTAATCTGTGCGACGGTGCCAATCGTGTCGGCATTGATGTCCATCATACTCAAATTGATGAAGCCGACTAAATGGTTCGCGCTCGGCAGTGTGATTGCTTTGGCTGGAGTCGCTTGCGTCATATTCAATGGAGTATTTGTGCTCAACCTAAGTCCATTAGGAGATTTCTTTGCTATACTATCGGTCATATCATGGTCAGTATATTCTGTATTGCTGAGCGTAATGCCAAAAGAAGTGTCAGAATTGCAGACAACACGAAGATTGTTTTTCTATAGCAGCATAACGATTCTCCCTATACTGTTTTTTGATAATAACGCATTATCAGTAGCAGAGATATGGGAAAAACTGGAATGGACACATATCCTAGGAGCCTCATATCTTGGACTTATAGCAAGCGGAGCTAGCCTGTGGCTTTGGAATGTGTCTTTCAACCAAATAGGAGCAGCCTCAACAAACAATTTCTTATATCTTATGCCGATAATATCAGCAGTGGCGGCTACCATTTTTTTCTCCAGCGAGATAACAATTTGGATCGCTGCAGGCACATTGTTGATATTCACAGGTTTAATAATTGCAGACTATAAACAAAACAAATAAACAAGGTATGTTTTCAGATGAATTAGAGAAAATTTCGTGGGATGAGACAACGAAATCAATCTATGCAAAGACAGACGCTGATGTGCGTCGAGCCTTGGCTAAAGACAGACTAACTGTAGATGATTTTATGGCTCTTATATCACCTGCCGCCGAACCTTACTTGGAGCAGATGGCATTGAAGAGCCGACAGATTACACTCGAACGTTTCGGCAAGACAATATCAATGTTCATTCCATTGTATCTTACCAACTCATGCACCAACTCGTGCGTCTACTGCGGATTCCACATACAGAATCCTATGGCTCGCACTATCCTCACAATGGAGGAGATAGAGAATGAGTTTAAGGCAATCAAAAAACTTGCCCCATTCGAGAATATCCTGATGGTGACGGGAGAGAATCCAGCAAAGGCTGGCGTCCCCTACCTTGCTAACGCCATCGACATAGCTAAAAAATATTTTGCCAACATCAAGATTGAGGTCATGCCTCTTGCCACAGAGGAGTATGCCGAGCTTTGCGACCACGGATTGAGCGGAGTCATCTGTTTCCAAGAGACATACAACAAAGCAAGATACAACGTATACCACCCACGTGGAATGAAGTCTAAATTCGAGTGGAGACTGAATGGTTTCGACCGTATGGCACAGGCAGGCGTCCACTCCATCGGCATGGGAGTATTGGTAGGACTTGAAGATTGGCGTACAGACATGACAATGATGGCGTACCATGTCCGCTATTTGGAGAAAAACTACTGGAAGACAAAATACAGTGTCAATTTTCCACGTATGCGTGTGGCAGAAAACGGAGGCTTCCAACCCAACGTCATCATGAGCGACAAGGAACTTGCACAGCTGACATTCGCCTTCCGTATCTTCGACCACGACGTCGACATCAGCTACTCGACACGTGAGCCAGCCAATATACGTGACAACATGGCCACACTAGGAGTGACAACTATGTCGGCAGAGAGCAAGACAGAACCAGGCGGATACTTCACTTATCCTCAGGCTCTTGAACAATTCCACGTCTCAGATGAAAGAACTGCAGTGGAAGTGATGACAGCGTTGAAAAAGATGGGTAGAGAACCAGTTTGGAAAGATTGGGACCAAGTGTTGCAGTAAAAACTCTTCACTCTTGACTTTTAACTCTTAACTATAAAAAAACGTGTGTATCGGATGATGCACACGTTTTTTCATATAAAAGAACCATAAACATATAATAATAATTTGACAAAAACGAGCAAACGATGAAATCATTAGGAAACAAACAATATTTGTTTTACATTTGTGGAGTACAAATAAGTTTAGAATTGTACTACAAACAATAACACAAAGTTTCACTATGAGAATAAAGAAAATTCTAGCAACATCATTGATACTGGTTTGCAGTCTGACTACAAACGCAAAGAAATATGAATTAAGCGATTTCGAAAAGGATGAGATGCAGAAAGCAGTTTCCTATTACGACAACAACCAACCAGACATTGCCATCGACATATACAACAACCTGCTTGCAAACAATCCCAAAAGCTATATAATCAACTACGAATTGGCATTAGCCAAAGTGGCAAAAGGAGAATATGCAGAAGCTATTAAAATCACAGAAAAGGTAGAGCGCAACTCCGACGTAGAAGATAAGCTTTTCCAACTACAGGGAAATGCATATGATTATATGGGCAAACGCAAAAAAGCGGTTGCAAGCTATGATAAGGGATTAAAAAAATTCCCAAAAGCAGGATGTCTATATATGGAAAAAGGAAACATCATGCTAATGGAAAACGATCCCAATGGAGCATTAGGCATGTATGAAAAAGCAATAGAAGTAGAGCCGACATACTCTTCTCCATACTACCGTGCAAGCGCATTGTTTTTAGGATCCACAGAACCTATTTGGGGACTCATATACGGAGAGGCCTTCCTTTTATTGGAAAAGGGGCAAAGGAATGTCGCCATACAGAACGCTATGGTGAAACGTATGGGTCAGGCATTTAAAATAGAAAACGACACCACCCTCCATGTGTCACTTACACAGCAGAACACGATCAACGTAAAGGGTCTAAACTTAATCATTCCATTTGAAATACTATACGAATTGGCCGTGGTTAAATCAACAGCTGTAGACAAATTAAAATCCGAGAAAAGAGACAGTATTACAATTTCTGATTTCATAGAAATTCGTAAAGCAGCAGCAGACGCATATGATGACTGGAAAGATAAATATCCGAACTATTTGTTTGAATACCAAAAGAGAGTGATCAACGCCGGTTATTTTGAAGCATACACAATGGATCTCTTCAAAGACGTTTATGCCGACGAGTATAAAACATACGTCGCCAACGAAGAAAATCAGAAAACGATGGAAGCGTATAAAGCTTGGATGGTCAAATGTCCGTTCGAGCCAAATGAAAATAATCTAATAATCAGAAAAGAAGCCAGATGAAAAAAGTTATTTCTATCCTAATCTCGGCGTTTATGACTATTGTCTGTTACGCCAAACCAGACTTCACGATTCCACAAATTGAGAAGTATGCAAATGCAGACGAATGTCGCAAAGACAATGACATTGCGTTGAAGACGGCAAAGTATTTTTTGAATGCCGAACTTCCAGCCGACATATATGAATCGAACTTAGCGGCCCAATATATGATTATTTGGATCAGTGCATCAGATGAGATATTGGTAACACTCGATGAGCTAAGGTGTCCGTATTTGAAATGCAAAGACAAAGACATATCAACACAACTTATGGCCGCATATTTTGCTGGTTGCATCATCTACAGTCTAGAAAACAAGCAGAAAGACCACAACTTCGATATGCACTACTTCTCTCTCAGCAATATGTTGAACTACTACGAGAAAAACAAGTCAATCACAGGATCTGACAAAGAAATGGACAAATTGCTTAAAGAATTCAAAAGCAACAAGTTCAAAGCTAAAGAAGAGAAAAAGTTCAAATAAAACACCTTCAGCAACGAGGAAAACAGATAGTAAAACAAAGCGAGAATATGCGTCAGCACGTTCTCGCTTTATTTTCATTTCAAGATGATCAATGATCCTCTATAGTTTTTCTATTTCTTCCAAAGAGAGTTTTGTCAACTCGGAAATGGTGGCGATGTCAAATCCTTTATCCTTCATGCTTTTTGCAATTTGGATGGATTTGTTATGCTCTCCTTTCTCAACACCTTCTGCCATACCTTCCTCTCTACCTTCCTCTCTACCTTTCTCCATACCAAGTTCAAAACCATGAGCTTCCATGTCGATCTCATCTTCAAGATATTTCATGCTGGCTTCATAGCGTAGATACTCTTCATCGGAAAGAGCGGCAACTTTAGCTTTCTCAAGCAGACGCAATAAACCTTCGTCGGCTCGATCATATACAGATTTGTCGATTCTATCCATACGTCCTAAATTTTTGAAACTGTTTATCCAGATGCTTTTTGTTGTTATGTCGTTGACATCCAACTCAAATTTCGGTAAAGATATAAAATATTTTCGATGTCTGTCCCAAAATATCTCATCTGTGTCAAGATCACACTCTGCTGTGCGTGTGATCACTTTGTCGAGTCCTGCCAACCCGTCGGCAAGAATAAAGATACCGATGATCTTGGAAATGTCCTGCTTCATATCCTTCCACACCAATCCTCTTTCAATCTTTCTTCCCATAAGGTTGAAAATGTAGAAATTAGCACGTGTCTTGAAATATTTCTGATACGAGTTCTGCATCTCCACCAGAATCGTATCTCCCTTTTCTGTGGTGCAGAGCATGTCGAATATCACTCCACGACGATTCTTTCCTCTGCGTGGTTCCTCCACATTTTCAAACTGTACACTTGTGATTGTGTCCTCGTCGCCTTCTAAAATGGCATTTAGAAACGACCTCATGATGATCGGGTCGGACATGCAATACTTAAACCCGAAATCACATCGCAAATCAATGTATTTTCCCATTGTTACTATTTTATGAAATTTGTACTGTTTTGTCAATCCATATAGACCAAACAAAACTATTGTCGCCGCAAATATATAAATTTTCATTAAATTGTACAAACTTATTACTGATTTCTAACCATTCCTCTATTTATATTTGTGTAAATTCCACATTAAACACTGCATTTTAGAGAAAATATCTGTAATTTTGCATTGTCCAACAACAAAAAAAGAACCGCTATGTACACATACGAACATCCACATCCTTCTGTCACCACAGACTGTGTTGTTTTTGCATTCGACGGCAAGTCTCTCAACCTATTGTTGATCAATAGAGGTATTGAGCCATACAAAGGCACTTGGGCACTGCCTGGCGGATTCATACATATGGATGAGACTGCAGAAGATGGAGCATTACGTGAGCTTAAAGAGGAGACGGGAGTTGAGGACATTTATCTGGAGCAGTTCCACACATTCACAACTGTAGACCGAGACCCTCGTGAACGTGTGATGACAATAGCATTCCTGGCTTTTATCCGTCAGGATGATTATTCTGTTGTGGCTGGCGACGACGCTGCAAAAGCCCAATGGTTCCCTGTGAATAACCTGCCTGAACTGGCTTTCGACCATAAGGAGATTATCGAAATGGCATTAGAAAAACTGCGTTGGAAAATCACGTATGAGCCGCTTGTGTTCCATCTCCTAAACAAATCATTCACAATGACACAGTTGCTTACAATATATGAAGTGGTGATTGGCAAAGAGTTGGACCGACGCAATTTCAATAAGAAGATGCTCCAGCTTGGTTATGTCGTGCCTACAGAGGAGCGTGTACAAGGTGTGGGACGCCCAGGCACTCTATATATGTTCGACGAAGATAAATACAGAGAGCAGATCAACAACAGAAACGTCTTTTGAAAATAATCATTCAAAACATCCGTACTTATTTGTCGACGTATGGGAAAAAACAAAAAACCGAGCTGATTCCAAAGAATAGCCCGGTTTGTTTTTTATATAAATTCTGATTTTATTTCATCACCAATGGCTGACCTGTAGCCTCGACGACGCTCCACCAGAACTCACCTTCAAGGTTGACTTTCTTTCGTTGTGCTGTGGCAGCCTCGATTGGCAACAATGTGAATGAACCGTTCCAATAACCTACCACGAAATCAGTACGTCCAGCCATAGCGGCATGTACCGCATTGTGAGTCAACTGCTCGCAGAATTTACTGTCGTTAGCATTGGCAGGAATACTGCGGATGATATAACTAGGGTCGATATACTTGACACAGATAGGAATATTCTTCTTGTTGAAATAATCTGTGATCTGGTTCTTCATATAGACACCGATATCCTCGTGAAGCACATTGCCGGAAGCATCCTTCTTACGTTCACCCTGGAAGAACTGTTGTCCAGCTCCCTCAGCCACGACAACAACCGCATGTTTCTTACGTTCCAATCGCTTCTCCAATAGGTTCAAGAATCCGTTCTGTGTCTCAGGATTGTCCAAATCGAAATCCATCTCTGGAATCAAACAGAAATTCACATCAGGCACAGCCAAAGCCACGTTAGCTGCGATAAATCCAGAGTCGCGACCCATAAGTTTGACCAATGCCACACCGTTGATAGCACCCTTTGCTTCATAGTGAGCGTTCAAGATGATGCTTTGAGCGGCAGTAAAAGCAGACTCGAATCCAAAAGACTTCTCAATCAAGTTGATGTCATTATCAATAGTCTTAGGCACACCAGCCACAGCGATCTTCAAACCACGTTTTTCAATCTCCTTATAGATACCGTGAGCACCCTTTAGAGTACCGTCGCCACCTACACAGAACAATATATTGATATTGTTTCTTTCCAACGTGTCAACAATTATCTCATAAGGCTGTTGTCCACGTGAAGAAGCCAACATACTACCACCATCCTTGTGGATATCATCCACCAAGTCTGGATTCAAATCAATAAACGGAATCTGAAGATCAGGATTCAAACCAGCGTAACCATACTGAACACCGACGATATTAGTCACACCATAACGGTTGTAGAGATGTGTCACCAAACCACGGATCACATTGTTCAATCCAGGGCACAAACCGCCACAAGTCACGATCGCCACCTTCGTCTTCGCAGGCTCAAAATATATCAATTCCTTTGGTCCTGGTTTTTCAAAAGAGACCAAGTTCTCGCCATTCTTCATGGCAGTCATCACCTCACGTAGAGAAGAAGAGTAAAGCACACGCTCACCATCCTCAACAAAATCATATATACCGTCGCCCTTAACTTTCGACAAATGAAGAGGAGTCTTGATTCTACACTCTCCTAATGTTTTTACAGTGAAATCCATATCCATAGATCAATCAGCTTTAGTTTGCTACAAATTTAGTTTTTTTCACGATTCCATTGACAAACTAATGCACTATTTTTATTTTTTGTGTGACGAAGTTACGAATTGTAAGGAAATACAATGAGCTATCTCATTGGCAGGAGCAATGGACGACAAATACAAAAGATCATACAAAAACAGAAATTCAAACATAACCGCTCGCCTGCCGCATCGTAGAAGTAGCATGACACGCTTCCGTTGTTGTTGACGGCTAGTAGGCGGTTCTCCTCATCCCATAGGAAGGATTTCTTTTCTCGCTCGCCTTTCGGCTCGCTCGAAGGGGTGAGGGCAAGGGCGTTCCGCCCTTTGCAATTCCTCATCTCATGATTCCAACTTCAGTATTTTTCAGAATTTATAAAGATTGCTTTTGATATCTGCAAAATAAGTCATATCATCATTCTTTTATTTTTGCAACCCTGCCTGAATAAGTTTCAAAAGTTCGTCTGAAATCAATAAAATTGAACCTTATCATCAATTTTTCAACATCATCCTTTTTCTTAAAAAAAGATTCATCGTACATCACATCTCCATCCTTTTTCATAATATATATATTCATATTTCCATAAGGATAACCCTGTGAATCACAACATTCTCTGCAAGTTTCAAAAGACCCTACAATTGGCGTTGCATAGATTATAATGTTTTCCTTTCTTCCGTTAGCACAAACCACATTCATCTTCATTATCTGTTTTCGCCTCTTAAAAATAAGGGACGAAAAAGAACGCTGCTTGTCTAGGTAACATTTATCCCGATCAGTAGATAAAAATGACTCATTACAAAATAAAGCAGCATTTTGTTCAACACAATAATAATAAGACAATGTATCAATGACATCCAAATGTAAAGGATATAAATAAACACTTTTATTATTTAAACTGTCAGAATCAATTATCCAATTATAATTTTGAATTCCACAATGTCTGAACTAAAAGAAATCACGACAAAATTTCCTGTTTTCTTTTGGGCGACAGAAGTTTCAAAAAGCAACGAAAAGAAACAACAAAATAAGAATATTAATCTAAAACACATAGTTTTATTTATTTAAACAATTATTCCATATATCATCAACTTCAGATGGCAAAATAGGCATAATTGGTGAATTTAACAATCCACCCTTATCATATCCGTTATCAGGGACTCCCAATGTATGTATAAATTCATGTGCATTAGCTTTACTTGTCCAACTACGGAAAATGTATATTCCATTTAGAGTTTTACCTCTTTCATCACTTTGATCAACAGGAGGCAATTTCCATCTTGTAAAGATAGCTGGTGGCACTCTTTTCGGAACACGTTCTCCGTTTTTATTTGTTATTTTACCATATCCCAAAACAGAATATTTATTTTTTGGACTTTTTCTAATGCAACAACATTCCTTTCTAGATATTTTTGTTCGCCTTCCATCCGGATCCACCATCTTCACCGGATTTCCCATACAATAATTGTATGGACTCATTCCAACATACTTCTCCCACATCGAATCCACACTCAGCCACATTGCTCCCGTAGGATCCAAATATCTTGCACCATAATAATAGAGACCTGTCTCATTATCTAATTCCTTAGCATTAAAGAGATATGAAGTTGAATATTGAGAATTTCTCTCCTCCATGAAAATCTCTCCTTATGGGATATACTCCACATGCTGTGCGATGTTTCCATCGGCATCTGTCATGTAGGATGTTGAACCAAGCACCCCTAGTCCACTGACAATCAGGGTTTAATCCAGATAAATGAATCCATATATATAGCTTTGTTATCCAAATCATTTTGTAACTCTAAGATATTGTCATACACTCGATCAAATACAAAACTGAAATATTCAATTTTCACATCCGGTTTTAATATGGATAGGTTGTTCCAAAGGCAAATTCCTTGTCTTTCAAACGCTATAAGAGATTCTTTATCATCAAATCCAGCAGATTCAGGATCTGATAGATCATATATATTTTGAAATATACTATCCCAAGTATTAAATTCTTTTATTAATACTAAG
>JAEEGL013137364.1_pt1 | contig 46114 bp, 35 predicted proteins | sample 9134231 | NCBI WGS metagenome assembly JAEEGL01 (sample SAMN16246548, study PRJNA631951) | gut metagenome | biome: gut microbiome; feature: rumen; material: fiber-attached | host: Bos | place: Iran: Karaj | collected 2018-10 | reverse complement strand
AGTGCTTCGGGCAGGCGATCACGCCCTTGTTCTGGACTGCTTTTGTCAGCGCCGCACCCATCTTGCCGAGCAAAAACGGATCTTCGCCGTAGGTCTCCTGACTTCTTCCCCAGCGCGGGTTGCGGACAAGGTTGATGCAGACGCCCGCATAGTAGTTCGCGCCCTGCGCGATCGCTTCGTCCGCAATCGCCTTGCCGAAGCGGTATTCGAGATCGGGATCAAACGCGGAGGCACGCAGCATGGAGACGGGGAAGCAGGTCGAATTGCCCATGACGATGCCGCGCGGCCCGTCGGTGAACAGCACGGGCGGCACGCCGAGACGCTTGCAGCCGCCGGCCTTGAGCGCGCGGACGTTGTAGTTGCGTCCGGTGCGGATCATATCGACCTGCGTCTGTCCGATGGTATGCCCGGAGAGCATATAAATCTTTTCCTTGAGGGTCATTTCCCCGGTCAGCGCCTTTGTCTCGGCGGACAGCGTCGCCTTGGTCGGGTTCTTTTGATAAGCGGTTACGGCGTCCTGAAAGTTCATGCGATTTCCTCCGATCTGTTTTCTCGATATTGGGACGGCGTTGCGCCGTACGCGGCTTTGAAGGCTTCGGCAAAGTAGCTTTGCGAGCAGAAATGGTAGCGCGTGGCGATGTCCTGCACGCTGACGGTGGAGGACAGCAGCAGCTCTTTAGCCCGTTCGAGCCGCTTTTTGCGAATGTATTCGCGGATCTTGACGCCCATCTCGTCCTTGAATTTATGGGATAGATAGGATTCGGAATAATTGACGCGCTCCGCTAACAATCCGAGTGACAATTCCTCCTCCAAATGCGTGTCGATATATTCGCAGCAGTCCAGCACCTGCCGCGAGATCGAGCCGGTGCGGATGCGGTGGACGCGATGCACATAATCATCCTGCATGGTCAGCGCGACTTCGGAAACCTCATGGATGCTTTTGCATGCTTCAAGCGCCTGATAGTAATGATCGGAGATTCGCAGCGCCGTTTCCGAGGGCACCCCGCCCTCGATCGCCGCGCGGGAAAACAGCGTGATGCAGGTGATGACGGCGTTCTTGGCATGGCGCAGCGGATCGCCGTTGGCAAGCTTGCCGACGCTGCCGGTCATGGCAAGGCGGTTCATGTGCGTTTTGTAGTTCAGATCGCCCTCGCGCACCATGCGCACCATCTCCTGCTCCATGGCGTAGGTGCCGTGCTTGTCCTCGGCCTCCGAGAACGTGCGATCCTCGTTGCCGCGGCTTTCCCGAAAATGCAGATCGCTGACCGAGATGCGCTCGCCCGTCAATATAAAATAGAACATGATGGCATATTCAAAGATGCGGGTTATCGGCAGCACCGGCAGCGATTTCAGAAAAGCGGCGGAGGCGGAAAGCAGCGGCACGGAAAACCCGAATCGTTTCAGCTCCTCCAGAATATCCTCTACCGTGCTGTCGTCCAAAAAGAACGGTCCCATCACATGAACGCCTTCGAGCAGCCTTTCCGATTCCGATGCCGTACGCCGGGGAACGGCGATCCACGACATACCGAGCTCGTCGGACACCATGACCGGGCGGGTATACTGCTTGATGCTGCTTTGAATCAGCGCCCGATCCTGCGTGATCCCCGTGATCGCGTCCACAAGCGGCTCGCTGGGACAATCCGTTTCGATCAGGTTCATGTCCGCATCAAACGCCCAATAGCAGAGCTTGTGACAGCATTGCACCATTTCAAAGTACAGGCGAATCTGTTCCGACCGTTCCATCTGATTTCTCCTTGCACGCTATGCCTTTTGTCTACTCTATCATATTATAATTATTTTTAGATTTCAACAAGTTATCAGCTGTAATTTTCAAACATAACCGATAAATTATAATAATCAAAATAAAATTGTGGCACGCTTGAAAAGAGGTATGGTAAAATGTGCGTAAGAAATGATCCGGTGGGGGTATATACCCTTTGGATTCTTTCAAAACAAATAAGGAGTAGGAACAATGGAGAAAAAGACGAATAAGCCCGTCCGGGAAAAGCTTGGCTTCAAGAACATTGCCGGCACGACTTTGTTCAACTTTACCGAGTCGATCACGGCGGCCTTTATGACCTCGTGGTTCATGGTGTACTTAACCGACTATGCCGGCATCGGGCATTGGGGCGCGTTGCTCGGCTCGTCGCTGCTGCTGTTTGCGCGTCTGTTCGACGCCGTCAACGACCCGATCGAGGGCTGGATCATGGACCGCGCCAAGGTCGGCAAGCTGGGCAAGTATAAGCCGTTCATCATTCTGAGCATCCTCCTGACCTCCATCGGCGTTATTGCGATGTTCTTCCTGCCGACGGCCTTTGCCGATATGCCGGTGGCCATCTGCGCATGGGTCATTATCTTCTATTTGATTTACGACATCGGTTCCTCGTTCTATGCGCCAAACCTCATTTACCGCACCCTCACGACCGATTCCGTGCAGCGTTCCAAGCTGATCATCGGGCCGCGTCTCGTCTCCATGATCGTCGGCATGGTCGGCTCCGCGCTGATCTCGATTGTCAACGGCATCAACCAGAGCGTGAACAACATGCACACCTCGTTCGGCCTTGCAATCACGCTGCTCACCGGCGTCTGCATGGTGATCTCCCTCATCGGTATCTTCATGGTCAAGGAAAAATACCATGCCGCCAAGGAAGATGACGAAGAGGTCAAGATCCTCGACATGCTTAAGGTGCTCAAGCACAACAAGGCGGAGCGCGTCATGGTCATCGGCACGCTGTTCTCCGGCTTCATCTGGACGTTCCTGTTCGCGACGATGCTGTACTACATCAAGTGGGCCTACTGCGCCGACCTGACCACCGGTGTTGTCGATGTCGACAAGTATGCAGGCCTGTCGCTCGGCGGCTCGATGATGATGTTCCTGCCGCTGATTGTCGGCACCGTTCTGGCGACGCCGTTGATGCGGCTTGCCAAAGATCCGATGAAGCTGCACCGCATCCTGATGCTCGTGGAAGCGATCTCGGCGGGACTGCTGTTCGTGCTGCACATCGTCGGCATTCTGCCGAATGTTCCGGCGCTGTTCTTCACCTGCCTTGCGATCACCGCAACCTGCATCGGCATCGACTATATCCCGCAGGAGACCGTCAACATTGAGTGCATGGACTATGAGCTGCACGTCGGCGGCAAGGATCGCGCGGCGACCTGCAACGCGGCGAATAAGTTCATCAACAAGGCGCAGAACGCTCTGGCCTCCGCATCGGTCGGCGCGGTGCTCGTGGCGATCGGCTATATCGTCGATTCCGAAACCGATACCTATATCGGCGAGCTGTCCAAGCTGCCGAGTCTTCTGACCTGGTTCGTCGTCATCATGGGTCTGATCCCGGCGATCCTCGGCGTCATTGCGTACCTCATTCTCCGGCAGTATCCGATCAACGATGCAGTCCGCGCCGAGATGAAGCACGAAGTCAAAGCGTAATTCGGAGGTTTCCCATGCCGCAAAAACCGGTTGATGTGGATGTTAAGCAATCCATCAAGGACATGTTCTTTTCGAAGAACGAATACCGCCTTGTGGATGACTACGTTCTGCGGGACGGAAAAACGCACCCGGTCGCGTTCCTGGTGCCGGGCGGCGGATACTATATGGTCTCGAGTTTTATCGAGGGCGTGCCGATCGCAAAGAAGCTGAACGCGCTCGGCATCTCGGCGGTCATCGTGTATTACCGGCTCAAGAAGAAAGCCCTGTACCCGGCGCCGGTCGAGGACCTTGCGCGGGCCATTCGGGAAGTGCTGTCCAAAGCGGACGAATATCATATCGACCCGAAGCACTATTCGATCTGGGGCGGCTCGGCAGGCGCGCATCTTGCTGCGGCGTTCGGCACGAAGAACATGGGCTATCCGCTCTATCGGCTCCCCAAGCCCGCCGCGCTTGTACTTGCCTATCCGGTCATTTCCATGACGAAGGAACTCGGGCACAAGCAGTCGCATGACTTCTTTGTCGGCAAGGACGCAACGCCGGAGCAGGAAGCGTTTGCAAGCGTCGAGCAGCATGTGGATGCGGATTATCCCGCCACCTATCTCTGGTGCAGCGACGACGACAACGTAGTCAAGCCGGACAACACCCGCCGCATGATCGCGGCGCTCGAAACAGCCAGCGTTCCGCACCGGGACAAGATCTACCACGGTGTCATGCACGGTGCAGGCCCCGCCACGGGAACCGCTGCCGAAGGATGGATCAACGACGCCGTCGCCTTTTGGCAGAAGCAGTCATAACAACACAAGACGGCGATACCGGGCGGCAGTTGCCGCCCGGATTTCCGTTATTTGCCGTTGGGCATTGACAAGCGGATCGTTCGATAATTACAATAGAGAAAAGGCCATGCACGGTCGAAACCCGCAAAAGGAGCAACATGATGGAACCGTATGAAATCAGTCACGCAACCCTCGTCCGCACGCTCGCGCCACAGTGCACGGTGCTGTTGAAAAAGGACGGACATTTTCCGCTTGCGGCGCCTTGCAAGCTCGCGCTCTACGGCAGCGGCGCGCGCCATACCGTCAAGGGCGGCACCGGCTCGGGCGAAGTCAATTCGAGAAGCTTTGTTACGATCGAACAGGGCCTGTTGGCCGCGGGCTTTACGATCACAACCGGCCCCTGGCTTGACGCCTACGACGCTGTTTTGCCGGCCGCGAAGCAGGCGTTCTTTGCCGAGATTCGCGCCCGCGCCAGAAAAAATCACACGCTCGCGGTTCTGGAGGGGATGGGCGCGGTCATGCCGGAGCCGGAATACAACTTCCGCTTTTGGGGTGATGGCGACACGGCGGTGTATGTGCTGTCCCGCATCTGCGGTGAGGGTTCCGACCGCAGGCCGACCAAAGGCGATATTCTGCTGACCGACACCGAAACACGCGACATTCTTTTGCTGAACGCGCATTACAAAAACTTCATGCTCGTGCTGAATGTCGGCGGTGTGGTGGACCTTGGTCCGGTGATGGACGTAAAAAACATTCTGCTCCTTTCCCAGCTCGGCGCCGAGACCGGTCACATCCTTGCCGATCTGCTGCTCGGCAAAAGCTATCCGTCCGGCAAACTCGCTTCGACGTGGGCGGCGTGGGGCGACTATCCCGCCGTCGGCACATTCGGCGACGCAAACGAGGCGATCTACCGCGAGGGCGTGTATGTCGGCTATCGTTACTTTGATTCCATCGGCAAAGCGCCGCTGTTCCCGTTCGGACACGGCCTCGGCTATACGGATTTTGAAACGGCGATCACCGATGCAAGCGAAGCAAGCGTCACCGTGACCGTTCGCAATGTCGGCAAATATCCCGGTATGGAGGCTGTCGAACTGTATGTCGCCGCGCCGGACGGCGCGCTCGATCAGCCCTCCCGCAAGCTGCTCGCCTTTGCGAAAACGCGCGAGCTGGCACCCGGAGAAAGCGAACCGCTGACCGTGCCGTTTTCTCTTTGCGACGCGGCTTCCTACGACGAAAAACGCGCGGCATGGGTACTGGAGGCGGGCGACTATACGATTCTTGCCGGAACGCAGCCTGCGGTGACGTTGGCGCTCGGCAAAACGGTCGTTTTGCAGCAGCTTAAAAACAAGCTCGGAACGGTGGACTTTACAGATTGGAAGCCGGAGCGCAAAGCAGAAGCGCCGAAGGCTGAAAAGCGGATCGCGCTCGACCCCGATGCCTTCCGCACAGAGACGGTTTTCTACGAGGCCGCGCCGGAGATAGATCCCGCCGTTACAACGCTGACCGATGAGGAGCTTGCGTATCTGAATATCGGCGCATTCGATCCGAAGGGCGGCATGGGCAGCATGATCGGCAACGCGGCGATGAGCGTTGCGGGCGCGGCAGGCGAAACGGCGCATGTCAAGGATTTCCCGCATCTTGTTATGGCGGACGGCCCGGCGGGACTTCGCATCAGCCGGGAATACTATAAGGATGAAACAGGCGTGCATCCGCTCGGCGATACAATGCCGGAGTCGATCATGGAGCTGCTTTCCCCGATGCAGCGCAAGATCATGGCGAGGCTGAACAAGCCGAAAAAGAGCGATCACGAAACGCTGTACCAGTACTGTACCGCCATCCCGATTGGGACAGCCATCGCGCAGAGCCGCAATGTCGCGCTTGCCGAAGCGCTCGGCGATCTGGTCGGCGACGAAATGGAGCGGTTCGGTGTGCACCTGTGGCTTGCGCCGGCGTTGAATATTCACCGCGATATCCGGTGCGGACGCAACTTTGAGTATTACTCGGAGGATCCGCTGATCGGCGGCAAGTTTGCGGCGGCAATCACGCGCGGCGTACAGAAGCATTCCGGCTGCGGCACCACGATCAAGCATTTCACGGTCAACAATCAGGAATACAACCGCACCGGCGTGAATTCGCAGGTTTCCGAACGCGCAATGCGCGAAATTTATCTCAAGGGCTTCGAAATCGCCGTGCGCGAAAGTCAGCCGCACGCATTGATGACTTCCTATAACCTGCTGAACGGCACGCACACTTCTGAACGGCGCGACCTGATCACGGACGTGCTACGCGCCGAATGGGGCTATGAAGGCATCGTCATGACCGACTGGGTCGTGGGAGGGATTGCACAGGTCAATAATCCGTGCCATCGCAACGCCCTGTCCGAGCATGTTGCGGCGGCGGGTGGCGACCTGTTTATGCCGGGCGGCAAGGGCGACCATAAACGCGTGATGGACGCATTGAAAGCCGGTACGCTTTCGCGGCAGCAGCTGTTGGAAAACGCAACGCGTGTATATCGTATGGCAACAAAATTGACGGAGGAACGGAAATGAAAGCATTCCTGCTCGGCGACCGCCGCATAGCAGGCCGAGGGGAATAACTTCCGTCCCGATTTTTGGATCACGGAGCATATCAAGCACTCGGAATTTGTTGAGCCGTCCGGCCTCGCTTGCAATCACTAAAATCGCTATGGGGAGGAGATTGCCTTGCTCGCCGAGGCATTCGGGGATCGCCTGTCCTATATCGCCGCGATCCATCAGGCGAAGTTAGAGGTCAACCGCATGAGCAAGCTCGCACGCGACAACCTTGCGGCTGCGCCCCGCACGCGCTGAAAAAGCACGAGGAAAACGGAAAGAGGATATCGCGTACTTCTTTTCTTCTTCCCGGAGGAAGAAAAGAAGTACCAAGAAAAGAAAAAGGCCGGGAATGTTCCGTGACGGAAGATTTCCGGCTTTTAGATTTATAGAAAAAACTTGCTTTCTTTCTCATGAAATAAAAAGAAAGATCATTCTATCATATATAAAAAAGAAGAACCGCGAGAGCGGTTCTTCCTGCGTATGCGTTTGTTACTTCGTGCCGAAGATACGGTCGCCCGCGTCGCCGAGGCCGGGGACGATGTAGGCGTGGTCGTTGAGCTTTTCGTCGAGCGCCGCGCAGTAGAGCTTGATGTTCGGGTGGTCGCCCATGACACGCTCAACGCCGGGCTTGGCCGCGATCAGGCAGACGAGGCGGATATCCTTGCAGCCGTAGCGGTTCTCGAGAATGTCGATCGTCGCGGTGAGGCTGCCGCCGGTGGCAAACATCGGCTCGAGAACGATAACGGTGCTTTCGGCTACGTCCGCGGGCAGCTTGCAGTAGTATTCCACGGGCTCATGCGTTTCCGGATGGCGATAGAGGCCGATGTGACCGACGCGCGCATTCGGGAGCAGCTCCGTAACGCCTTCGACCATGCCGAGACCTGCGCGGAGAATCGGAACGAGCGAGATCTTCTTGTCGGACAGAACCTTGGTCTTGGTGACGGCGATCGGGGTTTCGATCTCGGTCTCGACAAGCTCAAAGTCCTTGGTGACCTCGTACACCATCAGCATCGCCAGCTCCTTCACGAGCGTGCGGAAATCCTTCGTGCCGGTGTTCTTGTCGCGCAGAAGGGAGATCTTGTGCTGAATCAGCGGATGATCAAATACGAATACGTTTTCAGACTGCATAACAAAACTCCTTTAGAATTTTTTTCAGTATACCATATTTCCCTTGTCCGTGCAACGGCTTTTTACAAAGTTCTGCATTTTTTACGGCGCCGCGCGCGAAAACAAGCCCCTTACGGCGGCATAGCGGAACGTTCCTAAATTATTTTTGTATATCCTAAAATATTTTTGCTTTTGCGGTTGCTTTTTCTTGGCAAACGCGTTACAATGCAGGTAAAGAGGGGGTAAAGCCCCGATAATACCAAGATAAAGGAGTTTTGTATGAAGTACGATCGCGTATACAACTTTTCGGCCGGTCCCGCCACGATGCCGGTGGAGGTTCTTGAGGAGATCGCTGCGGAGATGCTGAACTATCGCGGCAGCGGCATGTGCGTCATGGAAATGTCGCACCGCTCCAAGGTGTTCCAGCAGATCATCGACGAAGCTGAAGCCGATCTGCGGCAGCTCATGCACATTCCGGACAACTATAAGGTTCTGTTCATCCAGGGCGGCGCGACGCTCGAATTCTCGATGATCCCGATCAACCTTTGCAAAAACGGCGTGTTCGACTATATCGTGACCGGCGCGTGGTCCAAGAAGGCCGCGACCGAGGCGAAGAAGTTCGGCAAGGTCAACGTGATCGCATCGAGCGAGGATCGCAACTACAGCTACATTCCGGACTGCTCCGATCTTCCGATCGACGACGATGCGGACTATGTCTACATCTGCGAAAACGAGACGATCCACGGCACGACCTATCCGAAGCTCCCGAACACCAAGGGCAAGATCCTTGTGTCCGACCAGTCGAGCATGTTCCTCTCCAAGCCCTGCAACGTGTCCGATTACGGCCTGATCTACGGCGGCGTGCAGAAGAACGTCGGCCCGGCGGGCCTGGCCATCGTGATCATCCGCGAGGATCTGATCCGTGCCGACATCGACCCCAAGACGCCGATCTATCTGCGGTTCGACACGCATGCGAACGCGGGCTCGATGTACAACACGCCGAACTGCTGGGCGATCTACGTTTGCGGCAAGGTGTTCAAGTACCTGCTGAAAAACGGCGGTCTCGAGGCCATGCATCAGCGGAATTTGGACAAGGCCAAGGTCATGTATGACTTCCTCGACCAAAGCAAGCTGTTCCATGGCACGGTCGAAAAGCAGGATCGCTCGCTGATGAACATTCCGTTTGTCACCGGCGACAAGGACAAGGATGCGGCGGTCGTTGCGGCGACCAAGGCGGCGGGCTTCGATAACCTCAAGGGCCACAAGAGCGTCGGCGGTCTGCGCGCGTCGATCTACAACGCCATGCCCAAGGAGGGCGTGGAGGCGCTCGTCGAATTCCTGAAGAAATACGAAGCCGAAAACGCGTAAGGAGGACACACGCATGTTGAAGATTTTAGCATCCGACGGTATGGAAAAAGGCGCGGTTGCCGCGCTCGAAGCAAAGGGCTGTATCGTCGATCAGCAGTTCTATGATCCCGAAGCGTTGAAGGAAGCCGTCAAGCAGTATGACGTGCTTGTCGTGCGCTCCGCGACCAAGGTGCGTGCGCCGCACATCGACGCGGCGAAGGAAGCCGGCAAGCTGAAGCTGATCATTCGCGGCGGCGTCGGCGTGGACAATATCGACGTGAAATATGCCGAGGAGAACGGCATCACGGTGCGCAACACCCCGCGCGCCAGCTCCCAGTCCGTCGCGGAATTGGCGCTCGGTCACATGTTTGCCTGCGCGCGCTTCCTGTCGATTGCGGGGCATACGATGCGCGAGGACAAATGGGAAAAGAAAGCCTACGGCAAGGGCATCGAGCTGCAGGGCAGAACGCTCGGCATCATCGGCTTCGGCCGGATCGGGCAGCACCTCGGCATTATGGCGAAGGCCATCGGCATGAACGTGATCGCCTACGATATCTACCACATCGAGGGCATCGAAGAAAAGCTCGGTATCCCGTACGTCGAAATGGACGAGCTTTTGGCTAAGTCCGATTTCATCAGCGTCCATGCCCCGGCAGTGGACGGCGGCGCGATCATCAATGCCGACACGATTGCCAAGATGAAGGACGGTGTTTGCATCATCAACACCTCCCGCGGCAAGAACCTCGATGAGGACGCCCTTTTAGCGGGGCTCGAATCCGGCAAGGTTCGCGCGGCGGGCCTCGACGTATTTGCCACCGAGCCGAGCCAGAACCACGCGCTCTATTCGCACCCGATGGTGTCCTGCACGCCGCACATCGGCGCGGCCACCGGCGAGGCCCAAAAGCGCATCGGCGCGGAGATCGTGGATATTATTACAAAGCAGTTCAATCTGTAAGACCGAACATACCAAAGGCAGCCTCATAACGGGGCTGCCTCAGACCGTCAATAAAGGTCCAGACCATTTTCGGCGGACTTTGTATACGAAGATCGATAGGAAGAAACGGACGAAAAACGCCCGTTTCTTTTATTTTACGCCGAAAATTAGCCGGTTTCTCAGCCTCGGCATAGCTGAGTATAGCCTTCGGCTGAGAATTCCGGCTTCAGCTGTATTCTGTAAAGGGTGGTTTCAAACCACTACTACAGAATAGCTGCGAGATGATCTTCCTGCGGTAAAAGAAGAAAACGGTGCGGCTATCGGAAAGGAGTTAATCTTTTAGCTGGTTTTAGCCGCAAATTCATTTTATCACGGAGGTTATCGAAAATGAAGTCTTTTTTTGAAGAACGCGGAGGAACATACACAGAAGTCGGACAAGTCTTGCTTCCAAACCTTGTTTTAGACCAACAGCCGGAAGGCGAAATCGGCATCTGGGGCTGGCGAAGAAAACGGTATCTTAAGGAACATAAGAAAGGCAGTTACAACGCGATGTTGTTGAACGGCACATTGACGCAGCACCTGATCGACACGAACGAAGCGGCGCTTGACCTTATGGATTCTCTTGTAAAGCAAATGGCTGCAGCCGAAGGCGTAACGGAAGAATTGAAACGCCGCGATCAAATGGCATGGGTTGGAAGAATGAACAATATCCGAAACCGCGCTGAGGAGATCGTTCGAAACGAGTGCATCTATATCTGATCGGCGGTGCCGGGTATGAATATCATCGGAAAGATCCTTCTTGCACCGATATGGCTGATACTGTTTCTATTGAAATGGCTCTGTCTGATCGTGACAGGAATTGCATCGGGTTTCCTTCGAATCGGCGGCATACTGCTTCTATTGATCGGCGCAGCATATTGGCTTTTGCAGTTTGAGCCGATCCAGACCATCCGTGTTTTCGCGGTCGGTATCGGTGCAATCGTAGCTCCTTATCTCGGATCGGTTATCATCGGAGTACTGGAAGCGGGGCATACATGGATCGTGGACTTCCTCACAGAATAAACAACAAGAGATTCCGGACAAGCCAACACTTGTCCGGAATTCTTATGTGGTTCTGAATGGCTATGCAAGAAGCCAAGCGCAAAAGAGTGTTTGAACTTCGGATCAAGTTGGTCCGAAGTTCGGCTAAAAAATCAGAACAAGGCGAACTGACTTTTATGTGCCGGTTCTTTATGCCCTTTTAAAATGCAGCTTTGCCGCAAGCAGAGACAAAGTCCCTGCTGAAAAGGAATCCATCGGCAGGGAACCATTCCCATTGACAGCACAGCGAGCATCTCGAAAACGGGATGCTCGCTTTGTTTGTATACTGAGGAGGATAAGATCCTGCGAAACGCAAAAGAAAGATTTAACGGCTCATTTCATGCATGGGAACAGCAGAAACATAGCACTCCGACATAAAGCGTTTTTCCGATCCTAAAGAACGCTTCTATCACAGTTTCTTCAGCGCCGCATATCCGCCTTCCAGGAAGGTCAGCAGCACCTTCTGCACCTCGTACCAGTCCGCATCCTTTTTCCAATGCATCGAGCGATTGACCGCATATGCGCCGGCGATACCGAACAGAAAGACCTTTTCAGCCTGCTGCGGTGACAGGCGGCTGTTTTCCAGAAAATGCGATAATTGAAAATCGCGTTCGCGGCGAAAGATCCGCTTCAGCATATAGTCCGATACAAAATCATCAAAAAAGAGCGGACGGTATTTCGGATGATCCGCAACGCGCTGACAGACCGGCAGCAGGTCCATATACGGCTCCAGGGTCTTTGGATCAGTCGTTTCACGCATTTTTTCGGCCAGCAGCGCTATGCTCTCGGCACCCGGCATCTTGGAACGCTTGGTCGCGTCGATCGCGTCGTCGGCCAGTTCGTCGATTACATCCGTCAATCCGGTATAGTGCGTATAAAATGTCGCCCGTCCGACGCCCGCTTCGCGGCAGAGCTGAGATATGCTGATTTCGTTAAACGATGTTCTTTGCAACAGTTCCAGCATCGCGTCCTTGATCGCGTCCCGCGTTGCCGCTGCGCGCCGCTCGTGTCCGGTCATACCGTCGCCCTCCTGTTCGTTTCTTTTTTATCAAGTATAAACAAATTCCGACAGAATGTCTATACTTTTCCTTGAATTGTAAAAACTGTATTGGGATTTTTGTAAAGAATATGGCAAGATGCCCTTGTAAGCATCCAAGGGTGCAAAAAACAAGGAGGAGAAAAAGAATGATCAGTTTTGAGATGGAAGACCTGATCGGTGTATTGCAGGGATTGACCCCGTACCTGATCGCCATGGGCATTGCAATCGTGGCAGCGATTGTCGTCATTATCGCGGTGAAAAAAATGCCCAAACCCAAAAAGCGTATGATCCGCTGGGAAGCGGTGATCGCAATGCTGCTGGTGATCGTGCTTTGCGCGAACCTGATCTGCTTCGGTCCGATGGCGGCTCTGCTGAGCCTTGTCGCGGGCGGCGGCGAAACACGCACAACCTTGACCGAGGGACTCACCAAGGACGCCGAGGATGCGGCACTCCGCATTGCCGAGGAAGGCTTTGTGCTGCTCGACAACGACGGCATTCTGCCACTGAAGGATACCAAGAAGCTGAACCTTTTCGGCTGGGCGAGCACGAATCCGGTGTACGGCGGTGCAGGTTCCGGCGGCATCAACGATCTGTATCCGATGGTTTCCCTGATCGGCGGACTCGAGCAGGCGGGCTTTGAGATCAATCAGGAACTGGTCGATTTCTATACCGCGTTTGCGCCGAACCGCGCGGCTGTTTCGATCACCGCGCAGAACTGGAATCTGCCGGAACCGCCGGCGGCGAACTATTCCGACGCGCTGCTCAGCAATGCCAAGGCATACTCCGATACTGCTGTGATCGTGATCTCGCGCCTCGCGGGCGAAGGCCACAACGACATTCCGCAGGACATGGGCGGCACGGACATCTACACGAACAATTCCGAAGCGTATAACGACTTTGAAAAAGGCGAGCACTATCTGCAGCTGAACAAGACCGAACGCGACCTGGTCGATCTCGTCTGCGCGAACTTTGAAAACGTCGTATTCGTATACAACGGTGCGTATGCGTTTGAACTCGGCTTCGTCGAAGAAAAGCCGCAGATCAAGGCGTGCGTCTGGGCGCCCGGTGCAGGCAACGTCGGCTTTGCGGCGCTTGGTGAGATCCTGAACGGAACCGTGAACCCGTCCGGCAAGACGAACGATACATTCGTGTATGACATCGACGCCGCACCGTACTTCAACAACGCGGAAAAGACCGATTATGCGAATATGACCGATATGATGGTCGAGGGCATGAATGCAGGCGTTCCGACCAACTACTATCCGTCGTTTATCAATTATGTCGAGAACATTTATGTAGGCTACAAGTTCTATGAGACCGCTGCGGCCGAGGGTCTGATCGACTATGATAAGGTTGTCCAGTATCCGTTCGGCTACGGGCTGTCCTACACGTCTTTCACGCAGAAGATGAGCGACATCAAGGTGAACGGACAGACGCTGACCTTTGATGTGACTGTTACCAACACCGGCTCCGTCGCAGGGCGCGATGTGGTCGAGGTCTATTTCAACCCGCCCTATACCGACGGCGGTATTGAGAAGGCGAGTGCAAACCTTGTCCGCTTTGATAAGACGAATGAATTGAAGCCCGGCGAAAGCCAGACTCTGACGATCTCGTTTGATCTCGAGGAAATGGCATCTTACGATGAAAAAGGTACGGGCTGCTATGTGCTCGAAGCCGGCGATTACGAAATTGCGATCAAGAGCGATTCGCACACCGTGCTGGACAGCAATACCTACACCGTTGCCGAAACCGTGACCTATAACGCCTCGAATCCGCGTCCGTCGGACGGGATCGCCGCTGTGAACGTGCTGCAGGACGCGCAGGGCAACGCAACCTACCTCTCCCGCGCAGGACATTTTGCCAACTATGAGGCGGCTACCGCAGCGCCGTCCGATCTGAACATGCCCGAAGAATACATTGCGGGCTATCATCTCAACAGCAACTATGATCCGACGGCCTATATCGATCCGAACGCAGCGATGCCGACGCTCGGCGCAAAGAACGGTGTAAAACTGCTCGACCTGCGCGGCAAGGATTACGACGATCCGCTGTGGGATAAGCTGCTCGATGAACTGACCGTCGATGAGATGGCGGATATGATCGCGCTGTCCGGCTATCAGACGCCAGCGATCAATTCGGTCGGCAAGGTACAGTGCGTCGATTCCGACGGCCCTGCCGCAATCAATAACAACTTTACGGGCGGCGGCTCGGTCGGCTTCCCGATCGAAGTCGTGATCGCCTGCACATGGAGCCACGAGCGCGCGTCCGAATGGGGCGAGATCATGGGCAAGATGGCCAAGGAACTTGGCTCCACCGGCTGGTACGCTCCGGGCATGAACACGCACCGCTCTGCGTTCACCGCGCGCAACTATGAGTACTTCTCCGAGGACGGCGTGCTGGCGGGCTGGATCGCTGCCGACGCAGTCAAGGCTGCGCTCAAGGAGGGTGTTTACTCCACGATCAAGCACTATGTGATGTACGACTGCAACGGCAAGATGGTTTGTGCATGGGCGACTGAGCAGGCGATGCGCGAAATCTACTTCAAGCCGTTTGAAATCGCTGTCAAGCAGGGCGGTGCGACCGGCGCAATGGCGTCGTGGGCCTTTATCGGCAACAAGTGGGTCGGTGAGCTCAGTTCCGTTATGAAGACGATCCTGCGCGACGAATGGGGCTTCCGCGGCTTTGTGGTGTCCGACTTCTTCCGCAACAACGGCCACGGTTTCATGAACGCCGATACCGCGCTGCCGAATGGCGTTGATGCGATGCTGTCCACGTTTGCAGGCGGCCCGAATCAGGTATCCGATAAAACGGCGGCTTCCAACGTGCAGGCCATGCGCGAAGCAACGCACAACATCTTCTATACGACCGTCAACAGCTGGGTGTATGATGAGGAGCACATGAGCACCGCGATGGAATCGTGGAAGGTTCTGCTGATTGTTGCCGACGTGATCGCAGCGGTCGTTCTCTGCGGCGGTGCATACCTTGCCTTCCGCAAGTATCAGAAAACGAAATAATCTTCTCCTCCGAGGCGGGGTGCATACCGAAAGGGCGTGCGCCCCGCTTCTTGTCTCCTAAACATTTGACGGTATAAGCTGCGGCATCCTCCTTATGACAGGCACTGGTATTGCACCGCGAAGGAGACCATATATAGTCCAAAAAGTCTATATATAGACCATTTTATATGAATTTCCTTGTTACGATGATAATAATCGTTTATTTGGGGTTGGATATGGATACAAGAGAATACGTTGTGAAAAGAATACTGGATTTATGTGATGAGAAGCGTCTGTCGATCAACGGATTGGCGCGCATATCTGCTTTGCCGCCTTCCACGCTGAAAAACATCATAAACGGAGCAAGCCGAAATCCCGGTGTAGTGACGCTGAAAAAGATTTGCGACGGGCTGGAAATCTCTCTAATAGATTTTTTCAATACGGACGAGTTCCGCGCCATCGAACAGGAGATTAGATAATATATAAATGAAAATCGCAGTTCCATGTTTCCAAGGAACTGTGATTACTATTTTTATTAGGTTTTCATAAAATGTTTGAAAATCCCCTTGACAAAACACCTCTTCTGAACTCTTTCTTGGCGGGCTGCCTTTTTTGTGCAATTAAGCCAATGTGAAGGATAGAAAATCGAACGTGCCGCGACCGGTATAGCGGAAGCAGAGCGCCTGTTCGCCGTCCGGCAGGGCAACATCTGTGGAGAAGGTCGTCCAAGCCTTTGCGGGGGAAAGGCGGATCGAACCGAGCGCCTCGGCGTTTGGAGCGGTCAGGATCGTAAGCTGCCCCGCCGCTGTGCCGCGCACGGTGACGGAGACGGACGTTGTGCCGTCGAAGCGGAAGTATTTGTATACCGCCGTCATGCCGTCCCTTGCGTTTTTGATGTACGGCTGCGGCGCTTCGCCCTCGCCCGGTGCGCGATCCGGTTCGTCCTGCGTGATGTACGGATGGCGGCGGCCCATCGCAAGCGGATGCGAGATCGTCGGCGTATGCTTGCCGTAGAGTCGGCAGCAGATCGCGGCGGGGTACGTGCCGCGCCCCTCGAGCGGACCGCCGTTCAGACCGCAGCTTGTCAAAAGCGCCTGCGGGATCGTGCCGTCCGGCAGAATCGTGACGCGTTCCGCGCAGCCTTGGCGGGAGAACATCGTGCGGTTGGTCTGCCGGTGGTAGAAGATATAATACTGCACGTTGATGCACTCCAGGCCGCCGTGGTTGTTGCCGTAGGTGTTGAACGGCCTGCTGCCCGCTATCGGCAGCATATCCGCGTTCGACACAAGCACGCCGCCGTAGCGGAAGCCGCCGTCGGGACGGTCGCTGACCGCATAGCACAGCTCATGCAGCGCGACCGAGGAATAGACCAGATAGTATTTGCCGTGAATCTTTCGGATCGAGCTTGCCTCGAAAAACTCGTGTCCTAAAAAGGTCGTTCCCTGCGCTTCGCCGAGCAGCGGCAGCAGCTTTTTCGGCTCGGTTTTGAGCGTGAGCATATCGGCTTCGAGCGTCATTACGACGGACGCCTTCGGCTCCCGGCCGATGCCCGCCGTCTCCCGCGGGCCGTTGCCGGAATACAGGTATACCGTGCCGTCGTCGTCCATGAACACACCGGGATCGAACGGGATCGTATCGCCGGGGCGCTCGCCAAGAATGCCGCCGTCCCGGTCGCGCACCACGCCGTAGAACTGATAGCGGCCAGCGGGCGTGTCGCATACCGCGACGCCGATGGACTTCACGCGATCATCCGGACAATAATAGAGGTAATACCGGTTGTCCGGCCCCTGCACCACGTCCGGCGCCCACATTTCATGCTCGCCGTGCGGCATGCGCGGATCCTGCGTCTTGCGGTAGATCACACCTTCATAGCGCCAGTCCGCAAGGTCGGTGACCGGCGCGGACCAGCAGACGTAATCGTTCAGACAGAACCGCTTGCCGCCCGCGCGGTCGTGGCTGCCGTAGAGGTAGACGCGATCCCCGAACACATGCGGTTCGCCGTCCGGGATGTATTCATACAGCGGCAGATACGGGTTGTAAACCTGCATAATATGCCCCTTCTCAAGGATAAGTCTTTACAGCGCGAGCGAGCCGCACGGATCCCACGGCTTCAGCTCGATCGGGTCGGCGTCGTAGGCCGCGAGAATTTCCGGCGAAAGGTACTTGCGGTTGACGACGATCTGGTAATTGTATTCGTCGAACCACTCGTCGGTCATCACGTAATAGCCCTTCTTGCCCGGCTCGTCGCCCCAGGAGTTTTCGACGCGCCAGCGGTTCGGCTTGCCGTTTTCGTCGAGGTTCACGCCTTGGAACACCATCGCATGCGTCATCAGGCTGTGGCCATAGTCGAGCCGCTGCGCCTTGTTCATGCCGAAGTGTACGCCGAACAGCGATTCGAGATCATACACGTGCGGGTCCATGATGCCGGTGTCGCGGTTCGAACGCTTGCCCACATCGCAGCCGAACCATACCGGCTCACCGTCGGAAAGCTGCGCGATCGCGGCTTTTTTCAGCTCGTCGGAGGGCAGGTTCACATAGCGCACCGGGCGTCCCTCGGCAACGTTGCCCAAGAACTGCACGGTATAGCTGCGGTAGTACGGCTTGTCGGCGGTCGGCGCGTTGATCAGGCTGATATAGTCGCGCAGGTTGACGCCGATGTACTTATCATAGAACGCCTTCGGCGTCAGATTTTCGTCGCGGTGGAAAACCTTGTCCTTGTCGCGGTACTCGAACGTGAAGGTCTTGGGCGGCTTGCCGAGCGATATGGTCAGGATGCGGTAGATGTCCGAAAGCATCGCATCCTTCTGCTTGCGAAGCGCCTCGACCGGCGTTCCGCTTTGGTAGGCCGTGCGCAGGATGCATGCGTCCTCGCGCAGCTTTTCGGTCATGTACGCGGTCATTTCGGCGGTCGCGGACGAGCTGACGCTCTCCGGATAGACGGATTTCGGCACAAGCCCGTATTTTTCGATCAGGCTGCACAGCATGTCCCATTGTCCGCCGTCGCCGAGCGGCGCGGTCAGAAGGTGCGCGATCAGGCGGCCGTCGGTCGGCTCGTCGAGCGTCTTTAAGATACTTTCGAGAAAGTAGTTGGATTTTTCGAGCTTGTCCCAAAACAGCGTATAGGCCTGCGACAGCTCGAATGTGTCGAGGTTCCATTGCTTCATCATGCGCGCACGGAACGTGTTCAGCGCGGCAAACATCCAGCAGCGGCCGCTGCGCTTCTGGTTCGTGATATCGCCCTGCTCCAGCAGGATCGAGAACTCATGCGGGACGCTGCGGGCTGCGTCATACGCGCGGGCGACCGCGTTGACGCCTTGGTTGACGACGGCGTTCATCGCTACGCGGGCGGCGGGATCGGCGTCGAACGCCGCTTCATAGGCATTGAGATTTGTAAGCGTAATGGCTTCCATTTCGATTCTCCTTTTCGATACTGTGCCATCATTCTACCATATTCGACAGAAAAAGGATATATAAAACCGAAAAATCCTTTCATGTTCACCGAAAATTCATCGTTCCGCATGGCGGAATGTGCTATACTGTATTCGTATATCTTTGCCCCGAAAGGCAGGGACGAGGACGGATCTTGCGCCTGCGAACGGCTCGCAGACGAAAAGAACGGGAAAGGAGACGAACGGATGCGGCGGCTGTGGAAGAATCGCCCGCTGTGGTTTGCGGCGGTGCTGTTTGTGCTGTGTCTGGTGCTGGCGGCGTTCACGGTCGGGGACCGGCGCGTGTCGTACACGGACGGGCTGTTCCGTTCGGCGGCGCTGCCCTTGCGCGAGAAGCTGTACGCGGCGCAGGACGCGGTGCGGGACTTTGTGCTGCGCGTGTTCCATCCCGTTGCGCTCGAGGAGGAAAACGAAGCGTTAAAGGCCAAGCTCAACGAGCAGGCCGCGCTTTTGGCGTTTTATGAGGATACCGCGCGGGAGAATGCGCGGCTGACAGAATTGTTGAACTTCACCGATGCGAACCCGCAGCTGCAGTTTCTGACCGCCGAGGTCATCGGACGCGGCACGAACCCGTATATAGACGTGCTGACGCTGAACGTCGGGACGCGGCACGGCGTCGCACAGCGTATGACGGTGATCACCGCGGACGGCGTGGTCGGGCGCGTGGGCGAGATCGGGCCGACATGGTGCCGTGTGCGCACGCTGGCAAACGACGATATGCGCATCTCTGTCATGGTGCAGCGCACGCGGGACGAGGGCATGTACGGCGGACTGTATACGCTGCCGGACGGGAGCTTAGGCGGCAAGCTCTACTATTTGCCGGAGGGCGCGGATGTGCGCGTGGGCGATGTGATCGTCACGTCCGGCTTGGACGAGATTTTCCCGAAGGGGCTGATGATCGGCACGGTCGCGGCGCTGGATGACAATACCGGCGCGTTCGACGCCATCGTTACGTGGGATATGGACTTTGCGCATCTGGAGGAGGTCCTGGTGCTTGCACCGGCCGGATCCGGCTCATGAAGCGGTATGTAACGCTGACGGCAGCGGCGCTGCTGGCCGTCGCGCTCGATGCGGCGGCGCTGACGAATCTTGCCGTGCGGCCGTGGCTGCTGCTGGCGACGGCGCTTGCGGCCTGCGCGGCGCTGAATGTGCAAAGCGCGATCCTGACGGCGCTGCTCGGCGGACTGATGCTCGATGCCATGTGCAATTCCTATCTCGGCCTCACGGCGGCGTGCTATCTGCTGTCCGTGTCCGTGCTGTGGCTGCTGATCCAAAAGAACCATCCCAAAACGGTCGTGCTGCTGCTGTATACCGCCCTTTGCACCGCGCTGTATGCGCCGGTCGAATGGCTGTACAGCTACCTGGCAGGCGCGCACTTTGGCGGGCTTAAAACGATCCTGACCGTCGCGCTGCCGAATGCGGCGCTGACCGGCCTTTTCGTATGGCCGTTTTCCGCGCTGCTGCAATGGGCAAAGACGAGCCGGCGGGACAGACTGTAATCAAAAACGGAGACATAGATGAAGCAAGGCGCAAAAGGAAAGCTGAATGTACGGATCGGACTGCTGATCGCGGTCTATGCCGTGCTGCTTTTTGTGCTTCTGTACTATGTGCGCAAGCTGACGATCACGGAGGTCGAGGCCTATACCGCGGCAGTCACGCAGTCCACCAAGGCCGTCACCTACCAGTCCGGCTCGCGCGGGCGCATCCTCGACTGCAACGGCAACGTGCTTGCCTACGACGAGGTGACCTATAACGTCCTGTTCTACCGCGACCCGAACAACACGACGCCGGTGGACAGCACGCGCTACACCCATTCGCTGCTCGAAGCCATCGACATTATCGAGGCGGGCGGCGGCACGATCATCGACACATTCTATATCCAAATGGCGTCCGACGGCACGTTCTATTACGATTTCCAAACGTCGAGCAGCTCCGTCGCCGCGACGCGCAAGCGCAATTTCATCGAGGCCTGCAATTTCTCCGATCCCGACATCGACGCCGAATCCGCCTACCGCATCCTGCGAAGATCGTGGCGCGTGCCGGACGATATGCCGTTTTCCGAAGCGCGCAAGCTCATGTCGATCCGGCAGGAGGCGGTGCTGAACAGCTATCGCGCCTATGAGGGCGTGACGATTGCCGAGGGCGTGTCGCTCGCGGTCGTGACCGAGCTCGATATGCAGGCGAGCGAGCTGATCGGCATTCGCACCGAGCAGGCGAGCGTCCGCGTCTATCCCTATGGGCATACCGCCTCGCATATCCTCGGCTACCTTTCTAAGCAGGTCACGACGGACATGCACACGATCAACTATGATTTTTCCGATTACGAAGGGCTTGTGGATGCGGAGGAGACCGAAAACATGCTCAAGCTCGGCTATTCGTACAGCGATCTTGTCGGCGTTGCGGGCGTCGAAAAGTCGATGGAGCCGTACCTCACGCCGAACCTCTACGGCAGACTCGGCACCACGACGATCCTCAAAAACCGGCGCGGCGCGATCTTAGAGGTGCTCGGCCGCACGCAGGCGCAGGACGGCATGGACGTGCAGCTCACCATCGACGTCGAGCTGCAGCAGGTCGTGGAGCAGGCGCTGCGCGACAATATAGAAGCCACGTATCAAAAGCAGCTCGACAAGATCGAATCGAACGCGAGCGATTACCGCAAGCGCGTAACCGATCTCGAAAAGATTCAGAAGGCCGCCAGCGGCGCCATCGTCGTGCTCGACGTGAACAAGGGCCGCGTGCTGGCTATGGCGTCATACCCGGATTATGACCCAAACATCTTTACCGACGGACTTTCGGAGGAGGAATACGACCTGCTGTTCGGCACGGGCAGCGGACAGCCGACGCTGAACCGCGCGATCGCCATTCGCACGATGACCGGCTCGGTGTTTAAGATGGCAACGGGCTTTGCGGGGCTGATGGAGGGCAAGATTACGACCGACGAGCGCATTTCCGACCGGTCGCCGTACTACTATTTCGTGGACGACCCGACCACCAAGGTCGAGCAGAACGCGCCGAGCTGCTGGGTCAAGAACCCGTTTTCGCACTCGAACCTGAACCTGTCGCGCGCGCTGACCGTGTCGTGCAACTATTTCTTCTATACGGTCGCGGACCGCGTCGGCATCGAACGGCTCGTCTACTGGGCGGGGCGCCTCGGCTTGAAGGACACCACCGGCGTCGAACTGCCGGGCGAGCTTTCCGTGCAGGTCGGCGGACAAAAGGCCCGGTACGACTACGAAAAGCCGCTGTCCGAGCAGACCTCGGCCTTGCCGCGTTTGATCTATAACCGCATCTTCGGTCTGCTGCGCACGATCGTTGAGCAGAATGACTTAAAGAACATCACCGGCACACAGCTTGCCCGCTGCGCGAACCGGCTTTTGCAGCTGATGGACGGGCAGCAGCGCGAGCGCGGCAGCGAGATTCGTCAAATCCTTTATGAGGAACTGAATATCCCGGTCGGCGTGTCGTATCTGCATACGAACTGGGTCGTTTCGATCTCCACATGGCTTGAAGAACTGCGCTGGAAGCCGACATACACGATTCAGACCGGCATCGGACAGGGCGTTATGCTGGTTACGCCGATCAGCCTTGCGCGGTACGGCGCAACGCTTGCCAATCGCGGCACGGTGTATCAGACGACGCTGCTCGATAAGATCGTCACCCCGGACGGGGAGGTGTTCCTCCAAAATGAGCCGGTCGTGCAGGACTATGTCTATGCGCCGCAGGAATTCTGGGACGCGATCATCGGCGGCATGGAGGGCGTGGTGAGCCCGGAGGACGGCGGCACCGCGGCGTCCGCGTTCTCGAACACGTTCCGCGAAAGCGGCTATCTCGAACAAATCATCGGCAAAACCGGCACGGCGCAGACCTCCACGACCTCGTCGAGCAACGTTGATATCGAAAACACCGCATGGTTCATTGCCGTCACCCCGCGCGATAACCCGGAAATCGTGATCGTCGTGTTCATCCCGAACGGCCTTTCCGGCAGTTCCGACGCCCCCGCGGTCGAGGAGATCGTCACGTTCTGGCTCGAAAACCGCACGCAGCACCCGCTCCACACGGAAACCGACGCGGCGTAACGCCTGCGCATATACCCCGACATAACTCGGACACGGCTGTGCCGTGTCCGTTTCTCTATACGATGAATGATACGATCAAGTGCAACGAGTAAAGAAAAAAGAAGAAGTTCATACGGGCGCTGAAGCGTCTCCGCAAACGGTAAATCGCGGAAGGCCGTGCGCGCTGCTCTATCTGGAAGCGGATGAAGGAACGCTGCGCTTTTTTCGGTACTCGCCGGGCGTCATGCCGGTGTGCTTTTTGAAAACGCTCTGAAAATAGGCCTGACTGGAAAACGCAAGCGCATGGGCGATCTCGCCGAGCGACAGATCTGAATAGCGCAAAAACCGTTTCGCGTCGCGCAGCTTCGTTTCGGTGATGTAAGCATTGATGCTCTTGCCCATTTGGAGACGGAACTGCTGCGTAAGATAGGCGCGGCTTTTTCCGATGTGCGCGGCCACGTCGTCGAGTCCGATGGGCTCGTGCGAATGATCCGCGATAAACTGCACCGCCGCGAACACCTCGCGCGAAAGATCGGCGGGCAGCTTCGCCTGCCGTACATGCTCGGTGAAATCCATGACCATATTGTATTGCAGCAGATAGACCGCCTCTACATCGGCGGCCTTTTCACACTCCTGCGTATACAGGTCGATCAGCCGGTAGGCATCCTCCACGTCCATCCCGCCGCCGATTCCGGCAACCTTGCCGACTACGGCGGTCAGCCCGATCAGCAGATTCTTCGCCTGCCGCAAGGGATCGGACGCGAGCGTGCCGGCCTGCGTCTGCATATCGGTGTTTGCCGCGGTCGCCCGCAAAAACGCGCGCAGCTTTTCCGTTTCGCCGTCGCGGATATAGCTCAGCATCCGGTTCTCGAACTGCCACGTGCCGTGGATCGTGCCGGCTTCCTTGGCGTCCCCCGCGCTCGCCGCGGAGCGTTTGGCAAGCTTGCGGCGCACCGGCTCGCTGCGCTGCTCATACAGCTTTAACAAATCTTCCATTTTACAAATTGCATACCTGTATTTGAATTTATAATATTATAGCCGATATTGAAATACAACGCAAGCCTTTTCCGCTACAATAGGGGCATAAAAGCATGGGGAGGCTGTGCGGCATGGCAAAGGATTTCGGACTTTTGAGCAAGGGACTTTTCGAACAGCCGTTTATGGACACGCGCGTGAAAACGCGTGCGGTGTCCAAGGCGGAAATCATCTGGGGGCACTTGATCGGCCCGCTGGGACTGATCTTTGTCGTCAACACGATCGCCGCTTTGGTGGAGAAGTTTTTCACGCAGCAGACCGGCGCGATGTACGGCGTGGCGAACGTCGAGATGGTGAGGGTCATGGGCGGCCGGTATGAACTTGTCATGACCGTGGCAAAGATCCTTGCGGTCGGATTCGGCCTTTTGAACGGGTGGCTTTTGCAGCACACAAAGTCGCGCCAAGGCCGCATGCGCCCGTGGTATCTGATCTTCGGATTCGTGTCCATTATCATCGGGTGCCTCATTTTCCTGTTCCCCGGCACGACGCTCGGCGAAAGCTACTGGTATTATTTCTTCTTCCTGCTGATCGCCTATCACACGGTCGGCTCGACGTTCTTCTATCTGTTCCGGGACAACATCTGCTCGCTGACGACGCGCGACCCCGGTGAAAAGACACGCGTGCAGTTCTTCCGCAAGGTGGGCTGGACGCTGCTTTCCGGCATCATCATCGGTATGATCATCAACATGGTCGTCCTGCCGATGTGGCTTGAAAAGGACATCAACGGCTATCCGCTGCTGATGGTGATTCTGTCCGTCGCGGCGATCCCGCTGCTGCTCTTGGAATACTTCTATACCCGCGAGCGCATCACCGAGGATGTGGCGAGCGAGGTCGGCGTGGACCGGGAAAACAACATCCCGCTGCTCGACCAGATGAAGGCGCTGTTTACGAATAAGTATTTCGTGATCCTCACGATCCTTGCCACCATCGGCGGCATCGTGGACAACTTCAAGGGCGGCAACGTCCAGTATTTCTACATCAAGTTCCTGCTCGGCGGCGTAGAAAACCCGCTGATGTACACGATCTATCAGATCGCCACCGGCACGCCGAGCGGCATCGGCGCCATCATCGCTTACCCGATCGCTAAAAAGGTCGGCATCCGCAACATGACGATCGGCGGCTATGCGCTCGTGCTGCTCGGCAGCATTCTCGGCTGGATGTTTCCCAGTCAGCTTGTGCCGGCGGTGATCGCGGGCCTTTTGCGCAACATCGGCATGATCCCGAACGCCTATATCTTTGCGACGCTGATGTGCTTTGCGTTCGACAGCGTGGAGTATAAATCCGGTCTGCGGCTCGAAGGACTTTTGGGCGTTGCGATCATCACGGCGGTTCAAATGCTGATCTACGCGCCGTTTGCAGGCGGGTTCGAAGCGTCGATCTTGCGGCTCGGCTTTGTGGACGTGGAGGGCGTGATCCCCTCGGCGGAGGTTACAGGCTTTATGACGCTCGCGTTCTACCTGTTCGATTTCATTTTGGCTGCGGCAATGGTGATCCTGCTGCCGTTTGTGGATGTGGAAAAGCATCTGCCAAAGATCAACGCCGAGCTGCTGCGCCGCAAGAAGGAAGCGGTGCTGGCGCGCGGTGAGGAATGGGTGGAGCCGGAGGAGCTCGAACGGCGGGAAAAGGAAGCCGCTGCTGTTGCGCATGAACAGAACCGCATCCACGATCTGAAAGAGTATTGCGAGAAGAAGGGGCTCGACTTTGCAGCCGAAAATGCCAAGTATCTTGCCAAGGAGGCCGAAAAGCAGCGTAAGGCTTCCGAAAAGGCCGCAAAAAAGGCGGCGCGTAAAGCCAAATGACGCTCGATTTCAATGACAACTGGACGTTTTGCCGCGAAGGCGAAACGTCCTTTCCGATCACGCTCCCGCACGACGCGATGCGGCAGGAGCCGCGCGACGGTTCTTTGCCCGGCGGCGAAACGAACGGCTATTTCCTCGGCGGTGTCTACGTCTACGAAAAGCGGTTTACGCTGCCCGCAGAGGCGCTCCGTGCATCCGCCGTGCTGCACTTTGAGGGCGTTTACCGCAACAGCACGGTCACGGTCAACGGCAAGCTCGTTTGTGGCCACCGCAACGGCTTTACGACGTTTGACGCGGACATCTCGGACGCGGTGCAGGCGGGTGAGAACACGGTTTCGGTGCGTGTGGACAATTCGCTGCTGCCCAATTGCCGCTGGTACACCGGCAGCGGCATCTATCGCCCGGTGACGCTGCTTGTGCGTGACAAAGCACACATCCATACGCTGCGCGTATGTACCGTGTCGCTCGATCCCGCTGTGATCGAGGTCGAAACCGACGCCGACACGGTCGAGGTGTATGACGGGGAGCGGCTTGTGGCTTCCGGCGCGCCGGGAGAGCTGACGATCCCCCGCGCGAAGCTGTGGAGCGCCGAGACGCCGTATCGGTATACGCTCGTTGCCAAAAGCAAAACCGACGAGCGCCGTCTCCGCTTCGGCATACGGACTTTGACATGGAGCGCCCAAAAAGGGCTGCTCGTCAACGGCAGGGCGGTCAAGCTGCGCGGCGGGTGCATCCACCACGACCACGGGATCTTAGGCGCTGCGGAATATGCGGAGGCAGAACGGCGGCGCGTGCGGATCCTGAAGGAACAGGGCTTCAACGCGATTCGCACCGCGCACAACCCGGCGTCATGCGCGCTGCTTGACGCATGCGACGAGCTCGGTCTATACGTCATGGACGAAGCGTTCGACGGATGGTATACGCCCAAGACCTATCACGATTACGCGCGGGATTTCGACGCGCATTGGCGGGAAGATCTTGCGGCAATGGTCGAAACGGCGTACAATCATCCGTGTGTGATCCTCTATTCTATCGGCAACGAGGTCAGCGAAACCGCCGCGGCAAAGGGCGTCGCGCTATGCGCCGCGATGCGGGACGAAATGCACCGGCTCGATCCGACGCGTCCGGTCACGGCGGGGATCAATGTGCTGCTCGACGTGTATGCGCGGCTCGGGATCGGGGTCTACCGCGACAAGGGCGACTATCGCCCGGAACCGCTGCCGAAGGGCAGGGCGTATCGGGAAAAGAAAACCGGCTCGGCGTTTTTCAACTACTGGGCGGAAAAGCTCGGCTGGCTGTTCTTTGTGATGAGCAAGGGGCGGCTTGCCGAACGCGTGACGGGGGATATCGCACCTGCGCTCGATGTGCTCGGCTATAACTATGCGTCGAGCCGCTACGATATCGACGCGGCAAAGCATCCGGAGCGGCTCACGGTCGGCTCCGAAACGATGGCGGGCGACCTTGCCTATAACTGGGCGCGCGTGCAGCAATACCCGCAGCTGATCGGCGATTTTGTCTGGGCGGCATGGGATTACCTCGGCGAATGCTGCATGGGCTGGACGTATCAAAGCTATCCGGGTCTGCCGCTGTTTGCGAACCAAGGCATGATCGACGGCACCGGCCTGCCGCTCGCGTCGATGGCATACCTGCAGACCGTGTGGGGGCTTCGCAAATCACCGTACATCGGCGTGCGCCCGCTGAATCACGCGCACGAAACGCCGAGCAAGGGCGCGTGGCAGTTCACCGACGCACTCGAAAGCTGGACATGGCACGGCTTCGAAGGCGTCATGGCGACCGTCGAGGTCTATACAAAAGCGCCGCGCGTGCGGCTGCTGTTAAACGGCAAGGCGGTCGGCACGGCAAAAATGAAGTCATACAAGGCAATTTTCCGCGTTCCCTACGCGCCCGGCACGCTGACCGCCGAGGCGCTCGACGAAAACGGAACGGTTCTGTCCTGCGCATCGCCTTCGACTGGCGGGCGGGAAAAGGCGATCACGATACGGCGCGAGCAGGCGGCGGTACATGCGGGCGAGGTGTTCTTTGTACCGGTCGAGCTGACCGACAGGAAGGGCATTTTGCAGCCGTACCGCGAGGAGCCGGTTTCGATGGAGGCCAATAACGCAGAGCTGCTCGGCTTCGGCAGCGCGCTCTATAAAACGAACGAGGACTTTTTGACGCCGACGCATACGGCCTATCGCGGCAGAGTGCTGGCGGTTTTTCGGGCGGGCGAAGCGGGAACGGTTACGGTCACGGCGACCGCGGCAGACGGACAAACGACGACGCAGACATGGGAGGCAACGGCATGAAATATCAATCCTTCGGCGCAACCTCGCCCATAGAATCCGCGCGCGAAAGGGCGCATAAGGCGCTTTCCCGCGAGGCGGCGGGGGAGGGCATCGTCCTTTTGGAAAACCGCGGCGCGCTGCCGCTGCAAACCCGCACCGTCGCGCTTTACGGCCCCGGCAGCCGCATGACGGTCAAGGGCGGTTCGGGCAGCGGCGACGTGCGCGAGCGCAAAAGCGTCACCGTGGAGCAGGGCCTGTTAAACGCGGGCTTCACGCTTCCGACGACGCTCTGGATGGACCGGTTCGAGCAGAAATACAAGGCGGAGGTCGCCGCGTGGCGCGAGCGTGTCGAGCAGAGCATTCGCGGCTACGGCCCGGCCCGCACGATGCAGATGTTTTTCAAGATCGGGGAACAGCCGATGCCGTTTCCTGCCTGCACGCCGATCCTGCCCGACGAGCTGACGGACAAGACCGATACCGCGATCTATGTGCTGTCGCGTCAGGCGGGCGAGGGCAACGACCGCCGCGTGGAAAAGGGCGACTATCTTTTATCCGATCTCGAAGCCGAAAGCCTCAAAACCCTTTCCGAACACTATCGAACGCTGATTCTTGTACTGAACTGCGGCAGCGTGCTCGACCTTTCGATCTTGGAGGAAACGCGCGTCGACGCCGTACTGTTCATGGGGCAGGGCGGCATGGAGGGCGGTAGCGCGCTTGCGGATATTCTGACCGGCGCGATCAATCCCTCCGGGCGGCTCACCGATACGTGGGCGAAGCGGTACGCGGACTATCCCGCCGCCGATACGTTCGGTCACCGCAACGGCGATTTGGAAAACGAGGACTACGCCGAGGGGATCTATGTCGGCTACCGCTGGTTCGACAGGCACGGCGTCGCGCCGCGCTATCCGTTTGGGTATGGCTTAAGCTATACGACCTTTACGCAAACGGCAAAGCGCCTGACGGAAACCGCGCTGACCGTGACGGTGCAGAACACCGGCGAAGCGGCGGGCAAGGAAACGGTGCAGCTCTTTGTGTCAAAGCCCGTGGGGCGGTACGACTGCGAAAAACGCGCCCTGCTGGCGTTTGCCAAGACGAAATGCCTTGCGCCCGGCGAATGCGAAACGCTGACCGTGCCGTTCGACCTTTGGCAGATCGCAACGTTTGACGAGGAACGAAACGCGTTTGTGCTCGAAGCGGGAACGTATACGTTCCTTCTGGGCGACGCGCCATGCGGCACGATCACGCTTGAAAAGGAGCGCGTGCGGCCCGTCGAGGGCGAACAGCGCGAACCGGCGTTTTCGGAGCGTGTGCAGAAGCTGCTGGCTTCGCTGTCGGATCAGGACAAAATCAAGCTTGTCACCGGCGGCGGCTATCCCCTAAAGGCCTACAACAATGTGATGGGCGCGGCGGGACGCACCTGCACGACGCTGCTTCGCAAGGGCATCCCGAATATCGTGATGGCCGACGGCCCTGCGGGGGTGAATGTCGTGCCGGTCGTGTCCGTGATGAAAAACGGGCTGCCGGGCTATAAGGACGGCATCCCGGCGGACTGGAAGTGGGGCTGGGTGAAAAAGACGGAGCCGGTTTTGCGCTTCTTCTCCAAGGGCGGCAAAAACTATTACCGCTATATGACCGCTTGGCCGAGCGAAACCGTGCTCGCCCAGACATGGAACACAGAGCTATTGGAGCGCGTGGGCAGCGCGATCGGCACGGAGATGCGGGAGATCGGCGTTTCGGTCTGGCTTGCGCCGGGCATGAATATCCACAGAAGCCCGCTTTGCGGCCGCAATTTTGAGTATTACGCCGAGGATCCGCTGCTGTCGGGCAAGATGGCGGCGGCGGTCACGCGCGGCGTGCAGGGCGTGGGCGGCGTCGGCGTTTCGATTAAGCATTTTTGCTGCAACAATCAAGAGGACAACCGCACGCACGTCTCGGCAAACGTGTCCGAGCGCGCCCTGCGCGAAATCTACCTGCGCGGCTTTGAAATCGCGGTGCGGGAGGGCAAGCCGTGGACGGTGATGAGCTCGTATAACCGCGTGAACGGAGAATACGTCTGCAACAGCCGCCGGCTTCTGACCGACATTCTTCGCAAGGAATGGGGCTTTACCGGCCTTGTGATGAGCGATTGGGGCGCGACCGATCCGTGCTCGCACGCCGAGGGCGTCAACGCGGGCAACGACCTTATTATGCCGGGCAGCAAGGCGGTTGCAAAGAAGCTTGAATCCGATCTGAAGGCGGGCAAACTCGACCGCGCTGCGCTGCACCGTTCGGCGGGGCGCGTGCTCGAACTGGTTTTCCGAAGCGAGACATGCAGGGATTTCTGAACCGGAGGAAACAGGTATGAACATCGACATTACGCGCACCGCGCCGACGACCCCGACCGACTTTTCGTGGCAGGAGGGCATGGGCAACTGCCATGCGTATCTGCTGCACCGGACGGACGTGATCGAGCATATTCGACTCGCGCACGACGAGCTTGGGATCAAGCGCATCCGCTGTCACGGCGTGCTCGACGACGATATGCTGACCTATCAGCGCATGGGCGATTGTCGGATGTTTTCCTCCGTGCCGGGAAAGAATAAAATCGAGGAGATCAACTTTCGACAGGTCGGCCACGTCTACGACAATCTGCTGTCCGCGGGCGTGCGTCCGTTCGTCGAGCTTTCCTTCATGCCCTCCGCGCTGGCAAGCGGGAGGAAGCTGGGGCTTGCCTATGACCCCAACATCACCATGCCGAAGTCCCTTGACGCGTGGAGCGATTATATCCGCCGCCTGATCCGCTTCCTTCTTGCCCGCTACGGCGCCGAGGAGGTGGAGAACTGGTACTTCGAGGTCTGGAACGAGCCGGATCTTTCCTGCTTCTTTGCCGGAACGCAAAAGGACTATTGCAAACTATACGAGGCAACGGCAAGGGCGATCAAGAGCGTGGACGAACGGCTCCGCGTCGGCGGCCCCTCCACCAGCGCCTGCAAGTGGATTCCGGCGTTTCTGGATTTCTGCGAGAGGAACAAGGTCCCCTGTGATTTCGTCTCGACGCACCATTACCCCGGGGACGCCTTCGGCAATTTCATCAATCTCGCAAACGTAAAGCATATGTTCTCATCGGCGATGCGCGCGGTAAAGAATCATACCGACCTCAGCGACGCCATGACGGATATGTTCTTCCTACCCGAGGATGCCATGCGCTGGGACAAAGGAACGCTGGCAAAGATGGACAAGGCGGCCAAGGCGCAGTGTAAGGATAAGCCGCTGTTTATTACCGAGTGGAATTCCATGGCGGTGTTCGGCTCGCCGTTTCACGACGAGAAATATTCCGCGGCCTTTGCGGTCAAATCCTGCCTCGATCTTGACAATACGCTCGGCGCGTACATGTTCTGGTGCTGCTCCGATCTCTTCGAAGAACAGTTTATGCTGCCGAAGCCGTTCGTCGGCTCCTTCGGGATCGTCTCCAATGACGGCATCCCCAAACCCAACTTCTGGGGCTTCAAGATGCTCTCGAAGCTTTACCCTCAGCGGCTTTTGCTGCCGCAAACCGGCGAGGTAGACATGGGTGCTTTTACCGACGGGACGAACGTGCAGGTTCTGCTGACGCCGCAAAGCGGGGACTATTACGAAAACAAAGCGTATACGGTCAGCCTGTCCTTTGATTTTGCCGCAAGCGATGTCACCGTGCAGCGCATCGACGACGAGCATTGCAACCCGAAGCGTTTATGGCAGCAGATGGGCAGTCCGGACAATCTGACCCGCGCGGAGGTCGAAACGATCAAGGCACAGTCGCGGCTTGCTGCAAAGCCGCTGCCGTTTGCCGTGGACGAAGGCCGAACCGCGCTTTCAATCACGCTTCGGACAAACGATGTTGCGCTGATCACCGTCAAAGCATAAAGGAGCCGCCATGCCGAATCCGTTTTTGCCCTTAACCGAATATGTACCCGACGGCGAACCGCATGTGTTCGGGGATCGGGTCTATCTTTACGGGAGCCACGACGCGCCGAATTCCACCCGTTTTTGTGTGAGCGACTATACGGTCTGGTCGGCCCCGGTGGACGATCTTTCCGACTGGACATGCCACGGCGTCACCTATCGAAAGGAGCAGGATCCGCGTTCGAAGCCCGGAAAGCCCGTCGATTTCTATGCGCCGGACTGCGCGCAGGGGCCGGACGGCAGGTATTATCTCTATTATTTTGCCGCCGGGCCGAATACCAAGCCCTTCGGACCGCTGAGCGTCGCCGTCGCCGACAGACCGGAGGGGCCGTTCGAGTATTACGGCGATATCCGCTATCCCAACGGAAGCTCGGTTTTGAAATATCTCACCAACGATCCCGCTGTTTTGAACGACAACGGGCGCATTTGGCTTTACTACGGCTGGGGCTTGGGGCGGGATTTCCGCTCGAAGCTCTTTTCGCCGCTTTTGAACTATGTGCAGCATAAGCTGTTTTCGCGCCCGGTCGCGGAAATCAAGACGACAAAGCCGAGCATCCTCTCTTGCGCCTGCGTGGAATTGGAGCCGGACATGCGGACGGTGAAATCGGAGCCGAAGGCGGTGCTGGACAGCAAGACCACGGCGGATCCGTCGAGCGCGCTGTACCGCCACGCCTTTTACGAGGCGGCGAGCATTCGCAGATTCGGGGATCTCTATTATCTGCTCTATTCCTCCGGCGAGAACAACGAGCTCGCCTATGCGACCTCACGCTTTCCCGACCGGGGCTTCACCTTTCGCGGCGTGGTTATTTCCAACAGCGATTTGGGATACCTCGGCAACACAAAGCCGAAGAACAACGCCGGTACGATCCACGGCGGCATCGAGAACATCGGCGGCAAATACTATGTGTTCTATCACCGCTGCACCAACAACACCGACTTTTCCCGTCAGGCGTGCGCGGAACCCATCGAGATCAGCCCGGACGGCACGATCCGGCAGGTCGAGGTCACAACCCAAGGGCTGCATGATGCGCCGCTTCCCGGCGTCGGCGCCTATCCCGCGGCGATTTGCTGCAACCTCATCACGCCAAAGCCGATTCGTCTCGGCATAGGCCGGCAGCAGACCATGCCGCGGATCACGGAAAAAGACGGCGTCACGCTCCTTGCCGACTGCACCGCCGGCACAAAGGCGGTCTATCGGTATTTTGATCTTTTCGGCACGCGCGGCATTCGGGTGGACAGCCGCGGGGACGCCGAAATCGCCGTCAACGGCCGCCGACTTGATGCGGCGGGCTTTGCGCCGCTGTCGGGCGGGGCCAGGGAGACATTGACCGTTGAGGTGCTTTCGGGCAAGACGGATATTCTTTCGTTCACATTTACAGCATAAGGAGGGCGCATGAGCACATTTCCGAGCGATTTTCTTTGGGGCGCGGCTGCGGCTTCGGCGCAGATCGAGGGCGCGTGGAACGAAGGCGGCAGAACGCCGAGCATTTGGGACGTTGCCACGAAAAAGCAGATCAAGCGCGGCGAAACCTGCCATATTGCCTGCGATCACTACCACCGTTGGCGGGAGGATGTGGCGCTGATGAAGGAGATCGGGCTGAAAAGCTACCGCTTCTCCATCAGCTGGTCCCGCGTGATTCCGGAGGAGGGCAGGGTAAACCCGGAGGGACTGAAATTCTACTCTGAGCTTGTGGATGCGCTGCTTGCGGCAGGCATCGAGCCGCTTGTCACGATCTATCATTGGGACATGCCCCTGTGGGTTTACAAAAAAGGCGGCTGGCGCAGCGAACGCATCGTGCCGCTGTTTCGGGACTTTACGAAGGTCGTCGTAGACGCGCTTTCCGATAGGGTTCGCTGGTGGATGACCATGAACGAGCCGGGCTGCTTTATTATGAACGGCTATCTGCAGGGCGTTCATGCGCCCTTCAAGCGGAACTATACGGCGCTTTCGAAGCTCACCCGCAACTGCATGCTCGCCCACGCGGAGGCCGTCAAGGTGATCCGTCAATACGCCAAGAAGCCGCCCAAGGTAGGCGTGGCATTTTCCAGCGGCGCGTGGGTACCGGCGCATGAAACGCCGGACGAAATCGAAGACGCCCGAAAAAAGACCGTGGAAACCGACAACGGCTTGATGGCAAATCGTTGGTGGATGGACCCGATGCTGCTGGGAAAGCCCGTAAGGGCCTACGGCATTTTCGCCACCCATGAAAAAGACATGGCAGCCGTCTGTCAGCCGTTGGACTTTGTGGGGCTCAATATCTACACTTCTTTCAACTATGCCGAATGGGGCGGCGGCAAAAAGCCCGATCCGGGCATGGCGAAGAACAGCCTCGGCTGGGTCATTGACGGGCGGGTGATGTATTGGAACGTGAGGTTCGTTTACGAACGTTACAAGCTGCCCATCCTGATCACGGAGAACGGCCTTGCCGCAAACGATTTCGTTTCTTTGGACGGGAAGGTTCACGATCCGCAGCGCGCAGACTTTATTTGCCGCTACCTAAGGGGCTTAAAGCGCGCGGTTGATGAAGGGATCCCGGTACTGGGCTATCAGCATTGGTCCGTCATGGACAATTTCGAGTGGGCGGAGGGCTACGATCCCCGCTTCGGGCTCATCTATGTGGATTTCACAACGGGGAAACGGATCATCAAGGACAGCGCCCGGGCGTATCAGCGGATGATCGAAACAAACGGCGAAACCATATAAAGCATTCCATCAAAGAAAAGCATAGGTGTTTTGATAAGCTGAACGTGCTATCCTGCCGGCAGGGTACAGGAAAGGGGATTAAATATTTCTGCTGTTACGAAGCGAGGCAAACCGGTTTCGGCCGCTCTTTTCAACAGCCCGTTCCCTGCGTGCAAATCCTTACAAAATCGAGACAACTTTTTTCGGCGCTTGTGCTACAATAGCAGTATCGAAGCAAGGAGCCGAACCGGATGAAACGAAGCCTTCTCATACTGTGTTGTCTAACACTGCTCGCGTGCGTGCCGACACCGGAAACGGAATATGTCGTGAACAAGGGCGATGAAACGCTTACGCAAAAGTTAGCGGCATCACCGCTGCCGGTCGTGACGGCCTCCGTTGAAATGGAAGGACAAATGTCGGAATCGGACACGATGAAAGCCGCGCAGACAGCTGCACCGCGTTCGGCGTTTCCCCCGCGATGGGATGAGGAAACGCTGCTGTCAAGCGGACGCACACTTTCGGTACACACCGATCTCGAAACCAAGTCTGACGACGTCTATCCGGTGTATCGCACACGCACCGTCGAGATGGATGTGCAAACCGGCGTCGAAATCCTGTCCGCATTACTGCCTCCGCCGATCTCGGTGGAGGAAAATACAACGACTAAGCGCGGATGGACCGAGCAGTTCAAGCAGTATTTAGCCGAGGTGGAAGCGCAGCAAGCCTATATTGCAGGCGGGCGTACCGAGACGGATCACGACGATGCCCTTTGGTCGGACGAGGAAATCGACAATAGATGCCAATGGTACATGGAGCAGATCGCTGCCGCGCCGGACGCGAACCGCCGGGAGGAGGTTTCGGACTATACGGGGCTGACGATGAACAGCCAAAACGTCTACCGGCTTGCAAACGGCGAACGCGTTTTGACGCGACTGCACGGCAACGGCTTTTCGCTTGTACGCGGGGCACTTGCCGAAAGCGTTTATTTGTACCCGGAATTTCTGTATGAACAGAGCCAAGACCCGCTTCGTGCGGAGGAATTTAAGGATTATCCGACGTGGAAGCCCGTCACGCTCGCCTATAAGGACGCCGAAAGCGTCGCTCGGGAAACACTTGATGCACTTGGATTATCGGATTTCGTCCCCGTGGAAGCGGAGAAAGCCAATCTGTGCGATCAACGAAACGGCATTTTGGGCACGGCGTTTGCTGCGGGATGGCGCTTCCAATGCTACAGAGCAAACGGCGGCTATCCGTTGCTGCCCCAAACATGGGAATTTGACAGCATATTTCAATATGGCGAGGGCGACGAATGGGCGGTGAACAAGCGAATCGAGGACGAGGTCGTTTCCCTGTTCATTGATGAAAGCGGCGTGCGCCGGTTTACGTGGTCAAATCGAAAGACCGTCGTCGGAACGGAAAACGAAAATGTTGCGCTGCTGCCGTTCGATGTGGTGCAAATGCGCGTCCGAAACGCGTTCAGCGCGGGTATTCGCACTTTTCCGGACACGGACGCGCCGCCGATCGAGGTGTATCGCATGGCGCTTGTGACCAAGACGCTGCGCATCAAGGACAGCGACGACTGTTATGAGATGCCGTGCTGGTGCGTCTGCTATAGGATGCAAACCGGGGAACAGCGCGAGCCCGGCAGCGCGCAAAGCTGCATCTATATCAATGCCGTGGACGGCTCCGTTGTGCATACGGTGATGGGGCGGTAGGCGCGGCAGAGGACTGAAAATGCGTCCAAAAAGCAAATTTTGCATGAACGGATGCCAAAAGCCCTTGCGGACGCGCGGATTCGGTCGTACACTGAACGCATGGAACAGAGAAAGACGATAGATTTATCCGAACTGATCGACTTATCCGATATGGAGCCCGCGACCCCGACGCCGGACGCCGCTGTGCCGGACGACGCCGCGCAGCCGAGCCCTGCCGCGACCGAACCGCAAAAGTCGGACTTTTTTGCAAAGATACTTGCGGCGGGCAAGGCTTTTTTGACGTGGCTTTGGGGCAAGCTGAAGGCGTTTGCCGCATGGCTTTGGGCGAAGCTGAAGGCGCGGTGGGCGTGGTTTAAGGTGCAGCCGCCGGAACGGAAACGGCTGGCCTTGGCGGGCGCGGCGGCGTGCCTTGCCATCGTGCTCGGCCTTACGGCGGTGGTGATCGCGCTTTCGACCAACGCGCGGCGGGCGGCGGCAGCGGCGGCCATGGAAGCCGAGCCGAAGCCGGCGGCGGTGCAGCGCACCGTCCTGCCCGAAAACGCGGACGAGCTCGGCCCGACCGAGGATTGGGAAGACTTTGCCGCGGCGGACACGGAACCGCTTTATACCGCCCTGAAAAAGCATGACACGAGCGACGAGGTCACCGTTCTGCAGGAGCGGCTGATCGCGCTCGGCTATCTCGAAATCGACGAGCCGACCGATTATTACGGCAGCGCGACCGAATACGCGGTGAAGCTGTTTCAGCGGCAGCACGACCTTGAGCAGGACGGCGTCGCGGGGGATCAGACGCTGACGCTGCTGTATTCCGACGAGGCGCAAAAGTATACGCTCAAGGAGGGCGCCGAGGGACGCGACGTGAAGATGCTGCAGGAGCAGCTGGTCGATCTCGGCTACCTTTCGTCGAAGCAGGTGGACAGCGTTTACGGCGAGGTTACGCAGGCTGCAGTCGTGGCGTTTCAAAAGCGCAACAGCCTGACCGCCGACGGCAAGGCGGGAGAAAAGACGCTCGAAAAGCTGTATAGCGACGACGCCAAGGTGTCGAGCGAGCTTGCCGCCAAGCAGAAGGCCGAAAAGGAAGCCGCCGAAAAGAAGGCCAAGGAGGAAGCCGCCAAGGCCAAGGCGCAGCAAAAGGCTGAGGACGCGGCAAAGGCCAAAAATGCGAAGATTGACAGATTCCTTGCCGCTGCCCGATCCAAGCTCGGCTGCGAATACATCCTCGGCGACCGCGGCCCGGACACGTTCGACTGCTCCGGCTTTGTATGGTATTGCTTAAAGCAGGCGGGCGTCTCCACGACGCGGCTGAACGCGGCGGGCTATTCCAAAAAGTCTGACTGGAAGGAGATCAAATCCTTCTCCGACGTGCAAAAGGGCGATATCCTGTTCTTCCGGAGCAACGACTCCGCGAAGGTCAGCCACACCGGCATCTACATCGGCAGCGGCATGATGATCGACGCCTCGTCCGGCAACGGCAAGGTCGTCAAGCGCGCGGTCTCGTCGTACTGGAAAAAGAACTTCGTCAATGCCAGACGCCCTTGGTAACGCAAACCGCAGAACGAAACAGACAGCAAGAGGCAGGCGCAAAATGCGCTTTGCCTCTTTTCTTTTTCGCGGTTCGGTGCTATACTGTCCATAGGGTTATTCATTTCGATGAATAACGTTATTCCCGATTTGTGATAACGGGAGGGCGTATGCGCGATTCGTGCGGGCGGGAAATCCGATATCTGCGCATCTCCGTCACCGATCTGTGCAACTACCGCTGCCGGTACTGCATGGACGAGGACGGGGTTAAAAAGCGTGCCCATCGGGATATGCTTTCGTTCGAGGAGATCACGGAGATCACCACGGCGGCGGCGCGGCTCGGCATCGAAAAGGTGCGGCTGACCGGCGGCGAACCGCTTGTGCGGCGGGGACTGCCGGATCTTTGCCGGATGCTCAAGGCCGTTCCGGGGATGCAAGAGCTTGCGATCACGACCAACGGGAGCCTTTTGCCCGCGCTTGCGGACGCATTGAAGGCGGCGGGCGTGGATCGGCTGAACGTGAGCCTCGACACGCTGCGCCCCGACCGCTTCGCTTCGATTACGCGATGCGGCACGCTTTCCGATGTACTGGCGGGGCTTGACGCCGCCGAAAAAGCGGGCTTTACCGGCACCAAGCTGAATACCGTGCTGCTCGGCGGCTTTAACGACGACGAGATTGCGGACTTTGCGGCGCTGACGCGCGACCGGGATCTTTCGGTGCGGTTTATCGAGCTGATGCCGATTGGCTTTGCGGCAAACGCCGGTGCGGCATATCTGCCCGCAGACGCGGTGCTGAAGGCGGTTCCGGCGCTCGAACCGGTCGAAACGCGCGGCGTGGCGCGGGTGTACCGGGTGCCGGGCTATCGCGGCACGGTGGGGCTGATCACCCCGCTTTCGGAGAAGTTTTGCGCGTCGTGCGACCGCGTGCGGCTGACGGCGGACGGCAAGCTGAAGCCGTGTCTGCACAGCGCGGCGGAGATTCCCTTGCGGGGGCTTCACGGCGCGGCACTGGAACAGGCGCTTTCGGACGCGATTTTTCATAAGCCGAAGGAGCATCATATCGACGCGGCGCATCGAAGCGAGTCGCCGCGCAGCATGTATGAGATCGGAGGATAAGCATGGAGCTTACGCATTTCAACGAACAGGGACGCGCCCGCATGGTCGATGTGACCGAAAAGGCCGAAACCTTCCGCGCAGCAACCGCGGAGTGCCGGATCAAGCTGCATGAAACGACGCTATCGCGCATCAAGGCGGGAAGCATGCCCAAGGGCGACGTGCTCGCGGTTGCGCAGGTGGCGGGCATCATGGCGGCTAAGCGCACCTCAGAAATCATCCCGATGTGCCATCCGCTGCATCTGACCGGCGCGGACATCGCCTTTGCCTACGAACCGGACGGCATTCGCATCCGCGCGACCGTGCGCTGCAAGGGCGAAACCGGCGTCGAGATGGAGGCGCTGCACGCGGCGAGCGCGGCGGCGCTGACGATCTACGATATGTGCAAGGCGATCCAGAAGGATATGGAGATCACCGAGCTGCATTTGCTCGAAAAGACCGGCGGCAAAAGCGGCCGCTATGTGCGGGAGGAACGGATATGAAACAGATCAAAACAACCGACGCCGTCGGGCATGTGCTGTGCCACGACCTCACGCAGATCATTCCCGGGGAATACAAGGGCGCGCGCTTCCGCAAGGGGCATATCGTGACCGAGGCCGATATCCCGGTGCTGCTGTCGATGGGCAAGGAGAACCTGTATGTGTGGGAGATGCAGCCGGGGATCCTGCACGAAAACGACGCGACCGAGCGCCTGTGCGCAATCACGAAAAACGACGGCATGACGCGTTCCGAGGTCAGGGAGGGCAAGATCGAGCTGACGGCTGAACGCGACGGCGTATTTTTGGTCGATTCCGAAAAGCTCTTTGCGATCAATTCAATCGACGAGATCACGATTGCCACGCGCCGCGGAAATTTCCCGGTGCATAAAGGCGACAAACTGGCCGGCATGCGCGTGATCCCGCTGGTGATCGACGAAGCTAAGCTGAAAGCCGCCGAAGCGATTGCAGACGGCGCGCCGATTTTGAAGCTGCTGCCGTACACCCTGCGCACCGCCGCAATCATCACGACGGGCAGCGAGGTCTTTTCGGGACGCATCGAGGATAAGTTCACGCCGGTGCTGATCGAAAAGCTGAAGGCATACGGCATCGAAGTGATTTACCACGAAACGACCGACGATCAAAAAGCGAACATCACTACCGCCATTGCCCGCGCGCGGGCAAAGCGCCCCGACCTTGTACTCTGCACGGGCGGCATGAGCGTGGACCCGGACGATCAGACGCCCGGCGCGATCCGCGAGAGCGGGGCGGCCGTCGTCACCTACGGCGCGCCGGTGCTGCCGGGGGCAATGCTGCTGCTGGGGTATTACGACGACGGAACGCCGGTGCTCGGCCTGCCGGGATGCGTGATGTACGCGAAAGCGACGATCTTGGATTTGGTGCTGCCGCGCATCGCCGCGGGCGTGCGGCTCGAAAAGAAGGACTTTATCGCGCTCGGCGAGGGCGGGCTGTGCCTTGGCTGCAAGCCGTGCACGTTCCCGCATTGTCCGTTCGGACGCTGATTGGATTTTTTGGAGGTTTCCATGTTTACAGCCAAAGTCATTACCGTTTCTGACCGCTGTGCCGCGGGCGAGGCCGAGGACAAAAGCGGCCCGGTCGTGGCCGACATGCTGCGGGCGGCGGGCTATACGCTGCTCGAAAGCGCTTTGACCTCCGACGAACCGGATGAGATCGAGGCGGCGCTGCTTCGTGCGGCAGAGGAGGATGCCGCGCTGATCGTCACGACCGGCGGCACGGGCTTTTCCCCGCGCGACAATACGCCGGAGGTCACGCTGCGCGTGTGCGAGCGCCCGGTGCCCGGCATACCGGAGGCGATGCGCTATGCGTCGCTTGCGATCACGCCGAGGGCCATGCTGTCACGGGCGGCGGCGGGCATTCGCAACCGGTCGCTGATCGTCAATCTGCCCGGCAGTCCGAAGGCGGCGAAGGAAAACCTGGAGGCCGTTTTGCCCGCGCTCGATCACGGCCTTTTGATGCTGCGCGGCGGGCGGCAGGACTGCGCGAAAAACTGATGTATAAACCGAAGCCTTTTTTCGCATACTGCTGAAAAAAGGAGGAACGGAAAATGGCTTACGGACAGCAATCCATCGGCTGCGAGGTACATTCCTGCCTGTTTCATCAGCAGGGAAACACCTGCCGCCTGAACAGTATCACCGTGCGCCCGACGCCCGGCTGCACGACCTGCGGCGCACAGGACGAGAGCTTTTGCGGCTCCTATGCGCACCGCAGCGATTCTTGACCGAAAAACCCCGGCACAGTGCGGCCGGGGCGCTTTTTTGCCCTGCCGCGCAGGCGTCGGACGCGGCATGACAATAAGAGCTATAACGTTTTTATATTTTTGAGAAAAACCGAACCTATTGTATTTTTATTATGAAAATCGAACAAATCGGGTACGAACGGACAAAAAACGCCGCTCCGTGCGGAGCGGCATGGATGATCGGGGAACGGGACGTCAGATCTTTCCGTCGAGAATGTCCTGCAGCGTGATCGAGCCGAAGTATTCGTCGAGCCGCTTTTGCGCCGCGGCATAGAAATTATACACGGCCAGCTGCTCGCCCTCGCGCTTCTGCGCGCCGCGCGGGTCGTCGAGGCAGCGGTTGATCTTCACGGAATCCTCGGTGCAGCGGATCACGTCCAAAAACGAGATTTCGCTGATCGGGCGCATCAAAGCATAGCCGCCGTTGGCGCCCTTGTCGGAACGCACAAGACCGCCGTATTTCAGCTGCCGCAGGATTTTTCTTGTATGTTCGTCGCTGCTGATGGCGGCATATTCGCGCACCTTTTGCGAAGTGCAGATTCCGTCGTTCTGTGCAAGATAGAGCAGGCAGCGGATGGCATAATCGGTCGTCATGGTCAATTGCATGATGATGTACCCCCTATCGTTTTCTTAAAAACCAAAGCCGTATGCGCGATGGCATTTTGAACGGCCCTTGGTGAACGGCACCCCGGCAGCAGAAAACCGCCGTGTCCTGTTTTATGTCCTGTTATTTATGTGTAATATATCAAGTTTTTCGGTTTTTGTCAATGTATTTTTCATCTTCCTTATAATAATTTTTTATGAGGAAGGCTTTCGGCACGAAAAAGCATTTTGCGATTCGGCGGGGTATTTTTGATCCCCCGGCCGGGGATTTTGCGCAAGTTTCGGTTGCAATCGCCCGCAAATATGGTATAATGCTGATGCATCCCTTTTTTATCATCAGCAGGAGGATTCTATGCAGCTTTTGAAATTGCGTGATATACAGCGTGAGCCCGAAAAATACGCGGGCGCGATCACGGTATGCGGTTGGGTCCGCACGGTTCGGATCGGCAAGGCGTTCGGCTTTATCGAGCTGAACGACGGCACCTCGTTCCGGCCGGTGCAGGTCGTCTTTGCCAACGACGAGCGAGCCTTGGGCGCAGGCCTCACCACCGGCTGTGCGATCATCGTGGAGGGCACGCTTGTTCTGACGCCCGATGCGCCGCAGCCGTTTGAGGTGCATGCGGACGCGATCACGATCGAGGGCGCCTGCCCGAGCGACTATCCGATGCAGAAGAAGCGCCATACGCTTGAATATCTTCGGACGATGCAGACGCTTCGGCCGCGCACCAATACATTCCAGGCGACGTTTCGCGTGCGCTCGGTCATCGCGGCGGCGATCCATGAGTTTTTCCAGGAGCGCGGGTTCGTTTATGTGCATACCCCGATTCTGACCAATGCGGACTGCGAAGGCCGCGGCGAAATGTTCCAGGTCACGACGCTGGATTTGGAGAACCTGCCGCGCACCGAGGACGGCAAGGTGGATTATTCGCAGGACTTTTTCAAAAAGCCCGTGCATCTGTCCGGCTCCGGTCAGCTCTACGGCGAAGCGTTTGCTTTGGCGTTCCGCGATATCTACACCTTCGGCCCGACGTTCCGCGCCGAATACAGCTTCACGCCGCGCCACGCGAGCGAGTTCTGGATGATCGAGCCGGAAATGGCGTTCTGCGATCTGGAGGGCGATATGGAGGTGGCAGAGGCAATGGTGAAATACATCATCCAGGCCGTGCTCGACCGCTGCCCCGCCGAAATGGAATTCTTTAACACCCGCATCGACAAGGGGCTTTTAGACCGGCTCCACAACGTTGTGGACAACGATTTCGGCCGCGTCAGCTATACCGAAGCGATCAAGATCCTGCAGGAAAGCGGCGAGAAGTTCGAGTACCCGGTGGAGTGGGGCACCGATCTCCAGTCCGAGCATGAGCGTTACCTCACCGAGCGCGTGTTCGGCAAGCCGATTTTCCTCACCGACTATCCGAAGGCGATCAAGTCGTTCTACATGCGCGTCAACGACGACGGCAAGACCGTCGCGGCGTGCGATCTGCTCGTGCCCGGCGTCGGCGAGATCGTCGGCGGCAGTCAGCGTGAGGAGCGTTACGACGTGCTCGATGCGCGCTGCAAGGAGCTCGGCATGGATATGAGCGAGTATCAATGGTTCCTCGACCTCCGCAAGTACGGCGGCGTGAAGCACGCGGGCTTCGGCCTCGGCTTCGAGCGTATCGTGATGTACGTCACCGGTATGCAGAACATCCGCGACGTGCTCCCGTTCCCGCGCACCGCGGCGAATCTGGACGTGTAATTCGGGCGGGATTTTGCAAAGCACCGTTGTCCATGCGCAGGCATGGGGATCGTTCGACCGGAAGGGGGTCCTATGAAGCCATACGATAAGCCGCAAAAACGCATAGCGATCACGACGCTGAGCATCGTGGGCGGGAACATGCTGCTGGCCTTTTTGGTCGCGGCGTTCATCATCCCACACGATATTCTGATGGGCGGCACGTCCGGCATCGGCATCGTGTTAAGCAAGCTGTTCCCTTGGCTCGACGTTTCCCTTGTGATTTTGGTACTGAACGTGATCCTGCTTGTAATCGGGCGCATTGTGCTCGGCCGTACGTTCGCGGCGACGACCATCGCAAGCTCGATCCTCTACCCGCTGTTTCTGGCCGTATTTCAGCGGATCCCCGGCATCGACAGTCTGACCGACAATTCCATGCTGGCCGCCCTGTTCGCAGGCGCGCTGATGGGCGTCGCGCTGGGGCTTGTCATGCGCGTCGGCTCCAGTACCGGCGGTATGGATATCGTGGCGCTGATCCTCAGCAAGTGGACGCACCTTTCGGTAGCGATCTTCATTTGGACATTGGACTTTCTGGTGATCGGCGGGCAGGCGCTGTTCGTCGTGCCGGAAAAGACGATGCTCGGCATCCTCACGCTCGTTCTCGAAACGCTCGTGCTCGATCAGCTGATGGTGCTCGGCAAGTCGCAGATTCAGCTGCTGATCATCTCCAAAAAGTATGAGGAGCTGCGCGACGTGCTGCTGAACCGGCTCGAAGCCGGCGTCACGATGACGATGATCGAAACCGGCCTTTTGGCCGAGCGGCAGAAGGGCGTGCTGTGCGTGATCCCGCAGCGCAAGCTGTACGACGCAACCCAGATGATCCAGGCCGTCGATCCGCTGGCGTTCATCACGATCACACAGGTCAAGGAGGTGCGCGGCAGAGGCTTCACCGTCGAGCGCAAGCCGCTCGAACCCGACCCGCGCGAGCCGGAAACGGAAACCGAATAACGGATTCCTTGAACCGGAGCAGCTGCCCCGACTCAGGCTGTTGCAAAAGGGATCAGACCATTTGCGGCGATGATTCATAAAGAATAATCTTTTGGGAGAAAAGGCAAAGCATGCCTTTTCTTTTTCATATATCGCCGCAAACGATCCGCTTTTTCGCTCTCGTGATAACTAAGTATACACTTCGAGACGAAAACACGAATTCTGATACCCTTATCAACAGCCTGTTCCGTTGCAAAGCGAGCAATATCCATTCGGCAAATGTCTTGCCAAAATACGCCGTCTTCTGTATAATATTCGCATGGAATACTTGATTACATCCTATCAAACCGTGATGCCCCTGCTGCTGATGATGGCCGTGGGGCTGCTGTTGCGCGTGACCAAGGTCGCCTCCAAGGACGTGTGGCGCGTCGTCAACCGCATCGTGTATTATGTCGGCCTGCCGTGCCTGATCTTCAACAATCTCATCAAGGAGCGCGGGCAGTCGAGCGACGATTGGCAGGTCATTCTGCTTTCGCTCGTCGGGACGTTCGTGCTGTTTGCGGCGATGTGGATCATCATGCCGTTTTTCGTGAAGGATCCCAAGCGCCGCGGCGCGATCACGCAGGCGTCGGTTCGCAGCAACGATTCGATCTTTTCACTGACCGTCGCGGCGTCGATGCTCGGCGAGGGACAGTACGGCCTGACGATCGTGACCGCCGCGCTCGTCGCCACCGAGTATAACCTGCTTTCGATCCTCACGCTCGAAATGAACCGCGGCGGCAAGCCGAACCTGCGTTCGTTCTTTAAGAACATCCTGACGAACCCGGTCATTCTGGCCGTCGTGGCGGGGTATCTGTTCCAATGGCTCGGCTTCGATCTGCCGGTCGTGCTCGCCAAGCCGATTCAGCACTTTGCAAACATGGTTCCGCCGGTCGGCTTTTTGATGCTCGGCGGCATTCTTACGTTCGAGTCCGTCAAGGAGAACCGCAAGGCGCTCTTGTTCATCGTCGTGATGAAGCTGATCGTCGTGCCGCTGCTCATGCTTGGGGTCGCCGTCGCAATGGGCTTCAGGGAGCTGCGGCTGCTGACGATCCTGCTGATCTTTGCCGCGCCGACCGCAATGGCAAGCTATCCCCTTGCGACCGCGCTCGATTCCGATGCGGAGCTGGCGGGCGAAGCCGTCGCTGTCACGACCGCGTGCTCTTTGCCGACCGTCTTTCTGTTTTTGACTTTCTTCGGAGGTTTGCTGTGACCGAACGTTTGTATTTACAAGACAGTATGCTGTTTTCCTGCGACGCGGTCGTGACCGCGTGCGAGCCGTATCAAAATGCTTACCGCGTCGAGCTGGACCGCTCGGTGTTCTTTCCGAACAAGGGCGGACAGCCCTGCGATACCGGCACGATCGGTGACGCCGATGTGTCCTCCTGCGACGAGGACGGCGAACGGCTATGGCACCTGTGCGACCGGCCGCTGCCGGTGGGCGAGCGCGTGACCGCCGCTATCGACGGCGAACGCCGCTTCGACATCATGCAGCAGCACACCGGCGAGCATCTGCTCTCTTGGTGCGCATGGACGCTGTTTGGCGCCACCAACGTCGGGTTCCATTGCGCCTTGGATTATGCCACGCTCGACCTCGATAAGCCCGTTACGCATGAGCAGGTGCAGGCAATCGAGCGCCTTGCCAACCGCGAGGCCGCCAAGAACGCCGCCGT
>JAEEGL016108384.1_pt1 | contig 46129 bp, 35 predicted proteins | sample 9134231 | NCBI WGS metagenome assembly JAEEGL01 (sample SAMN16246548, study PRJNA631951) | gut metagenome | biome: gut microbiome; feature: rumen; material: fiber-attached | host: Bos | place: Iran: Karaj | collected 2018-10 | reverse complement strand
CCCTATCCTCCGTGAACAGGTGGCTCGTTATCTTTCCGACACGGATTGGAATGAGTGGGAGAAAAACGAGGTAGCCATTGCGGAAACCGCCACACACAAAAGTCTAATACAGACCGCCACACGTATGAAGCAGCGTGGTTACGACACCGACGAGATATGCAAAATAACAGGATTGAGTCGAGACGAGATAAACACACTTTAAGAGTAAAATAATTCTTTTCTAATCTCAAAAGCCCGCCTCCAAGCACATCACTTGGGGGCTGTGTTTTCCATATAGAACTCCTTTGTAATTATGTAAGTCCCTGACAGTCAATGACGATTGAAAATGCTCAATTTTAAACGGTACAAATTTTTATTACCCGATAATGGATTCTATGGTGTCGCTTTGTTGGATTTTTTGACAGTCATGAAGCGGTCGAGGGGCAACAAAGTTTAAGATTTGGTTATGATTGTTTAACCGCTGTGAAATCTATCTTAACCACTTTTCGCATAGTAACTTTATTTTTGGGACATTTTTACCGTTTGCCATGTCAGGCTGGTTACAAAATCTTATTTTGGGTTTTCATCTGGAACGTGAGAAATGGGGTTAGAAAAGCGTTCTCTTTACCTTAATTTAGATGACAAATTAGTTGTAGTTGTTGGAAAAGTTGTAACTTTGCTGCAAAGTTGTAAACAGAAGACAATATGGCAAAGATTATTGTTCAAAATACTCAGATAACGGTTTTGTCTCATAATGACAAAGACTACATTTCACTAACTGATATGGCAAACGGGAAGCAGAGTGAAAGTCGTGCTGCTGACATTATCAAGAACTGGCTCCGTAATCGATACACGATAGAGTTTTTTGGAACTTGGGAAATGATTCACAACCCAAATTTCAAAGTGGTCGAATTTGACCACTTTAGAATACAGGCGAGTTTGCCAAGTTTCGTCATGAGTGTGAGTGAATGGATTGAGAAGACAAACGCTATTGGTATCATTGTCAAGAAAGGTATAAGGAAGAGTTGGCTTTTTGATTCTTGTATTCTGTATTTAGCCAAAAATAAACGTCCAAGATGATATTCGTAACCGTACTCTATAACAGAATTAAAACAATGAAGAAAATCATCCTTTTTCTTACCCTCAGTCTTGCCACCCTGACCGCATCGTCACAAAACAATTCTGGCAATTGCCCCGGCTGGCTTTGGGCTGTCAGCGGCAACGGACTTGCGCAGAAATCCTACCTCTTCGGCACATGCCACGGCGACGGACACAACTTTACGAAGGAGGAAGTGCTCGGTATACCAGGTATGGAGAACGCACTGAAGGAGGTGAAAGTAGTACTTTTTGAAGGAGGTATGAATGCGGATACGGCTAAAGCTGACTCTGCAGAAATTGTTGCAGAAATTGAGAAAATGAAAACTTTTCTCAAAAATCCCGGCCCAGAATACATGATGCCAAAAGGAACCTACTACAAACCGTTGTTCGACAGCATTGCTCACTTCAATGAAGTAAACAAGTTTCTTTACAACAATATGAAGGATCCAGAGTATTGGAAAAAGAATCCACGCTACTGGTTAGGTCGCATACGTCTCTATATCGGCTTTATTTGGAAACGAGGTACTCCTGTAGATGTCGTCTTGAAACAAGAAACAGACAATCGCGGCATCATGGCAAGATATGTGGAGAAACGCGATTCTTTTGGTAAGATTCTCTCAAGTATTACAGACACAGAAGTAATCGACACTCTGCCGATAAAGAAACAGGCCAACATGCTCTATTCAATTGTACACTACATTATAAACAATGACAGCCTGTCTAGTTGGTATAAACAATTTGCCAATGTGTATCTTGAGAACGACACCTGTAAGATGGAAAGTTTCTTAAGGGAAGCTGGTTTTGTTCCAGGCATGGAAACTGAGGGCTCTCAGAAGGAAATCATCTACGACCGTAATGTGGAATGGATTCCCGTCATCAAGAGAAACTTTTCTGAGGTGCCCTGCATGGTAGCCGTCGGATGCCGCCATTTACTTGGCAGCGAATCGCTGATAGCCATGCTAAGGCGTGAAGGCTATACGGTCGAAGCGGTGAAATAATACAGGAATCAAAAGGAGGGAATCAAAGAGACAGGTTTTTGATTCCTTGTTGGCCATATATCACGAGTAGAATCAAAACATTATGGAAACGGAGATTTTGATTCACTGCACCGCATCCATATGGAACACAATCTCTATTTTGCCCGGGCTTATACAGAAACAACCGGTATTCGGTTTCGCAAAGTCAGCCATGCTTTGAGGATTGTTTGTTGATGATTGAAATAAATTCACCTCATGCGAAACCGAATACCGGTAAAAAGGTTGTCTTTTTTAGTTCAGACGGAATGCTATGGGCAACGTATATCTCACACGCACGGCCTCACCACCCTGCATACCTGGCGTCCATTTATTCGGCATGGAGCCGACAACACGTACCGCCTCGGCGTCAAGGTTGTCGTCCACCTTTTGGGCGACGTGAACATTGCTGATGCTGCCATCCGTCTCAACGATGAATTCTACCAGGACTCTTCCTTGAGTTCTAGCTTTAGCCGCAGACTCAGGATAATGGACATTTTCAGAGAGGTATTTCATCAAAGCTTCCATGCCTCCAGGATATTCCGGCATCTTTTCCACCACATCGAAGGCTTCTGATTCAGCGGGGTCAATGATGATGGCTTTGATTTCTTTATCTGCTGTGGCTGTCGATGGAATAGGTTCCAACGTCGCCGTCACGGCATAGCGTTCCGCGTCCTTGGTCGTGATGAGGATGACCCCGTTCTTTCCTTCCTCTCCAAACACCTCAAGGGATGCCTTGTCTTTCAGGACATCGATATGGTCGATGGTTTTGGGGTCGAGAGTCTGAAGTTCTTCCATTGTTGAATGTTTGCCGTTGATAACGACAAGAGGGTTCTCCAAATCGCCCTTCAACTCAAAAGCAACACCACGGATGTCGGTAGGCGCAGTGGAAGTCGTTTCGGCTTTCACCTCGATGGTCTTTCCGCCCACGTTCACCTTTCCGGCTTTCCGGCCCTTCTTCACCATTTTCTTTTGTGGTTGTTGGTAGACATAGTCGGTGATGGTATTGGCGTTGAGACAAAGGAATGCGCCCAAAATGGGCAGGAGTGCAAGCAGTTTCAACCAACTCTTGCCATTGGATTTATTATTGTTAAGCATCATGTTTATGCGGTTTTTGAGGGTACTGTGAGTAATGCCGTTGGCTATGGAGTACCCGCCACTCGCAACGGCCTTTTGGATAAGTAGATACAGATACTGACGCATATTGATGCCTTGAGAGAGAACAGCTGCATCAGCCTCGTATTCATGGATGGCTCGAAGGTCTTGGCGAAGCATCCATATTGCGGGGTTGAACCATTGCAGTGCTGTGAGTGTATCAACGAGCAGTACGTCGAGCGAATGCCGCTGGCGTATGTGGGCTCGTTCGTGGGCCATAATGGCTGGGTCTTGATGTTCGAAATCTGAAACGTTGAGCACAATGTAGCGCATCCAGCTGAAGGGGGCTACCTGCTTGTCGGTGACGGCGATGGTGATGCCATCGTCTTGTGGGTGGCGCTTGCTGTGCAGGATGAGATGAACCACCTGCATGACTGACCACACAACGCGACCCACAACAACCACTACGCCTATGAAGAACACGACGACTAATCCCATCTGCCACCATGGCTGGGATGGTTCGGCAATAGCAGCCAAGGGCTTTCCAACGACAATGCTGGAATTTAGGGATTCTAATACAACAGTATGATGGAACGTAATGACACAGAGCGGCAACACGAATGATGCTACTGCTGTAGCGAGCAGCACCACGCGGTTGAGGCGGTGAAATGTGTCGCGGCTGAGCAGCAAGCGATAGAACAGGTAGAATGTCGCTATCAGCACCGCAACTTTCAAGTCGTATTTCAGAAATTCCAACATACCATTTATCGTGTGTTAAGATTGCTCTATTCGCTCAATAAGTTCCTTCAGTTCCTCCAAAGAAATCTTTTCGTCTTTCACGAAACTGCTGACAGCATCCAGATACGAGTCGTCAAAATAACTCTTGATAACTCCGGCAAGACTCGAACGTCCGTATTCCTTCTCTGTTACCAGCGGAAAATACTGGTAGGATGTGCCAAACTGCTTATGACCAAGCATTCCCTTTTTCTCAAGTATACGCACAGTAGTGGATAGCGTATTGAAATGTGGTCGCGGTTCGTCATAGTACTCCAACAGTTCTTTTACGAACATTGGGCCATGCTGCCAGTACAGGTCCATGATTTCCTTTTCTTTACGAGTCAGTTTTTTCATTGTTCGTTTTCTTTTAGTTTCACATCCATCAAATGCGTCAGTATCTTATCCGACCACAAAGTAACTAAAAAAAATAGTTGAATAGAACTAAAACCTTTAGTTTTTATAGATTGTTAAGAAAATAATGGCGATATTCTTAGTTGTTCACACATACTGTTGCTCATTGATGACATTTTTCCACGACTCGTCATTAGAGCGGTTGGCAAGGTTAGGAACACCATTTCGACCTAACGTTTCCGTCTATGGGGTCTATAGACACTACTTCTACACATGTTTTCTATTTTTCCTGCAAAAAAACTGATGGTTGACAGAAAATAGTTATCTTTGCCAAAGATAGGATGCACTTTGATAAAACAAGCAAGTTTGATTTCTCTCGGTTAGCACTATCTTTGCCAGGACGGGCATTTTTCAACAAACAAAAAGGCAACAACATGGACGCACTGTTTACTTTTGCAAAAGAAAATTTCGACCTTATATCTCTCTTTGTGGGAGTCGTTGGTGTGGTGATAGCCATCATCAGTGTAATTTATGAGCTGAAAGAGCGTAAGAAGAAAAAGAGCCAAAAAGATAAAAAGAATTAGTTTTCAAAGGTCCTGGCGCACCGAACAACCATTCCTCAATTAATTCCAATTATATCATCAATGACAGAAAAAGAAAAACAACAAAGCGGCTTGCCTTATGATGCCGGCGACAAGATCCTTCTCGATGAACTGTTCAAATGTGAGGAGACATGCTGGGAAATCAATCAGATACATCCCTCAAGAAGGGAGGAGAAAAAGGCGCTCTACAAAAAACTATTTGCTCGTATTGGTGACAATTTCCGTATCGTGGGGCCGTTTTTCTGCGATTATGGCTACAACATTGAGATTGGCGACCATTTCTTTGCCAATACTAACTGTGTCATCCTGGATGAGGCGAAAGTGACTTTCGGCGACCATGTTTTCATAGCTCCCAACTGTTCTTTCTACACCGCAGGCCATCCGCTCGATGCGGAGCTGAGAAACAAGGGTGTGGGGTTTGCCAAACCCATACGGGTGGGCAACAATGTGTGGATAGGTGGTGATGTGACTGTGTTGCCTGGTGTCACAATAGGCGACAATGTGACCATAGGGGCTGGCTCTGTTGTGACACGGGATATCCCTGACAATGTTCTTGCAGTTGGTAATCCTTGCCGTGTGGTGAAAAAACTGCGGTAAACATACCGTGGCTTTCAAAAGCGTTTGGGTAAAAAGCAGGCTGCCAGTGAGGACCCACAGAGATTTTAAGATAACACAGAGCCATAGAGTATTTTTCCTAACAGAAATTCCCGTAATTATCATAATTTTTCTTTTGACGCCTATACGGCGTTCAATTACCGGAAATCCATTCGGCTCAAAACATATTCAAAAACACCCCCGTGTTCAACATAAAATTCCTCTGTGCCTCCGTGCCTCTGTGTTCAAATAAAAAACTATGTGTCTCTGTGTTCAACTAAAAAAGTAGCCGAAAATGCACCTCTTTTATTTTGAAATGCAAATGAATTGTTTTACCTTTGTACCTCAGAATTAATTTGACCAAACCGACTTGAGCCAGATGAGATTTTTATTTTTATCCTTTTTAACTGCTCTGATAGCCACGATGCCGGCTGCAGGACAGAAAAAACTGACCATAGAGAATATAACAAAGGGCGATTTCTCATTGAAATACCCGGCATCAGTGACACCTCTCGCAGGGGGGGATTATTATGCCAGACTGAATGCTGACCGAACCCGTATAGAAAAATACTCCTATCGTACAGGACAGTTGATCACTTGCCTTTTCGATGCTGATGAGGTGGCTGGAGCAGAAATAGAGGAGATAGATGGCTTTCAGATGAGTCCGGATGGAAAGAGGATTCTGCTCTACACCAATTCCGACTATATCTACAGGCGCTCTTTCACTGCCAACTATTATGTATATGACATACAGAATGGGCTGTTGCGCCAACTTGACGCGGTGGGAAAGCAGCAGTCGTGTATCTGGTCGGATGATTCCAGACACTTGGCTTTTGTCCGCGATAACAACGTCTTTGTGGTGGATGTTGACAATATGAATGTCACACAGGTCACCGACGACGGAAAAAGAAATGAAATCATAAACGGTATTCCCGACTGGGTCAATGAGGAGGAATTCGGATTCAATACGGCCATGGCATTCAATGCCACAGGCAGCAGCATTAGTTGGATTCGTTATGATGAGCGTGAGGTGAAAACCTATGAGTTGGAGCTTTTCAAAGGACTTAAGCCGGAAATGGCTTCTTATGCCGACTATCCCGGAAAATATTCCTACAAATATCCAAAGGCTGGACAGACCAATGCTTCCGTATCTGCCTGGACTTATGACCTCGACAAGAAAACTACGCTGAAGATAGAATTGCCGATGCCAGATGAGGGATATATACCCCGTGTCGTAACACTGCCGGGCAGCAGCGATGTCGTGCTATATGCCATGAACCGCCACCAGGACTCGCTCATGTTATACAGGGCCAACACCATCAATGGAGTTTGCAGCCTCATGCTCACCGAGACGGTGCCCTGTTATGTGAAAGAGGAGGCCATGGAGGATGTCTCTTTCACAAGCAAACATATACTTTTGCCGAGCGACCGCGACGGGTTCATACAGGTGTATCTTTACAGCCTTGACGGAAAACTCCTGAAAAAACTCACTTCGGCTGCCTATGGCGTGACGCATATCTATGGTTATGATGCCAAGGCACAAGCCCTCTATTATCAGGCTGCAGGATGCTCGCCCTTGGAAAGGGAGGTCTATGTCACCGATTTGAAGGGAAAGACTCGCTGCCTCACTACCGAACAGGGATGGAACAGCGCTGTGTTCTCCGACGGATTCAAGTATTTCGTGCATTCTTGGAGCGACTGCAACACACCTACTGTCTATGTGCTGCGCAATCAGAAGGGCAAGGTCATCAATGTGATGGAGGATAACAAGGAGGTGGCTGAGAAAGTAGCCGACAGCAGATTGCCGGAGAAGGAATTGTTCTCATTCACCACTTCTGAAGGGGTGCAACTCAACGGATGGATGGTGAAACCGGTCGACTTCGACTTGAACAAACGCTACCCGGTCATCCTGCACCAGTACAGCGGACCGGGAAGCCAGCAGGTGGTCAACGCATGGCACATCGGTTCGATGGGGCAGGGTGCTCTCTTCGACCAATACCTCACTCAGCAAGGATTCATCGTGGCATGTGTCGACGGAAGGGGTACCGGCGGAAGGGGTGCCGAATTTGAAAAATGCACTTATCTCAAATTGGGTGACCTCGAGTCGAAGGACCAGGTGGAGACGGCTCTCTATCTCGCATCCCTGCCTTACGTCGATGCTGACAACATCGGTATCTGGGGCTGGAGCTATGGCGGATTCTGTACGCTTATGAGCATGAGCGAGGGAAGACCGGCATTTAAGGCGGGTGTGGCAGTGGCACCGCCTACTAATTGGAAATTCTACGACTCAATCTATACTGAGCGTTTCATGCGCACTCCAAAGGAGAATATGGAGGGATATGGCGACAATCCTATCGTAAGAGCGGCCAAACTGCATGGGGCTTTGCTGCTGTGCCATGGGGTGGCCGACGACAATGTGCATCCACAGAACACCTATGAGTATGCAGAGGCGCTCGTTCAGGCCGACAAGGACTTCCATGAGGTGCTCTACACCAACCGCAATCATGGTATCAGGGGAGGAAACTCCAGAACGCATCTGCTAAGGCAGATAACTCAGTTTTTTATCGACAAACTAAAATAATCAGAAAAATATGAGAAAAGTAAGTTTTTTGACAGTATTAATGGCGGTTTGTCTGCTGCCGCAACTCTCTCTTGCCGGAGATGTGAAAATAGTGGTGAACAATTCCGACCGCAACCAGCGGCAGGAATTGGTGGAGGCTGATGTGGCACAGGTTTACCGTATGGCCGGACTCAAGGAGGGTACCTCTCTCGTGGTGAAAAACGCTCTCGGGCAGGAGGTGCCCTACCAAATCACTTATGATGGAAAACTGCTCATAGATGCAAGCGTGCGACCTATGGGTAAAGCGGTGTTCACGGTGTCAAAAGGCACTCCCCAGCCTATGAAGACGGTAGTCACAGGTCGTCAGTATCCGGAGAGAGTGGATGATATAGCGTGGGAGAACGACCGTACTGCATACCGTCTCTACGGACCGGCACTGCAGAAATCGGGCGAAAGGGCTTTCGGCATTGACGTTTGGGTGAAAAACACACCTGCCCTGGAGGTGGAACAGCGCTATTCGACAGAACTCTCCAACCACAAACGCATCCAGGAACTCAAGGATAAGGGAAAGAAGGATGAGGCTTTCCAATTGGAAATCGCCACAACTTACCATTTTGACCATGGCACCGGACTCGACTGCTATAAAGTGGGACCTACACTTGGATGCGGAGCGCCTGCACTGATGGAAAACGGACGGCTTGTCATGCCGTATTGCTACAAAGACTATAAAATCCTCGACAATGGACCGCTTCGCTTTACCGTCGAACTGGTATACAATCCTGCTGTGGTGAACGGTGACCGAAATGTGGTGGAGCACCGTATCGTAAGCCTCGACAAGGGGTCCAATTTCAATAAAATGACTGTTTGGTACGAGGGCCTGACACGTCCCGCCGACCTCGCAGCCGGTGTGGTGATTCATCAGGAGGATACACAGAGTATCGTAATAGGTCGCGACTTTGTGGCTTATGCCGATCCTACCGATAACCCTGAGGCACAGAACTTCCAAATTTATGTGGCGGCCCTATTCCCCAATGGGGCTGATATCACCCGTACACTCTTGTTCGAGGAAAAAGTGCCGGGGGCTGCAGGACATGCTGTAGGTATCGTGAAGAATTATCTCAAACCCGAACGCTATACTTATTATGCCGGTTCGGCTTGGAGTAAAAATGATGTGCGCACAATGGACGAGTGGGTCATGAGAATCAACAGCTTCCTCAATGCGCTTCACAACCCGCTTTGTGTCACTATAGAGTAATTCAGTTTTTTACCATAAAATTTTAAACTATGAAGAAACTATTGTTAGGCGATGAGGCTATTGCTCAGGGTGCACTTGACGCTGGACTGAGCGGTGTCTATGCTTATCCTGGCACTCCCTCGACCGAAATCACGGAGTATATACAGGAGTCGCCGATCGCTAAGGAGAGAGATGTTCATCGTCGCTGGTGTGTGAATGAGAAAACGGCTATGGAAACGGCTCTCGGTATGTCGTATATGGGAAAAAGGGCACTCGTTTGTATGAAACATGTGGGAATGAACGTTTGCGCTGACCCGTTCGTCAACTCAGGCATGACGGGTACCAATGGCGGTGTCGTGGTGCTTGCTGCCGACGACCCTTCCATGCACTCCTCACAGGACGAACAGGACAGCCGATTCTATGGCAAGTTTGCAATGATTCCTACATTCGAACCCAGCTCGCAGCAAGAGGCCTACGACATGATGGCTTTGGCTTTCGACTACTCTGAAAAGGTAAAACTGCCTGTGCTCATGAGGGTTACCACACGTATGGCTCACTCCAGAGCGGTTGTCGAAATTGCCGACTCTCCACGAGAGGAAAATAAAATGAACTATGACTCGGTGGCTGCCAACTGGGTGTTGCTGCCTGCAAATGCGAGAAAACGCAACGATATCGTAACAGCCATGCAGGCTGAACTTGAAGAAGATGCCGCTGCATCTGAATACAACCGGCTTGAGATGGGCACTGACACCTCAATGGCCATTATTGCAAGTGGTATCGCTTATAATTATCTGATGGAGTGCTTCCCTGAGAAATGTCCTTACAGTGTGTTGAAGGTGTCGCGCTATCCGCTGCCGAAACGCCTCGTGAGAGAACTTACAGACAAGTATCCCAAGGTGTTGGTGGTGGAGGAAGGACAGCCCTTCATAGAGGAAATGCTTGCAGGAATAATGCCAGGCTCTGCCGAAATAGTGGGAAGGCTCACAGGCCATCTACCCAGAACAGGTGAACTCTCACCCGACTTGCTGAAGAAGGCACTCGGTATTCCCGTGGCACAGGCTTTCGAGAAGTGTGAGGATGTGGTGGGACGTCCGCCGGCTCTCTGCCAGGGATGCGGGCACCGCGATGTCTATACTGCCATCAATCAGGTGCTTGCTGACTATCCAAATGCCCGCGTCTTCGGTGATATCGGCTGCTATACACTTGGATTCCTGCCTCCTTACAAGGCTATCCATTCTTGTGTCGACATGGGGGCCAGCATTACCATGGCGAAAGGTGCGGCTGATGCCGGACAGTGGCCTTCGCTTGCCATCATTGGCGACTCTACCTTTACTCACTCTGGCATGACGGGTCTCCTTGATGCGGTCAATGAGAATGCCAATATCACCGTCATCATCAGCGACAACCTTACCACAGCCATGACTGGCGGACAGGACTCGGCTGGCACAAATAAGTTTGAGGCTATCTGCCGTGGACTTGGTGTGAGCGAGGAGCATCTCAAGGTGGTGGTGCCACTGCCAAAGAATATGCCCGAAATCACACGAATTATCCGTGAGGAAATAGAATACCGCGGACTGAGTGTCATCATTCCACGGAGAGAGTGCTTGCAGACGCTTCAGCGCCATCTCAAACAAAACAAAAAAAAGGAGGAGAAAAAATGAAAACCGATATTATTTTATGTGGAGTAGGCGGACAGGGTATCCTCTCTATCGCTACCATCATCGGCGAGGCTGCCATGAAGGAGAATCTTTATATCAAGCAGGCTGAGGTGCATGGCATGTCACAAAGGGGTGGGGATGTGCAGAGCAATCTGCGCATTTCGTCAGAACCTATTCACAGCGACTTGATCGCAAAGGGCTCCGCCGACGTGATTATTTCAATGGAACCCATGGAGGCTCTGCGCTATCTGCCGTTCCTCAGTCAGAACGGATGGATTATCACATCGGCAACTCCTTTTGTCAATATTCCCAACTATCCTGAACTTCAGACCATCATCGACGATTTGAATAAAGTGCCCAATGTTATTGTCATCGACATTGAGAAAATGGCTAAGGACAACGGTGTTCCACGTTCTGCCAATGTCATTTTGCTCGGGGCGGCGCAGAAGGCACTCGGCATAGATTATGACAAATTGGAGGCGGCTGTGGCACGCGTGTTCCAACGCAAGGGTGAGAAAATTGTTGAGGCCAATATCAAGGCGCTAGCTTTGGGAAGGGAGATGCAGAAATGATACCAACTCCGATAGATAAAAAGTTAATCGATGATGCCATAGCCGATTTTGGCATACAGGATTTTGCCAAGGCCACTATTCGTGAGGTGAAAGCCATCGCCGCATTCGCTGAGAAAGAGGCAGGTGTGGAGTTTATCAAGATGGAAATGGGCATACCTGGACTGCCCGCTGCGAAAGTGGGGGTGGATGCGCAGATAAAGGCTCTCAAGGAGGGCATCGCTCGTATCTACCCTGATATCCAGGGAAATCCTGAGCTCAAAAAACAAGCAAGCCGGTTTGTGAAGGCTTTCATCAATATCGATGTAGACCCTGAGTGTTGTGTGCCGGTTTGTGGAAGCATGCAGGGCACTTATGCCTCTTTCGTCACCTGCTCACAGGCTGATAGAAAAAAGAACACCGTGCTCTTCATCGACCCGGGATTCCCTGTCCAGAAAATGCAGCTGCAGGTGCAGGGGGTGCCTTACGAGACTTTCGATGTGTATCATTTCCGTGGAGAGAAACTCAGAGGGAAACTTGAGTCTTATCTCTCAAAAGGAAACATCTGTGCGATTGTCTACAGCAATCCGAACAATCCGGCATGGATTTGCCTGCGTGAGGAGGAACTGGCTATTATTGGCGAACTCGCCAATAAGTATGATGTCATCGTAATGGAAGACTTGGCATATTTCGCCATGGACTTCCGTCAGGATCTCAGCAAACCTTTCCAGCCGCCTTACCAGGTCTCCGTGGCAAGATATACCGACAACTATATCTTGCTTATCAGTGGTTCCAAAGCCTTCAGCTATGCGGGTGAACGAATCGGCGTTACGTGTTTCAGCAACAAACTATTCAGGCGCAAATATCCTGACCTCGCAGCAAGGTATGAGGGACTTCCGTTCGGTATGGTATTCTCCACGCGTGTGCTCTATGCCATGTCGTCGGGCACAAGCCACAGTGCACAGATGGGCATGGCGGCTATGCTGAAGGCGGCATGCGACGGTACATTCAACTTCCGTGATGATGTGATGGAGTATGGAAGAAGAGCTCACAAGCTGAAGGAGATATTCCTTCGTCATGGTTTCCATATCGTGTATGAGACCGACCTTGACCAACCTATTGCCGACGGATTCTATTTCACTATAGGATACAAGGGCTTGACAAGTGGCCAATTGGCTCATGAACTGATGTACTATGGGGTGAGTGCCATCTGCCTCATTACTACGGGAAGTGAACAGGAAGGACTGCGGGTGTGCACTTCTTTCATCGAACCTCACCAGTATGAACTGCTCGACAAGCGAATGGAGATTTTCGCTCAGAACATGGCGTAGTCCGTACTGATACTCGTTTACTGATTTATGAGAATCAACTGATTATGATAATCGGTTGATTCTCTTTTTTTAGTTGAAGCTTACGGTTTTTCCTCTTCAACTCTGTTCCCCATACAAAAAATCCCGAAGTCTGACTCCGGGATTTTTTTGTATGGGAAGAGTTTCTCTCTAATCTTTTAAAACGATTCCAGCCTCAATCCATTTCTCAAGAAGTATGGCGGCATCATGCTTGGCTTGCTCCATGCTGAGAGGGGTGTTCTCGTCTATCTGATAGTTTTCCACCAGCAGTTTTGCCATGGTATCGGCATCGAATTCAATGTCCTTGACCTTTTCCCAAAGAAAAGCGGCAGGCTCATTCATGCTGATAATGTTGGTGAAATCAATGTTCTCTTTTCCTTCGGCCACAAGAATCTGCTCTCCACAGACCTCGTGTAAGTTTAATCCTGTTCTTGCTTTCATTTTTTTATATAGGTTTGAATACTTTTAACCAGATACGGCGGTAAAATGCTAAAATATACATGCGCAACTTTAAAGGTGTATGAGTCCAAAACCATGAATATGTGCGCCATTTCTTTCCATCCACAGAGTCCATCTTGTCACGGCCTTTGCGGTAGAATCCTGCCACACCGGCACGTATGTCGCTGACCTTACATTGCTCACAATGGTAATTGCCGTCTCCGCGCATCATCATTTTCTCGCCATCAAGCTTCACGATGCGGTGAAGTACATATTTTCCTGGCGACACCTCTGCAAGCACTGGAAGACCCACGCGGGGAGGAACAGGCTTGGTAAGAAGTGCTACATCACGGTCGTTTTCCAAAAACGGGCGCATGCTGTTGCCCCGAAGCGTCAGCTTGATGGTGTGACCTGCTTCTATCTCTTTGAACAGAAAGGGAAATAACTTGCTGTTCTCAAATTCAATACGCTTGATGGTGGGTGCTTCTGTCTTCTTGGCCATGAATGTTTTGGCTATTTTACAATTGCTATGGTTTCGTGACATTTAATTGCAGAGTCCCTGTCGGGAAGACAATGTAGTATGTATATGCCTGTGGTCTCTACAAGCCGGGTGACGGTATTGCACACATTGGTGAATACTTCATGATCCCAACGCATGTTGGTGCAAGAGGGAATGGTTGAGGTGAATGCCTCTACAGGACCTAACTTCTCAACCTCGTTCTCCTTGGCTTGGTCTATCCTGGTCAAGCCGCCCAGAGGGACTTTCAAATTGCGGTAGCAGGGTGTCTTGCCACTCCATGGACTGCCGTAAATGTAGGCCTTGCCGTCTATAACGCGCACCACGGGATTGTCGTCGTTCAGAAGGTCGCAGTCAGGGATATAACGCAGCCAATTGCTCACTTGAGTCGATTTTCCAGTGCCACTCGGAGCGCAGAAGGCATAACCGTATCCTTTGTGGCGCACCACCGACGCATGTATCATCACTGTGTTGTGATAAGAAGCTGAATAGGAGAATGACATCATGATGGCATTGGTTATACCAAACTTGCGCATGTCATAATTGCCATTGAGTGCTAAATGGCATATCGAAAAGGATTTGTTCGACTGCAACATACAGCAGTGATTCTTGTTTAAGTCGGCGATTATAAACTGATAACCATTGTCACCATCAATACGGTCGATAATGGTGGTGCCGTTGCCAGTGTCAAAATCACGGATTCTTTCACGACGTGACTTGTCTATCGGACGGATGGTGTCGTCGACATACATCTCAAACAATAATTCCTTGGTGGGAGCCGGAATGGAAAACACTTCCAATGAAGGCAACAGATTACTGCTGTTGATGGTGGTGTCTTTGAATTCTATCTTGAATTGTAAATCTGCTAATTGATAATAACGGGTCTCTATATTCATGATGACTGTGGATATTCTTTATGATTAGCTGCGGGGAGGCAATGAGGGGAGATTCTCACCCGATTCTGTCTCTATCGGGGTGGTTTCGACCTTGTGGTTCTTGGAGGATTTCTTCGATTGCTTCTTGCGGGCTTTCTCGGCTTTCTTGTTCGCTTTCTGGTCTACATCAAATTGGCTCTCCTCTATGTCGGGACGCACGATGGTAAACTTGAAATCGCTGCTGGAAAGGTCTCTCACATCGAAATTGCTGCGCTCCTTCTTTTTCTTGTAGGTGAATTTACGACGCATGCGGTCGTATTTCTTCATTATCTTCTTCTCAGAGGTGGCAAAACTGAAAATGCAAGTCCTTGTACCTTCACCACGACCGGCAAAATAGCTGCGGAGCTGATTGGAATAACTGCTCCGGTTCAAAAGAAAAAGACTCTTGTCGTCAATCCACGCACTGTCGATAATCTGAATGTCTGTGAAATAAACAAGACTGTCTGTAAAAGAGGCGGATACACCAAATGCGTATATTGGAAGACAACGCACTTTAGCTGACACACTCGCACACAACATCAGCAACATTGTCGATGCCAATATCAATTTCCTAATTCTCATTCAATAGTTCTTTTTGCTTTTTCTGGGATGGCGGCAGTTCAACCGCCAATAGGTTCTTATTGACCCAAGTAGGTCTTGAGTAACTTGTTTTTTGTGTTGTGGCGAAGACGCCGTATCGCCTTCTCCTTAATCTGACGAACACGCTCTCTCGTAAGACCGAATTTGTCGCCTATCTCCTCCAACGTCATCTCCGGCTGGTTGATACCGAAAAAGGCTTCAATAATATTGCGCTCACGCTCATTGAGCGTTTGAAGGGCACGATTGATCTCATTGCGCAAAGACTCTGCAACCAACTCGTTGTCGGCCATCGGAGAATCCTGATTGGGAAGGATGTCGAGAAGACTGTTCTCCTCGCCGTCGGTGAATGGGGCGTCCACGGAGATGTGACGGGTGTTCACCTTAAGAGCATCCTCTATCTTGTCTTCCGGCAAGTCTACCTTGGCGGCAATCTCGTCTATGCTCGGCCTCCGCTCATGCTCCTGCTCAAATCGGTTCACCTCGCGGTTTATCTTGTTCACTGAACCAACCTGATTCAAGGGAAGACGCACAATACGGCTCTGCTCGGCTATGGCCTGAAGAATGCTTTGACGTATCCACCACACCGCGTATGAGATAAACTTGAAACCGCGTGTCTCGTCAAATTTCTCAGCGGCCTTTATCAAACCCAAATTGCCTTCGTTGATGAGGTCGGGAAGACTGAGGCCTTGATTCTGGTACTGCTTGGCTACAGACACCACAAACCGCAGATTGGCTTTTGTCAACTTCTCTAAGGCCTGACGGTCGCCTTTACGGATACGCTGAGCCAATTCCACTTCCTCTTCAACAGAGATGAGCTCTTCATGACCTATCTCCTGCAGATACTTATCCAGAGATGCACTTTCCCTGTTTGTAATCGATTTGGTGATTTTTAGCTGTCTCATGCCGCTTTTAGGTTAATATGTTTGCAAAATTACTACTTTTCTTACAAAACAACAAACAAATCCGAAAAAAATCCGAATTTGTTTGTTGCTTATACTAAGAGGTAGGTATCGCTCAACAGCTAAAAGCAAGACTGACCCTTACCTGATTGAACTTATTCCTCGTTCAGGCTTACAGCAAAGTATTTCTTCTTGCCGGTCGGATATACACCCTGGATGTATACAACTGGTTCCTTGCTGGTGGATGCTTCTTTCACCACTTTCTCAAGGTCCTCAACGGTCTTCATAGCCTGGTCGTTGGCACGCTGGATGATGAATCCCTTGGCGATACCAGCTTCCTTGAAGGCTCCGTTGTTCACCTTCATCACCTCAAGGCCGTAGTTGATGCTCAACTGCTTCTTCATTGCTTCGCTCACCTCCTTGAAAGTGGCTCCAAGTACGTCGAGATCGGCATTCTTCACAACTGATGTGTTGCCCTGGGCATTCTTCAGTGTAACGGTCTTCTCGTGCTTCGACTTCTTGCGGAGATAGGTCACCTTCACCTTGTCGCCGGGACGCTTGCTGGCCAGGAACTCCTGAAGCTCTGCCATCTTTGTCACCTTGCGGTTATCTATGTTGGTTATCACGTCTCCCTCCTGAAGACCGGCTTCCTCACCGGCGCCGCCTTCCTCTACCTTGGCAATGTAAACACCGTCATTGGTGCCTAAGTCTACCTCGTTGCCCTTGGCTTTCTGGGCGTCAATATAGTTGTGAACATCCTGACCCTGGATGGCTAGTACTGCACGCTGAACGGTGCCGTATTCCTTCAGGTCGCTCACCACTTTGTTCATAATCGTGGTGGGAATGGCAAAACCGTAACCACTATAGCTGCCTGTCTGGGAGTAGAGCATGGCATTGATACCTACAAGCTGGCCTTGGGTGTTCACAAGGGCTCCGCCTGAGTTGCCGGCATTGATGGCGGCATCGGTCTGGATGAACGACTCCACACCGTTGGCATAGAGAGAACGGGCCTTGGCACTCACGATGCCGGCTGTTACAGTCGAGTTCAGATTGAAGGGATTGCCCACGGCAATAACCCATTCTCCTACTTTCAGCTTCTCAGAGTCACCGATGGGAAGGGTGGGGAGGTCCTTGGCGTTCACCTTGATAAGAGCAAGGTCGGTGTTCTTGTCTGTACCGATGATGCGGGCGGAAAACTCGCGGTTGTCGTTAAGGGTCACCGTCAGTTCATCGGCTCCTTCAACAACGTGGTTGTTTGTCACAATATAACCGTCGGCGGATATGATGACACCCGAACCGGCTCCTTCACGCTTTGGGGTCTGTACCTGGCGCTGGCGGTTGCCGCCATTTGGATTGCCGAAGAAACCAAACGGGTCGAAGAAATCACTGAAGGGGTCGTCCTGAACGTCTACGGTGGTCACTTTGGAATTCTGAACGAATTTGATGTGAACCACGGCGGGAAGCGCTTTCTCTGCTGCATAGGTCAAGTCTACCTGGCCGCCTGGCACTGCAGCCGTAGCTTCGGTGGTGGCGGGTTGATGAGCCATCACGGTATAGAACGAACCGGCCGAAAGGCCAATGGCAAGAACACACAGGGATGTTCTGATCAGATTGGAATTCATTTTCATTTTTAATTCAATATTTAGTTCATTAATTCTTTTTCAAAACACAAGAGTGCCTGCATCGCTTTTCTGCACGGGCTCTCTAAGTTTCTTGCATTGCAAAGATAATCCCAAAAAATGAGTTGGAGTGAATTGCCCCAAAACTTTTCTTCTCTTTTAACAAACAAAATCTATACCTTAACGTGTCTTTACGTGCGACAAGCATTTTTTTACTTTTATTTATTTTTGTCACGTGGCATTTTGGCAATCAAAGTATACTCTCTCTGACATATTGTCCTAGTTTGGCTTCCTTATTCTCCTTTTTTTCTTTATTTGAAAAAAATGCATTAACTTTGCACCCAAAACACATGGGGATGATATAACAACGCTTTCTGCGCATGTTCCCGTTCGTGTTTGCTTTATAAGAGACAGAGCTCCGGCTTGTCGCTGGCGCTATTAATAAAGGGCGCAAGAGGAAAGTCCGGGCAGCATAGGGCACTCCACTTCTGAAAGTAGAAGCTATTGGTGACAGTAGGCAAGAGTAGAAGAAAACAACCGCCTGCCTCAGGGCAGGTAAGGGTGAGAAGGCGGTGTAAGAGACCACCAGACGGCGGGCGATCGTCGTGCTGTGCTCACTGGAGGCTGCAAGTTCGTGTATACCATCGTCTGAGGGCGGCCCGTCCGAATCTACGGATACGGTGGAGGGTAGAACGCTTGAGCCGCAGGGTGACCTGCGGACTAGATAAATGACAGGCAGCCTGTAGGGCCGTGAGGCAATGCAGGATACAGAACCCGGCTTATAGGGGCTCTGGCTCTTTTTTCAGATTTATCGGATTATGAGCAAGATGAACGATTTTTTTAACAGTATCATCCATTTCTGCCAACACGGGGTCTGGATAGTGAAAAGGGAAGACACATCTCCCCTGAAGTTCTTCTTGTGTAGAATCCTTAAGGTAATCATTCTCACAGGACAGGCCTTTACCACCAAACGGCTCATGGCGCAGGCGTCGGCGCTCACTTATTCCACATTGCTCGCCATCGTGCCCATCGTGGCTGTGGTCTTTGCCATAGCACGTGGATTTGGGGTTTCCAAAAACATTGAGTCATGGTTCAGGGATGCTCTCTCCAGTCAGCCGCAAGTGGCCGAAACTATCATAGGTTTTGTCAACTCTTACCTTGTCCATGCCAAAGGGGGAGTGATACTCGGAGTGGGATTGCTCATCATGGTGTGGACTGTCGTAATGCTGACAAACAACATTGAAATCACTTTCAACAGCATCTGGCATACAAAGTCGTCAAGGTCGCCCATAAGAATGCTTTTCGACTATATCGCATTCATTTTCCTCGTACCTATTTTTATAGTGCTCACATCGGGTGTGTCCATCTTTGTGGCTACCAAGTCTAAAGAACTCGGCGAGTATGTGGCGCCTGTCGTGAGCACCATCATCACACTGATGCCCTATGTCATCATGTCTCTGGGCTTTATATGCCTCTATGTGTTCATGCCCAATACAAAAGTGAGGTTGAAAAATGCTGTCGCACCGGGCATACTGGCGGGTGTGTGTATGCAGGTGCTGCAGTTTGTCTATATTCACTCTCAGATTTGGGTGTCGAGCTACAATGCCATTTATGGCTCTTTTGCCGCACTGCCGCTCTTCATGCTCTGGCTCCAGATATCATGGACCATAGCTCTCGTGGGGGCACTGCTCTGCTATACCAACCAGAATCATGAGGACCTGGCATTCCTCATGCGCACGGTAAAAATAAGTCACCGATATAAGCTCATGCTGTCAATTCTTATCATGAGCATACTCTGCAAAAGATTCAAGGAGGGGAAAAAACCTATCAATTCTGTCCAACTGAAGGATATGCTTGCCCTGCCAAACCGTATAGTGACTGACTTGTTGGCTGATTTGCAGACGGCCGGACTGGTTGAGATGATACAAAACACACAAGACAGGGAATACCCTGCCTTTGTGCCTGCATGCGATATTCATCAGATATCACTCGGAATGATGGTCGACCGTCTTGAGTCTATAGGACCGTGGCATTTGGATACGTCGGTCGACCAGTATTTCAGCCAACGGTGGAAAGAGGTGTTGCAACTGAGAAGCGATTATCTTAAGAATCTTGATTCGATTCTTCTGCACGAGCTTTGAAAGCCATCACGTCGGATATGTAGCGCTCTATGTCCTCATTGTGGAGACGGCGCATCCGGATGTATTTCGCGGCTTTCATAATGAGCCAGTAGATACCACAAAATACAAAACCTCCCGCCAAACCTATCATCTGGTTCTTGAAAGTCTGCTCAAAAAATGCCATAATCACTGTAGGAGTGATGAACACAATTCCCCAAGTTGTGTATTTCTTACGTAGGTCGTCGACAGTGTCGATTACAGCCTGCTTGTCAAACAGATAATCGTCCAAGTCGTCTTCTGTCACACCGTATGACTCGAGTTGAGGAAAACCGGGCTGGTCTTTGTAGCGGGCTATCGCATCCCTTACATGGTGCTCCATGTCGTCAAGTATGTTGTTAGGTACTGCCATATGTTTGTTTATATTAGTGTTCTTTTATCTTGTACACTCCTTCTGATTGCAAAAATAAAGTAAATATCCCAATTCTACAATAGTTATGATTGTTCATTTTTGCTAAAAAAAATGAATATATTTTGTTCTTAATCATATTATTTGTAATTTTGCCTTGATATTCATCTAAATAGTGTCTTTATGGAACTACCAGATTTCATGTCCTATGCTGACCGGTTCAGTAAAAAGGGATTTGTGGAAAAAATCTCACGAGTGGCGAAAAGGGCTGGCTCCAAACTGGTTTATGCCGCTCTCGTCCTCTTCTATACTTTACAAAGTAAAGAAGTGTCGGTCAAGGACAAGGCTGTCATAGTGGGGGCTTTGGGCTATCTTATCAGTCCTCTTGATGCCATGCCCGATGCAATCCCCATTGTCGGACTCGGAGACGACCTTACCGTGCTCGTCTATGTAATCAATAAAATCTGGGTGGATGTTCCTGAAGAGGTGAGGAAAAAAGCCCATGACAAATTGGCCGACTGGTTTGATGAGGATGAAATGAAAGATGTCGATGAGTTCTTGGCCGAGAAATTGCCGAAAGACAGTAAGAACGAGGAAAAAACGAGTGAGTAGGCAATAGGCTATACTTTAGCGTTACCTGCCATCGTTTTATATTAACGACGCAATTAATGGCGGCGCCCCTCTCCAAGTGGAGAAAGGGCGCCGCACTGTATGGTAAATGGAAAGTGTAGTGACTACACAATGCCTTGGGCCATCATGGCTTTTGCCACTTTCAGGAAACCGGCCACGTTCGCTCCCTTCACATAGTTGATGTAACCGTCTGCCTCTGTACCGTACTTCACGCAGTTGGCGTGAATGTCGTTCATGATGTCGTGAAGCTTGGCATCCACTTCCTCGCGGCTCCAACGCAGACGCTCCGAGTTCTGGCTCATCTCCAAACCGGATACGGCCACACCACCGGCATTGGCTGCTTTACCAGGCGAATAGAGTATCTTGGCTGCCTGGAACACCTTGATGGCACCAGGGGTGGAGGGCATGTTGGCTCCCTCGCTCACTGCGATCACACCGTTGGCAACAAGAGCCTTGGCGGCTTCCTCGTCAATCTCGTTCTGGGTGGCTGAGGGAAGGGCGATGTCGGCCTTCTCTTTCCAAGGCTTGGCACCGGGAACATATTTCACACCGTACTCCTCGGCATACTCACGGATGCGGCCGCGCTCCACGTTCTTCAACTCCATAATAAAGTCGAGTTTCTCACGGTCGATACCGTCCGGGTCGTAGATGTAGCCGTCTGAGTCGGACATCGTAACCACCTTGCCGCCAAGCTGGATGCACTTCTCAACTGTGTACTGGGCCACGTTGCCCGAACCTGACACCAAAATGGTCTTGCCCTTGATGTCTAAGCCGCGGGTGCTGAGCATGTTCTGAAGGAAATATACATTGCCGTAGCCGGTAGCCTCAGGACGAATCAGAGAACCGCCAAACTCTAAGCCCTTGCCGGTGAATACACCGCTCCATTCGTGTGTCAACTTCTTGTACATTCCGAACATATAGCCTACCTCACGGCCGCCTACACCGATGTCGCCTGCGGGTACATCCTCATCGGGACCGATGTGGCGGTACAGCTCTGTCATGAAGGCCTGGCAGAAACGCATCCCCTCACCATTGCTCTTGCCACGGGGTGAGAAATCGCTCCCGCCCTTCGCACCACCCATAGGAAGGGTCGTCAGGGAGTTCTTGAAGGTCTGCTCGAAAGCAAGGAACTTCAGAATAGACAGATTCACTGAAGCATGGAAACGAATACCGCCTTTGTATGGACCAATCACATTGTTATGCTGAATACGGTAGCCCATATTGGTCTGCACGTTGCCCTTGTCGTCGGTCCAGGTCACACGGAATTGTACCAGACGGTCGGGAATACAAAGACGCTCTATCAGATTGGCACGGTCAAACTCGGGGTGCTTGTTGTACTCGTCTTCAATCGTACCCAATACTTGACTCACAGCTTGGATATATTCCGGCTCATTGGGAAAACGCTGTTTCAGATTCTCTACTACTTGTAATGCGTTCATAAATCTTTTTCCTTTTTTATTAGTAATACACTATTGTCTTTTCCGTTTGCGTGCACAAAGGTAATGCAATATTTTAATCCACCAAAACAATATGGCAGAAATTTTAATAAAAAACAAGAAAAATGTTATAAAAACAACAATTTTACCTTAAAAAAGATATTTTTCGGTGCTTTTTTCGGTTATTTTGTTTCGCCGCCGTTGCTCTTGCGGCGTTTCCGTTGGCGGCGCTTTCGTTGAGATGTGTTATCTGATTCCGATTGATTCTTACCGTTCGCCTTGCGGTGCGTCTGGGTGTTTTTCCGGCCTTGATGACCTCCACGCTGTCTGCGACTCATGGGTTTGTATTCAGGGCTTTCGCCGAGACCTTCTGGAAGCGGGGTCTTCTCAACGGTATAGCCGAGAAATTTCTCTATCTGCATGAAGTCACCAATCTCGCGTCCACGTACCAAGGTGATGGCCTCGCCATCGCGGTCGGCACGGGCGGTACGGCCTATGCGGTGCACATAGTCTTCTGAGTCGTGGGGCACGTCGTAGTTGATTACACAACTGATATCATCGATATCAATCCCGCGTGCCACAATGTCGGTGGCCACAAGCACATCTGTCTGCCCCGTCTTGAATAGGTGCATCACTTCATTGCGACGGGACTGGTCCAAGTCGGAATGCATCTCGTCACAGTTCACTTTCATCTGTTTCAGTGAGTGGTTTATCTCTTTCACCTTTTGCTTGGAACCAACAAATATAATCACGCGTTTCAGCAGATTCTGCCTGAAGAGATGGCGTATGATACCCAATTTCTGATTCTCATGGCACACGTAGGCACTCTGGCGTATCTTGTCGGCCGGACGGCTCACGGCCAATTTCACCATCACGGGGTCTTTTAGCAGCGTCTTTGCAAGTTGTTCTATTTTGGGGGGCATCGTGGCTGAGAACAACAGTGTCTGGCAGTTCTCTGGCAACGTGCTCGCAATCTTAAGGATGTCGTCACTGAAACCCATGTCGAGCATTCGGTCGGCTTCATCGAGCACGAAAAACGATACACGGCTCAGGTCGGCGTTGCCCATTGTGATGTGGCTTATCAGACGGCCGGGGGTGGCAATAATCACATTGGCCCCTAAACGGAGTCCTTTCGACTCCTGATCGTAGCGGTTGCCGTCATTTCCACCATAAACGGCCACACTGCTCCCGCCTTCCAAGTAGTAGCTGATGCCTTCCATGGCTTGGTCTATCTGCTGCGCCAACTCACGCGTCGGGCTCATTATCACACAGTTGATGGCGTCTTCGGGATAATAGCCGTCTTCTATCATGCTCAGTATGGGCAGTAGATAGGCGGCGGTCTTGCCGGTGCCGGTTTGAGCAACACCTATCAGGTCGTGACCGTCAAGTATGGCGGGGATGCATTTTTCTTGAACTGGGGTGCAGGTCTCGAAACGCATGTCGTCGAGAGCATCAAGTAGATAGTCGTTAAGATGTAGTTCGTCAAATCTCATTCTTCCTGTGTCTTTTTAATTCGGGGCTTGCCTGTAGCATAGATAGGCTATTACAATAAATAGGAGGTTGGGGGTCCAGGCGGCAAGAAGAGGTGGAAAACCGGCTTTCAGGGCAAAAGCCGATGATACGGTCTGAAACATAATATAGGTGAAACTCAGTACCAGACCGATACCCAAATATAAACCCATGCCGCCCTTACGCTTGCGCGATGAAAGCGACACGCCTATCGTGGTGAGAATGAATGAGGCAAACGACGATGCTATGCGCTTGTGGTATTCCACCTCATATTGGACCACGTTGCTCGAACCGCGGCTTTGCTGCTTGCTGATGTAGTCGAGCAACTGCGGACTGGTGAATGTTTCCTGCTGGCCTTTAGAATAAACCAGATCGGTGGGTTCCATCATCACGACTGTGTCCATCGTGGCACCACGCGTGATATCTTCTGTCAAACCATGGAACTTTCGCTCTTTCCAATTGCTAAGACGCCAGTGGAATTTGCTGTCGGCTATGGTGTCATACTGCACCTCGGTGGCAGTGAGACGGCTCACCATCTTCTTGTTCTCAAATTTATAGAGGCAGAAACCATAGCCACGTTTCATGCGATTGTCGTAATGCTGTATGTAGGCTATCACACCATCACCCACTTGCAACTGCACATTGTCGGCGGCGGTGTTCTTCTTCTTGTTTTTGTACAATGTCTCGAAATTCTGCCTCACTATTGTGCCATGGGGGATAACGTATGCACCGAGATAGTAGGTCACTGCGGAGATGAGCACACACGATATCATGTAGGGACGCATCAGACGCTTGAACGACACACCGGCTGCCAGCATGGAGATGATTTCAGAATTGCCTGCTAACTTCGAGGTGAAGAATATCACGGCTATGAATACGAAAAGCGGACTGAACAGATTCGCAAAGTAGGGCACAAAGTTGGCGTAGTAGTCGAATACAATGGCTTCTAGAGGGGCATTGTATTGGGTGAACTTGTGCAGGTTCTCGTTGACGTCAAATACAATAGAGATGGAGATGATGAGAACGATGGCGTAGATATAGGTGCCGATAAACTTCTTGATGATATACCAGTCGAGACGCTTTATCCACTTCAGCCGGGGCAGATGGCTGACGGCACGGCTCAGAAAGGCTTTTAGGTCTTGAATGGCCTTGCTGAAAGCTGATGTCATTTGTTTTGACTTCACGTTCTTTTCGTTCATCGTGTCTCTTTTTTCAACGTTTCCTCTATATCCTCCTGCCCAGCTGTTCTATGATGCCATGCTTCCAAGTTGTGAAGTCTCCGGCCACAATATGTTTGCGGGCATCGCCCACTAAACGTAGGTAAAAACTCAGGTTGTGTATGCTGGCTATCTGAAGGGCCAACAACTCTTGGGCTTTGAACAGATGGTGCAGATATGCCTTGGTGTGACGGCGGTCGATAAAGCATCCTTCGGGGTCTATCGGCGTGAAGTCGTTCTCCCATTTCTTGTTGCGCATGTTCATCGTGCCCTCGTATGTGAAGAGCATGCCGTTGCGGCCATTACGGGTAGGCATCACACAGTCGAACATGTCAACGCCGCGCTCTATGCTCTCAAGGATGTTCTGAGGAGTGCCTACACCCATCAGGTAGCGGGGCTTGTCCTTGGGCAGGATGCCGTTCACCACTTCTATCATCTCATACATCACCTCGGTGGGCTCGCCAACTGCCAAACCGCCGATGGCATTGCCGTCGGCACCCTTGTCGCTGACGTATTTGGCGGCGTCTGAGCGAAGATCTTTGTAGGTGCAGCCCTGCACGATGGGGAATAGCGACTGGTGGTGGCCGTATAAGGGCTCTGTCTCATCCATACGTTTGATGCAGCGGTCAAGCCAGCGTTGGGTGAGTGCCAGGCTGTCTTTGGCATAACGGTAGTCGCTTTGGCCGGGAGGGCACTCGTCGAAAGCCATCATAATGTCGGCACCTATAACTCGTTGCGTGTCAATTACATTCTCGGGAGTAAAGATGTGTTTCGAACCGTCTATATGTGAGCGAAACTCGCACCCTTCCTCGCGGAGCTTGCGGATGCCGGTAAGAGAAAACACCTGAAAACCGCCCGAGTCGGTAAGAATGGGCTTGTTCCAGGTGTTGAACTTGTGCAGACCGCCAGCCTGGAGCAAGGTGTCGAGACCAGGGCGCAAATATAGATGATAGGTGTTGCCCAGGATGATTTGGGCTTTCACCTCATCTTCCAACTCGCTGAAGTGCACACCTTTCACACTACCACAGGTGCCTACAGGCATGAAGATGGGGGTCTGTATCTCGCCGTGGTCGGTTGTCAGCACACCAGCACGGGCGTCGCTGTGGGGGTCGGTTTGTTCTACACGGAATGTCATCGTTGCTGCTACTTGGAAATCTCACTGTCCACGGTCAGTTGGATGGGGTTTTGCACAAGCTCGTCGGTGAGAGCAATGGACCATACGTCCTGCACATTCTCCACATAATGGAAATTCACGCCTTTCAGATAGATGGCGGGTATCTCATCAATGTCTTTCTTGTTGTCACGGCACATGATGATGTCGGTGATGCCTGCACGCTTGGCAGCAAGAATCTTCTCCTTGATACCACCCACGGGCAGCACTTTGCCGCGAAGGGTGATCTCGCCTGTCATGGCAGTGTTCTTGCGAACCTTGCGCTGGGTAAGTGCCGAGGCAATGGAGGTGGCTATCGTGATGCCGGCAGAAGGACCGTCTTTTGGAGTGGCGCCTTCTGGCACGTGGATGTGGATGTTCCACGACTCAAACACGCGGTAGTCTACATTGAGCACGTCGATGTGGGCCTTCACGTATTCCAGGGCTATCACGGCCGACTCTTTCATCACCTCGCCTAAATTGCCGGTCAGAGTGAGCTTTGAGCCCTTGCCCTTGCTTAACGAGGTCTCAATGAAGAGTATCTCGCCGCCAACACTGGTCCATGCCAGGCCGGTCACCACACCGGCGTAGTCATTGCCCTGGTAGATGTCGCGGTAATAGGGCGGCTTGCCCAAAAGGTCGGGTATGTTGTCTGAGCCTATCTTGTAGTCGGTGAGTGCTCCTTCGCGTGCCACGGTAAAAGCCATCTTTCGGAGGGCTTTGTTGATTTGCTTCTCCAGTTGGCGCACACCGCTCTCACGGGTGTATCGTTCCACAATGAGCTCCAAGGCTGCCTTGTTGAAGCTTGGCTTCTGGGGCAATAGAGCCATACCGGTGTTCTCCAACTCGCGGGGCACAAGGTGGCGCTTGGCTATCTCAATCTTTTCCTCCGTGATGTAACCGCTCACTTCTATCACTTCCATACGGTCCAAAAGCGCACGAGGTATGGTGTTCAGGTCATTGGCGGTGGCTATGAATAGCACTTTCGACAGGTCGTAGTCCACGTCAAGATAGTTGTCATGGAAAGCATTGTTCTGTTCGGGGTCAAGCACTTCCAAAAGAGCGGAGGCGGGGTCGCCATTGATGGTGTGCTGGGTCACCTTGTCTATCTCGTCGAGGATGAAGACCGGATTCGACGACCCGGCTCGCTGAATGCTCTTGATGATGCGTCCGGGCATGGCACCGATGTAGGTGCGGCGATGGCCACGGATTTCCGACTCATCGTGCAGACCTCCAAGCGACATGCGCACATACTTCCGCTTCATGGCAGAGGCGATGCTCTTGCCAAGACTTGTCTTGCCTACACCCGGAGGACCGTAAAGGCAAAGGATGGGCGACTTGAGATCGCCGCGCAGCGACAGTACTGCCATGTATTCCAGTATTCGCTCCTTCACTTTCTCCATACCGTAGTGGTCCTGGTTCAGAATGCGCTCGGCACGTTTCAGGTTCAGGTCGTCTTTTGTGTATTCGTTCCAGGGTAACGACACCATTGTCTGCAGATAGTTCATCTGTATGCTGTAGTCCGGACTCTGGGGATTCAGCATGTCGAGTTTGTCGAGTTCTTTGAAGAACGTGCGCTCCACTTCTTCGCTCCATTTCTTGTTGCGGGCCTGAGACATCAGCTCAATACGCTCGGGAGAGCCTTCACCGCCACCAAGTTCCTCTTTCAGGTTCTTGATCTGCTGCTGGAGAAAATACTCACGCTGCTGCTCGTCGATATCCTCGCGGGTGCGGGTGCGGATGTTCTGTTTCAGTTCCGTAAGCTGCATTTCGCGGTTCACGGCTCTTAGTGTCTCCATCACGCGGTCCATCATGCTGGAACATGAGAGAAGGTGTATCTTCTGCTCCACGCTGAAGGGCATATTCGAGCAGATGAAGTTGAGGGCTATTACATCATTCGAGATGTTCTTAAGCGCAAATTGGGCTTCATCAGGTATCTCCTCGTTCTTTTTCACATATTCTGTGCAGGTTTCGCGGAGGGCTTCCATTGCTGTCTTGAACTCACGGTCATTATCATCGGGCACCACTTCGCGGATAGGCTCTATCAGACCCTTCAGATGAGGACGCATCGATGTGACGCTCTTCAAACGACACTTCGACAGGCCTTGAAGTATCACAGTGGAGTTCTCACTGTTGGGCATGTCCAGCACTCGAAGTATTTTGGCGCATACACCGTATTCGAAAAGATCTTCCTGACCAGGCTCCTCCACGGCTGGGTCTTTCTGGCAGAAAACTGCCAGAATAGAGTTTCTATCGTTTTTCAGATGTTCTTTCACCAACCGCATACTCGAGGGGCGGCCTATTAGCACTGGGGCTACAACACCGGGAAACAACACCATGTTGCGGGTGGCGAGAATGGGCACGATGCCTTCCTCGCCGTCATCAAACAGGGTCTGGATGTCTCCGTCGTAGTCTGCTATCATCTGAAAGGGATTGTTGTTGTTTCTGTCCATTTTTGTTTCTTATCGCTTTGTTACGGCCATACGGGGTCATAACAGCCGTATATGCCATCTCGTTTTACTGCAAAAACAATGCCAGAAGGCATGCCAAAATGATTGTTTCACGAGACTGAACGGCTTTCAGTGTGCAAAGGTACGAATTTTGCCGCATAAATAGGACCTCGTCTCTTCATTATTTGGATTTTTAGGTTTTATTACGAATACGTTTGCCCTTTTCTTCTTTTTTTTCCCATTCACTGCCGTTTCATCGTACTTTTATTTATCTTTGCACTATTATGGCCAACCATTTTTTTAGATTCAAACAGTTTACCATCTATCAGGACAAGTGTGCGATGAAAGTGGGCACCGACGGGGCTCTGCTGGGCGCTTGGGCGCAGGGCGGAAGATGTATTCTTGACGTGGGCACTGGCACTGGGGTCGTGGCGCTGATGATGGCGCAACGCTTTCCTGATGCGCGCATCGATGCGGTAGAGGTTGATGTTGAGGCGGCTCGGCAGGCGGGGGAGAATGTGGCGCAGTCTCCTTTCTATGATAGGGTAAAGGTATGGCAGTCGTCGGTCCAACAATGGTCTGAGGATGAGAATCGCCACGGGCTTTATGATGCCGTGGTGGCCAATCCTCCGTACTTCCAACAGGATTTGCAGTGCCCTGACCAGGCCCGCAATAGGGCGCGGCATGGTGTCTCGCTGTCTTATGATGAATTGTTCGAGGCCGTAGGTTGGCTCCTTGCTTCAGAGGGTGTCTTCTCTGTCGTCATACCTTTCGATTGCCTCGAGGCTTTGTTTCGCTCTGCACGGATACACGGTTTCTCACTTTCCCGTAGATGTGATGTGAAGACCACACCCCGTAAGGCTCCAAGACGCCACTTGCTCGCATTTGTACGCACTGCTCCATCGGAGGACTGTGTCACAGAGCAGGGTGTCATTGAGGATATGCCCGGTGTCAGGTCGGATTGGTATGCAGGTCTGCTACATGATTTCTACCTCTGACAACCAATTCTTTCCTTTTGTTTCTTCCATACTGGCATTCTTTCCTGACATTTTGTGCTCAGGTCAATAATAAAGGGAGTCTGGACCCAGACTCCCTTTATCGTTAGATGATGCTTTCACTTGTCAGATGGCGTCGGAGGGGCTGCTGCCTCCTGGGATAACGGGCATCACGCCGGTCTGGTCAGACACGATGGTGAAGTCGGAAGAGGCTGCGATGAAACTATCTGTCATAATGGTAACCATAATTTTAATGGTTGGTTCTTGATATTGTTTCATGATAAAGTCTTTTAAAAGGTTATTTTACATATTTCTTGCCGTTTTTAATATAGACTCCTTGCTGTGGAATATGGTTCAACTTACGGCCTTGCAGGTCGTAGATGGCTCCGTCGGCAGTGCTCTCACTTACATACTCTATGCCGTCGGTGTCGCTGAAGCTCATTGTCATGTTAGTGAGGTCTGCAACATTAATACCGCCAAGTGTAAGGATGGCGCGCATTCCCTTCAGCTTGCCGGGCTCGGCAATGTAGGTGAAACGGTTGCCAGGCAGTAGGATAAAGATGGGCAAATCTTGGTCCAAGATGTATTCTACAGGGTTCAGTATGCCAACCATGCTGGCATTGCCGCCCATGAAGGTCACGTCGAATGGATTGTTGTGGCTAAAAGTGACATTGTTGAATTCGGGATTCACCACGTCGGCCTCTGGCTTGATGAGGTAAGGACGGCTTGAAAGCATGTCGCTCACTTCCTCAAATTCCAACCGCTCCATATTGGCGGCTGCATCGTAATTGCCGCTCACCAGTTGGAGTATGGTGGCATTGTGCAGCGGGTGATTTTCGTCAGCACGGTCGGCAGCGGGAATGTCGAACGGCAGGCAGAGAGTGTTCCACATGCCGCCCAGGAGGGTTCGAACGGTCTTTACCTTCTTTACTACAGTACCTTCGGCAGGCAAATCGAGCACCTCGTTCTCGTCCAGAAGCACTTCAATGCCCTCCACAACCGTGGGCTCACCGAAGCCACCCATCTCATTGGCGCTGCGGATACTCAACACGTCGGTCTCCAGATCCGCGTCAATGGCGTAGGAAGTGGTCTCTGCACTCACAATGGCCTCAAACACGTCATTCTTGAAGATGGCATAGGCTGTGGCATCTGATACGGGTGTCCAGCTGAGCATGCCGTCTTGATATGTGGCGGCAGGACCTTCTACCTGCTTTGTGAATGCAGCGGGATCCCAGGCGTTGGAGTTTGAAGAGAACATGTTCTCATAGGTGTACTTGGCTGCCTGCTCGGCTGTCAGAACAGTCTCGTAGGTGCCTTTGTAGGAGGCCACCATGTTGCTCTCTGGTGTGATGTTCTCTCCTGCCTCGTTCATCGTGTTGTATTCACCGAAAATGTAGATATCGGTGTTGTTCATGCCCTTGGGTGTCCAGCGGGTTCCGATAATGGTCTCCTCGGCATTCTTGTCGAGAGTCGTGTTCAGGAACACCACGATAGGCTGGTTTTGCCATGTGCGGCTGAAGTTCCAGCTGCCCTTTCCGTTGGCCAGGTCTACAATGTTGCAGTGGTCGAAAACATAGCCATACTCTGTGTTTGTAGTGGCTGCTGTCAGCGTACGCTCACCGGTGCCGTTGGCATTGCGGGGCTCCATCGAAATGGTGCAGTCCTGGAATCGGACATCACCGCCGCCGCACATGAAGTCTACCGTTCCATGGATGTCACAGTTCTCCCAGTAGGCTTGCATGGAGTTGTTGTTCGAGTAGTAGGTGTCCTGATACGACAGCATGCGCATGTTCTTGGCTATCGTGTGGTTGCCTTTGTCTTGCAGACAGACAGCACGGCCGGCAGCCCCCGACTCATAGTACTTGAGGGCGTTCTGCAGCGTCAGGTCTTGGAAGTAGGTGTTCTCTATGCCGCCGTTAATCAGGAAGGTGGCGGTAGTGCCGATACCTTCGTTCTTTACGTCGGGAGCATTCAAGATGATGGTCTTGTCCATGCTCTGGCCAATAAGAGACACATTGCTGCCGGGTATCGGGGTCAGGGTGGTCTTGCCCATGTCGTAGGTTCCGTCGGGCAGGAAAATCTTCACACGCTCACCATTGTTGTTTACGGTCACGAAGTCGAGAATGTTGCGCAGGCTGTTGATGTCACCGGCCTTGGCGATATAGTATCCGTTCACAGGCTCTATCGGGTCAATGCCGCTGGTGTTGATCACAGTCACGTAGTGCAGGTAGCTCTGGTCGGTAATCTCTAAGGTCAGCCAGCCGGCTTCGCCTTCATAGCTCACGGCGCTGATGGCACCGTCGGAACTGGGCACGGTGAAGGTACCGATAACCTGACCTGCGGGATCAAGCACGTTGATGTCTCCCTTGCTGTAAGAGCAGTTGCTCAACATAATGGTGGCATTCCCGGCAACATACACTTTCACCTCGGTGCCGGGCTTCACGTCATAGCCATGCTGGCTGCCATTGTAGCTGTAGGGGCCTTCTATGCGTAGGCCCTCGTGGTCCTCAGGATAGAACCAGCGGTTGCGGAAGTCGTAGTAGTTGCGCTCGGTGTTGTCATCGCCTTCTATGTCAGTGACATAGGAATAAAGGGTCAGGTCTCCGGTCACAACAGTGGCTTCGGCAGCTTTCTGGCCTCCGTCATCGGCAAAGCACCAGCCACGGAACTTCATGCCTTCAGCCACGTTCACATCGCTTGCACCAAAGGGGAATTCACCGATGGCGGCGTCTTTCTCCACCACTTGTGTGCCCACGGTGTTCTCACCGTCCATATAGGTGATGGTAAAGTCTGGCTTCCAAACGGCATTCACAATGTAGATGGCGGTCTCACCGTTGAATTCTACGGGGATGGTTGCCACCGTGGCTGTGGGATCGGCTTCCGACGGTACATAGGTCACCTCGCCAATCTCACCGTTTTCAGCAATGATGTCGGTGAGCGGATTGCTCTCGTTGATCATCTCGGCGGTCTTTGATATTTCTATCGTTGTCTCCATGTTGCCGTCTGCATTCTCATGGAATACGTCTGCGGCTTGATAGGTCTCGCCGTTCGCGGTGAAGGAGGCAAGAGCCGGCGCTTTGCCTAAGTCTACTTTACCGTAGATCTTCAGGTCCATCATGTAGGAGTTCTGTGCCTGGTTGAAGTTGTAGAACTTCAGCTGGGCGTTCTTGCGGTTGATGTCCAGGGTGTGGGTCTCACCGCCTTGGACGGCTATCGACTGATTGAACACGGGCACCCACTCGTTGTCACCGTCACCCTTCACGGCAATCACCCATCCGCGGTTGCCGCCGGTGGCGCACTGTGTGAAGGTTATCTTGGTGATGGAGGCCAGTTTGCTGGTGATGGCGTAGGGCTCCTCATCGGCATATTCGTCAGGGTACTTGGCAGATATCATGTAGCCAGTGTAATCGGGAAACTTCGCCTGGACTCCGGCTGGGTCGGCACCTACACCGGTCAGGGTGAAGGTCAGGTCCTCATGGCTGTATTTGGTCTTCACGTTCACTTGCTCACCATTGGCTTTCTTGCGGTCTATCGTGGGCCAGTCGGTGAAGTCGGTCGAGTAGAGCTCTTTCTCCTGAAGGGGAGATACAAAGGTCACCTTCACGCAGTACAAGTAACTCTCCTGGATACCTTTAACCTCAACATAGCCTTGAGACACCTCTGCCGTGGTGGCTTTGTGACTGGTCACATCGCCAGTGGCTTCCTCACCGCCTACTGATAGACGGCCGGCACCGTAATTGGGATAAGTGGTCACTTCAACGATGTCCTTGGTCGACTTCACAGGTATCTGAAGAATGGTGTTGGCGTTGAATTGGGCATCGCTGGCTCGGCCTTTCAGTTTGCCGTTTGTGGCATCAACGAACATACTAACGCCTGCTACTGTTGATTCTACAGTGCCGGTGCTCTTTTCAATGTGAACGTCGGGCAATGTGGCAGGGTTGGCATGTTGCCAGTCCCACAGGGCGGTCACGTCTTCCTCAAGCACAGGCTCCGGCTGATGTTGTGTCACGGCCACTTGCTTGATGTAGCTGTTGTTGTTGGTTGAGGCAATCACCACATAGCCTTCATTCACCTCTGCAGAGGTGGCTTTGTGACTTCCTGAAGCCTCTCCGTCAAAGTCTTCGCCGCCCACCGTAAAGTGGGAGTAGTTGGCGGCATAGGCCACAAAACTAACCACGTCATCGGTTGATACGACCGGAACCAACAGACGGGTGCCTTCATTCATCTGAGCACTGTTGCCGTTGGCCCTGAATTTGCCATTCGTGGCATCGACAATGAGCTCCACACCATTGTTGGTGAAGGTGCCGGTATTGCCTTGGATGGTCTCGAAACTCGCAAACTCATCCGAGAAATCCCAGACAGCATTCACGGTAGCTGCCTGGCCTGTAAGGGCAAACAGCAATAGGCACAGTGTGCCTAACATTTGTAGTGGTCTGTTCATCTTTTTTTGATTTGGTTTAAAATATAAGTGAAAAAATCTACAACTCTTGCTGTATACGGTTATCACAAACCGACTTATAGGGGAGGTCAGCTTTTGATAGATAGCAAAAAATTATGTTGCTGCGAAAATAATCATTTTTTTTTATTTTCGCAACTTTTTTAAACCAAATCTTGTTTTTTCTTATGTGTGGCTTTCTTGGATTTGATTGTCACCGCCATTTTGGCTTTGGTGTCTGCTGGCTTTTTTGCCGAACACTTTTTCTTCAACCATCTGGAAGAGGATGAAGAGCGAGGGAACCACGAAAAGCAAGGCTATCGTGCCTATAAGCATGCCGCCTATCGTGCCTACGCCGAGCGAACGGTTGCCGTTGGCACCAACTCCTGTGGCAAAGGCAAGGGGGAGCAGACCAAATACCATCGTCATCGATGTCATGAGGATGGGACGAAGGCGCACACCTGCAGCGTCAAGGGCCGACTCTATGATACCCATTCCCTGACGGCGGCGTTCTGATGCATATTCAGTCAGCAGAATGGCGGTCTTCGACAGCAGGCCGATAAGCATGATAAGGCCGGTCTGCATGTAGATGTTGTTCTCCAATCCCCATATTTTGGCAAATATAAACGAGCCTGCCAAACCGAAGGGCACACTTAGAATCACGGCAAGGGGAATGAAGATGCTCTCATAAAGAGCACACAGAATAAGGTAGATAAACACAACGCATATCACAAAAACCATCGTGGTGGTGTTCTCCGAAGAGGCTTCCTCACGGGTCATACCTCCAAAGTCGTAGCTATAGCCTTCGGGCAATATTTCGGCGGCAACCTCACGGATAGCGGCTATGGCCTGACCGCTGCTGTAGCCTTCTGCCTGAGTGCCGCTCACTGATATGCTGGGAAACAGGTTGAAGCGTGACAGCGTTTCTGAACCGTATATGCGGGTGAGTGTAAGATACTGGCCTACAGGGGTCATCTCGCCTTGGCTGTTCTTCACGAAAATGCGGTTCAGCGACTCAGTATCAAGACGGTATTCAGGCGAGGCTTGCACCATCACACGGTACAGCTTGGTGAATCTGACGAAGTTGGAGGAGTAGGTGCCGCCGATATAACCTTGAAGGGCACTGAGCACCTCGCTTGGCGATATACCATGACGCTTGCACAGGGCGGCGTTTACATCTACCCGGTACTGAGGATATTTTAGTGAGAAATTGGTGAAGGCGCGACTTATCTCCTCACGCTCGTTCAGACCGGCAATCAGTTGGTTGGTATAATGCAGCAGGTCTTCCACAGTACCGCCTTTCTTGTCCTGTACATACAGTTCAAATCCGTTGGTCCTGCCGAAACCAGGTATCATGGCCTGGGTGTTCACTTGTATCTTGGCATTAGAAATGTCGGAGGTCCTACGGTAAATGTCTTCCATCACCGCCTCTACCTTGTCCGATTTCTTGGTGCGCTCGTCCCATTTCTTCAGTTTGAGGGTGAAGTTGCCGTTGGAGGCCGATTGTTCAAATCCCATGCTCGTACCGGCAACAAGTGAGTAGGTTCGCAATTGGGGAAGGTCCTTGATGCGCTTCTCCACTTCTTTCATGATGCCGTAGGTCTGCTTCAGTGTGCTGCCGGGGGATGCCTGCACATTGATAAAAACGGTGCCCATGTCTTCTCCAGGAACAAGACCTGTCTTCGTGCTCTTCATAAGACCTGCTAAAGCCATGATTGCCACTGCCACAAGCGATGCGGGCAGCCATTTGTGTCTTGTCAGCAGTCCCACACTTTGCTTGTATTGGGTTACAATGTGGCGGAAGGCAGTGTCGAAAGCTATGTGGAAGCGGGAGGAAAAACTCAGTTTCTCTCCTTTTTCTGTGTCGGCATGAGGAGTCATCAAGAGGGCACACAGGGCAGGGGAGAGGGTAAGGGCGTTGAAAAGTGATATGGCCACAGCTATGGCCATGGTGAGGCCGAACTGGGTATAGAAGGTGCCTGTAACACCGGTGATGAAACTCACGGGAATGAATACGGCCATGAATACGAGTGTGGTCGTTACAAGGGCAGAAGTGATACCATGCATGGCGCCCACTGTGGTGTCGTACGATGAACGGCAACCGGCATCGAACTGAGCCTGAACGGCTTCCACCACCACGATGGCGTCGTCCACCACAGTACCTATCACAAGCACTAAGGCAAAGAGGGTGAGCATGTTGAGAGAGAAACCAATGGCATATAGGACAGCAAGCGTGCCAATGAGCGAAACTACGATGGCAATGGCTGGGATAAGGGTGGAGCGGAAACTCTGCAGAAACAGGTATACCACGAGTATCACTAACAGCATGGCCTCGAAAAGGGTTCTCAGCACGTTTTTGATGGAGGCGTCAAGAAAATCTTTCTTCGACTCCAGGTCTTCTATTTCCACACCGGGCGGCAGGTCTTTCCGTATCTCTGACACCTCACGGTCTATCTCTTTGATTATCTCGTTGGCATTCGAGCCCGACACCTGGTTTATCATGATGTTCACGCCGGGATGACCGTTGGTCTCGCCAATGAAGTTGTAACTCTGTGCGCCAAGTTCAACTTTGGCCACATCACCTATGCGCAGCACATCTCCATTGGTCAGAGAGCGTATTACCATTTGCTCGTAGTCTTGCTCTTCTTCATAACGTCCGCGATATTTCAGCACATACTGAAAGGTGTTTTCCGAGTCGGCACCGAGGGTTCCTGTGGCGGCTTCCACATTCTGCTCGTCGAGCACTTTGTTTACGTCGGAGGGCGTAATGCCGTAACTGGCCATCTTTTGAGGGTCGAGCCAGATGCGCATCGAGTAGTCGGCGCCTATCACGTTCACATCGCCCACACCGGCAATGCGGGAAAGACGGGGCTCGATGTTTATTTTGGTGTAGTTGGCCAAAAAAGTACGGTCGAAGGTCCCGTCAGGACTGTACACTGTGAGCTGCTTGATATTGCTGGTCTGTCGCTTACGCACGGTGAGGCCGCTTTTCACCACATCACTTGGCAGGCGGCCTTGTACAGTGGCGGCACGGTTCTGTACATTCACCATGGCCATGTCGGGGTCGGTGCCCTGACGGAAAAAGATGGAGATGGAGGCACTGCCGGTGTTAGATGCCGTCGACGACATGTACATCATACCTTCCACACCGTTGATGGCTTCTTCCAAAGGCACAATCACACTCTTCTGCACAGTCTCGGCATTGGCACCGGTGTAGTTGGCGTTGATGCGCACTGTGGGCGGGGCTATCTCGGGAAATTGCTCCAATGCAAGACGTGTCAGACCAATCAGGCCCAACAGCACCATCAGAACGGAGATGACTCCCGACAGGATGGGACGGTCTATGAATGTTCTTACTTGCACACTGTCACTCCTTCCTTTAATAGTCCGGCACCCTCGGCCACGATGGTGTCACCAACGGCGAGTCCTTCTTCCACAATGTATTCGTGTCCGTCATTTTGGGCAAAGAGTCTCACTGCTGTGGCTTTCGTCTTTCCGTTGACAACCTTGTAAACAAAAATACGGTTCTGAAGCTCGTATGTGGCTTCTTGGGGTATCGTGATACGGTCGTTGAGGTGGATGGGCAACATGATGGTGCCGCTGCCTCCGTCATGAAGCAGATGCTGGGGGTTGGGGAAAGTGGCGCGCAGGGTCATGGCACCGGTGGTCGATTCCACTGTGCCGCTCATGGCAGTGATGCGGCCATCGCCTTTGTAGGTCTCTCCGTTGCTCAGTTTGATATGAACGATAGGGGCATGTGACAGAAATGCGTCGGTAGAGCCAAACTCATTGATAATCTCTATGGCTTCATTGTCGGAGATGGAGAAATAGGCATACATCTCATGGTCATCGGCTACGGTTACAAGGGGCTCGCTGATGCTGCTGCTCACAAGTGAGCCGATGTGCCAGGGTATCATCGAGGCCACACCGTTCACAGGACTCTTCACAACGGTGTAGGTGAGGTTGTTCTGGGCATCGGCTTCTTTTGCCATTGCCTGCGAAAGGGCTGATTCGGCTTCGTGCAGGGCGTTGAGCTTCGTCTCCACGGAGAAGTCTGACACCACATTGCTCTCTTTCAGTTTCACCTCGTTCTCGTAGTTTAACCGTGCGGTGGCAAGTTTGGCCTCGCACATCTTGCGGGCGGCGATGGCATCACGCACAGCCGTCATATAGGGCACTTGGTCTATTACAAACAGGGTCTGTCCTTTCCTTACCTTGTCGCCCTCGTTAATGGATATATGGGTTATTTTCCCCATCACTTGGGGACGTATTTCCACTATCTGACAACCAGTCAACCTTGCGCTGTATTCATGGTAGAGCGTCATGTCTTTTTTGCCCACAACCATGATCTTGTTTTGGGCTTGTTCTTCCTTTTCTGGTTTCTTTTTCTCCGATGAACAGGAATGGAGTGCTGCAACCGCCAGCACGCCTACAACAATTTTAGAAATATAATTCATATATTTTTTGACGTAAATGCCCCCTAAAAGTTTAATTTGTAGCCATATTGTAGCCACAACGAAAACCATTCTGACAAAATGCCCATTTTCCTGATTATTTGGGTGTCTTCTCCAGTCTTGTCGAAGGTTGGCATCTGGCGTGTCGGCAGATTTGTATTTGCTTAATATAAATCCCGAAGCACAGTTTTCTATGCTTCGGGATAAATGATGGGTGGGGAGTTTTACTCCATGATTCTTTCTGCCAACCGCGTGAGTTCCTGATAGGGAAGGGCACCAACTTGTCTCTGGATCTCGCCGTCTTTGGTTATGAAAAAGAGTGTGGGGATTGACTGTATGCGGGCTGCCATAGCCAAAGCTTGGTTCTTGTCCACATCAACCTTGAGCACTTTGACACGTCCTTCGTAGTCGTGAGCGAGTCGTTTCAGCATGGGTGCCATGCCTTGACAAGGACCACACCATGTGGCGTAGAAATCGATGATGACCGGAATCTTGCCGGTGAAATCGTACCCTCTGAGGTACTGCTGATAGTCTTTGATTTTTTCCATTGTAGTGTATTATTTATTGTCTTAGTTTCATAATCTTGAGTGGACATGCCATTGTGCATTTATCGCATTTGATGCAGTCGGGGTGAAGATAACCTGCTGTCTCGCCACGAGAGTCATAGGGGGTGAGCTGCATGGGGCATACACGTGCGCAACTCTTGCATTTCATTTCACAGGCACTGCTCACATGGACTGACTTGTAACCCTTCGGTAACGGTTCTTTTTTGGGTGCCACCCAGCGTGAGATGGTTCCCATGGGACAGAAACTGCACCAGGTGCGGGGGGCGTAGATGAATGAAAGCACCACACCCACAATGGTGGTGATGAGGATGATGGTCCAGAAAACGCGGCCCACGTCACCCCAGCTCTTTGCAAAACTCAATTGGATGCCGAACATGGTGAAGATGAAGAACACCATGAACAGACGGAAACCGAAAGTTCGAACGAATCGCGGTATCGGCTTATGGGGTGAATATTTCGATATCAATTGGTCATACATGTTCCCTCTCGGACAAATATGGCCACACCAGTATCGCCCGCGCCAAATAGAAGTAAGCACAGGGCCTATCATGCAGATGAGAGCAATGAGACCGATGACGGGATAAAACCAGCCTATGATGAGGTAGACGAAGAGAATCCAGTAGAGCGGCATGCCCTTGGTTTCGAAATGTCTGTGAAATGTCTTTTTCTTCTGTTTCATATTGTTTTTACAATTCTTTTTCAATCCGACAGCAAAGTTAAGAAGAAAATAATAGAAATATGAATGAATATTTCTATCTTTGCATAGGTTTTATCTATTGAAGACAACGTATGACTTTACAACAACTGAAATATATCGTGGCTATCGACCGGTATCGGAACTTCGCCAAGGCTGCCGAGGCCTGTGGCATCTCGCAACCAACACTGAGCGCTATGTTGGTAAAATTGGAGGATGAACTTGATGTTCGCATTTTTGAGCGTAGCAACAAAAACGTGGCACCCACAGCCAGCGGGGAGAAAATCATACGTCAGGCAGAACGTGCTATTGCTGAAGCTGAGCGCATCGCATGGTTGGTCAAGGAACAGAAAGGGAATGTGTCAGGTGGGATGTCGCTGTCGGTTGGCCCCACCATAGCTCCTTATATCCTTCCAAAGTTCATCAGATACTATGTGGAGGATTATCCGTCTGTCAAGCTTAGTGTCAGGGAATTGAAAATCGATGCGATGATTGGCGAGTTGTTGTTGGGACATCTTGATGCGGGCATAGCCATCAGTGGTAATTCACGACAGGGCGTATTGGAGATTCCGCTTTATACAGAGCGATTCTTGGTCTATTTGGCCGAGGGTTGTTGGAGGAAACTGCCTGTCTTCAAACCAGAGAATCTGGAGCATGAGAAAATGTGGGTGATGAAGGAAGCTCAGTGTCTTCGTGATAGTGCGTTCAGTTTCTGCAAGGCCAAAACAAAAGGACGCCATATCTATGAGGCAGGCAGCATAGAAACACTGATTCGTATCGTAGATGAGAATGGCGGTTTTACCATTATCCCTGAGATGCACTTGCCTTTTCTTTCCGAAAGGCAGCGTGAAAATGTGCGCAGGATTGAGGGCAACTATCTCTCACAGCGTCGCGTATCACTTTATATTCGTGAGGACTATATACGTCAGAGCATGCTAAACACCATCACCAAAACGCTCCTCCGTTTCATGCCCGAAGGGATGATGGAGGAGCGTATAGTGAAATTTGGAATAAAGATATAGATTAGCCGTTTTGCTTATTGGTTAAGCAACTTACCGACTTCTGCCGGATTGAGCGCCCATTCATAAGTGTAGACCTCATCGGCATCCTCTGCATTCTCAACTATTTCAAGGTGCTGTGCCTTGGCCTTCATGTCAAGCAACTCGCCAATGGAGAGCTTCGACTCCAACCTGTGGAGCAGTGCCTCTATGGATGCACTGTCAGCTCCTCTTAATGTCTGGGCTGTGAAAGGCATCTCAAGCCAGATAATCTCACGCTTTGCCACGTCTAGGACACCGAATACCAGTCCTTTGGAGAGGTTGCCCTCACTGATGCGTACCATGTGTTGTACACATGATGGGTCGTATGCCACTCCTTTCTTCTCAGAAATCTTCATCGGATAGGCCGAACTCATCCATCCTACAACGAGATTGGGGGAGAGCGCACCTACAGAGTAGGCATTACAGGTAAACGTCGCATACTTGGCACCAGCCGCCTCCAACTCAGGCAGGGACAGTTCGATATACTCGGCTGTTCCCACCATCTCGGGGATGAAACGGATGTCGCCGGAGTGCTTGGCTCCTACACAGGTTAGGCTGTAGTAGGCGCACTCGGCAATCTTATTGCCAGGCAAAGCAATTCGGCAGCTCAAATCCATGTCGAGATGCTGAGCATGCAAGCCCTTTCCCCATTGGAGGAACAGGCGGACGGCATTACCTTCCACAGGGAAGCGTGTTCCCATCAGGGCACAGGAAGCATCCTGAATGGTGGCGGAACGGTCGCCAACACTGACAGGTATGTTGTACAGGGTCGAATCAATGTAAACAGTCTTTGCCTCGGTCTTCTGGGCAGAGAAACGCCTCGCCATGGAGGCTCTGTACATTCCATCCAAGGCGTCCACCATAGCCTTACGGTCTTTTTCGCTGTAGATTGCCAGTAGCTTGTTTGGTTCAATCTTGTGGGTCACGCCAGTGATGGGGCGTGCTAAACGTGTCTCATTCGGGTCGAAATAGGTTTCGGCTGCATTGTCTAGTGACAACAGCAGACGGGCTGGAAGCTTGTCGGCTATTTCAGCAAATGCTGCAAGCACTTTGTCGCTGCCGAAGCGGAGCATAGTGGCAAACAGACAACGGGCGAAGAGTCCTGGGCGTTCCTTCAGCAATGCCAGTGTACTCTCTGCATCATTCTCAGTGCGGGCCTTGTCGACACGTCCCAACCATGTGCTGTAGTCCTGCTTGTAGAATACATGGAGTATCTCGGCCAGATGGCCAAAACCTTTCTTGCGGGAGTATTCTCCAAGACGGAGGGCTCGAATCATACGTACCCACATGCCTCGTTTGGGATTCATGTTTTCAGCTGCTTGTTGGGCGTTCATTGGTATGGCGTTCAGCCATAGTGCAACGCGCAGACATGCTTTACGGTCATACTTCAGCATCAGCTTCTGTTTCATGTCCTTTGCAGCATCCACACCCTTGTCAAGCGGTCCCCACATGTGGAAGTATAGCTTGCGGGCGTGGGCAACGAGTATCTTTGGCTCGATAATCTGTACGTAGCCTGTCTTTTCGTACCAGAGATAGCGGAGCACATCGGTGGGTGTCTTTAAAAGCTTCGAAGCTTCCAATGCCTTGTTCTGTGCTACCAATAACTTGACTGCCAACATGGCGGTTTCCTTCATCGTGATATTGACTTCGTCGGGTAGAGGGAACTCACCCAACAGCTGCTCCAGCGAATCTCTCTGGGTTGCATCGAGTGGGGTGGTTGATGCCAACAATGTCTCAAACACATGCTCCATATCTTTCAAGGTGAACAGACGAAGCTCCTTCAGCTTGCTGCCCTGACCCTTATAGACAAAGTCGGCAGTCTCGAACGGAGTGCCGCAGAACGGGCAACCGTTGTAACGTTCGAGGGGGAAGGTTCCATTAGGAATCAGATGACCGCAAGGTAATGCCGTTCCCTTGAAACCGGCTTCCTTACCGAAAAAGTTGGCAATCAAAGTGATGATGTGGTCAGCAAATGTCTCTCCTGTAGGCACATCCCATCCTTTGACAAGTGGCGCCCAGTTTAGCTTCACACTCATCACATCATTGATGCACTCGGTGATTTCTGCAAGGCGGTCAATAGAGACTGCGTTGAGGGCATGGAGCAATTCTTCTGATACACAATAGCCATTCTCCGTCAGTCGGGCAATGAATGCCATCACTGGCACTGATGCTTCCGACTTAATGTCGATGGCCTCGCGGTTGATGTCAACGAACACGGCACGGTAGCGCAGGGCTACCTTTGTCAATGTCTTGTTGTTCATATCATTTGTTTTAAAAGGTAATTGACTGACTATTGGATGCCGCTTTGGCTAAACAAGGAAGTAAGTCAGTCTTGACCTTGTTGATACTGTGAGGTAATTGAGATGCTGAAATGGAATACATGGGCATGATGCCCATATACGAGAGGAGTAAGTATCTCTTGGACCTCGTTGATAATCACTGAAACTGCAAAAATATGAAAAATAGATTGGAATGAAAAGTCGGTCCAATGCCTGCTTCGCGTTTAAGGTCGCAGGGTGAATCCCACCACCAGGTAGGCTTTTTGTGAACGGGGATTCGTCGCTATCTGACCGAATATGGGAATACTGAATTTTTCTGTCACCTGTATCTCCTTTGTTGCGGTGAGCGAAAGATTCGTAACCGCAAAACCATTTGTCTCGTAGTAGCTGGTGGCGAATGGCACGGCGCCGGCTGTGGCTGTCCAGTCGACACCGGCAAGGCGGAATGGCACATTCGCTTCCAGATAGCTGCTGTAGGCTCGGTCTCCGTCTTTGTTCTCTCCGTCATTGCCCGCAAAGTTGGTGTACCACTGCACGCTGGCTACGCCGAAGTCATAGCCGATATTTGCCTCAAACACATGATTGGTGCAGTGGGAATTGTATTTGAAGTAGCGGTTCCTTGGGTCAAGTCCGTCATTGGTCCAATAATCGGTGATGCCGAAGTTGAAACCGCCTGTCTCATATCCCAGCGTAAGGTCCAGCTCTTTTGTGTCGCTCGAGTCGGTCAGGCCAACGGAGCCCCATGCCGACAGGCTAAGGCCTTTCCAGCCAATACCGAGTGTAGGCTGAATGGATGCGTTGCCTAAGTCCTGTCCACGCCAGATATACTGGCTCACAATGTCAGCATTTACAGTGGTCTCAACTTCGTCTTGAGCATAGGTGGCAGCACCGGTGAGCAGACCCAATACAATCATTATAATTCTCATTGTTCTTTCTTTTTGTTGTCGGAATATCTCATGGTCATGGAAACTGTCTTCCGGTCAACAGAAACCGTCCCATTCCGATAAATGAATTCAAATGCTTACTATATAATTGGTTGCAAATATATAAAAAAAACCAATAGCATCATAATTCTTGAACAATATATTCTGCTGAAACCAATTGCATGGTTAGTTGTCGAATTTCACTACCAATTGTTCACTCGCTTCAAGCCATATCCGGTTCCGGCCGTCTTCAAGTGTTTCTATGCAGTGGCTGCTATGCGACACTTTGTAGCCTTCTGGCAGGTATACATAGCCGCAACCTTCATCGGAGTGTACTTTGAGCTGCTTTTCATCCATACAGACGCTTATCAGCCCGTTTGGAGTGGGCACGGTGCCCTCCATCCATTTGAGGCCACCAAAGACAGGTGCAACGGAAAATTCCTCGTAACCGGCTTTGACGGGGCGCACACCAAGAAAATATTTTCCCAGCAGATAGATGGGAGAGGCACCCCACGAATGGCAGAGGCTCTTTCCGTAGCGACGGCCATACATGGCAAGATGCTCGGTGCCGCTTTCTTCGGGCACGTATTTCTCCCAAAAGGTGGTGGCGCCTTTGTGAAGCATGCCGCCCCAATACGACTTGATTTCTTTCAGCACCATCGCATGTTCACCGGTCATACATAGGGCAGCCAATTCATAGAAACGCATGTATGGAGTGGTTATCTGCTCTATCTTCTCGTTCAGAAGCACGTGCCGCCGTATTCCTTCCTGCTCTTCTTTATTGGCATAACCATACAGAATGGCGAAAATATTGGGGAATTTTGTCACCATCTCATTCAGTTCTCCGTCCTCAAGAGCATGGAGATAGGCTTGGCGTTCCTCGCTCCAGAAGAGTGCTCTTGTCTTTTCCATGACCGATTGTGCCAAATCCGAGTAGTGGAGGGAGTCGGAATGATACTGCTCCGTGGTGAGACTTCCTTGTGGGGGCTCTGGCAGTGGGTGTGCAGCTAAAAGAGCGGCACAGTGAGCCATCGTCTCCAATGCTTTGCTGAAAAGCAACTGCTCAAAACTTAGCGCACCTCGTTTGTGCATGGAAAAGTCTACCCAGTCGACAAATATCCAGTCGTCGCTATGGCCGGCCATAAGCCCGTTTTCATCGGTACGTTGCAGACAGTAGTCCATTAGTGTGCGCATCCGTGGATACATCTCTCTTATGAACATCTCGTCACCGGTGTAGTCATAAAGGTCGAGTATCGACTTAAACCAAAAGAAGGTGTAGTCCATGATGGTGTTCACATGGGCTGTCACAGGGTCTTTGCCGCGTAGTTGACGTATGGTGCGCTTCACACATTCAGTGTCGAAGCGAAGATAGTAGTTCATCAGATAGCTTTGTATGGCATCACCGCTCCATATCCAGCGGTCGCGCTTGATACCGTCAGTGAAAAACTCCCTTGTGGTCAGGTCCATGGTATAGGCGGATACATCCCAGATGCGGTTCAACTCTTCGTCATTGCAGCGGAAACTGCCGCTGTGACGAATGTCAAACGGACTGTACTCATAATCGATACCGAAACCTCCCACACACACCGGGCCGTGTGTCTCGATGTAGATATATCTGAGTGCCTTGCTGCCTTCGAGTGTATAGTCTTTATGACGGGATGTCGTGTGGCGACTGGCGAGGTCTGTCACAAAGTCTTTGTCAAAGCGTATTTTGTCGAGGGTTTCGGCGTGGGCGGTGTCTGTGGCTTCCTCGCGACTCTCGCCATAATAGAGGTGTATCTCACCCTCACCGGTGATGTCTTTCAGTATGGGATAGCCCATAGTCTCGCAACCGAAATCAACAAGTATGCCGTCGCCGAACGGATCGCACTTCATGGAGTCCATGTATCTGCGCGGCAGGCGATAGGCGGATGGCTTTTGTACTATTTCATTGAAATTCCATTGGCCGGGATATACATATATACCGCTGCCATGGGCCTG
>JAEEGL012706956.1_pt1 | contig 46133 bp, 30 predicted proteins | sample 9134231 | NCBI WGS metagenome assembly JAEEGL01 (sample SAMN16246548, study PRJNA631951) | gut metagenome | biome: gut microbiome; feature: rumen; material: fiber-attached | host: Bos | place: Iran: Karaj | collected 2018-10 | reverse complement strand
TACCCTCTTCCTTGGCATAGGAAATATTGGCAGAATAGGCGGAGTTCTTCGAACCACCGCTGATGTTCAGGTCGTGGTTGTGCTTGAAGCCAGCCTTGCGGGTGACACTAGCGAGCCAGTCGGTGTCGTAGCCCAGATACTCCTGTGCCGTCTTGCCGTAGATTACGTCGTGGGTGTCCATGAACTCGAGTTTCTTGCTCCACTTCGAGAACGAAGCATAGCCGTTATAACTCACTTGTGCGGGAGTGTCGCGCTTGCCGCTCTTCGTGGTGATCAGGATGACACCGTTGGCACCGCGGGTTCCGTAGATGGCGGCGGCAGAGGCATCTTTCAATACATCGATAGAGGCAATGTTCTCAGGAGCCACCGTATTCAGGTCACCCTCAATGCCATCCACCAGAATGAGCGGAGTGAGGTTGCCCACCAGGGTGGTGATACCACGCAGACGGATAGAAGAGCCTGCCTTCGGGTCACCGCTGGCGTTGACCACCGTCAGACCGGCAATCTTACCTTTTACCAGTTCGGCGGCATCGCCGATCTTACCAGCGTTGAAGTCCTCTGCCTTCACAGAGACCACGGCAGAGGTGACATCACCCTTGCGCTGTGTGCCGTAACCGATGACGACGACCTCGTTGAGGAGGGCATTGTCTTCCTCGAGGGTCACATCGCTGCCAGCCTTGACCTCCTGGGTGGTGAAGCCGATGTAGCTGACAACGAGTGTCGCATTGCGATTGGAAACGTTCAGTGTGTAGTTACCGTCAAAATCGGTAATTGTGGCGTTCTTGGTGTTCTTCTCGGTCACGGTGGCGCCAATGATCGGCTCGCCCTTCGTGTCCTTGACGACACCCTTCACAGTGACGCCTTGCTGAGTGATCTCAGCAACGGTTGGTGATGTGCTTTCTAAGGCGTAGGCTCCAAAAGCACTGCCTAAGAAGAGCAAACATAGAAAATGTTTCTTCATACCATTTTTGTCTTTTAGGTTAGATAATGTTATACGTTATAGTTATATGTATTATTGGTTTACTTTCCATTCGAGGACACCACCCGACTCGCCCTTCTGGAGTTTGGCGAGAATTTTCAAGCCTGTGGTCTTCACAGGGGCGAAACTGACACTGTTGTAGCAGTCCTTGCGCACAGTGTAGGGACTGTGGTCGGCTACCTCATGCCACTCGCCCTGGGCATCCTTGTAATAGAGGCTCCATGACTCGGGGATGCGGAAATTGCCGTCGTAGTGGTCGAAGTCGAGCCAATAGACCTGTACGTTGCTCACCTCGTATTCCTTGTCAAACTGATAGGTGATGGCCTCGGTGGTGCCCCGCTTCAGCCACCAGTAGTGGTAGGGTTTCGAGGTGTCGGAAGAGCGTTTGGGCTCCCACTGGTCGTTGGTGCCGCCAGCCCATGAGTCGACAGGAGCCGTCTCAGGAGCGTCGTTCTGTATCGGACCACGGTTGCAGAAGGTCATGGCCTTCGAGGCGATTGTCGGCAGGGGAGTCGCTACGGCTTTGGCGGGTGTGTTGGCGATCCAGACCTCCATCTGTTGGTTGCCACGGTTATTCCAGGTGGAGTAGGGGATGGCGTGGAAGGTCACGTCTTTGATCTCACCGTCGGGCTGTAGTTCCTTGGCCCGGCCTTCGAGCACCATCACGCCATTGAGGAGGTTTTGCTCATAGTGGGCAGTGATGGGAGCGCTGTTGAGGATGTACTTGTTAAATACCTTATGGTCGGCCTGGTCGCCGCCTTCAAGGCAGAACATGATAGGACCGCGCTCCAAGGCCACTTTGCCACGATCGTCCTCGGCATTGTCATTAGCTACAATGCGGCGGATGTCCATGGGGAAATCGAGCTCGATCGTGTCGCCCTTCTTCCAAGAACGGGAGAGAGAGATGTAATCGGAAGAGGCGTTGACGGCGATCCTTTCGCCGTTTACGGAACAAAGTGGCTGCTTGGAAGCATCGGCATAGGTATAGAGAGAGTTATTCGTTGGTGATGATTTCAACCAGGACGGGATGCGGAGCTTGATGGCAAACTTGCCACTGCCCTTCGTCACCTGGATGCGGATCTTGCCGTTCCAGGGATAGTCGGTGGTCTGCTCCAGTTCGATATGGCCAATCTTGGCTTTGCCCTGTGCATAGAGGTTCACGAAGATGTCTTTGCCTTGTTGGGCATAGATGTACCCCGGTACGGAAGCCACGAAACGGGTGATGTTGCCAGGGCAGCAGGCACAGCCGAACCACTTCTGGCGCTCGTGCTCACCATCGCTCTCCAAAGGGTTGTCATAGAAGAACTTGTCGCCGGAGAGGCTTACACCACTCAAGACATTATTATATAGAGCACGTTCACAGACATCGATATATTTGCTCTCACCCGTGGCCAGAAACATACGGTAGTTCCAGTAGACATTGGCGATGGCGGCACAGGTCTCGCAATAAGCCGTGTGGTTGTTTAACTCGTAGTTGGGACCGAAGCCCTCGCCCTGCGGACGGCTGCCGATACCCCCCGTGATGAAGAGTTTCTTGGAAGACATGTTCTCCCAGATACGTTCCAAAGCCTCGAAATAAGCTTTGTCGCCAGTCAGTGCAGCCACATCGGCCACACCACTGTAGAGATAGCCCGCGCGGACGGCGTGACCCACGATCTCCTCTTGCTGCAGGATGGGCATGTGGTCCTGTGAGTACTCACTGGGGTGATGGCCGTCTGTGCAGCGTCCTGTCTCCTCTACGAAATATTTGGCGCCGTCGAGGTATTTCTTGTTGCCCGTCACCTTATACAACTTGCAGAGCGCCATCTCGATGATGGGGTGTCCGCCCGGACGGTGTATCTGCCCTTCGTTGGGACCGAAGGTCTTGCAGACGAGGTCGGCATTCTTGATGGCGACATTGAGGAAGGTCTTCTTGCCCGTGGCACGGTAGTGGGCCACCGCACTCTCGATGAGATGGCCGGAGTTGTAGAGTTCGTGAGAGTTGATCTTCTCCCACTTATGGGTGCCCCACCAGCCACTCAGGCGCATACATTTATTAGTGACGCAAGTGGTCAGGTAGCCATCCGGTTCCTGAGCCTGGGCGATGATGTTGATCACAGAGTCGAGATAATGGTCGAGCCGGGCATCATAGTGCACGGCCAGGGAGTATGACGCACCTTCGATGACCTTGTAGGGGTCGGTGTCGTCAAAAGAGAAATCACCCTTGTGCTCCCCTTTTATCAGTCCGGCTGCCAAGGCGAAATTATCGAAGCGGCCGTTTACCTCACACTCATGGAAAGCAGAAGGGATCGATACCGTGCGGTTGATCTCGATACGTGGTGACCAGAAACCATCATTCAGGTGTACCTGGGTGAAAGATACCTCCTGGATAGGAGCAGGGACGGTCACCTTTTTGATCGCACTGGCTGATAGTGTCAGCAGCGCGAAACTCGTCAGCAACAATGTTCTTCGTCTCATTGTTCGTTATGTTTGTTAGGTTAGTAATATCTGTTCGTTTTAGATTTCGCCACAAAATAAGATAAAAAGAAGGAGACCGGATGAAACGATCGTCCGAGAAGATGCAAAAATCGTCCAACCCCCCGTGAATAGGGCATTTTTGGACGATTTTGTCATGTACTTTGGACGATTGTTTTATCCGTTATGATGGGAAAACGCTAACTTTGCGGCAGACAAAAAATAACAGAGAAAATGATGCTCAGACAACTACTCACCATCGCGACCTTATTGATCATCGGAGGCAGCGGAGTGTCGGCCAAAGACTATACGTTCTGCTCACCCAACGGCAAAAACGAGGTGACCATCACCAACGGGATCACCCTTTCCATCAGGCATAACGGCAAACCCGTGGCCAAGGTAAAAGCAGGATTATCCGTGTCGTCCGTCCCGTCGGATGGAAAACTCGGCAGCAACAAGGTGACATCGGCCACCGAGACCATCACTGCACCCTTCTACCGCCAGCAGGCATTTACGGTGACCTATCGGCAGATGGACCTGAAGCTGGGTGGCGGTTTGGGACTGCAGGTGAGGGCTTACGACGAGGGGGTGGCCTATCGCTGGTACACGACCAATAAGAAGGAGACGGTGATTGCCGATGAGACGGCCGATTTCTGTTTCCCCGAACAATCCACAGGCGCATCAGCCGAAACGGCCCCCAAGGCATGGCTCGCATACTCGACAAACGAAGAGAAACCCTTTGCCATGGCCTTTCAGAATGTCTATGATGAGACCCGTCTGAGTGAGGCCAAGAACCAATATGCCTTTCTGCCTGCCACCGTCCAAAGCGGTGATGTGAAGGTCACCCTCCTTGAGAGTGATCTTCGCAGTTATCCGGGAATGTTTCTCAAAGCAGATGGCCATCAGCTGAAGGCAGCCTTTGCCAAATATCCCAAGAGAATGGATTATTATAAGTGGCGCGGCATGAGTTATGTGGCTGATACAGAAGACTATATCGCCAAATCTACAGGTGCGCGAACCTATCCTTGGCGCGTGATGGCCATCACTGAAGACGACAGAGAAATGCCCGTGAATAACCTGGTCTATGCCCTCGCTGCACCCAATGTGATTGGAAGTACGGAATGGATACGTCCGGGTAAGGTGGCTTGGGACTGGTGGAACGACTGGAACCTGAAGGGGGTCGATTTCAAGGCGGGTATCAATACGCGTACCTATCAGTATTATATCGACTTCGCCGCCAAAAACCATATCCCCTATGTGGTGCTCGATGAGGGATGGTATGACTCGTCGAAAGGTGATATCATGAACCCCATCGCCGAGATCGACCTGCAAGGACTGATCGACTACGGACGGCAGAAAGGTGTCGGTATCGTGCTTTGGACGGTTTTTAACGTGCTGGACGAGCATCTGGTGGAAGCCTGTGAGAAATATGCACGCATGGGCATCAAAGGATGGAAGGCGGACTTCCTTGACCGCAACGACCAGACAGCGGTGGAGATGGCGGAAAGAATTGCCAAAACCTGTGCGTCATACCAACTCTTCGTAGACTATCACGGTTACTTTGCCCCTACAGGCATGAACCGCACATATCCCAATATCCTGAACTACGAGGGCGTGTTTGGAATGGAGGAGGCCCGTTGGGCGAAGAAGGAGACCGACATGCCCAAATACGACGTGACCTTTCCTTTCATCCGCATGATGGCAGGCAACGTGGACTTCACGCCCGGAGCCATGCGCAACGGTACACGGACCAACTGGGTGGAGTGCTACGAGAACCCCGTGTCGATGGGGACACGCTGCCATCAGTTGGCATGCTACGTGATTCATGACTCACCTTTCACGATGCTCTGCGATGCGCCCACCAACTATGAGCGTGAGCCGGAATACGTCAACATCATCACGTCGGTTCCTGACGCATGGGATGAGACGAGGATCCTTCAGGGCAAAATGGGACAATTTATCGTGAGCGCCCGACGTCATCACAACGACTGGTATGTGGCAGGTCAGACCAACTGGGACGAAAGGGAACTCCTGCTCTCCTTCGACTTCCTTCCGGCCGGCGTGACCTATCAGGCTACCATCGTCGCCGACGGCATCAACGCCAACCACCATGCGGAGGACTATCATGTGGCAACAAAACCACTCGCAGCTGGTGACCAACTGAAGATCAGGCTCGCCTCGGGCGGTGGCTTCCTTGTAAAACTAACCAAACAATAACAACGATATGAAAAGACTTTTGACCATCCTTCTGGTGGCAGGCATGACGCTGACCGCCGCCGCAGAGAAGAAACCTACCTCGGCACATGGATATCCGATCAATCCCGTGCCGTTTACAAGTGTGAAGGTGACTCCGGGAACTTTCTGGGGACAACGTCTCGAAGCCAGCCGCATGGTGACCATTCCGCTCGCTTTCTCGAAGTGTGAGGAGACAGGGCGCTACACCAACTTCTCGAATGCTGCCCAACATCTGAAGGACCCCTCGAAGGTGTTCAAGGTGGGGGGACTCTCCTTCGACGACACCGATCCCTACAAGACCATTGAAGGTGCCTCATATATCCTGCAGACCTATCCTGACAAGAAGTTGGTGCAGTATATTGACTCTGTTCTCGATGTGATCGCCTCGGCACAGGAACCCGACGGCTACCTCTACACCTCGCGCACCCAGAATCCGAAGGAGCCCCATGAGTGGGCCGGCGACAAGCGGTGGAGCAAGGAAGAGGACCTGAGCCATGAACTCTATAACCTCGGCCACATGGTGGAGGCGGCCATCGCTCACTATCAGGCCACAGGAAGCCGTAAGTTCCTCGACATCGCCATCCGCTATGCCGACTGCGTGTGCCGGGAGGTGGGACCGAATCCCGGACAAGCGTGTGTGGTGCCTGGCCATCAGATCGCAGAGATGGCACTGGCTAAGTTGTACCTCGTGACGGGTGACAAGAAGTATCTCGACGAGGCAAAATTCTTCCTCGACTACCGGGGAAAGACCACCATCGTGCATGACTACTCACAGGCCCACAAGCCCGTCATCCAACAGGATGAGGCAGTTGGCCACGCCGTGCGTGCCGCTTATATGTATGCCGGTATGGCTGATGTGGCTGCCCTGACTGGCGACAAAGACTATATCAAGGCCATCGATGCCATTTGGGACAATATCGTCACCAAGAAACTCTATATCACTGGCGGTATCGGCGCCACCTCCAATGGTGAGGCTTTTGGAAAGAACTACGAACTGCCCAATATGAGTGCCTACTGCGAGACCTGCGCTGCCATCGGCAACGTGTATGTGAACTATCGCCTGTTTCTGCTCCACGGCGACTCAAAATATTACGATGTGCTGGAGCGGACACTCTACAACGGACTCATCAGCGGTGTCTCACTGGAGGGTAACGGCTTCTTCTATCCCAACCCCTTGGAGTCGATGGGCCAGCATCAGCGTCAAGCTTGGTTTGGCTGTGCCTGTTGCCCGAGCAACATCTGCCGCTTCATTCCCTCACTGCCGGGATATATCTATGCCGTGAAGGACCGTAATGTTTATGTCAACCTCTTCCTCTCCAACAAGAGCAACCTCACTGTCGATGGTAAGACAGTCGCCCTGAGTCAGACCACAGAATATCCTTGGAATGGGGATATCGTGGTGACCGTGGATCAGAATGCTGCCGGACAGTTTGCGATGAAGATCCGCATCCCGGGTTGGGTCAGAAATCAGGTGGTGCCCAGCAATCTCTACCAGTATTCTGACAACAAACGCCTGAACTACTCCGTAAAGGTGAATGGAAAGGACGTTGCTGCCCAACTGATGGAGGATGGTTATTACACCATCAGCCGTCAGTGGAAGAAAGGCGACAAGGTGCAGATACATTTCGATATGGAGCCACGCACCGTCCGTGCAAACAACAAGGTGGAGGCCGACCGTGGTATGGTGAGCGTGGAACGAGGTCCGCTGGTCTATTGTGCCGAACATCCCGACAACAACTTCGATATCATGGGCGCTCTGTTTAATCAGGCCCCGCAATTCACCCTCGGTAAGGGAGAGATTGCCGGTACCCCGATACAGACGCTGATCACCAGCGCCCAGACACTGAACTTCGACAAGCAGGGCCGGTTGCAGACACAGGACCAGACGCTGACACTGATTCCTTATTATGCCTGGTGCCATCGTGGCAGCGGAAAGATGCGTGTCTGGCTGCCGCAGGATCTGAAAGCCACCAATCCATCACAACCGGCCACACTGGCCAGCGAGAGCAAGGTGACCTCCTCGTCGGAGATGCCTGCTTTGTCATCCATCAACGACCGCTTGGTGCCGAAAGACGAAAACGACCGTTCGGTGCCCTATACCCACTGGTGGCCAAAAAAAGCGAGCACCGAATGGCTCGCCTATGAGTTCCCGCAGGAGTCGACCGTACAGAGTGCCACCGTCTATTGGTACGATGACGGTCCTTGGGGCGGATGCAGGGTGCCAAAGTCATGGCGTATCCTCTACCGGAATGCGCAGGGACAGTGGCAACCCGTGAGCGGTGCTGACAACTATCCCACAGAAAAGGGTGCTGCCTGTACCGTGAACTTCGACCCAGTCAAGACCAGCGCCTTGCGCCTGGAGGTGGTGCTGCCCGATGACAATGCCGCCGGGTTGTTTGAATGGATCGTCAGATAATCGGCGGGAGATCTGTTTGTTGCGTTAGCAACGCAACATACGGGACGCACGCTATGCGCCACAAATAGGTGAAGCAGCTCCCACCTGACACCAGCCATCCTACAAAATAAAAAAGAGAATTAAATATGAAAGCTTGCTTTCAGACATTTAATTCTCTTTTTCTTTCGTGATCCCGTTGGGATTCAAACCCAAGACCTTCAGAACCGGAATCTGACGCTCTATTCAGCTAAGCTACGGGACCTTTTCGTAATGTGGTTGCAAAAGTAAGCATTATTTGTGAAAACCCCAAATAATTGGACCAAAAAAGAGGGGCCGCTGTGCTCCACCCCTTCCAATGTTCTGTTGCACCGTCTTTATGCGGGCAATACGCATGGATCATGAACCGTCCCCACGATCCATGAGAACCGTCCCCACGATCCATGAAAACCGTCCCCACGATCCATCCGATCCACCGTTCGGTATGTTGCGTTGCCAACGCAACAAACAACCCCCCGCCCACTCCTCAAGCCTGCAACAGTGATCAAATGATGTCTGAGTGATTTGTATGCCAAATATGGAAATACAATTGTCAATGTGTCATAAAAAAAAGAAAAACGATGTCTATTTGTATAAAAATATGCCATTTTTTCTTGCATATTAATATTTTTGTTTACCTTTGCACCGCAATTGATGCATGTGACCTGATTCACAATGACAACAGACAACGACAATAGACGACTATAAATTATTGACAGACAGTAATGAGCAAACTCATCCAGCCTATTGGCTATCAGCCTCTGCTTGACATGCGCCAGACAGAACAGGGTATCAAACTGATCAAAGACTTTTTTCAACAGAATCTGAGTACCGAACTGCGACTCCATCGCGTGACGGCGCCATTGTTCGTGCTCAAAGGTCTTGGTATCAATGATGATCTGAATGGTGTGGAGCGCCCCGTCACCTTTCCCATCAAGGATCTGGACGACGCGTGCGCCGAGGTGGTGCATTCCTTGGCCAAATGGAAACGCCTCACCCTTGCGGAATATCAGATAGAACCCGGATACGGGGTGTATACCGACATGAATGCCATCAGGGCTGACGAGGAACTCGACAATATCCATTCGCTCTATGTCGACCAGTGGGACTGGGAAGCCGTCATCACCAAGGCCGACCGCACTGTCGCCTATCTCAAGGATGTGGTGAAGCGCATCTATTGTGCCATCAGGCGCACAGAATATCTGGTGTGTGAGTCATACAGGCAGATCAAACCCTTCCTTCCCAAGGAGATCCATTTCATTCATAGTGAGGAATTGTTGCAGATGTATCCCGACATGACCGCCAAAGAGCGTGAGGATGCCATCTGCAAGAAATATGGTGCCGTCTTCCTCATCGGCATCGGCGGAGAGTTGTCGAACGGCGAGCCACACGACGGGCGCGCACCCGACTATGACGACTGGTCGACGATGGGAGAGAATGGATACAAGGGGCTTAATGGCGACATCCTCATCTGGTATCCCGTATTGGGACGGTCGTTGGAACTCTCGTCGATGGGTATCCGTGTTGATAAGGAGTCACTGCTGAGGCAGTTGCAACTGTCTGGAAAAACAGAGCGCCAAAACCTGTTCTTCCACCAGCAGTTGCTTAACGGGCATTTGCCGTTGAGCATCGGTGGTGGTATCGGACAAAGTCGGTTGTGCCTGATGCTGTTGCATAAGGCGCATATCGGTGAGATACAGGCCAGCATCTGGCCCGAAGATATGCGTGAGGAGTGTGCCCGTCTTGGCATGCCCCTGATCTGACGGCCATCCTGTCACTTCCGTTTCATGACCACCAAGCCATCGAATGTTGGCCCCGACCGTGGTATCTACAGCACACCGTTTGATGCCTTCACCAACTACATGAACATCCTTGGCGATTTCATCAACAGGGCCAAGAAGACTCCTGCCAAGAAAGAAGAATAACAGTTATCTTCCATAAAAAAGCTCCCCAAACCAGGGGAGCTTTTTTATGGCGGATGTGGTATATCTGATGTCAATTCATGTTCGGTGCTGCCTTTATTTTATCATCACTGTTTTGCCATTGATCACGTAAATGCCTTTTAGACCGTTCAGACTATTCGTCTGTTTACGTATCAGTTTGCCATCGAGAGCATAAACATCAAAAGGCTTGTCTTCGACAACAATCGGCTGAATGCCTGCCGCCACGTTGATGGTGGCGGTGACAGGTTTCGACTCAAGCCCTTTGTCGTTGACTGTACTGATGGCGAATGTGCGCTCGCCAATCTCCACCTTGTCGGCATCAACAGTATATGTGGTCTGGTCACCAACTACCGCAGCAATCTTCATCCCTTCGTAGTAGATGTGGTAAGCATCAACGTTAACACCTTTGCAGAGGTATGAGATGTCGCCCAGCATCATAGCCAAAGCAATGTAGCCATAGGATATGTTGCGTATGGCGAAGTATTTCGTGCCTTCAGGCAATGTTACCTGAACAGTCTGCCATCCAAATTTGGTGATCACATCTTCATACACCTTAGAGAAATTTGCGGTTTCTCTATCCGTAGTGGAAACCAGCACTTCGTAATTGACAGCGCCGTCCATGAAAAACGCGTCAAGGGCAGTGATGGCAAAGCTGATGGTTTGTGTCACACCTGGCAGTTCGGGAGAGATGAGCCAGTCGTCATTGTCAGGAAAAAACTGATTTTCCTCGTCTGTGTTGTATGTTGACAAGAGGAAGGCTTCTTCAAGTGAGCCGTTGGGGCCCTTGAATTCATCCAAGGAAATGCCGTATTCAGAAGGTTTGATGACCTCCCAGGCCATTGCCTTGCCATCGCTTGCCAAAGAGGCGTTTTGAAACAAATTGCCTTTGGTGGCACCATTGTTGTTCACCAATGTCCAGTCGCCCACAAGGCCTGTTTCGTTGGCACCGTTCTCATAAGACTGGAAATCCTCGGTCACTTCATAGATTTCCTCAGGGTCGGGCGCCTGCCAGGTAAGTGCTACGTTGCCGTTGGCATCTTGTTGGGCAGTGACATGACGAGGTCGGGCTATTGGAGGCTCCTTGATGCTGATGTTGCTCTCAGCCACATTGTTTGTCTCTTTCATATCATTATCGAAGATGATTTCAGCCCTGATGGTAAGGTCGGCAGCATCGTCAAAAATACTGGTGGAAAATTCTGTGGAGAAAGTTTCCTTGTCGAATGACAGAAGCCGTCGGTTGACGGTCTTATGGAGCAGTACCTTTTCACCGGCTGTCATCTTCAATGTGAAACTGTTGGCGGCATTCTCGCCTTTGTTCTCAATGGTAGCGGAGATGGTGGCTTTCTGTCCTGCAGTGATTGTTTTTGGTGCTTCTACGCTGATCGCCAAATCGTATGGCGGAAAGTCCACAACCTTGATGTTGTCGAAAAACAACAGGTCGTTCCATTCATAAGTATTTTGCAATGTCGATTGGTCGAACCCCGTAATGACGGAGTTTTTGACGATATTCGCACCGATGGCGAAGCGTGTGAAACGCTCACTTTTGGGCAATGGGACCTTGGCGGTGGCATACTCACTTGTGAGGTCTATTTCCTGTATCTCAATCCATTCACTGTCATCAGTACTGCCAAGCACTACGGCTTTGGTGATATCTTTGCCTTTCGTGTCGAACAGAAGGGTGGGGTTCTCTGCATCCTTCAAATTGATCTTGCCTGATTTAAGCATCACGAAGGCGGGGTTATCGATTGTGGTGAGGAAAAGTCCCCATCCGTCACCGTCGGAAGCATCACTATGAAACATGGCTGTGACATCTTCGCTTCCAAATAACTCCCAGGTGTCGTAGTTGAGAATGCCCTCAGCGAAATTCTCCACCATAGGTAGGTCGTGCGGCGTGCCGACCAACCAGTAGGTGTATGAATCTGTGGAAACATTGGTGGATTTCTCTCCATTGATGGCCTTCACGGCGAAGTATCGGTAGACTTGCTCGCCTTCATCAACGGCATAATCAAAGGTGCCTGTCGTTTTACCGACCACGGACCCTAAGGTTTCTTCCTCAATAAATAAGAAATCGCCCGATGAGGTGGGTTCGATGCTCACACAAAGAACTGTATACTGCACATTGGCGGTGTTGATATACCCGCCCTTTGCGCCTTTCACCTCGTCCCAGGCGAACGTGATGGTGCTGGCTGTGGTAGCCTTCACTTGCAGGTTGGTGACATCGAGCATCACATCCTGGCCAACGTATGCGCTAACCTTAGCAGATTTCTCTCCTTTGCCAGACTCGTTGTAAGCCACAAGATAATAGGTGTATGTCTTGCCATCTTCTACATGGGTGTCTTTCCATGTCTGGGCAGAACCGACAGACACACCTGTCAGTGTGTGAAGCAATTCATTGTCGCGGAAAATCTTGACATCAAGTGCACCTGATAGTGGCGAACCATCAACAGCCAGTGTAGGAGCGGTAAAGGACAAATTGACCCCCAGTGCTCCTTGTGCTCCTGACGTGGCGGTGAGGTCACTAATGGCAGCAGGAGAGGTGGGTTCGGCTCCATACTCAATGGTCAGGGTGTTGGCCGTCAGAACCAGCCCATTGGCATCAGATAGGGCGTGGATGGCAATGTAGTATTTGCCATCTTCATCTACAAAGAACGATCCCTCAAAAACATCGGGGGCAGTGTTGGTAATGGTGGTTTTGGGTATGACAGTCCGGGTGAGACCCTCGACCGTAGCCTCCTTGCCGATTTTTATTTCAAATATCTCAGGATTTTGAGATAAGACAGCGTTGGCGCTTAAAAAAAGGTCGTATTTCTTTCCAGCCTTTAAATTGAATGGCAGGGTTATCAGGTAGTCGTCGGCTGCGTTTGAATTATTGGCCTCGTAATATGTTCCGGCGTTGGAGCCCCATTGCCATGTTACGCCATCATGGTTGTTGTCGATAATCTTCCACAAATCCATCAGGTTCTCTGAGAAGTCCAAGGTGTAGGGGACGTCTAAAGGGGCACTGATCAGAATCTCCACCAGCTCGCTCTTCTCACCGGGATCACCTGCATCGTAAGGTAACACCTGATAAGTGTGTTTGCCTACTTTGGGGACGATATCTTCAATGTGCTGTTCTGAACCTGGTGCTATGTCCTCGATGGTGATGGTAGGCTCTCCATCCCGCAGAATGACTATCTTGGCAATGTTGGATGTGAGTTTGTTGCCATTGATGGCTGTCGTGGGAGCCTTGAAACGGATGTTGACCTTATTCTCGTCAGGTATCTGGGTGACATGCAAATCTGTGACAGCCGCTGGGGCTGTGGGGGAAGCGCCTTTTTCAACGAGGAAATTGGCAACCGTCAAATACCACATGTCGGCATCGCTGATGGCATGGATGCCGAAATGGTAGTAGCCTGTCTCGGCAACGGATATGTTCTCTTGCTCGTAAGTGACCAGCGCAGTATTCTCTACCGTTGTCTCATCTATTACGCTCTGGGTCATGCCTGAAACCGTTGGAGCCGTGCCAATCTTCACTTCAAATTTCTCAGGATAGTGAGGAGCATTGCACATGGCGTCGATGGCAAAGTGATAGAATTTGCCAGCCTCCAACTTGATGGCGGGGGATATCAGCCAGTCATCGGCTGTTTCCATGCCATTGCTGTATAAGACGGAATGGTTATATTCACTCCATATCCATGTCGTGTTGTCTCCGTTGTTGTCGATGACAATGAACTCTCTAAACAAATCAAACGTGTTGAGCGCATTTTTGTAAGGCAGCACATCGATGGTGATAGGCAACTCATCGCCATGGCGTGTCTTGGCTTTTTTCAGATGAACTGCCTTTCGAGGTCCGGAAACCATCTCTTTGATGTTGGTCTTGACCTGTTTATTGACGAATGTCTGTGCTTGAATAGGTATGGCAAACAACATGGCCGCCAACATGAAAATCAAAGATGTAGTTTTCTTGTTCATAACGAGATAGTTGATGATAATTAAGGATTGATAAGAAAGAATGATGTTAAGTTGATGTTCTTTTTCTTATAATACCAAGATTTGAAAAAACTTGTATGCAGGACTCTGCATTTTTTCATTGTGTATCATGTTTGTCAACTATTTCCTCATGCATCTGGGCGATGATGAAGAAAAAAGCTTCTTTGTCATTTTAAATGTTACTCATGTTGAACGACAATTTGAGAAAAACCCTCACCCACCCTCTCTCTTGAGGGAGAGGGTGGGTGAGGGGGACTCCCGGCCGTCAGACCATTATGCCATCTCCAGGTCGAGCCACTCGCTGAGGTGCTCGATGTCTGGAGATTCTTGTTTTAACTGTTCGAAGATCTCTTTGCGCGACAGCATCGGTTTGATCTCTTCAACCTGAGCCAGACGGATGTTAAAATTGATCTGGCTGTTGTGCAGATACATGGCCATGGTTTTTCGTATACGGCCTTTGATCTGTGTGATCTGTTCCATCAACTGGTTGTTGTCGATGACCAGTTCGATGTTGGGATATTCCGTGATGCGCGGGGTGACGTTTTTCATTCTGGCCGCTAGTCCGGGCATGACAGCCGCCATGCGGTTGCACATCGACATCCATTCGCGCTCCAGGTCGTTTTGAGTAAACTGCGTCACCTCTCCTTTGTTGGTGATTTCCGGTTCCTCTTCTACCGCTTTGGATACCGCGCGCTGCTGCATGTTCTTGAAAGTCAGTTGCATGCCCGACGGCATCATGCCGGAAACCGGACGTCGGGCAGGGGAGGGCCGCCGACCAGGAGCCGCCTGCTGCGAGGGTACAGTTTGCTGCGAGGGAACCGCTTGTGCAGCAGGAGCTGCTTGCGATGTTGGGGAGGCTTGTGCTGCTGGGGCGGTTTGTGCAGCAGGGGCCGTGCGTTCTTTTCTTCTATCAGGCTGTGGGGCAGCCGGCGTGGCGGAGGGAGCCTGATGCGTCCTCGGTGCCTGCCGTTCAGTCGCGGCCACCTGTGCTGCCGCGGGTTGACTGAGTGCTGCCAGTTTCTTGAACAGGGATTTCAGATGCTTCTTAGGGCGGCGCCCCGCGCCTGCCTCCTCTTCCTGCGTCACCTGTGCTATCTCGATGAGCGTCAGTTCCACCAGCAGCCGTTTGTTGCTGCTCTGCCGGTAGTTGATGTCACATTCGTTGCAGTAGCGCAGAGCCTGGTAGAGAAAACGTGGCTGGCATCGCTGAGCCTGCTGATGGTATTTCTCGCGTTGGCGGTCGCTCACCTCGAGCAATGGCAGCGTGGCGGGGTCTTTCGCCATCATCACGTTGCGCAGATGAGTGGCAAGTCCGTTGATGAGTTGTCCGCCGTCGAAACCGCTGTTGATGATGTTGTTGAGCAGCACCATGATGTCGGGCACCTGGTTGTTGAGGCTCAGGTCCACCAACTTGAAATAGTTGTCAGCCTCAAGCACGTTGAGGTTGCTCACCACCTTGTCATAACTCAGGTTGCCGCCGCAGAAACTCACACACTGGTCGAAGATGGACAGGGCATCGCGCATGCCGCCGTCGGCTTTCTCGGCGATCAGGCTCAGCGCCTCTTTCTCGTAGGTGATGCCCTCTTTCTCGGCCACCATTTTCAGATGTGCGACGGTGTGGGGCACGTCCATGCGCTCGAAGTCGTAGATCTGGCAGCGCGAGATGATCGTCGGCAGGATCTTGTGCTTCTCGGTGGTGGCCAGGATGAAGATCACATACGATGGTGGCTCCTCCAGCGTTTTGAGGAAGGCGTTGAAGGCTGCTTGCGAGAGCATGTGCACCTCGTCGATGATAAACACCTTGTAATGACCAAGTTGCGGCGGCACGCGGGTCTGTTCCATCAGGTTTTTGATGTTCTCTACAGAGTTGTTGCTCGCGGCATCGAGTTCGAAGATGTTGAGTGAGCGCTGTTCGTTGAATGCCCTGCAACTCTCACATTCGTTGCAGGCCTCACCATCGGCATTCACATGCTCGCAGTTGATCGTCTTGGCGAAGATGCGCGCGCAGGTGGTCTTGCCCACCCCGCGGGGACCACAGAAGAGAAATGCGTGTGCGAGTTTTCCGCTCTTCACCGCATTTTTCAGTGTTGTCGTCAATGCCGACTGACCAACAACGGAAGCGAATGTCATAGGCCGGTACTTACGGGCTGATACGATATAATCCATGGGTCGTCTTGTTTGGTTTCTCATGCCTTCATCCGACATGCTGACCGCAAAGTTAATGAAAAACTTTCAGTAAACTCTTGCGTATGTCATTAGATTTTACGAAATTTGCATAAACGAATGGTTTTGGCTCCATAAAAATGCTGCTTTTGCCGCTCACGATGGTCGCGGCAGGTGTCCATGATGAGGCCGAATGCGGATGCAGGGTCATCCTTCCCCAATAAAAATAATGTCAAATCAATCATAAGCACTATGTTTAAAAACCATCCTAAAGGGTTGCTGCAGGCAGCCTTGAGCAATATGGGAGAGCGCTTCGGCTATTACATCATGAATGCCGTGCTGGTGCTTTTCCTCTGTTCCAAATTCGGTCTCTCCGACGAGACCAGTGGCGTGATCGGTTCTGTCTTCCTGGCAGCCATCTATGTGTTGAGCCTTCCCGGAGGTATCATCGCCGACCGTACACGCAATTACAAGGGCACCATCTCATGGGGTCTGATCATCATGGCTGTGGGTTATGCCATCCTGGCCATTCCTATCCTCGCCACTCCCGACAACAAGACATGGCTGTTGGGGCTCACCATCCTCGCCCTGGCGCTCATCGCCTGCGGCAACGGTCTGTTTAAGGGCAATCTGCAGGCCATCGTCGGTCAGATGTATGACGACTTCGAGGCCGACGCCGCCAAGGAAGGTGAGGAGAAACTCAAATGGGCTCAGGGTCAGCGTGATGCCGGTTTTCAGATCTTCTATGTGTTTATCAATATCGGTGCGCTGGCAGCTCCTTTCATCGCCCCGCTGCTCCGCAGCTGGTGGCTGAAGACCCATCATCTGCTCTACAATGCCGACCTGCCGGCGCTCTGTCATGAGTATATCAGCAAGGGCACTGCCATGGCGCCTGAGCACATGGAGAAACTGACCAAACTCACCGCTGAGGTGGGCGGCAGTGCCGACAACCTGGCCACCTTCAGCCAACAGTATCTTGACGTGTTCAATACGGGTATCCATTACTCGTTCATCGCTTCGGTGGCCATGATGCTCGTCTCGCTGCTCATCTTCGTCGCCTCTAGAAGCAAGTTCCCCACACCGGGAAAGAAAGAGGCCGTGGCAACACAGGAGTATACCGCCGAGGAAAAGCAGTCGATGGCCAAAGAGATCAAACAGCGTATGTATGCCCTCTGCGCCGTATTGGGCATCGCCGTCTTCTTCTGGTTCTCCTTCCATCAGAACGGACAGTCGCTGTCGCTCTTCGCACGTGACTTCGTACAGACCGACACCATCGCTCCCGAGATCTGGCAGGCAGTCAACCCGTTCTTCGTCATCGTGCTCACGCCCATCATCATGTGGATTTTCGCCTCACTCACCAGAAGCGGACGGGCCATCTCCACACCGCGGAAGATTGTCTATGGTATGGGTATCGCCGGTCTGGCATACCTCTTCCTCATGGTGTTCTCCATGATCCAAGGATATCCCTCGGCCGTGGATTTCCGCAGTCTCACCGATGCGCCCAAGGCTGCTCCATGGGTGCTCATCTTCTTGTATTTCCTGTTGACTGTCGCCGAACTGTTTATCTCGCCGCTGGGTTTGTCCTTCGTCTCCAAGGTGGCGCCCAAGCACCTGCAGGGACTCTGCCAGGGTTTGTGGCTCGGTGCCACGGCCGTGGGCAACTTGCTCATCTGGCTCGGACCGGTGATGTATAACGCATGGCCTATCTGGATGTGCTGGGCAGTCTTCCTCATCGTTTGTCTCATCTCCATGGGAGTGATGTGGGGCATGGTGAAATGGCTGGAGAGAGTCACAGGGTAAATGCGCTGATGTTTGAAATAGACAGTTTTGATTACCCTCAGGATTAAAAGTTTTTGATTACCCCAGATGTTAAACTGACTGATTCGCATGAGAAATATCCGATTGATCCTCACCACAGTGCTGTTGGCCGTCGTCATGATGGGCCAGGCACAGACTGATAACCTCCGCACCCGCCATACGGTGGAAAAGAGCGAGACGGTGTTTGGCATCGCCAAGAAATATGGCATCACCATCGAAGAACTCGTCCGCGCCAATCCTGCGATGAACCAGCAGGGATATGAGTTGAAAAGAGGCGATGTGCTCAACATCCCCTACGCTAAGGGGGCTGATAAACCCTCGACAACTGCCGACAAGCCTTCGACAACTGCCGACAAACCTTCGACAACAGCGGGTAAGCCCTCTACACCCGCTGCGGGCAACACGGCTGCCGTGACCACTCCTGCCAACAATGCGGCCACGACACCTTCCACCAATGCCGCCAAGCCCAGCACCTCGACGCTGGTGGGCCGGAAAGATGTGAAGGTGGGCGTCATGCTGCCGCTCCACGACAACGACGGTGACGGCCGCCGCATGGTGGAATACTACCGTGGTCTGCTCCTCGGTGCCGACAGGGTGAAGAAGGATGGCATCACGGTGGACATGCGTGCATGGAATGTGCCCATCGATGGCGACATCACCAAGACACTGCAGGAAAAAGGCGCTGCCGACTGCGACATCATCTTCGGACCTCTCTATACCAAGATGGTGAAACCGCTGGCGGATTTCTGCGAGAAGCACAACACGATGATGGTGATCCCCTTCTCCATCAACGGCAACGACGTGGAGAATTATGCCAATATCTTCCAGGTCTATCAGCCGGATGCAGAATTCGAGACCCGTACCATCAAAAACTTCATCCAGTGGTTCAACAACTACCATGTGGTCATCATCGACTGTGCCGACGAGAAGAGCGGCAAAGGGGAGTTTATGAAGAAACTCAGGGCCGAACTGGATCATCTGAAGATCAACTACTCGCTGACCAGCCTCGCGACCAACGACAAGGCGTTTGCCAAGGCGTTCAGCCTCTCACAGCAGAACGTGGTGATCCTCAACACGGAGCACTCGCCATCGCTCAACAGTACGCTGGCGAAACTCAACACGCTGACTACCAACAACAGCGACATCCAGATTTCGCTCTTTGGTTATAAGGAGTGGCTCATGTATACATCGGTCTACCGCGACTACTATTTCAAGTACGACACCTATGTCCCTTCCTATTTCTATTACAACGACCTCTCTGCCGACACCAAGTGGGTGGAGCGCAACTACAAGAAATGGTTTGAGAAGGATATGGATGCCACCGCACTGCCCAGGTTCGCCCTCACCGGCTTCGACCACGCCTGTTTCTTCATCGGCGGTTTCTCGCAGTTCGGCCATACCTTTAAAGGTGGAAAGGGGCAGATGACCTACAAGCCGGTGCAGTCGCCACTGAAATTCAAAGAGGCTGGCAAAGGACATAAGAACACCAACTTCATGTTCGTACACTACAAGACCGACCGCACCATCGAGTCGGTGAACTACTGATGCGCATGGACAAACGGTTTCTCAAGTTACGGATGATCTGGCTGATGGCGGTGATCGCATTTGCCGCCACCGCCTCAGCACAAATCGGAAAGCACCGCGACGACTTTGCCGTGGGTGTCAATGGTGGTGTCATGCTCTCCACGGTGGGGTTCAAACCCTCGGTGACGCAGGACCAGCATGTCGGCATCACCGGAGGTGTGTCGGTGCGTTATGTCTGTGAGAAATACTATACGATGATCTGTTCGGTGCTGGCGGAATTCAACTATGCGCAGATGGGATGGAAGGAGCGCATTCTCAATACTCAGGATGCGCCAGTCATCAATCCTCTCACGGGTATTGCGGAGGAGTATAGCCGCAACATCAATTATGTGCAGTTGCCTGTCTTTGCTCATCTGGCATGGGGCCGGGAAGTGAGCGGAATGAATTTCTTCTTCCAGGCGGGACCACAGTTGGGATGGTATTTAGGAGAGTCGACCTCCACCAATTTTGATGTCAACCAGCCGTATGTGGAAGGGCGGTCGAACAATATTGTCAAACAGTATTCGATGAAGGTGGAGAATAGTTTTGATTATGGTATTGCCGCCGGCTTGGGCGTGGAGTGGTCGAATCCGAAGATGGGGCATTTCCTCATCGAGGGCCGCTACTATTATGGCTTGGGCAATATCTATGGCGCCTCCAAGCGTGATTATTTCGGCATCTCCAATCATAATGGCATCTCCATCAAGTTCACCTATCTCTTTGATTTAAAGACCACGAAAGACGCTGACAGGAGATGATGGGTGCAGGGTGAGAATGAGCAGCCGTCGGTTTCAGTCGTCAAAGAGGAGCAGCATTTGGGAACTGTCAGGCTCCTGGCGGGGCTTGGTGCTTTTCTTCTGATTCTTTTTCTGTGTGGGGCGAGGTAGGCTATCTGTAGGAGTGGGGGCATTCTTCAGTTGTTCCACGGACTGTTGCATGGTGGTGAATCGCTGATCCATCAAACGCTTTTCCTCCTCCATCTCGGCCAGTCGTTGCTGGATCTTTTCCAACTTCTCCGTCATCGCGGTGAATTGCTGCTCCATATAGGCATATTTTTCTTGAAGCATGGCCTTTTCCTCTTGCAAGGCGGCCTTTTCTTCTAAAAGGATGGCTTTTTCCTCTTGCAGGGCGGTTTTTTCTTCTAAAAGAATGGCTTTTTCCTCTTGCAAAGCAGCCTTTTCTTCTTGAAGTTGCTCCATGTCGGCCTGCTGCTGCAGGATGGCGGATAGGTGTTGCTCTATATCAGCCTGCTGTTGCTCTATATCGGTCTGCTGCTGCTCCATGGTGGCTTGCAGTTGTTGGATGGTGGCTTGCTGTTGCTCCATATCGGCTTGCTGTTGTTCCATAGAAGCTTGTTGTTGCAGGATGGCAGCCTCCTGCTTTTCTATCGTGGCCTGCTGCTGTTGGATGGTTTGACGGGCAGCCATAGCAGCGGCTTCCAGTCGGGGCATGCATTCCTCCAACTCATTGATTTGCAATATCTTATCTTCCCATTGTGTCATGGCTGATTGTTTTTTGCCGTGTCATGGCTGGTTGTTTGCCATCTCTTGGCTGGTTGTTTTTTGCCATCTTATGGATGGCGGAATCACTTGGATAGGGTTTCATATTCGGTGGGGTCGTCGATGCCGGCCTCACGGAGCGCTTCGATGCGCTCACGACAGGTGCCGCAACAGCCGCAGTGCTTCTCGCGGCCTTTGTAGCACGAATAGGTCTCTCCGTAGTTGATGCCCAACTGCTTTCCGATGCGGGCGATGTCGGTCTTGGTGATGTCGGTATAGGGCGCCCAAACCTCTACGCCGATATAGGTGCCGGCCTTCATCGCTTCCGACATGGGGCGGATGAAGGAGGCACGGCAGTCGGGATAGATGGCATGGTCGCCGAAGTGATTGGCGATGAGCACCTTGGTCAGTCCACGGCTCTCTGCCATACCGCAGGCGATTGACAACATGATGCCGTTGCGGAAGGGCACCACTGTCGACTGCATGTTGTCGGCATCGTAGTCACCGTCGGGGATAGCGTCCGCGCCTTCGAGCAGCGATGATTTGAAATACTGGCCAAAGAAGGCCAAGGGGATCACGAGGTGTTCGATGCCCAGGCGTTGACAGTGCAGGGCGGCAAAGGCAGCCTCCCGCTGGTTGTGGTTGCTGCCGTAATCGAAGGTGATGGCCAGGGCGATATGCTCACGTTTGTCGTAGAGCAAGGTGACAGAATCCATTCCGCCCGACAGTACGATGACCGAGTCTTTCATTGTGTTGTTGTTTTCTGTTTGACGTCATCACCCTGAGAGATGGTGACCTATTTTTTTGTCTTTATATTGGCTTCATACAGCCCGTAACCTCTCTTTCTGTCCACCACCATGAGGATCAGGGAGATGACCACAGCACCCATTCCCAAGGCCGCAAACAGCAACATGGGCATGGTGAAGTCGGTAGTGCCTTCGGCGGTGGTATGCGTGCCCATCACATGTCCCACCATCATGGGGACGAGCATCAGTCCGATGTTCTGGATGAAATAGATGATGCTGTAGGCGGTGCCCAACTGTTTCAGCGGTACAATCTTGGGGACACTCGGCCACATCGCGCTGGGGACGAGCGAGAACGACACGCCATAGAGAAACATGGTGGCAGAGGCCATCCACGTCTCGTGGAAGAGGGGGAGAGCTAAGAAAAGATGGCAGACCGTGACGATGATGCAGCCGATGAGCATCAGCAGACTGCCACGGCCATAACGGTCGTAGACGATGCCAAATAGCGGGGTGAGCACGATGGTGCCATAGGGAAGGATCGACACCACCCATCCGGCGGTCATCGTGTCAATACCGTATTTGGTGACCATCAGGTCGCTGGCAAACTTCAAAAACGGGCGGAGACTGGAGTAAAACAGCACGCAGAGAATCGCGATCAGCCAGAAACCTGGATTGCGGAGCACCTTGAGAAAGTCGACAAGGGTGAATTCGTCCTTGTTCTCCTGATGTTGTGCATCCTTGTTCTCTTGATGCTGTGCATCCTTATTCTCCGAATGCCCGGCGTCGGCAAGCTGCGCGGATGCCGTGTTGCTCTCACCGAGCTGAGCAGATGCCTCGCCAGTGAGTCGGCGCTTATCAAACTGCCTGTCCATCAGCAGGTAAGTGATAAACAGCACCAGGCCCATCAGCAGCAGGGCGGCCCCCACGAGAATCGGGGCCGAGAGACCGTAGGCGTTGGCGATCACCGGACTGAGGCTGATGGCACTCGCCGTACCCATCCGTGCCATGGCCACCTGGATGCCCATCGCTGAGGCCAGTTCATAACCAGTAAACCATTTGGTCACAATCTTTGAGACTGTGATGCCGGTGATGTCGCAACCCACGCCAAACAGGCCGAAGCCCAGCGAGGCCACCACCACCTGGGTCTTGATGGGGGATGGGATCAGGCCGAAAAGCGAGAATCCTAAATCCATCGACAGGGCGGGAGAGATCCATTGCACCGCATAGTAGTTGACGACAGCACCGCCAAGCATCATTCCCGTGGCCAGCAGACCGGTGAAGCGGATACCACATTTGTCGAGGATGAGGCCACCCCAGAACAGCATCAGCAAGAAGATGTTGAAGATGCTGTAACTGCCGGCATAGATGCCATATTCTTCAGAGGTCCAGCCCATGCCGCCTTCACTCAAAGGGGCTTTCAGGGTGGTAGAGAGGGGAGAGACGATGTCCCAGAATACATAACCCATCATCATGACGATAGCCACGAGGATGAGCACGCTCCAACGGCGCAACGGGGATTGGTTGGGAAGGGTTGATGACATGGATGAAAAGCAAGTGCGCCTCGTGAAGAGGCGCACCAGAATGGGTTATTTGATGTTGGGCTCCTCAAGACCGAGACCTTTCTTGCGGTCGACGGATTTCAGGATGATGCCTAAGACAAGGGCTGCCACACCAAGGCCGGCAAGCATGATGAGCGGCCATGTGTAGTTTAATTGCGTCGGGTCTTTCACACCAGGATTCGTTTTGTCGAGCACCTGGCCGATGAGCAATGGGAAAAGCCACAAACCGATGTTCTGAATCCAGAAGATCAGTGCGTAGGCAGAACCGATGACCTTCGCATCCACGAGTTTGGGCACACTCGGCCAAAGTGAGGCGGGAACCAGCGAGAAGGAGGATCCCAATACCAGGATCGTGATATAGGCGATGACAATGCCACCTACAGCACTGCCTTTGAATGCGGGCAGCACGAAGGCAAAGGTCAGGTGGCAGGCAATGAGGAGCAGCGAACCAAGGATCAGCATCGAGGCGGCCTTGCCCTTATGGTCCACATAACTGCCCAAAATAGGTGTGATCAGCACGGCCAGCAGGGGGAATACGGCGAAGATGCTCTCTGCCGACTGACGCATGTAACCCATGTAGCAATACGTGATGAGCGCGATGATCGACACACCCAGCAGTCCATATTTCAGATTGGCTTTCTTCTGGAAGTTACTGGCAAAACCTGCGGCAGCCACCACCAGCATGATGATATATTGTACGATGGTGACCGACTGACCTGCCCAGAACGAGTCTTTGGCGGGTTCTACAAGGGTGAGGTTGCACTGCAGCATATTGACCGCATATTTCTGGAAGGGGAAAATGGCTGAGTAATACAGCACGCAGAGCAATGCCACGAGCCAGAAACCGCTGTCGGAGAGAATCTTGCCAATGTCGCTGATCTTGAACGGGTCGTCTTTCTCCTCTGCCTCACCAGTCTGTCCGTCGAGTTTCTTGTCCATGAAGAAATAGACAACGAACATAATCAGAGCGATGCACATGAGCACCACGCCGAAAGCCACTGAGCGGGATACACTGATGTGGCCACCCAACTTTGCGAAGAACGGTGAGAAAATCATACAGGTGGCGACACCAAGACGGGCAAGAGCCATCTCGCTACCCATGGCGAGCGCCATCTCACGTCCCTTAAACCATTTCACGATACCGCGGCTCACCGTGATACCGGCCATCTCGCAACCACAGCCGAAGATCATGAATCCACAGGCCGCGAGTTTGGCTGAGGCAGGCATCCCTTCAGCAAAAGGCAATATGTCAAGCCATTCCTGGCCAAACAGAGGTTTCCAGTTGAGATTGTCGGTGAACCACTGCTCCAGTCCGCTGCCGATGAACGCATCGCTCACGGCATACCACTTGATGATGGCACCGATCAGCATGACAGCCCCGGAGAGCACTGCGGTGAAGCGTACGCCCATCTTATCGAGGATGATACCTGCGAAGATGAGGAAGAATATCCATACATTGAGGAATACCTCAGATCCTTGCATTCTACCGAATGAGGTGGAGTCCCATCCGCGGTACTCTTGCATGAGGTCTTTGATGGGGGAGAGAATGTCCATAAAGATGTATGAACAAAACATGGCCAGTGCCAGAAGCAGCAACGCTGTCCAGCGCATGGCTGCAGAATCTCTCAAAGTAGCAGAATTTGACATACTATGAAAAAAATTAAATATTAAATGTTGAATCTTAATTTTTCATCTTTCATTTTTCATCTTTCATTTTTTCTTCAGCCATTTGTCGAGCCAGTTGAAGTAGGTGCGCTGCCACAAGATGCCGTTTTGGGGTTTGAGCACCCAGTGGTTTTCATCAGGGAAGATGAGCAGTTGGGCCTCGATGCCTTTCATGCGTGCGGCATTGAAGGCACTCATGCCCTGGGTGGCGTTGATGCGGTAGTCTTTCTCACCATGGATGCACAGGATGGGGGTGTCCCACTTGTCGATGAAGCGGTGAGGCGAGTTGTCGTAGGTCTTACGGGCATTGGCCGTCTGGTCTTTGTTCCAATAGGCATCGTCATACTCCCAGTTGGAGAACCAGTTTTCCTCGGTCTCTGTATACATGGCTTCGAGGTTGAAAGCACCATCGTGGGCGATGAAGCATTTGAAGCGCTTGTCGTGATGGCCAGCGAGGTAATAGACGCTGAAACCGCCGAATGAGGCACCCACGGCACCCATGCGGTCTTTGTCGACATAAGGCAGTTGCTTGGCAGCATCGTCGATGGCGGTCAGGTAGTCAGCCATGCACTGGCCTGTCCAGTCGCCGCTGATCTCCTCACACCACTCGCTTCCGAAGCCTGGCAGACCGTGACGGTTGGGGGCAATGACCACATAGCCGTGGGAGGCCATGATCATGAAATTCCAACGGTAACTCCAGAACTGTGACACAGGACTTTGCGGACCACCCTCGCAGAAAAGCAGGGTGGGGTATTTCTTGTTCGGGTCGAAGTGAGGTGGCAGGATGACCCAATAGAGCATGTCTTTGCCGTCGGTGGTCTTCACCCAACGCGCCTCAACGGATGGTTTGGCCAATTGGTCGAGTATATGTTTGTTCTCATGGGTAATCTGGCTCATGGCAAAGCTCTTAGCTGTTGTCGGGAGGATATCGTTTGCTGTTAACTGCTCGTTCTTGTTGAGCGCCTTGCCTCGCATGCCCGGATTGATCAGATAGAGGTCTGCTGGTTCAGTGTAACTGTGTTTCTCTGCGATAAGAAGTTTTCCGTCGCTCAACATCTTGATGCTGCCGAAGTCGGCGGTCATTTCGGTGTGGCGCCTCACCACGCCTTTCAGGTTGGTGGAATAGAGGTTGTAGGTGCCGTGCCAAACACCGGTGAAGTAGATGACATCGCTCTTGGCACCTGCCCAGCAGAAAGCGTCGACATCGGAGTCGAAAGACTCTGTGAGGTAGCTCTTCTCACCCGTGGCCAGGTTGTAGAGGCAGAGGCGGTTGCGGTCGGCCTCATAGCCGTCGCGTGCCATGCTCTGCCAGGCGATATACTTGCCATCGGGGGAGAACTGCGGGTTCTGGTCGTAGCCGGGGTTGTTCTTCAGGTTGTCTGCCGCATTCACCGTCTGGTGGCGCAGGGTCTTGGTGGCATCCACCACAGGATCTTTGTAGCCAGCGGGTTTGCAGAGGTTGCGGGTGGTCTTCTTCTCCACGTCATAGAGATAGATGTCGGAGTCGGTGGAGATGGAGTAGGCCAGTCCTGTCTTCTTGCGGCAGGTGTAGGCGATCTGCTTGGAGTCGGTGCTCCAGTCGAGTTGTTCGATGCCGCCGAAAGGTTCCATCGGACATTCGTAGGGCTCTCCCTCGAGGATATCGACAGGCGTGCTGATGCCGTCGGCGGTCACTGAGGCCACAAACGGGTGCTGGATGCTCTCCACATAGTGATCCCAGTGGCGGTACATCAGATCGGTCACCAGACGGCCGGTAGCCTTGGGCAGGTCGTCGGGATTCGATTTGATGATATCGTGGAAAGGTAATGATTTCAGGATGATGACCTTAGAGCCGTCGGGGGAGAATTTGAAACCCTCTATGCTGCCGTCGGTGTGGGTCAACTGGCGTCTGCCGCTGCCGTCGCTCTCCATGAGCCATATCTCGCCTCCACGGAGGAAGGCGATGTGTCTTCCCATCCATTCGGGGTCTGTCTCATTCTCCGCATCGGTGGTGAGTTGCCGCTGGCCGTTACCGTCGACGTTGATGATGGACAGCACGTGATGGCTCTTGTTTTCTTTCACACTGTAATAGCCGACCTGGTAGACCACTCGTTTGCCGTCTGGCGATGGGGCATAGGCACTGATGCGCCCCATGGCCCACAGACCTTCCGGGGTGAGCAGGTCGCTCTTCAGTTGGATGTTGCTCTTACCGATATTCACTTTTTGTTGTGCTGATGCCGGCACCAGGCAGATCAGGGCGAGGAGCACGGCGATGAGGTGTTGCTTGTTCATGGCTATTGGTTGCGTTTGTTGAGGTCTCTGCGTTTCTTTTCCAGTTCCTCGCGCTTGCGCTGCATCTCCAGCTGCTGTTTCTGCATGGCTTCCAGACGGGCTGCCAGTCCGGACGTCTTGCGCTTCGAGGGGTTGGCCTTGTTCTCACGGTAGCGCTTCTCGAGGATGGCGAGCAACTTCTCGTCGTCGGTGGTCTTGCGGAGTGTGAACATGATGGCGGCGCTAAAGAAGAGGGAGATGAAATAGTAGAAGTTGAGGCCGGCGGAATAGTCGTTGAAGATGAAGAAGAACATCACCGGCATGAGATACATCATCCATTGCATCATCTTCATCTGCTCTGCCTGCTGGCCGATCATCTGGTCGCGCTGCTGGCGCATGGTGAGCATGGAGTAGAGCACGTTGGCGATACAGAAGAGGATACAGGTGAGTGAGAGGTGGTCGCCGATGGCCCAGTAGTTTTTCGACCATTCGATGATCGGATCATAGGTGGAGAGGTCATTGATCCAGAGGAAACTCTCGCCACGCAGTTGGATGGCATTGGGCACGAAGTTAAACATGGCGATCCAGATCGGCATCTGGATAAACATCGGGAGGCAGCCACCCATCGGACTCACCCCATAGTCGGACATGAGTTTCATCTGGGCTTGCTGCTTGAGCATCTGGTCCTCCGGATTGGTATATTCCTTGGTGGCTTCTTCCAGTTTGGGTCTGAGCACGCGCATCTTGGCCGAACTCAAATATTGTTTCTTCACCAATGGATAGGTGACGGCTTTGAGCAGCAAGGTAATGAGAATCAGCACAATACCCATGTTGAGTCCCATCTTGGTGAGCCAGTCGAAGACGTAGAGCGTGAAGAAGCGGTTGATGTAGCGGATGAGCGGCCATCCGAGATCGACCAGGCGCTCCATCTTGAGATCTTTTCCAAACAGGCTCTGTTTCTCTATGTCTCTGAGCAACTGGAAGTCATTGGGGCCATAGAAAAACTCCAATTCCGTAGCAGTCTCACCTTTGGGGTCAAAGGTGGTCTCTACCGTGGCCTCATATTTTTTGAGGTAACCGGTGGATTTGTCCTGTGGGATACTGGTGAGTATGGAGTTGGCGGCGAAATCGGTCTTGGCGATCATCATCGCGCTGAAGAACTGGCTCTTGAAGGCAATCCAGTCGAGGGGCTCCTCGATCTTCTCGTCGATCTTCTCGGTGGTCTCGCTCAGGTTGTCGGTGCCTTCATTCTTCTCTTTGTAGGTGAGTGTGGCATAACGGCTCTCGAAGGCGTGGCCGCGCTCTTGCTGTTTGCAGTTCTCTTTCCAGTTGATGCTCAGGCTGCGGGTCTTGGCGGAAAAGAGTCCTTCCATGCCAGTGGCCTTGAGTGAGAAATGCAGCAGATAGTCTTTTCCGAGCAGATAGTGCATCACCAGTTGTCGGCCATTGCCGGCATCAGCGGTGAAGGTCACTGTGGAGTCGGTCTGTTCGGATGGGGTGAAAAAGAGGTCTGCAGTCGAGATGTTGGTCTCCTTGCCCTCCATCGTGTAGTTGAGTGACTGGTCTTTTCCTTCAAAGATGGTCACGTCGGGGTTTCCCTCACGGTCTTTGTAGTTTTTCACCAAGGCCTTGGTCACGACACCGCCCTTGGTGCTCAGGGTGAGTTCGAGTTTGTCGTTCTTCAGAATCACGTCACTGGCGTTGCCGGTGAGTGCATGGTGGAAGAGCGCCGTACTGTCTTCACGAGCCTGAGCCAGCGCTGCGGTCTTCTTGGCTTCATCCAGTTTTTTCTGTTCTGCGGCTTTCTTCATTTCAGCCTGCATCTTCTCGGCCTGTTCTTGCTGGGCCTTGATCTCCTCCTCTGAGGGACGGTTCCACCAGCTGAAACCAATCAGCACGACGGCGATTAATACGAATCCAATAATGGTATTCTTGTCCATAGCTTTTTCTTGATATTTTTTATTGTTATTTTTTTCTCAGCCTATATGCCTATTAAGGTGCAAAATTACATCTTTTTTATGACATCCACAAATAATATCGGTTTTTATTGGAATCATGCCTTGATGAGTGACTATTAGGAATGTACAGTCTCTTACGATAATAGTCCATTTTCGTTTTTTGGATAGTGGTTTTTAATTTTTTTGATAATGCTTTTTATGTTTTTGAGACATTTTTATGTGTTTTTTCATACCTTTGGGAAACAATTTTCAGTTTTTTTATCTAATTTTGCAAAAGATAACGTTTAAAGAATTCAGTTTATGAGGTATCTTTTCACATGTCTGCTCCTCGGACTCGCTTTTTCGGCCAGTGCGCAGAGATCATCGCGTGCCGATCGTCTCTTGGAGTATCAGCAATATCAGGTCAACAAAAACTATTCAGACTCCTTAGTGGCTTTTAAGGAAAAACTCGACTCGGAGGCGATGCCGGATATGAATGACGAGGAAGCCGACTATTACGACGGACGTTTCTATCGTCTCTTTGCACCGCTCACCTTCTATCACTCCTCGGCAAATAAAGCTTTGCGGATGGAGAGCAAGATGAAAGGTATCGACCCCATCAATGATGAGATCGACAATACCTTGCTCTCTGTCTATCTGGAGCGCCCGGACCTGGTGGTCAACAGCGAGCGAAGATTAAGAAAGGTGGGAGGCATCAGCAATGACCTCATCGCCCCCATCCAACAGGATGTGGAACTCACCGAGAAGGTGGAGGATGTCAAAGTCGACGATGTGGTCGACACGGTGGAGGTCGTGGTCACCAAACCTAATTTCTGGACCTTCAAGGGCGATTATTTCCTCCAGGGGCTCCAGACCTACATCTCCAACAACTGGTATAAGGGCGGTGAGAGCAACTATTCCTTGCTCGGTAGTATCACGATGGAGGCCAATTACAACAACAAGCAGAAACTCAAGTGGGATAATAAACTGGAGATGAAACTCGGTTTCCTGACTTCAAAGAGCGACAGCGTGCACTATGTCAAGGCATCGGAAGACCTTCTGCGTCTGACCAGTACACTCGGTCTGCAAGCCAGCAAGCGGTGGTACTACACCTTACAGTTATTGGCCTACACGCAGTTCACCAGAGGTTACAAGAGCAATGACTATTTCGTCTACTCCGATATCATGTCTCCTTTCAACCTCAACATCTCACTCGGTATGGATTACAGCGTGGAGTGGCTCAATAAGAAACTCACCGGAAACATCCACCTCGCTCCCTTCGCCTACCGGTTTAAATATGTTGACCGTCTGCCACTGTCGAAGCGGAATGGACTTGACGAGGGAAAGCATACCCTCCACGATTTCGGTTCGCAGTTCACCATCGACCTGAAATGGGCAATCGCCGAGAACATGACCTACCAGACAAGGATGTACGGTTTCACCACCTACAAGAAAGTGGAGTGGGAGTGGGAAAACACGTTTACGTTTAATTTCAACAAATATATCTCTACCAAACTGTTCTTGTATCCCCGCTTCGACGACGGTACCTTCCGCGATGAGGATCACGGATACTTCCAGTTCAAGGAGTTTATGTCATTAGGATTCTCCTATTCATTCTGATCGGGCTTGGGCTGCATCCAGATCGGATGTGGGCCAGCAGCCAGGTCATGAGTCGCCCACCTTCGGATTCTTCCGAAACGGGCCTCTCCACATAAACGGTCTTCACCCTCAAAAGGGTGATTGCCAAAAACTTATAAAAAAGGTCATTTAAACAATTGGCGGTGGCACAGCTTCATGCTGAATGCCACCGCCAATGTTTTTTCTAAGATGCTATAGGAAGATCTAAGATGCTATAGGAAGATCTAAGATGCTATAGGATATTCTATGATTCTATAGGAACTTCTTAGCTATAGTCTTTATTCTGTCATGTCGCCTTCTACGTAGAGGCGGGTCATTTCGGTCACGCCATTGGTGCGCACGGTGATACTCTTCTTAAAGTGTCCCGGATTTTTGCCGGCACCGTTATAGGTCACCTCGATCGTGCCTTTCTCACCCGGGTTGATGGGTGTCTTGGTGTATTGGGGCACGGTGCAGCCACAACTGGCTACAGCCTGGTTGATTACGAGTGGGGCATCACCCACGTTGGTGAAGTTGAAGGTGCATTTCTGCACGGCGTTGCTCTCGGAGAATGTGCCGAAATTGTGTGACTTCTTGTCAAACTTGATTTCTGCTTGTTTTTGGGCTGCTGCATAGCTGATGGAGCAAAGCATCAGCAATGTCATCATGATAATTTTTTTCATAATCTCGTGTCTTTAGACTGCAAAAATAGTCATTTACTCCTACATTATGTCTCTTTTAAACGATTATTGCACAAAATTAACAAAATTACAAACATCATATATTTTGCCGGAAGGCTTTCAGGACATCGCATTTCTGCACATAACGTGGCATGTTGCTCATCCCTTTCTGGTTGACATACTGGTTGAGTTGCGAGTAGGCTTTGTATTGGCGGGTGCCGCGGATCGGTTTGTAGATATATCGGTTGTTTTCCCAGTCGTATTCCTCTTCGCACCAGGGGTCGATGGGGATATAGGCGATGGCATAGAGGCTGTTGAGGTGCAGCGGGTCGGTATTGTTCTTCACGCTCTCGTTCAGATAGTCGAGGGCTATTTTGACGAAGTCAGGACGGTCGACGCGTGCGGTGTCATAGACACTCACCCCATATCGTGTGAGCCACCAGCAGTCGCCCTTATAGGAAGCCTGTAAGTAGCGTGTGGCCAGGTCGTAGGCCAACTGTTGGCGTGTCTCGGCGTTGGCGAGTGTATAGCGCTCTTGCAACTGTACCATCTCCTTGCAGAAGTCGAGTTTCTTGTTGCTGCGGATGGAGCCCTGGCCGGGGCCGTCGGTGGCATCGTTATCACTGATTTTCTGCTTGCCCATCCAACGGGGCTTGGTATAGTCGCGGTGAGCCACATAATAACTGATGTTCTGCTGTTCCATGAAGGATGCGGGCACCTTGCTGAGATAGTTGATGGCCTCAGCAAACTGGTTGTTGGCCAGGTAGCAGGTGCCGATGAGGTCGTTAAAATAGGTCTCGTCGATTTTGATGCACGACTTGGCGATCTGCTCCAGGGCATCACCTCCCTTGTTGAAGATATATTGCTTGTGCTCAACGAGTTGTTTGGGTGTCATCTCATCGAGTGCTTGGAAGTATTCGTTGGAGTAGCTACCTTCTGTACGGTCGAAGGAACCATCTTCGAAGGTCCTGTTGGTGAGTCTGTTGGTGTTCTCCATCATCCCCAACAAGGCGGTAGCCAGTTGTAACTGTCCGTTCTCCTTGTATTTGGGAACCAGGTTGTTGTAGACCAGGCGATCGAGGATATCCTCATAGTGGTTGTATTGGTAAATGCTGGGAGACTCCTCTTTGATCTTGGCGCCGAGCCATTTGATTTCGTTGGCGATCCATGCGTTGTATTCCTTGTTGAGGGTGGCCGGTTTGACAGAGACCACCATGCGGATGGCGCGTGCATTGTCTTTCATGCGCGGCGTGCCGTTCATGTCGACCGCCTTGTTGAGGGTGGCAATGGCATCTTTATACTTTCCGAAAAGAAACTCCAGTTCGCCGGCGGCAGCCATCCAGAGCGCTGGCGACTTTGTCTTGCCGCTGCTCACCAGTCCTTTGGCATAGGTGATGAAGCGCTCGGCCTCGCTCTTCAGGATCACGCGGTGGTCGATCTGTTCCTCAATCCAATCTTTATCGGCATCGCTGTCGATGGTCTCTTGCACGTTGTTCACGAAGTCCTGTACGAGGAAGTTGATGGTGGCCGACTCCGGGTTCTCGTCATAGATGGTCTTGATACCACCCAGGTTACGCATCTTGCGCATAGCCCATTTGATGCTCACCAAGTCGCCTTGTTCTGCGTAGATGTTGCAGGCCTCCACGCGGCGGCCTACATGGAGGAGGGCACCGGCGTAGATGTTTTGCATCATGTCACGGTAGACGCTGGCGGGCAGTTTCTTTCCGGTCTGCTCCCAGAAGGCCACGTTGGCCTGATGTTGTCCCTGCACCATGTTGGCGCGCATCTGCAGCAGTTGATATTGGGGTTTCAGACGGGCGCCTTTATAACTCTTGGCTCTCATCACCATGTTGTTGAGCGTCATCTTCCGTTGTTGCAACTGCTGTTTTGTGGGATAGTCCCATGTCTCTGCCAGCTGGTCGCTGATCTCTAAATACTGGTTGAGGAGTTTCAGGTAGTTCATCATCTCGGTGTCGCCTTTTTTCTTGGCGAAAGCCTCGATCTGCTCCGCATTATATTGGTAATGTTCCACCTCTCCCTTGGTATAGGTCTTCCAGAATTCATCAAGGCGGTCGGTGAAAAGCGTCTTATAGGCGTCCTCGTGTCTGAATACACTGAACATGTAGTTGTTGTGGGAGTGGCCCATATATGCGCAACCCCATGAGGGAGTGCAGAGTGCCAGAATGAAAATGCTAATGATAATAGATTTTTTCATAGTGATATTGTTGAATTCTTTGGATATTCTGTGAACTGATATCGAAGATAATTACCTCGTTGTTGGCATCCGACCGACGCTTTCCGACCGCCGTCTTGGCCTCGAGCACGGTGCTCAACGGCACCTCGCGATGCAGGATAGTGTCGCCCGGGAGGACGGTCAGGTCATCGTCACCGTGCATGATGCCTCTCAGGTGGTTGCCTCGGACAAGAAGTCGCCAGGCAAAAGCAGGATATGCCGTGGAGAGGGGTAGGGGATAGTCGGCCAGATGGCGCAGGTAAGGACCGGCGTCGTCAAGGTCGAGGATGGGATTCTTCTCGAAATTGTGAATGTCGCCGGTGTTGTAGAACATCAGGATGCCGCGGTCGACGGGCGGCGCCTTCATCGACAACTGATGGAGCCGGATGGTGACAGAGAGTTGCAGACCGTGGCGATGTGCCGCCTCCCGCAACCGGCTTAGCATGTCGAAGTAGGTCTCTTGGGTGCTTTTTGTCCAGTCGCAGTCGATCTGGATCTCTTTGACACCTGCCACATCGTGGGTCTCCGATATCTGGAGGATGCGCTTGAGCAGCAACTGGTCGAGTCGGGTGATGTCTTTCCGCAGACAGTCGTTGACGATAAACACGGTGGGAATGATCTCCACGCTGTCGGGCATGGGGGAGGCGAAGCGCACCGTGGCGTTGGGCATCACCTCGCCGTTTCCATCGACCACCACGTCGAAGTAGCGCAAGTAGATGCGCTGCACGTCGTTGTCGCGCAGAAACTGCTGCTGAGAGGTGTCGCTCTCCCATGTCGTGCTCCAGTAATAAGCTGAGCGGAGCACCGTCTTGTCATCAGACTGGTGACAGGCCGTGAAGATCATCACGGCAAGCCATGCCAGCAGCGCCTTATTGAGTACAGCGAGAGGCTTTCGGAGAGCCGCTCCTGATGCGGTGTCGAGACATTTGTCCATAATCAAGGACAAACTTACAATTTTTTTTTCAATTGCAAATCTTTTATGGACAAAATGGCGAGTTTTTACATTTTTTTATTTTAGTTCCCAGGAGTTGGTTTTTATTTTAGTCCCCAGGAGTTGGGGAAGACCATGCGCTCTGCCGTTTCTTCTATGTCATCGGGCAGGTTGCAGAAGAAGTCGATGCCGGTGAGGCGCTCCAGTTCATCGATGCTCACCACATACTGGATGAGGCTGTCGTTTTTGCGGTCTTCATTGAGATGCTCCACCCAGAATCCGATGGCCTTATAGCCTTGGCTGTTTTTGCAGAGGATGGCCATGAAGAAATATTTGGGCACGAGGAGGCCTTTTGAGGTGGTGAGCAGGATGTTCTCCGGGCGGTCGATGGTGCCGCCTTTGCAGATATAGAGGGTGTCGCGCAGACTGTTCTGGTTCCAGGTGGTGCTCACGATATTCTCCATCTTCTGCCACAGGCCGGCGTTGAATTTGTTGCGCTGGGGCTGCATGTTGGAGAGGTAGAAGGTCTGGATATTGGCTTCCCTGCTGCAGAGACGGTCATACGACGGGCAGATATGGCCGTGGTCATAGCCCGAACCATAATAAGGGTCGCTGCTGTGGGTGCATTCCTTGGGGATATCGGGGTCATAGGGGTATTGCGTCTCGCCCTTGCTGGCAGTCCATCGATCGACATTCTTGGGACTATTGCCTTTGTGCAGGGTGTAGCAAGTCCACCGCTGAGACTTCTTCAGACAGTCCCATTCCAGGATAAAGTTGATGCCATATTCGGCAGTGGAGTGCACCACGACGAGGTTGTCGGAGGTCCCTTTGATATGTGGCATCTCCAGACGGGCATATTCGCTGCGGTTGGTGGGGTTGGCATTGACGTTTTTCACGGTAGCGGGCGTACCGCCGCCAGGCGTGTCGTCATCGCTGTCACTTCCACAGGCAGTGAACAGGATAGGGGCTGCCAGCACGAGAAGGAGGTAGGGTATAGGCTTCATAGTTTTAGATCTTGGAGTTTTAAAGGGTGATTGAGATTTTAAGGGGTAATGAATGATTTGAGGGGGTGATGTGTGCTCATTTCATTGAAAAAGGTGCTTCTGAGCGCATATGCAACTACGCTTCAGACGCACCTTTGTATAAGGTTCCAACTGCTGGGCGTGATAGGGGTGAGCATGATGGTCGCCACCTGGCCCGTCGTCGGTGTATGTCGTTATTTCTTGATCTTGCCGTAGCGGTTCATGAAACGGTCCACGCGTCCTGCGGTGTCCACAAGTTTCTTCTTACCTGTATAGAACGGGTGCGAGGTGTTGGAGATTTCGATTTTTACCAATGGGTAAGTCTCACCTTCAAATTCCACTGTCTCATTCGTCTTGCATGTGGACTTTGTAAGGAACATATCGCCGTTGGACATATCTTTGAATACGACGGGGCGATAGTTGTCTGGATGAATGCCTTTTTTCATTTTAAATTGTTATTCTAATGTTAATGAATCCTTTTATCACGTTTGGGGTGCAAAATTACTCATTTTTCGCCATCCCACCAAATTTTTTCTCTTTTTTTTAAAAGAAAAAGCCGCCTGGCTGCCAAATGGCAGACAGGCGGGTGCATAGTAATGCAATTCTCAGTTATTTAGCGTAAGTGATGGTGATGGTCTGCACGCGCAGCTGCACCCCACCTTTTGCTTCAGAGTGATCGTTGATGATGGTCAGCGTGTTGCCGCTGACAGTGCCGGTGAGCATCTCATTGCCGATGTAGTCGGTGCCTTGGTAGGAGTCACATTGCAGCACCACCTTGGCCACAGGACTGCTGCCTTTGATGATGATGGTGTTCTTGGCATAGACACGCACGCCCTTGGTAGCAGTGTAGAATTTCGGTGCTGACGAACCTTCACCCGTCTCAAATGCGATGGTCGTGCCGTCGGCCAGCGTAATGGTGGTGGGCTCCGTGCTGTTTTCCCAACCCTGCTCATTGAGGTCAGCTGTCACCGTGGTGCTGCCCTCGGTGGTATTGTTCACCACGAGGGTGATAGTGCTGCCGCTCACGGTCTTGGTCACGTCGCCGGTTTGTGTCGAACCGCCACCTTCTTCACCGCCACCGCCGCCGGAGCTATTGAGCGAGAAGATGTAACTCTCGTTCTGCACGGTCTCCGGGGTGTTGCCTCTGTAGTTGACCAACTTGCCGCAGATGACCACATCGTCGCCTACCTGGATCTGTTTGTCGCCTTCCACCCATTTGCGGTTGTCGAGATAGAGGGTGCGGAAGACATAGAAGCGGTTGTCGCTCTTGCCGTCGTCGGAAATATAGAAGGAGGCATTACCATAATTTGAGTTGAAGGTGCCGTTGTTGGCGATGGATTCGATTTTTCCCTTGATGTAATACACCTGATCGGTCGGGGTGTCGGCAGCTAGTTTGCTCACGAAATCATTGGCAGCCACAGAGTTCCATGGGTCAGCCTGGGTTCCCGATCCAGTGGCAGTGCCAGGCTGTGGCTGTGGTGTGTCGCCACCTGCGGTCTTGCCGTTAAGAGAGTAGAGGAAGGCTTTGCCAGCTACAGTCTCAGGTGTGTTACCACGATAATTCATCAGTTGACCGCACACGATGACCTCGTCACCGATCTTGATGTCAGTCTTGCCAGCCTCGAACTTTTTATTGCCCAAATAAAGGATGCGGTAGCAATAGAATTCACCACTTTCTTTTCCGTCTTCAGAAATATAGAAGGATGCGTTGCCATAGGTGCCGCCTTCAGTGAAGGTGCCATTGTCAGCGATGCGGGAAATCTTACCTTTTACATAGACATCGCCAGTGGTGTCATAAACATCGTTGCTGGTCCAAGTGAGATTTTTCACAGCTGCTGCTGCACCTGCCGGATTATACGGGTCATCGACTGTTCCGCTACCCTTGGCATCACCGGCCGGTGTAGGTTCACCACCCTCAGTCTTGCCGTTGAGCGAATAGAGGAAAGCCTTGTTTCCTGCAGTCTCCAATGTACCTTTGTAGTTGGTCACCTTGCCGCAGATGATCACCTCGTCACCCTCCTTGATTAAATCGCCAGAAGTGTATTTCTTGTTGCCGAGGTAGAGTGCGCGATAGATGTAGAATTGGTTTTTGGCTGTACCGTCGTCGGAGATGTAGAAGGTGGCGTTTCCATATCTATCATCTTCGTCATAATTTTGTCTGATCGACACCACTTTTCCCTTGATAAAGATGTCGGAAGCACTCTCTTGTTCATCTGCCAACTGCTGTGCCACGGCGATGGCAGCAGCCACGTTGTAAGGATCAGCGACGGTGCCGCTACCCATGGGTTCGGCAGGCTCGCTCGCTTGGTTGTTGCTCTGTGTCGGAATGTCGAAGGGTGCTGGCACGTCCTCGCAACCGGTGAAGGTCATGGCCGCCAGAGCCATGAACATCAGTGAATAAAATGTCTTTTTCATATGAGGTATTATTTTTGTTGTTCGATGATGTGGATGACTACTGAGCTGGCTGGATGTCTGCGGTCGAGCGCATGAGAATCTGCCAGGTGTTGCGATAGCGGGTGAAGATGCCGGTCACGTCGACCAACCCTTGTGGCATCGCATTGCCGGCGAAGTCGGCGTAACTGCTGGTGCGGAGCACGATCTGGTTGCTGCTCAGCCCTTTGAAGTTGCGGTTGGCGCAGTTGGCGGTGAGTGTCACGCTGCCGTCGGTGGGTGCATAGACAGCCGTGCCGTCGGCACCTTGCAGTTCCACGCCCTTGAGGGTCATCAGTTTGCCGCAGTGCGAATCCAAGTAAGCTTGGTTGGCGATGCGATTGATGTCAAACACCTCCGGCTGCACGGCTGCCGGGTTGGCAGTGCCGATGAGGCGGTAGTGGTCTTGCCAGATGAAGCGGCTCATGCGGCTCACGTAGGTGGAGCCCGATGCGCTGGTGTAGGGCACGCCGATCTCTCCCTGCTGGCCATAGGCGCCGATATAGAGTCCTTTCAGACTGATGAGCACTTCTTGTCCGACGGGCAGGTATCCGAAGAGTCCGCCCTGGTTGATGCAGACGATGAAGGCACCGGTGCCGTCGTCGATGAACACCTGGTTGTAGATGTTTCCCTCGATATCGTTGCCGGTCACCAGACCCTTGATCTGGATGTCTTCAGTCACCTCTTTCATGCCGTTGTTGGCGATGGTCGACTTATAGATCTCCTTCAGTTGGGCGATGGTGATCAGATTGGTCTCGGTGATCTGGTTGTTGCCGTAGGGTGACGCGCTCATTTCAGGTGCGTCGAAATCACCCGCCATGCACGAGGCAAGCAACGTGCATACGGCGGCGATGAGGATATAATATGATTTTTTCATATGGCTCATGTTTTTAGAATCGATAGGTCAGGTTGAGCATTCCGTTGATGCCGTATGCGTAGTATTTCTTCGGGTTGAGGGAGAACTTGTAGGCACGCTGGTTGTTCATCTGCACGTCATCGCCCACCTGTTTCACGGTGTAGTCGCTACGGCTCTGCTCATAACCGCCGGTGCACAACTTCTGGTTGTTGAGGATGTTGGTGATCATCAGGTTGATCGACAGTTGTCTGCCATGGCGCAGGCGCAGCGACTTGCCGATAGAACCGTCGAGCATGAAACCGCCCTTGCCCTTTGCCTGCTCAGGCACGTCGTAGGTGCCGTCGTTGTTCACGCGCTGCATCGTGGTGAGGGTACCCTGATAGCGGTAGCTCGGTGAGTAACCCAGATAGAAACGGTCGTAGTAGTTGCAGTTGAGGTTACAAAACCATCCGTTGGCATGGAAGTCGAAGATCAGGCTGGCTGCGGTGAGCGGTGTGCCCGACTCGCGCATGCCCTTGTTCATCACGATGTCATCGTGGTAAGTAGCCTTCGTTGAGTTCAGGTAGCGCACGTTGGCGTTGTTGATGTATTGTGCGTCGCTGATGGTACCCAAAGCCTTGATGTTGAAAGCCGAACTCACCTTGAAACTGACGCCGGCCTCCAATCCGTAGTAGGACTTCTCGATATTGGTCATCGAGACATAGGAGAACGAGTTGATATCGTCGAAGTAGAAGTTCTGCCATTCAGTGCCGTGATCCATGCGGTTGTAGTACGCATTGATGTTGAGGTGGATGAGTGAGTTCTGGAACTGGTAGCCCACCTCACTGCTGAATATCCGCTCGTTTCTGAGGTTCTGCACGAAATCGTTGTTCATCTCGGGTGATACGAAGGCTGTGGTGATCTGTGGTGCGCGGTGCTCATAGCCTACGCCCAGCAGGATGGTGTTGCCGCCGCCCAGGTTGATGGTGGAGTTGAACTTGGCGCCTCCGCTCACGAAATGAGCCGTGCTGCTCTTGCCGTAGGAATAGTCGGCAAACATACCGTTGCGCATGCGTCCGTCGCGCTGCATGCCGTCATAGCCCACCTTTGCTGCCACGCTGTAGTGCAACGCTCCGAAATTCTCGGCGTAGTTGCCCCACAAGATACCTTTGCGGGCGATGAGGTTGTAGTCGTATCCGAACGTGTCGCCCTTTCCCACGAGACCGTTGGGATTGTTGAGGTCATATTGCACGGTGCCCGATGTGGCGGCGTAGTTGCCCAGCGCATAGGTGTTAATGTTGTGGAAGGTGTTGGCTCCCAGCATGTCATCCATCGTCTTGTAGTGCTTACCCACGTTGCCCCCTATGTTGATACCGATATTGGCATGTGATTTCGGGGTGATCTGCTTGTGCAGGGTTGAGGCGAGCGAGATGAAGATGTTGTCGTTGTGCTTGGCCTCGATGTAATAGAGCGCGTCGGCACCCTGGGCGTTGGCATTGCGGTTGGCCCAGTAGAGGCGGTCCCAGTTGATCTGCCGGGCATCCTTCGAATTGCTCAGCAGGTCGTAGGCAGTGCGGAAGTCGGCCAGCGCCTGGTCGGTGCGATACTGGTCGTCGGTGGGATCCCACACGTCGAAGTGGCTGCTGGGGAGGTTTTTCCAGTAGTCAGGCTGCGGGTTCTCCGCGTTGTTGTAGTTGAGGCGGGTACTCTTGTAGACACTGTATTTGCCCAACAGCGACGTGGTGAGGCGTGTGCCGTCGTCGATTTTCCAGTCCCAGGTGAGGAGTGCCGTTGGTGCGAAGTCGAACACCACGCGGGAGTTGCGCACCTTGCCGTCCTGATAGCCCCAATAGGGGTTGTACTGGTAGTTGTTGGCCAGCCAGTAACTCTCGTCGGTGGCAGCACCCTGCGAGGCGCGCTCGGTCGGGTTGCCCCAGGTGGACAGCGAGAAGGAGTGAGCGCCGATGAGTTTCTCCACACCTAAATAATAAGATAGAGAGTTGTAGAAGGTACCTTCCACATAACCACGCTTTGCCCAGCGGTAGCAGACGCTGGCAGCATAAGCCCATCCGTTCTCGTTGATGCCCGAGCCGTAGGTATACATGCCGCGGAGCGTGTAGTTGCGGTTGGCGCCGCTGAGCGACAACTTATGTCCTGCAGATACCTGCGAGGCGCGGAAGTTGTAGTTGTTGCTACCGCCGATGTTGGTCATCGCAAAGTTGTTGTCCTCGAAGGGGAGCGCGGCGTCGATGTTGCGTGTCAGGTTGTTGATACCGCCCACATTGGAGTATCTAAACTGTCCCGACTCGAAGTCGTTCATCAGTGCGCCGTTCACGTAGATATCATTATACTTCTGCCCCAGCGCGCGATAACGGAAGCGCACGGGCGAGAAGAGATAGCCTACCTCATTGGCGTATACGTTGGTGTTGCTGCTGAGGATGGTCACATTTTGCGACATGTCATCATCCTCGCCGAGTTGCGCTTCCGTGAACGTGAAGGCCGACTCGTCCAGCGTAACGGTCTGCTCCAATGAGTCTACCACCTGCGCAAAGGCAAGAGGGGAGTAGCAGAGTGCAAACACTGCTATTTTCAGCATTTTTCGCATATTGTTATTAGATTGGTAAGTGTTTGGATGCAAAGTAACGAAAATTATATGAAAAAAAAAAGATTTGTGTATTTATTTTTCTTCAAAAAATGTAATTTTTTCAATTTATTTTCCGATATTTGCATCATCTAAATGATAATCTATCCACAAGAGCCGGCCTGGCTGGCTTTCGCCAATTGCTAACTAAAATCATCTTCTCATGAAAAAACGACTTTTTATCCTCACTCTGGCCTTCTTTGCCGTACTCGCTGTGTCGGCACAAAAGAAATACAATGTTTATGGCGTCGGGTTCTATAACCTGGAGAATCTCTTTGACACTTGTCATGACGAAGGCAAAAACGACTACGATTTCCTGCCCAACGGTTCCTATATGTGGAACGGATTGAAATATGGGCGCAAACTCCACAACATGGCCTATACCCTCGCTGATATGGGCACCGACATGCTGCCAGTGGGATGTGCCGTCATCGGCGTCTCAGAGGTGGAGAACAGCAACGCCCTCAATGACCTGATCAAACAGCCCGAACTGGCTGCCCGAGGCTATCAGTTCGTGCATATCGAGGGACCCGACCGACGGGGTGTCGACTGCGCGCTTCTCTACAATCCGCAACTCTTCACCTTCCGTGAGGCAGTGCTCGTGCCCTACGTGCCCGAACTGGAGCGCGACAGCACGTTCTTCACGCGTGGCTTCCTCACCGTCACCGGCATGCTGGCCGACGAACCGCTGTCGATCATTGTCTGCCATTGGCCCAGCCGTTTCTCGGGCTCCTTCTACCGTGAGTGCGCAGGCCGACAGGTGAAAGCGGTGAAAGACTCGCTCATGCGCGTCGACCCGCAGCGCAAGGTCATCGTCATGGGTGATATGAATGATGACCCGCAAAACAACAGTATGGCGGTGGAGCTGAGTGCCAAACCATCAATAGATAAGGTGGGCGATAATGACATGTTCAACCCATGGTGGAAAATCCTCGATAGCGGAAGAGGCACGCTGAGTTATCAGGGCAGTTGGAACCTCTTCGACCAGATCGTGCTCTCACCCAACCTCCTCGACCGCACCAGTACACGTGACTACAGTTCACTTACCTATTTAAAATGTCAGATCCACGACCGGCCGTATCTCTTGCAGAGCGAAGGCAAATACAAAGGGTCGCCCAAGCGCACCACGGCAAGCGGTGTGTGGCTTGACGGCTATTCCGACCACCTGCCGACCGTCGTCTACCTGATCAAGGAGAAGAAGTGATGACCACCGACGTGGAGCATCATCCCTGGCAGCCTTTCGTGCCACCACACGCAAGGCTGCTCATGTTGGGCAGTTTTCCGCCGGCGCGGCACCGCTGGTGCATCGATTTCTTCTACCCCAATTTCACCAACGACATGTGGCGCATCTTCGGCATCTGTCTCTTTGGTGACAAAGAACGTCTGGTGGACACCGAGCACCGCACTTACCGGCTCGATGACATCCAGGAGGTGCTCATCAAGTGGGGGATCGCACTCTATGACATGGCCACAGCGGTGAGGCGTACGCGCAACACCGCATCCGACAAAGACCTGGAGGTGGTGGAGACCACAGATCTCGACGCCTTGCTCACGCGCATGCCCGAATGCTGCGACGTGGTGACGACAGGGCAGAAGGCCACCGACCTCTTCACCGCACATTTCGGCATTGCCGCACCCAAGGTGGGTGGACAGACGGCTTTCACGTTTGCCGGGCGCACGGTGAGACTCCACCGAATGCCGAGCAGCAGCAGGGCCTATCCCATGAAGGTGGAGCGCAAGGCGCAATATTACCAGCCGCTCTTCGACCGCCTGACAGCACACCCCCAAAACGACAAACAATAACCAACAATCCACATACACTATGACTATAATCGGTATCGCAGGAGGAACAGGGTCGGGAAAGACGACCGTCGTGAGAAAAATTGTCCAGGCATTGCCACCTCATTATGTGGCTGTCGTGCCTCTTGATTCTTATTACAACGACACGTCGGACCTCACGCCCGAGCAGCGGAGGATGATCAATTTCGACCATCCTGATGCGTTTGACTGGAAACTGCTCATCAAACAGATCAACCAGTTGCGCAAGGGAAAAGCGATCGAGCAACCCACCTATTCTTATATAGAGTCCAACCGGCAGAAAGAGACCGTGCATGTGGAACCCAAACCCGTGATCATCATCGAGGGTATCATGACGCTAATCGACCCGAGACTGCGTGACCTGATGGACCTGAAGATCTTCGTCGACACCGACAGCGACGAGCGGCTCATCCGCAACATCACCCGCGACGTGGTGGAGCGCGGGCGCACCGTCGACATGGTCATCACCCGCTATCTCGATGTGCTCAAACCCATGCATGAGCAGTTCATCGAACCGACCAAGAAATATGCCGACATCATCATCCCTCAGGGGGGTGAGAACCTCAAAGGTATTGCCATCCTCTGCAAATATATCGAGACCCTCGTGCCCGAGGCTTTTCCTAAGAAAGAGGAAGAGGATGGGGATGAGCAGAAAGAAGAGGAATAGAAAGAGGCTATTTTTCTTTCAGAATCAGGGGGACAGGTATTTGATTTTAAATTTTTTACTAAAAATACAATCAAATACCTGTCCCCCTGATTCCCCTTTTTATATTGTTTTCGTCAACGCCGAGGATGTCCTATTGTAAATTTTTTCTTCCTTTTTTATTTCTTGTCATTCGCTTGATCTCATCTATGTGCTTGATGCTCATAGGTGGATAAAAGAATAAAATAAAAAAGGCTGAAAAAGAAGAGATTAAATTTGAAAAAGTGCCAAGGCACTCACAAAAAGGCTGAAAAAGGTTTGGATGAATGAGCGTTCCCAAACATTCTTTGCGGCTTTTCTATTTTCATTTTGTCATCTTTTCATTTTAATCTTTCATCTTTCATTTTTCATTTTTCATCTTTATAAATTCCCTTATCAGTCAATCTTGAAGCTGACTGGCAGATTGTAACGAGTTTTCACGGCTTTGCCGTTTTGCATGCCGGGGTTCCACTTGGGCATTGACTGGATGAGGCGGACGGCCTCCTCATCGAGGGAGGGTTCCACGCTGCGCTCCACCTTGATGTTGCTCAGAGAACCATCTGGCTGCACCACAAAGGAAACGATAACACGCCCTTGGATCTTGGCGTTCCAAGCATCAAAAGGATATTGAATGTTTTGCTTGATCCATGTCTGGAGGGCTTTTTGACCACCCTGGAATGATGGTTGATTCTCAACGACATCATAGACTTTCTCGGTATCCTCCTTCGCAGTCGGTTTCAACAGTGTGGTGCCCGAGGAATTGCTAACAGCGAGGGGATTGCTTGCGGAATTGCTAGAGGCGCTTTCCACCTCCGACCGGCAGATTTCCAGATTCCTGATGGCTAACTCCAGTCCTTGGTCAGCAGCTTTCTGATACCATTCGATCGCCTTAACAGCATTTTTCTGAACCCAAGTGCCGTGATGGTAGGCTTCGCCCACTTTCTCTTGGGCTTCGGCATAGCCGTTCTCCGCAGCTTTCATATACCATGCGAAAGCTTTTGCGTCATCTTTTTCCACACCGACCGCCGTGGCATACATCCGGCCAAGACTATATTGTGCGAAGGCATAACCGCTGTCGGCAGCCTTCAGATACCATCTCATCGCTTGCTGCTCGTCTTTGGGCACCTGGTTTCCTGTCTCATACCAGTAGCCCAACAGGCATTGGGAGTTGACGTCTCCTTTTTCGGCATTCTCACGAAGGGTTTCCAGCGGTGATTGGGCGAAGGCGTCTGTCATCGGGAGCAGACACACAAGTAAAATGACATATAGGTGTTTCATGCCTGCAAATTTAGGAAAAAAAGAGGATTTCCCTATCTGTTGAAAAGGTTTTTCCACCTTTTTGTGAAACGCTTGCGTTTTTTTATTGTTTTCGTCAACGCCAAGAATGTTCTATTGTAATTTTTTTTCTTCCTTTTTTATTTTCTTGTTATTCGCTTGTTATTTGCTTGATCTCATCCATGTGCTTGATGCTAATTGACGGATAAAGAATAAAATAAAAAAGGCTGAAAAAGAAGAGATTATAATTTGAAAAAGTGCCAAGGCACTCACAAAAAGGCTGAAAAAGGTTTGGATGAATGAGCGCGCGGGGTAGTGATTTTATATAATTTTTAAATTGAATTTTTTATACCATTTCCAGCCGCAGGCTGATTCTTACTCAGCACGCAAAGCGTGCTGAGCACAGAAGTCGGCTGCGCCGAGAAATCAATAAAAAATGAGTTTCAAAAATTATTCAAAATACAGCCCGTTGGCGGCAGTTTTAAACTTGCATTCTATCCTTTTTTCCACCTTTTTGTGAAACGCTTGCGTTTTTTTATTGTTTTCGTCAACGCCAAGGATGTTCTATTGTAGATTTTTTCTTCCTTTTTTATTTTTATTGTCATTCGCTTGCTATTCGCTAGATCTCAAGCAAAAAACTGTCAACTATGTCAGGAATTCTGTTTTGGAGTGACAACCATGTCAGGAATAGTGAAAAATGTCCATTGTCAACCGAATTAGGAATGAGATGTTGGAACGTCAACCATCTTAGGACTACG
>JAEEGL012777930.1_pt1 | contig 46136 bp, 36 predicted proteins | sample 9134231 | NCBI WGS metagenome assembly JAEEGL01 (sample SAMN16246548, study PRJNA631951) | gut metagenome | biome: gut microbiome; feature: rumen; material: fiber-attached | host: Bos | place: Iran: Karaj | collected 2018-10 | reverse complement strand
TTGGTGATCATCACAACGGGAAGTCAGGGGGAACCGATGTCGGCACTCTCCAGAATGGCTGCGGGAACTCACAGGCAAGTCTCAATCACGGAAAATGATTTTATCATTATCTCAGCCACACCTATTCCGGGAAATGAGAAGACGGTCACTTCCGTTATTAATTCTCTTTTGAAGCTCGGAAGCGATGTTATATATGAATCAATGTATGAAGTCCATGCTTCGGGACATGCTTGTCAGAATGAGATCAAACTGATGCTCTCACTGATTAAACCGAAATACTATATGCCTGTTCACGGAGAATACAAACATCTTCTGAAAAATGCTGAGATCGCTTATGATCTTGGTTATGATAAAAAACATGTTCTGCTTGCGGAAATTGGCGACGTTGTATCATTTAAGGAACGTTCTGCGTCGATTACGGGAGATGTTGAGAGCGGCCGGGTCATGGTGGATGGAATTGGCGTTGGAGACGTTGGAACTGCTGTCCTCCGCGACAGACAGCACTTGGCCAGTGAAGGCATGGTCGTTATCGTCTGCACAATAGATGAGAATAATGGCAATCTGATAAGCGGGCCTGACGTTATCAGCAGAGGATTCATCTACATGAAAGAATCTGAGGGATTGATTGAAGACGTTAAGAAAACGGCATCGACTGTTCTGAAACGTTTTGCAGGAAAAAACAAACGACGCAGGAATGAATTGAAATCTGCCTTGCGTGAAGAAGTCGGTCGTCTTCTTTATCAGAGGACAAAAAGGAATCCAATGGTTCTGACTGTTGTTATGGAAATCTAATCATTACTATCAGGAGGAAAAAATGAAAGTCGTTTTACTGCAGGATATTAAAGGAACCGGGAAGAAAGACGAATTGGTAAATGTTTCGGACGGATATGCCAGAAACTATCTTTTTCCCAGGAAACTTGCTGTTGAGGCGGATAATAAGGTCCTCAACGAACTGAAAGCAAAGAATGATGCAAAAGAGCATCGAAAAGAGATGGAACTAGGGCAGGCAAAAGAACTTGCTGCACGCATCGATGGAAAATCTGTCACCATTCCTGCGAAAGTCGGAAATAAGGGCAGATTGTTCGGGGCGATTACTTCCAAAGAAATCTCAGATGTGATTGCAAAAGAGTTTGGAGTGGAAATCGATAAGAAAAAGATCGAGATGGATGATATCAAAGCAGTTGGCGATTACAAGGCAACAATCAAACTGTATGCCGGAATCACCTCCGGGGTGTCGGTCCATGTTGTTGAAAAGGAGAAATAATGGCAGCTGGTATTCAGTTCGGCGATTCATTCGAACTCCCTTATAGCACTGATGCAGAGCAGGCAGTTCTTGGGGCAATCCTTGTAGATGCTTCGATCCTTGATGATGTTGCTGCAATACTCCGTGCAGACATGTTCTACAACCAGCAGAATGCGGACATCTTCCGTGAGATGCTGATGCTTCAGAGTTCCGGGAAACCGGTTGATCTCGTTACAGTGCTGGATGCGACTGTCAGTTCGGGTGTTTTCCAGAATGCCGAAGACGCAAAAGTATATTTGTTCAGCATGGGAGAAACAGTTCCGGCACTTTCTAATGCGCTGACCTATGCAAGAATTGTTGCGGATAAGTATATCACGAGGTCCCTGATTACCTCCTGCAGGGATGTGATTGAAGCTTCTTTGGATGCTTCCAATGAACCTGCAAGATTGCTGGATCTGGCAGAGGCAAAAATCTATGATATCAGGAATTTCCGAAAGAGTTCGGATATGAGCAGTATCATGGATGTTTCCTACAATGTGCTTGCTGATCTTGAAAAACTGTCTGGAGATGACAGGCAGAAATATCTTGGTATCTCTACCGGTTTTTCATATCTGGATCAGATCACGACTGGCCTGAACCGTTCCGACCTGATTATTCTGGCGGCGCGCCCATCAGTCGGTAAGACAAGTTTTGCACTGAATCTGTGTTCGAACGTTGTCCGAAGCAGAAACGATATTGCAGTTGCAATTTTCTCGCTGGAGATGACGAAAGAGCAGATTGCTCAGAGAATCATCAGTTCTTTGGCGGGTGTTCGTTCCCAGAAGTTCAGGACTGGCGATTTCACTGATGAGGAAATGGATAAAGTCACAGAAGCGACATCCGAGTTATCATCGGCACGTCTGTATCTGGATGATACTTCCGGGATTTCTGTTCAGGAGATAAAAGCTAAGGCGAGAAGAATCAAAAATCTGGGGCTTGTTGTCGTTGACTATCTTCAGCTGATGAGCGGATCAGGCAGGAGAAGCGAAAACCGAGTGAATGAAATATCTGAAATTACCAGGTCATTCAAAATAATGGCAAAAGAACTGGATGTGCCAGTAATTCTTTTATCCCAGCTGAGCAGAGGAACTGAAAAGGAAAGAAGACGTCCGATGCTTTCAGACCTCAGGGACTCCGGATCTATCGAGCAGGATGCGGATATCGTTATGTTCCTTCATCGGGAAACGCCGGAAGAAGAGCGGGAATCCGCATTGCAGGACATCCTTCTGATGGTTTCAAAGAACCGTCATGGCGAAGTCCGGAATCTTCACTTGAATTTTGAAGGGGATATTACCAGATTTACATCTGTCGAGTATGAACACGACGATTTCTAAAGTACTCAGGTATTCAAAAGACAGAGAACTGTTCCCTGCGGGTTCAACAGTTCTCGTTGCAGTGTCTGGCGGTGCGGATTCAATGGCATTGTTGGACATCCTCGTTCGGTGTTCGGAATTATTCGGAATAAAAAAAGTAATGGCCTTCCACTTGAACCACCGTGTTCGGGGAGAAGAGGCATTGAGGGATGAACAGTTTGTTGAGGATTACTGCAGAAACCGGATGATCCCGCTTGTTGTTTACAAACTTACGGAAGAAGAAGTTGCGAATCATTCTGAGGCTTTGCTCCGCGAATTACGGTATCGATATCTGGCCAAGGCAAAAGAAAAAACGGGATCGGATCTGATTGCTCTTGGTCACACGAAATCAGATCAGGCGGAAACAGTTCTTTTCCGGTTAATGAGGGGAAGCGGTCTGCTCGGTGTTTCCGGAATGTCTGGACGGGCAGAATATCTTGTCAGACCGTTGTTATGCTTGTCCAGGGAAGAGACAGAACAGTATTGTACTGAGGAAAATATCAGATTCTGTATGGACAGTACGAATGATGATGACCGTTATTCGAGGAACTACATCAGACATCAGATTGTTCCTGCTGCCAAAGGATTGTTTCCTTCTGTAGAAGAGCACATTTCCGATTTTTCAGATATAGCAAGAGATGCGGATTCATATTTTAGGGAAAAAGCGGATAGATTTCTGAGTGAGAACAACAAGAATGGTGCGTTAAGTATAAAGACTTTACATGCGACAAATGAACATCGTATTGTTCTTGAATACTGTTTATTGCGTTATCTGGACCAGAATGGTATACCTTATGATTCCGACGATATCAGGAACGGCATACGCTTGTTTATGGGGGATGGAACGATCCAATTGAAGGAAGGGCATACCCTGTTAAGTTCCAAAGGTCAGTTGTTTCTCGATCCTGAAGCACCGGAAATCTGTCAGAAAATCGGTATGATTCCGTGTACCGTTCAGTTCGTTCCTGGTAAAATGGTCCGATTCAAGGTAGAGAGTTTACCGAATATTCAAATTTCTTCTGGTGAATCTTTGTTTTATTCTTGCATTGATTATGATAAAGTTAACGATGGTTTGATCCTTCGAAACTGGAGAGATGGAGACCGGTTTACTTCATTGCGAAGAAAATGTTCCAAGACCTTGAAAAAATATTTCGCTGAGAGAGCTTTGACGATTCCTGAAAAAAAGCGACAGGCGGTCGTTCAATTCGGCGACAGGATCGTATGGCTTGAAGGAGAGGGCGTTTGTCCCGATGTTGCTGTAAATTGTCGAACGAATAAAGTACTAATTATTGAAATTTTGGAGGATAGTGTATGTCCGAGATGAGAGAAGATGTCCTGAAGGTTCTGATTTCCGAAGAGGAGATCAAGCGGAGGGTCAAGGAACTCGGAAAACAGATTACAGAAGATTATGCCGGCAAGGATATCGTTGTTGTCAGCGTGCTGAAAGGATCGGTCATGTTTATGGCAGATCTGCTCCGGGAGATCGATGTTCACACGGAAATAGATTTCATGGTGTGCAGCAGTTATGGAAGCGGTGTTGTCAGCACCGGAGCGGTTAAAATGCTGAAAGATATTTTCCTTCCCATTGAAGGACGTGATGTTATCATCGTTGAGGACATTCTTGACACCGGAAAAACCCTCCACTACATCAAAGATTATTTATGGGCAAGAAAACCTAACAGCATTCAAATCTGCACTCTCCTTGATAAACCCGAGAGGAGACAGGCCGACATCAATGCGGATTACATCGGTTTTGTTGTTCCTGACGAGTTTGTAATCGGTTACGGACTTGATTACGATGAGCATTATCGTAATCTCCCGTATATTGGCGTTCTGAAACCGAGTGTCTACTCGGAATAAATATAAAAAAATAAAGGAAAACATGTACACAAAGAATCAAAACAATCGCGGTCTCGCAGTTCTTCTTCTGTTACTGGTGTTGCTGTCCGGATTATATTTTTTCCGGTCTCTAAACACGAACGAGACGAAGTATTCACAGGTCGTTGACCTGTTTCGGAATCAGCAGATAGAAACATTCTCCCTGGATCTTTCATCCGGGCAACTGAACTATAAAGTCAGGGGAGAGGAAGAAACTAACGTCTATCGGGTTCCGAGTGTTGATTTGTTCATTTTTGATGTCAGTGATTACATCAAAGAGTACAATGACGCACATCCAAAGGCGCCGATGGAGTATACATATACGGCTTCTACTTCGATTCTTGCCGTCATCGTTGAATGGCTTCCGCTTCTTTTGTCTGCATTGATGTTTATCGTTTTCTATCTGAGCATGCGTCAGCAGGGTGGAGGCGGACGAGTGGCTAATATCGGTCGGGCCAGAGTCGGACGGGACGATGAGGGGAGAAAAGCAACGTTTGACGACGTTGCCGGCTGTGACGAGGAAAAGGAAGAACTCCAGGAGATCATTGAGTATCTGAAAGCCCCTCAGCGTTTCAGCATGCTTGGCGCTAAGATTCCAAGAGGCGTCCTGCTTGTTGGCCCTCCCGGAACAGGAAAGACGTTATTGGCGAGAGCGGTTGCAGGCGAGGCGGGGGTTCCGTTCTTTTCTATCTCCGGTTCCGATTTTGTGGAATTGTATGTCGGTGTCGGTGCATCAAGAGTCCGGGATCTGTTTGATCGTGCGAAAAAAGAGCGCCCGTGTATCGTATTCATCGATGAGATCGATGCGGTTGGCCGTCAGCGCGGTGCCGGACTCGGTGGCGGACATGATGAGAGAGAGCAGACACTGAACCAACTTCTGGTCGAGATGGATGGATTCTCCGGCAATGAAGGTGTCATTATTATCGCAGCTACGAACCGTGCTGATATTCTTGATCGTGCTCTCCTCAGACCTGGCAGATTTGACAGACAGATCTATGTCGGGCTTCCCGATGTTAAGGGCAGGGAAGAAATACTGAAGGTTCATGCTAAGGGAAAACCTCTGGGACCTGATGTCGAACTGAAAACCATCGCCAAGGGTACAGTCGGGTTTACCGGCGCTGATCTTGAAAACCTGTTGAATGAGGCAGCTCTTCTTGCTGCCAGAAAGAATAAGAAGGCAATTACTCAGGAAGAGATCGAAGAAGCTACAATCAAGGTCATTGCTGGCCCGGAGAAGAAATCCAGGGTTGTTACAGATAAGGAGAAGAAACTGACTGCTTTCCATGAAGCAGGTCACGCTGTTTCGACTTACTACAAAACTCCTGAGTCGCCTGTCCATCAGATCTCAATCATTCCACGCGGAATGGCGGGTGGATTTACGATGTCTTTGCCGGATGAGGACGTGAACTATCAGACAAAGAATGAAATGATCGGCGAGATTACGACTCTTCTTGGCGGTCGTGTTGCGGAACAGCTTGTTCTTGACGATATTTCCACCGGAGCCTCAAATGATCTTGAGAGAGCAACAAAGATTGCCCGGAGTATGGTTACCAAATATGGCTTCTCAGAAAAGCTTGGCCCTGTCGTGTATGGAGACCAGAACGAGGTATTTCTTGGACGAGATTTTACTCAGAGCAGGAACTACTCGGAGCAGATCGCAACGGATATCGATGAGGAAATCAAGGATATTGTTGAGAAATGCTATGTAGATTGTACAAACATCCTGACTGAGCATATGGACAAACTGCATCAGGTTGCCGAGAGACTGCTGCAGACGGAAAAAATGGATGAAGCAGAATTTAAGGCTATCATGGAAAACGACCGGATTTCTTCTGAACAGTCCGACAGCCCTGCTGCAAAGTCTGCTGATGGAACGTCTCAGAGTTCTGATGCAGAGACCGCAGTTTATCCGGAATGACCTCGATTCCGAAAAGTGAATGAAAACTAGAAACTCCTGCAGCGATCTTGCTGCAGGAGTTCTTCTAGAAGAAGGCCGCATTGTGCATGTATATACCGACTATCTTCTCCCTTATCTGCGGGGCTGAATTATGGTATCATAAAAACAATGGATAGTATCGGCAAGAGGAGAAAAAATGGCGAAGAGCAAGCAATATACGAATGAGAGCATTAAGGCACTGAAGGGAGCCGACAGAGTCCGGAAAAGGCCTGCAGTTATCTTCGGTTCGGACGGTCTTGAAGGGTGTGAACAGTCAGTTTTCGAGATCATTTCAAATTCCATTGATGAGGCACGTGAAGGGCACGGTGACAAGATCATTGTGACTCAATACAATGATTATTCCGTCGAAGTCGAAGACTTCGGACGCGGAGTTCCCGTGGATTATAACGAACGGGAAAAAGAGTACAACTGGAAACTCTTGTTCTGTGAGCTGTATGCAGGCGGGAAATACGATAACGATGCCAATTCCAACTATGAGTATTCTCTGGGACTGAATGGTCTCGGGCTCTGTGCTACGCAATATTCATCCGAATATATGGACGTGGAAATCTTCCGTGACGGTTTCCGGTACGAGCTCCATTTTAAAACAGGGCAGCCCAAAGGAAAGATGATCAAAGAGGACTCCGCTAAAAAAACGAGACACGGTACAAGAATAAAGTGGCGTCCTGATCTGAAGGTATTTACAGATATCTCAATTCCCAAAGAGTATTTCGTGGAATTGCTAAAACGCCAGGCTGTGGTTAATGCCGGAGTGACGTTTGTTTTGCGCACCCAGAATGAGAAAGGTTCCTTCGAGGAACAGTCATTTTATTATGCTAACGGCATCCAGGATTATATCAATGATCTGATTGGCTCTGAAGGACTGACTTCTGTTCAGTTGATCGAAGGCAGCGCAAGGGGACGTGACAGGGAAGATCTGCCGGAGTACAACGTCAAAATGTCCTGCGCTTTTGCTTTCTCAAATAAAGTTCAGATGATTGAGTATTACCATAACTCCAGTTTCCTTGAGCACGGCGGGTCACCTGAAAGAGCAGTTAAGACGGCGTTTGTCAATCAGATCGATGCTCTGATCCGCGACAGGAAGCTCTACCGGAAAGATGAGTCAAAGATTACATTCCAGGATATTCAGGACTGTCTGGTACTTGTGTCGAACAGTTTTTCTAATATCACCAGTTACGAAAACCAGACAAAAAAAGCCATCACAAACAAGTTCGTTGCTTCTGCAATGACAGAGTTCCTCAAGAAACGGCTGGAAGTTTATTTCATTGAAAACCGCTATGAAGCGGATGCCATAGCAAATCAAGTTCTGATCAACAAGAGAAGCCGGGAGAATGCGGAAAAGACCCGACTGAACATCAAAAACACACTCCAGACAAAAACTGATTTTACCAATCGGATCGCCAAATTCGTGGATTGCCGCAGTAAGGATATCTCTGTCCGTGAAATTTATATCGTGGAGGGAGATTCCGCACTTGGCGCATGCAAACAGGGAAGAGATGCTCAGTTTCAGGCGATTATTCCTGTCCGCGGAAAGATTCTAAACTGTCTGAAAGCAGGATACGATAAGATTTTCAAGAGTGAAATCATTACTGATCTAATCAAAGTTCTTGGTTGCGGCGTAGAGGTCCAGACTAAGTCTAATAAGGATTTTTCAACTTTTTCATTGGACAATCTTCGTTGGAACAAGGTGATTATCTGCACTGATGCCGATGTAGACGGATTCCAGATTCGAGCACTGATTTTAACAATGATTTATCGGCTTATGCCCACCCTTATAGAAAAAGGTTACGTTTACATAGCGGAATCGCCATTGTATGAAATCACAACAAAAAACAAAACTTACTTTGCATATGACGAGAATGAGAAGAATGAGATTCTGAATGGACTTGGCAAGGAAAAGTACACTCTTCAGCGCTCAAAGGGGCTTGGAGAAAATGAGGCTGATATGATGTGGATGACTACAATGAATCCTGCCACCAGACGCTTGATCCGTGTTACGCCCTCGGATGCAGGGGAGACTGCTATGATGTTTGACCTTCTTCTTGGCGATAATCTTCAGGGAAGAAAAGACTATATTTCGGAGCATGGCGCAGAATACATGGATGAACTGGATGTAAGCTGAGAGGATGCATGAGATATGCCTAGAAAGAAAAAAGAAATAGTTGAACAGCACACAAATGAATTAGCGGATAGCGTTTTCATTGCAGGAGCCGGTTCTACCAGAGACGATGCAATCACGGACACCTTAAGGACTAATTTCATGCCTTATGCAATGAGCGTGATTGTTTCGCGAGCAATTCCTGAAATCGATGGCTTCAAGCCGTCCCATCGTAAACTGCTTTACACGATGTATCAGATGGGACTGCTGACCGGTTCGCGCACAAAATCTGCGAATGTCGTCGGTCAGACGATGAAACTCAACCCGCATGGTGATGCCGCAATCTATGAAACGATGGTGCGTCTCGCCAAAGGAAACGAAACACTTCTTCATCCCTATGTGGACAGCAAGGGAAACTTTGGTAAAGCATACAGCCGGGATATGGCTTTTGCCGCTTCCAGATATACTGAGGTAAAGCTTTCGAAGATTGCGGAAGAACTGTTCAGGGACATCAATAAATCGACAGTGGATTTCGTCCCGAACTACGACAACACGATGACGGAACCGACTCTGCTTCCGACAACTTTCCCCAGCATCCTTGTGAATGCCAACCTTGGAATTGCGGTCGGTATTGCAAGCCAGATCTGTTCGTTTAACCTGGCAGAAGTATGTGAGACTGTCGTAGCGCTACTGAAGAATCCGGAGCATGATGTTTCTCTGACTCTGAGAGGACCGGATTTTGCGGGTGGCGGCATTCTTCTGAAGGATCCGGAAGTGCTGAGAGAGATTTATGAAACGGGTCGCGGAAGTCTCAGGATCCGTTCCAGATATACTTATCACAAAGAAGGTAACCGGATTGAGGTAACCGAGATACCGCCTTCAACTTCTGTTGAGGCAATACAGGAAAAAATCATTGATCTGATTAAGGCCGGCAAGATTAAAGACATCTCGGATCTGAGGGACGAGACGGACAAGAATGGCCTCCGTCTGACAATAGACCTGAAAAGAGGCGTCGATCCCGACAATTTCATGAAGAAACTGTTTAAGATTACGCCGCTGGAAGATACTTTCTCATGTAACTTTACTGTATTGATTGATGGCACGCCCATGCTGCTCGGTGCCAAAAGCATCCTTATGGAGTGGATCAAATTCCGTCGGGCATGTGTTACACGCAGAACGCAGTTTGAACTTGCCGGGAAGCAGGACAGACTTCATCTTCTCGAAGGGCTTGAGACTATCCTCTTGGATATTGACCGAGCGATCCGGATCATAAGAGAAACCGAGGAAGAAAAAGAAGTCGTCCCAAATCTGATGATCGGTTTTGGGATTGATGAGATTCAGGCAAATTACATCGCGGAGATCCGACTGCGTCATCTGAACCGGGAATATATCCTCTCACGAACTGCGGAAATTGCTCAATTGCGGCAGGATATCGAATCACTGAAGAATATCCTTGGAAGCCGGTCGCTCATTGACCGCATCATAATGAAAGAACAGGCTGAGGTTGCTCAGAAATATGCTCAGCCGAGGAAGACAAAACTTGTCGAAGCTTTCGATGAATCCGTCAGTACAGAGGAAAAGGAAAAAACGGCGGCGCTTCCTTACACGATCTTTTATTCCAAGGAAGGATATTTTAAGAAAATCTCTCCGCAATCTCTTCGCATGAGTGGAGCACAAAAGCTTAAGGAAGATGATTATTTAACAGATATCATTGAGTGTACCAACGATACGAACCTTCTTTTCTTTACGAATCTTCGCAACTGTTATAAGTGCAAAGTGTCTGATTTCAAAGAAGGCAAAGCCAGTGTGATGGGAGACTATGTGCCTGGTTCGCTTGACTTTATGAGCGGGGAAATCTGTGTCGGCATGATTGCTACCGATGATTTTGAAGGAGATGCTCTCTTCTTTTATTCCAACGGGAAAGCTTCAAAGGTACCGATTAATTGCTATCAGACCCTTTCCAACAGGAAAAGACTGACAAGTGCTTTTTCGCCGAAAGGAGATCTGGTTTGGTGCACGGGATCGAAAGAAGAACTGGAATATGCTCTGTTCTCGACCAATGGCCGTATGCTGATCATCAACAGCAGTCTTATCCCGTTGAAGACTACAAAATCAACACAGGGCGTTTCTGTCATGACGCTGCGTAAAGGTCAGACGCTGAAAGAAGTCAAATCTGCCGAGGGACTTGTCCAGAAGGAAGCAAAATACCGTTACAGATCCAGAAAGATACCTGCCGCCGGTGCAATTTTCAGAGATGAAGACAGCATGGATGGGATCTCAAGAGAATAACGTTGCTTTTTTCAGAATCGTGTGATAATATTCTACTTGTTCATTTTGGAGGAGTTATTTCATGGCAGCTATTGAAATCATCGGCGGAATCGCCTTAATTGCATGTGGACTGGCAATTATTTTCTTCGTGAGTCTTCAGACTGAGAAGTCCGACGGGCTTGCGGGTGCGATTATGGGAACCGACAATACCGTCTTTAAAGGTAAAGCCCGTTCCAACGAGGAAAAGCTTGCTACAGTTACAAAATATTGTGCAATTGCTTTCTTTGTTCTTGCATTGTTGCTGAATGTCTTCGTGCTTATTGCAGCATAACCGAAAGATACAAAACAAAACGGAAGTGATTGCTCACTTCCGTTTTGTTATGACTAGGTCTGTAAGCCGAGTTCTGTTGTAGATGGTAATCTATCTCGACCAACTGTCGCCAGTTGGCTCTAGCCAATCCTTGGAGCAAGTCGGGCAAACTATAGCTCCATTCGTTGTTGCTCCGGATAGGGTTTACAGGGCCAGCACGTCACCGTGCTGCCGGTGAGCTCTTACCTCGCCTTTCCACCCTTACCTGATTGCTCAGGCGGTATATCTCTGTTGCACTCTCCCTGAAGTCGCCTTCGGCTGCCGTTAGCAGTTATCCTGCCCTGTGGAGCTCGGACTTTCCTCACAGATAAACTGCGCTACCATCCAACCTAGTCACCGGCAAAGTATACCATGCGGTGATTATTTCTGCAAACCATATTGAGAAAGAGGTCTAAGATTGGACAATCTTCTTTTAAACAGAATCCTGAACAGAGTCCAGAAACCTGCGCGTTATGTCGGAGGTGAGATTGGTTCGATCTATAAGGATAAAGAACAGATCAAACTTCGCTTTTGTTTCTGCTTCCCTGATTCCTATGAGGTGGGGATGTCCTGTCAGGCGATACAAATCTTATATCATACCCTGAACAGCGATGACCGTATCTGGTGTGAGCGAGCCTTCATGCCCTGGTTTGACATGCTGAAAGAAATGAGAGACTGCGGTCTGGAACTATATGCTCTAGAGAGCAAGGACAGCCTGAAAGATTTCGATGTTCTTGGTTTCACCATGCAGTATGAACTGTCATACACCAATATTCTGGCTATGCTGGACATCTCGAACGTGCCTCTTCTTGCTTCGCAAAGAGGGGAAAAGGATCCAATCGTTGCCTGTGGTGGACCGTGCTGTTGTAATCCGGAACCGATGGCGGATTTTGTCGACCTTTTTTTCCTGGGTGATGGAGAGAGGCTGAACAATGATGTCTGTGATGTGATTATCCGGTGTAAAGAGAAAGGACTTAACAGGCGAGAGACTCTGCTGGAATGCTCAAAAGTGAACGGTGTATATGTCCCTTCTCTGTATGAAGTAACATATTTAGAGAACGGGCAGGTAGAAAAATACCATCCTCTTGAAGGAGCCCCCATGCCTGTGCGGAGAAGGGTGGAACTGGACGTTGACAGCCTTCCATATCCGGTAAATCCATTAGTCCCATCGATGCAGGTCATTCATGACAGACCAAGCGTGGAAGTTCTGCGGGGTTGTATCCGTGGATGCAGGTTTTGTCAGGCAGGTTTTATCTACAGGCCTTTCCGCTGGAAAAAAGCCGATACACTCTGCAATCAGGCATATTCGCTGATTCACAATACAGGATATGATGAGTTGTCTCTACTTTCGCTCTCAACAAGTGATCATCCTGAATTGGAGCCTCTGATCGACGGTCTTCTTTCCTGGACGATCGATGAGAAGGTCAATCTTTCTCTTCCTTCAATGCGTGTTGATGCATTCAGTCCGGAATTGGCGGAGAAGATCAGGAAAGTGCGTGAGAGCGGTCTTACTTTTGCCGCTGAGGCTGGAACTCAGCGCCTCAGAAACGTGATCAACAAGGGAATCACTGAGGAAAATATTCTGTCCGGCTGCAAAGAGGCGTTTGAATCCGGATATACTTCAGTCAAGCTGTATTTCATGATGGGCCTTCCGACCGAAACAGATGAAGATGTCTGTGCAATCGGAGATCTTTGCCAGAGTATTGTGGATCTTTACTACAGCCTTCCGAATCGTCCCAAGGGCAGATCTGTCAGCGTCAGTGCAAGTGTATCCTGTTTCATTCCCAAGCCGGACACGCCTTTCGAGTTTTGCGGATATGCTGGTATAGATGAACTGCACAGAAAACAGAAACTTCTACGCGAGCATGTGCGTTCGAGAAAGATTTCTCTGAGCTGGCACGATGCGGAAACTGGTGAGATCGAGGCGTTATTGGCGAAAGGGGATCGCAGGGTAGGCAGAATACTCTTGAATGCCTATCGTGACGGGGCGATTTTTGATTCCTGGGGTGAGGGATTCTCATTTGAAAGATGGGAAAAAGCGGTACGTGACGCAGGGCTCGATTTGCGGTTCTACGCAGAACGGGAGAGATCATTTGAAGAAACAGAACCCTGGGAAGTCGTTGACTATGGAATCAGAAAATCTTTTCTTAAAAGGGAATATATGAAAGCGATGAACGCCGAAGTCACGCTGAACTGCAGGCAGCAGTGCAGCGGCTGCGGGATCAATCAGTTCTGCGGGAGAGAATGTTTTGCAAACGATTAGAGTTTTTTTTGAGAAAAAGGATATTGCCAGATACCTGTCCCATCTGGACCTGATGCGCTGCTTCACCAGAGCAGTAAAGCGAACCGGATCGGACGTCTGGTATACGGAAGGTTTCAATCCGCACCTGTACCTGATGTTTCCGGCTCCTCTTTCTTTGGGGTATGAAAGTACATATGAAGTGGTGGATCTTCGTATGGGAGAAGAAGAGGATCTCGCCTCTTTTATTCTGCGCCTTAATGAGGGACTGCCTTTAGGGGTTAAGGCGTTAAAGGCTGCTCCGGCGAAGGTGAGTTATAAAGATGTTGCTTATTCCAGATGGTCAATTGCCCTCAGAGCAGCAGATATCAGGGAAGTGATACTGAAGTATATTGATCAGGAACAGATACTTGTCCGTCGCAAAAACAAAAAAGGAGTGGAGCGGGAAGAAGATATCAAAACCAATATTCGTTTTGTATCTGTAGAGTATACTGGAAGCGGTATTCTTCTGAACTGTGAATTAACTTCTTCTCCTGCTATTGGCCTGAATCCTTCGCTGTTTCTTGAAGGACTGCGGGTATTCAGCCCCGAAACGGTTTTTGAGGTGGAAAAAATCACACGGACAGCACTTCTGGATGCCAGAGGGGAATTATTTGAATAACGAATGCGGAAAATGCATAAAAAGACTTGCATCTTCTGAACGGATATGATAACATCTTCAAGTGCGCAATTATTTCCGTTTTCCCAAACGGGATTGATGTTGCAAAACATTAAGCTGGCAGTCCTCTGTACGATATTGATACATGAATGCCTGAATATGGGAGGTAAAGAATGGACGCAATCAAACTGATTTCTCAGAGCTCATTAAAAGCTGAAAAACCGGTATTTGAGATCGGTGATACCGTTCGGGTTCATGTCAGAATCGTCGAAGGTTCCAGAAGCAGGATCCAGGTTTTTGAAGGCACTGTCATTGCTATGAAGCATGGCGGCGTTAATGAGACATTTACAGTGCGCAGAACTTCTTACGGCGTTGGTGTTGAGAGAGTTTTCCCTGTCAACAGCCCCAACGTTGAAAAAGTCGAAGTCGTCAGACACGGTGTTGTCCGCCGCGCGAAACTGTATTTCCTGCGCGACCGCGTTGGCAAGTCTGCCAAACTCAAAGAGCGCGTTTAAGAAAAATCGGAGACGGAGAGGAGCACTTGCGTGTTCCTCTTTTTCTTTCTAAAATGGTGATTGATTTGAGGTGTTCGAATGAAATCACTGTCTGCAGAAGAGAAGAATATAGTTGCTGAGAAGCATCCTCTGTTTGAGTGGATCGATGCTATGGTTTCAGCAGCCGTTTTTTGCATGGTGATCTTTACGTTCTTTATCAAATCCTTCCGTGTTGTCGGTCCTTCTATGCTGCCTAATTACGTCGAGGGGGAGCGTGTTATCGTTGCCTCTGTCTATACCCGGATAAAACCGGGAGACGTTGTTGTAACAGATGCGCATAACGGTACGGGGGATCCGCTGATTAAACGGGTGATTGCTCTTGGCGGAGATGAAGTCTTCATAGAGGAAGACGGTACTGTTTATGTTAACGGAGAAGTATATCAGGATATTGTTGATACGACTCGGGCAACTGCCAATGGAGATACAATATATCCGGTCGTTGTTCCTGAAGGTTATGTTTTCCTCATGGGCGACAATCGCTTGGTTTCTTTTGACAGCAGATATCTGCAGGTCGGCTGTGTGCCTGTTGAATGCATTGTAGGAAAGGTGTTGAATTGATGAGCTCATCGGAAAAACAGATCCAGTGGTTTCCTGGACATATGACAAAGACGCTCCGTCAGATGGAAAAAGACATCAGGAACGTTGATGTCATCGTGGAAATAATGGACGCGCGGATTCCATGGTCGAGTCAGAACCCTGTTCTTCGGCGAATTGGCAGATCCAAACGGCGTATCTATATCCTGACGAAAGAGGACCTTGCAGATCCCGTTTTCACAGAGGCTTGGCTCTCTGCCTTCCGCAAAAAGGAAGGCTATGATGCGATCGCTGTGAATACGAAGGACGCGTCAAAAACGAGAAAGAGACTTTACGCTTTTTTAGATGCATATTTTGAAAAAAACGGGAAAAGGATTCTTGGAAAACCGAGATTGATGTTCGTCGGAGTCCCGAATGTGGGAAAATCATCCGTGATCAATATTCTTCTCGGACAGAATGTGGCGAGGGTCGAGGACCGTCCCGGTGTTACCAGAGGTAAACAATGGTTCAGTACGGAGCAATATGAACTGCTGGACATGCCTGGTGTCCTTTGGCCTAAATTCGATGATCCGAAAGTTGGCTACAATCTGGCATTTACCGGTGCGGTAAGGGATGAGGTCTTTGATCTGGAAGAAGTAGCCTCACTCCTTATCCAGGAACTCCGTGAATTATATCCGGAGAATTTGAAATCCAGAATGAATATTGAGATTGAGGAGCAGCTGAACGGTTACGAGATCCTTCAGGCGTACGCAAGGAAAAGAGCTTTTCTCCTCCGAGGCGCCGAGGCAGATACAGAACGTGCAGCTAAAGCAGTCCTCAATGAACTTAGAGCCGGGAAATACGGCAGAGTTACGTTGGAGAAACCATGATCTACGAGGAACTGTATCAATATGATGCGGCTGAGCGTGAGACTTTCGGTGTGGTGTGCGGGGTAGATGAAGCAGGACGCGGCCCTCTGGTGGGACCTGTCGCAGTTGCTTCTGTAATACTGAGTCCGGAGTCGAGATTCGAGTGGTTAAATGATTCGAAGAAGGTCACGGAAAAACGCAGAGAAGTTCTGTACGATGAAATCGTCAGGGAATGTATCGCCTGGCATGTGGAGCTGATCGACAACCTTATGATCGACCGTTTGAACATCCTTGGTGCCACTATGTTGGGTATGAAACTATGTATTCATGCTGCAGAATCGAGTGGAGCTCAGGCTGCACTTGTTGATGGCAATAAGGTTCCCGATGTGGCAATCCCCGCAATAGCTGTTATTAAAGGCGATGCAACTTCAGCGTCCATAGCTGCTGCTTCCATACTTGCAAAAGTTACCCGGGACCGATACATGGAGAAATTGGCGCAGGACTTTCCCGAGTACGGATTTGAAAAACATAAGGGCTATCCGACGAAGGAACATTACGCGGCAATCAAACAGTATGGAATCACTCCGTTCCACAGACTATCATTTCTAAAAAATCTGGAGAATCATTGATGGCGCTATATGCGATAGCTGATCTTCATCTTCCCTTCGGCGTTGAGAAACCGATGGATATCTTTTCCGGTTGGCAGGATTACGTGCAGCGGCTGGAAAAGAACTGGCGTGCGCTTATAGGGGAAGGGGATACCGTTGTGATTCCCGGCGACATCAGTTGGGGAATCGACCTGTTGGAAGCAAAGGCGGATCTTGCTTTCATTGAATCGCTTCCGGGCAATAAGATTTTGATCAAAGGCAATCATGATTACTGGTGGCCGTCCCGGAAAAAGGCGGAAGCATTTTTTGATGAAAACGGGATTAAATCTGTCAGAATGATCTATCATGATGCAATCCCTGTTGAAGGTATCGCTGTCTGCGGTACCAGAAGTTGGTTCTATGAAGAAGGCGATGCGGGAAGCAAGGTCTATAAACGTGAATGGCTTCGATTGCAGATGTCTCTTGAGGAAGCAAAAAAACTTGAATGCAGAGAGATCATTGTGTTTCTTCATTACCCTCCTGTATTCGGGGAGTTTGTTTATGAAGACTATATTGATCTGATGCGTGAATACGGCGTGAAGCGCTGTTATTACGGTCATTTGCACGGTAAGGCCAGGAGTATGGCAGTGAACCGGGAGTACCGGGGAATTCGTTTCAGACTTATTTCCGCCGATGAACTGGAGTTTTGTCCTTTGTTCGTGACCCCGGAGATCCCCTGAAGAAAACAGGAGATTATCATCAAGCAGGCTGCTACAAAAAGCGTGAATACATTCTAGTATTCGCTTTTTTTTCATGCTATAATCGATAAGATTGAAATTTGGAGGAATAATATGGCTCTTACAGAACAAAAAGTCCTTGAAGACAAGAAACAGGTTGAACTGGTATGCTCAGTCGGACCTGAAGATTTTGAGAAAGCTGTTCAGCGTGCATTCGTGCGTGAGAACAAGAATATTCAGCTTCCTGGTTTCCGCAAAGGAAAAGCGACCCGGCAGATGATCGAGAAAAGATTTGGTGAATCATTCTTTTATGAAGATGCAGCAAATGATCTGCTCCCTGACGAATATGATGCAGCCATTAAGGCTACTGAATATGAAACAGTTGGAAGGCCGGAGGTTCGTCTCGATAAGCTATCCAAAGAGGATGGCATGACTGTGACTTTTACCGTTGCTCTCCGTCCTGAGCTGACTGTCGGACAGTACAAAGGCGTATCCGCTGTGAAGGAAGCAGTTGAAGTGTCTGATGAGGAAGTTGATGCGGAACTGACACGTTATCAGAGAAACGCTGCCCGTCTGCTCGATGTGGATGACCGTCCTGTTCAGGACAAGGATCAGATCACGCTTGATTTCGAGGGATTTGTTGACGGAAAGCCTTTCGAGGGCGGCAAGGGAGAAGATTACAAGCTTACTATCGGATCCCATTCTTTTATTGATACCTTTGAGGATCAGATCATTGGCCACGAAGTCGGTGAAGACTTTGAAGTAAACGTCACTTTCCCTGAGGACTATGCGGAGAAAACACTGGCAGGAAAGCCAGCACTGTTTAAGTGCAAGGTCAAAGACATTCATGTTGAGGAACTTCCCGAACTCGATGATGACCTTGCCAAGGATGTTAGCGAGTTTGATACTCTTGACGAGTTGAAAGCCGATATCAAAGAAAAACTGGCAGAACGCAAGAAGGAACGTGTCAATTCTGATTTTGAGAACGCTCTGATGGATAAGATCGTTGAAACACTGGAAGGAGATATTCCGGATGCAATGGTCGATGAGGCTGTGGAAGAAGAGGTAAATCAGTTCTCCTATCAGTTGAGTTATCAGGGAATCGACCTGAATACTTATTACAAGTACACCGGACTGAATGATGGATATCTTCGTGAATCCCTCAAAGCGCCGGCAATGAAGAGACTGAGAACAAGGCTCGCACTTGAAGCAATTGCTCGGGCGGAAGGCATCACTGTTTCTGATGAGGATGTCGAAGCGGAGTATGCCAAGCAGGCTGATAATTACAAGATGGAAGTCAGCAAACTGAAAGAATTGCTTCCTGCAAAACTTGTCAAAGCTGATCTTGCTTGTAACAGAGCACTTGACATTGTTCGTGAAAACGGTGTTGCTGAAGAGAAACCCGCAGAAAAAACAGAAGAGCCGGCAACCGAGGAATAAAATCCCAGATGCCAGTTTTCCATAACGGAGGTCTATTGTGTATCCATTGAACGATATTCTGATTCCGAATGTGGTTGAACAGACCAGCAGAGGAGAGCGCGCTTATGATATCTTCAGCCGGTTGCTGAACGATAGGATTATCATTCTCAACGGTGAGATCAACGACAGTGTCGCCAGTGTTGTTGTTGCGGAACTGCTCTTCCTTGAAGGTCAGGATCCCGATAAAGACATCAGCCTTTATATCAACAGCCCGGGAGGTTCAATCACCGCGGGACTTGCGATTTACGACACCATGAATTACATCAAGTGCGATGTTTCCACCATCTGTGTCGGTCTTGCTGCTTCCATGGGTTCTTTCCTGCTTGCGGCAGGTGCTAAAGGTAAACGGTATGCACTTCCCAACAGTGAAGTCCTGATTCACCAGCCTCTTGGTCGCGTGGAAGGACAGGCTTCTGATATGAAAATCCACACGGATCACATCATCCGTATTCGTCAGAAAATGAACACAATGTATTCTGAGATGACCGGTCAGCCTTTGGAAGTGATCGAGCGGGATACAGAGCGCGATTTCTACATGACTGCGGAAGAAGCTCAGCAGTATGGCCTTGTGGACAAGGTCATCGAGAAAAGAAACTGATAGGCGGGAGATAAAATGCCTGGTTCCAAAAAAGTGATGAGATGTGCATTCTGCGGAAAAACGCAGGACCAGGTCGAGCGGATGCTCGTTGGCCCCAGTGTTTATATCTGTAATGAATGTGTGGAACTGTGCCATTCGCTGATCCATGATGATGATTTTTCTTTTGAGCGTGGTGCCGTCAATAATGTTGATCCGGTCAAGAAACTGAAAGTCCTGAAACCGCATGAGATCAAAGCGATCCTTGATTCTTATGTGATCGGTCAGGAAGATGCCAAGATAACATTGTCTGTTGCGGTATATAACCACTACAAAAGACTTAAGAGCAATTCCGCGAAAGATGCTGAAGTTGAGCTGCAGAAAAGCAATGTTCTCCTTATCGGACCTTCTGGTGTCGGGAAAACGTATCTGGCTCAGACTCTTGCCCGTGCATTGAATGTTCCGTTTGCGATTGCTGACGCCACGACTTTGACGGAGGCAGGTTATGTAGGTGAGGATGTGGAAAACATCCTTCTCAAACTGATACAGGCGGCAAACTTTGACGTCAAGGCTGCAGAGCGTGGCATCATCTACATAGATGAGATCGATAAGATTACACGCAAGAGTGAGAATCCTTCGATCACTCGGGATGTCGGCGGGGAAGGCGTACAGCAGGCACTCCTGAAGATTTTGGAGGGAACGATTTCCAATGTACCTCCTCAGGGTGGTCGAAAACACCCTCAGCAGGAGTTTATTCAAATCAATACCCAGAACATCCTATTCATCTGCGGCGGAGCATTTGACGGCATCAGCAAACTGATTGAAACACGTGTCGCAAAATCATCCCTCGGTTTTGGTGCAGAGATTCAAAGCAAGAATGAAGACCGCGATCAGCGCTATCTGCGCGAGGTTACAGGGCATGATCTTGTAAAATATGGTCTGATTCCGGAACTTGTTGGGCGCTTACCCGTCATTACTGTCCTGGATAATCTGGATGAGGATGCGATGATGCGTATCCTGACTGAGCCCAAGAACGCTCTTGTGAAACAGTATCAGTATCTGTTTTCTCTGGATAATGTTGAACTGGAGTTTACAGAGGAAGCGCTGAGAGAAATTGCGAGGAGAACACTGGAAAAGAATTCCGGGGCAAGAGGTCTGAGAGCAGTTCTGGAGAAGCTTTTGATTCCGACGATGTATGACATCTCTGCGGACAGCGGAGTTAAAAAGGTCGTCTTTGACCTGAATGCCGTGAAAGAAGGCAAACCGATCCGCGAATGATCAATCACAAATTGATACAGGCATGACTTCGGTCATGCCTGTTTTGCATCGGTTGCATTCCGTGAAGTTAGTTGTTACACTAGTGTACAATCCCAAAAATTTAGAAAGAGCAGAAAATGAGAATAGAACAAATACAATCCTTTCCGATGGTTGCCATGCGTGGTGTCGTATTGTTCCCTGATACGGTCAATCATTTTGACGTAAGCAGAGAAGCATCGATGAACTCGGTAAACTACTGTCTGGAAAATAGTGAGAAGATATTCTTGATTGCACAGAAGGATCTCTCTGTCGAATATCCTAAAGAGAAGGACCTGTACAGGTATGGTGTCGTTGCCGATGTGCGTCAGGTCCTTAAGATCAATGATAATCTTTTCAGGGTACTCGTTGAATGCAAGTACAGAGCGAAGATGGTTTCGCTCTCTGAATCAAACGGAGTAGTGTTTGCCGGCATCTGCCGTGATGACGCTCGGAAGATCCTTTCCAAGGATTCTTCCACAGCTTCCGCTCTCGTGCGCAGCATCCAGGATCAGCTTGAGACTTATGCCTCATTTGTTCCCAGGATGTCAAATGACGTTTTGTTGAAAGCATTCTCAAAACCGGATCCCAAGGAGTTCGTTGAGTATCTGGCGTTCAATCTTCCAATCGATTATCACGACAAACAGGATATTCTTGAGGAATCCAGTTCCATCAAACGTCTATCCATGCTGTTGAACCTGCTTGCTCAGGAAAATGATGTGCTGCGTATTGAGCAGGAGATCAATGAAAAAGTCCAGGATTCCATGATGCAGAATCAGCGTGAATTCTATTTGAGGGAGCAGATGAGAACTATCTCCCAGGAATTGGGGGAAGAAGTGCCGATGGATCAGGATTACTCCAACCTGCATCTGCGGATCGAATCGCTTCCCTTGGATGAGGCATATAAAGAAAAACTGCATAAGGAAGTGAACCGCCTTTCTCAGCAATCCCCAAATTCTCCGGAGTATGCGGTAATCGACCAGTATCTGGATACAGTCCTGAATATGCCCTGGCGAGTATTTTCCAAGGATAATCTTGATATTCGCCATGCTCAACGGGTTCTGGACAAAGATCACTATGGGCTGCAGGAAGTGAAAGACAGGATCGTGGAATATCTGGCGGTCCGGGCAAGAACGGGGAAGCAGGGAGGTCAGATCCTCTGTCTTGTTGGCCCTCCCGGAGTAGGGAAAACTTCAATAGCACATTCTCTCGCCGACAGTATCGGACGCAAATTTGTCCGAATGTCTCTCGGCGGAGTGAGGGATGAAGCGGAGATACGCGGTCACCGCAGGACTTATGTGGCGGCAATGCCGGGGAAGATCATCTCTGCGATCCAACAGGCCGGAACATCAAATCCGCTGATCCTTCTGGATGAAGTGGATAAGCTTGGAGCAGATTACAAGGGGGATCCGTCTTCTGCTCTGCTGGAGGTATTGGATCCTGAACAAAACAACAGTTTTGTCGACCACTATCTGGACGTGCCCTTCGATCTGTCAAACGTAATATTCATTACAACGGCAAATGATGGCAATGCGATTCCTGCTCCGCTCTACGACAGAATGGATGTGATCGAGCTTTCCAGTTACACAAGGCTCGAGAAGTTCAATATCGCAAAGAAGCATCTGCTTCCGAAGCAGAAAAAGAATCACGGCCTCACCGGAGCCGACTTTACTATTTCGGACAGGAATCTCTACTATGTGATCGATGCATATACAGAAGAAGCTGGAGTCCGGAAACTGGAAAAAACGATATCTAAGCTTCTCCGCAAGGCTGTCAAGCAATTGGCTCTTGAACCGGGGAAGAAGATCAATGCAACCAGAAACTTTATTCTTGAGTCGTTGGGCGCCCCTATCAGCAAAGACAGTGCTGTATCGAAAAAAGATGCGGTAGGCCTCGTCAACGGACTTGCCTGGACCTCGGTTGGCGGAGTGACGTTGCCGATTGAGGTCGTGACTTACGAGGGAAACGGGAAAATAACCATGACAGGTAGTCTTGGTGATGTGATGAAAGAGTCTGCACAGCTCGCTGTCACGATTACACGTGTGAACGCTGCTCATTATAATATCCCGGCGGATTTCTTTGCCAAACATGATATTCATCTTCACGCACCGGAAGGAGCGGTTCCTAAGGATGGTCCTTCTGCCGGTGTCACGATGACGACCGCTCTGGTCTCAGCCGCTTCTGGCAGAAAAGTCCGTGCGGATGTCGCGATGACGGGGGAGATCACCCTTCAGGGAAAAGTTCTTCCGATTGGTGGCCTGAAGGAAAAAATGATTGCGGCATATAAGGAAGAAATACCCAATGTGATTATTCCTTCCGGTAACGTTGCCAATCTTAAAGAGGTACCGGAAGAGGTCCTCTCTTCAATTCATGTCATACCGGTTTCCACGGCGGATGAAGTTCTCGAAAATGCTCTGGTAAAAGAATAAAGGAGGAGTCATGGAGTTCTCAAAATGTGAGTTCCTTCGCTCTTTTGGCATGGGCAGCCAGCTTTCCCCGGATACCAGAAAAGAGATCGTTTTTGCTGGAAGATCCAATGTTGGGAAATCAACATTGCTGAATAAACTCTGCAACAACAATAAACTTGCCCGCGTCAGTTCAACTCCGGGTAAAACTGCGACCATAAACTTTTTTACACTTTCAGAGGATTATTACCTTGTTGATCTCCCGGGATATGGGTTTGCCAAAAGAGGGGACGCGGATCGTGAACGATGGGCGGAACTGATGGAATCCTATTTTTCTTCCGGAAGGAATATTGCGCTTGTTGTACTGCTGCTTGACGCCAGAAGAACTCCCAATGCTGATGATGAGCAGATGATCCGTTTTATGGCAGGCTTCAGAATCCCTTTTGTTGTGGTTGTGACGAAAACAGACAAACTGAATGTTTCGGAGCGCAGAAAAAATCTTGAAATGATTGATCAGTTTGTTTCCCGGTTTGGATGCAAGGATGTCATTCCTTATTCCAGTCTTGATCAAAACAGTATTGTTGAGTTGAGAGAGCGTTTATCTATGATTTGCGAATGAGAAGTGTATCGTCATAAAGATGCCCCGGTTTCTGCATGGAAATGTCGAGACCGGGGTATTTTTTTCTGTGTGAACTTTGGTGATTCTTAACAGGAGCAACTTGCTCAATAAAGGGTATTAGAATTTGTTGTTGACAATGGAAAAAAGAAAGACTATAATGCTACTTTAGCATTTATAATGGGCTTTTGTGCGCGGAGGATTGAAATCGAGAAAAAATTGTTCAGCAAAACGATGAATTTTCGATTAGATGGTCCGCGTTCTTTGTCTATTTTCACGATTGATTTAATAAAGTATAGGAGAGATTGCAAATATGGTCAATGCACATCCCGTACAGCTAGGCTCAACAGAACGAATGAGTTTTTCGCATATTAATGAGGTCCTCGAAATGCCGAACCTCATCGATGTGCAGAAATCATCGTATCGGTGGTTCCTGGATGAAGGGCTGAAGGAAGTCTTCCGGGATATCTCTACGATCGAGGACTATACTGGAAATCTTGTTCTCGATTTTACCGGATATCGGCTTGAGGATGACAAACCGAAGTATTCCGTTGAGGAATGCAAGGCTCGTGATGCGACGTATAACGCACCTCTGAAGGTTATGACCCGTCTGTTCAACAAAGAAACAGGCGAGATCAAAGAACAGGAAATCTTCATGGGCGATTTCCCGCTCATGACCGATAGCGCGACCTTCGTGATCAATGGTGCCGAACGTGTTGTCGTTTCTCAGCTGGTCCGCTCCCCCGGTGTCTATTTTGATAAGACACGTGATAAGAGCGGTAAGGAACTCTTCTCAGCTCAGGTAATCCCGAACAGAGGTGCCTGGCTGGAGTATGAGACAGACCTTAATGATATTTTCTATGTGCGTATTGACAAGAACAGGAAGATGCCGGTCACGGTATTCCTCCGTGCTCTTGGACTTGGAACGAATCAGGAGATTCTTGATTTCTTCGGCACCGATGAGCGTCTGGAATTGACACTTTCCAAGGACACGACGGCGTCCGTTGATGATGGTCTCCTTGAGACATACCGCAAGATCCGTCCGGGTGAACTGCCAACGATCGAGAGTGCGCGTAACTATCTGAACAACCTTTTCTTTGATCCGAGAAGGTATGATATGGCCCATTTCGGCCGTTACAAGTTCAATAAGAAATTATCTCTCGTTCCCAGAATCTATGGCAGGACTCTCTCGCGTCCCGCCGTCGATCCTTTCACAGGTGTCGTTCTTGCAGAAGCGGGACAGGTCCTGACGAAGGACGTTGCCAATGAGATCGCTGAATCCGGTCTTAATGAAGTCTGGATCCGCCTTGAGGAAGAGAAAGAAATGAAGGTCCTCTCTAACGGGACCGTGGACATGTCCAAATTCGTTTCCTTTGATCCTGCAGAGGTTGGCATCAGTGAGAAAGTATCCCTTTCTGTTCTCAGCAATATTCTCGAAAACTGCAAAACTCAGGAAGAAATCAAAGAAGCGTGTGCATCTCGTTTCGATGAACTTGTTCCGAAGCACATCACTGTGGACGATATTCTCGCTTCCGTCAACTACATGCTGAATGTTTGCAACGGTGTCGGCAATACCGATGATATCGACCATCTGGGGAATCGCCGGATTCGTTCTGTCGGTGAATTGCTCCAGAACCAGTTCCGTATCGGTTTCTCCAGAATGGAACGCAATATCCGTGAACGCATGACCCTTCATGCGCAGGATCAGGAAAGTGTTACACCTCAGAGCCTGATTAATATCCGCCCTGTCGTGGCAGCAATCCGGGAGTTCTTCGGTTCATCACCGTTGAGCCAGTTCATGGATCAGACGAACCCGCTTGCCGAGCTTACTCATAAGCGTCGTCTTTCTGCACTTGGCCCCGGCGGACTTAGCCGTGACCGTGCAGGATTTGAGGTTCGTGACGTTCACTACTCTCATTATGGACGTATGTGTCCTATAGAGACTCCTGAAGGTCCGAACATCGGACTGATCAACTACCTTGCTTCTTTTGCCCGTATCAATAAATACGGATTTGTAGAGGCTCCGTACCGCAGAATTGATAAGGCGACTGGCGTTGTTACTGACGAAGTCATTTATATGACTGCTGATATGGAAGATGAGTTCATCATCGTTCAGGGCAACGAGGAACTTGACAGTGCAAACAGATTCGTTCGCACGAGAGTAAATGCCCGTCACGCGAGTGAAATCATCGAGGTGGATGCATCCCAGGCGGATTACATGGATGTTTCACCGAAGATGGTTGTTTCGGCAGCTACTGCCATGATCCCGTTCCTTGAGAATGATGACTGCAACCGCGCTCTTATGGGTGCGAACATGCAGCGTCAGGCAGTTCCGTTGCTTGTTACAGAGCAGCCTGTTGTTGCTACTGGAATGGAATACAAGGCTGCACATGACTCCGGTGTTGTTGTTCTGGCAGCTAAAGCAGGCACTGTAACCAGTGTCAGCGCAGATAAGATCACTGTCATGCAGGACGAGGGAACCGAGCGCACCTATAAGCTCATCAAGTTCCTGCGTTCCAACCAGAGCACATGTGTTAACCAGAGACCTATCGTAAAGGAAGGTGACCGTGTCGAAGCGGGGGATGTTATTGCTGATGGTCCCGCAACCTCGAACGGTGAGATTTCTCTGGGCAAGAATATCCTGATCGGTTTCACGACTTGGCAGGGTTATAACTACGAAGACGCGGTTCTTATTAACGAGAAACTTGTAAAGGAAGATACCTTTACATCCATCCATATTGAGGAATATGAACTGGAATGCCGCGACACTAAGCTTGGACCCGAAGAGATTACCAGAGATATTCCGAACGTAGGTGAGGATTCTTTGAAAGATCTCGATGGACGCGGAATCGTCCGTATCGGCGCCGATGTCGTTTCCGGAGATATTCTGGTCGGTAAGGTCACTCCGAAGGGTGAGACTGAACTCACCGCAGAAGAGAGACTGCTCCGTGCGATTTTTGGTGAGAAAGCGCGTGAAGTCCGTGATACTTCTTTGAAAGTTCCTCACGGCGAATATGGTACTGTTGTTGACGTCAAGGTGTTTACACCCCAGAACTGTGATGAATTGTCACCCGGCGTCAATATGGTAGTTCGTGTTTATGTCGCTCAGAAGAGAAAACTCTCTGTCGGTGACAAAATGGCCGGACGTCACGGAAATAAGGGCGTTGTCAGCCGTATTCTTCCTCAGGAAGATATGCCTTTCCTGCCTGACGGCACACCGATCGATATCTGCCTGAACCCCTTGGGCGTTCCTTCCCGAATGAATATCGGACAGGTTCTTGAAGTCCATCTCGGATACGCTGCAAAAGCGCTCGGCTGGAAAGTCATGACTCCTGTATTCGACGGTGCAGACGAGCAGGATATCCGGGATTGCCTGGAACTTGCAGGTCTCTCACCTGATGGCAAGAGCTGGCTCTATGATGGGCGTACCGGTGAACGTTTCGATAATCGAGTGACTGTTGGTTACATGTATTATCTGAAACTCCATCATCTGGTTGATGATAAGATCCATGCCCGTTCCACCGGACCTTACTCCCTTGTCACGCAGCAGCCTCTGGGTGGTAAAGCTCAGTTTGGCGGTCAGCGTTTCGGAGAGATGGAAGTCTGGGCTCTGGAAGCCTACGGCGCCGCTTATACGCTGCAGGAAATTCTGACAGTCAAATCCGATGACGTTGTCGGCCGTGTCAAGACCTACGAGGCAATCGTTAAAGGTCAGGATATCCCGAAAGCCGGTATTCCGGAATCCTTCCGCGTATTGGTCAAGGAACTGCAGAGCCTTGCGCTCGATGTGCGCGTTCTGGATGGTGAAGGGCAGGAAATCGACCTGAAGCAGAATTTCGACGATGAAGAAATCGGCATCGGACCGATGAATGACGATATGACAGAAGTCGCCACCGAAGAGGATCTGGAAAACTTTACGATTGAGCATCCAGATGATTACACTTCTGACGATCCTGTTTATCTGACTGGCGATGATATCGATCTCAATGAACTTTTGAGCGGTGTTGGAAGTTTTGATTCCGACTCGATTGATGAATAAGAAAGGGGAGACAGAAAATGGAACAGTATGAATTCAATTCAATCCAGATCGGCCTGGCTTCCCCGGAGAAGATTCTGAGTTGGTCCAGGGGCGAGGTCAAAAAGCCCGAGACGATTAACTATCGCACACTGAAACCTGAACGTGACGGATTGTTCTGCGAACGCATTTTCGGACCTACGAAGGACTGGGAATGCCATTGCGGAAAGTACAAAAGAATTCGCTATAAAGGCAAGGTCTGCGACCGTTGCGGCGTCGAGGTCACACGTGCAAAAGTGCGCCGGGAGCGTATGGGTCACATTGAGCTGGCGGCTCCTGTCTCTCACATCTGGTATTTCAAGGGTATTCCTTCTCGTATCGGCCTGATGCTTGAACTGAGTCCCCGCGATCTCGAGCGTGTGCTTTATTTCGCCGCTTACATCGTTACTGATCCTGGGTTTACTCCTCTTCATAAGAATCAGCTTCTGAATGAACAGGAATACCGTGAAGCCTATGAGCGCTATGAGGACGAATTCGTCGCAAAAATGGGTGCGGAGGCGATTCGCGACCTGCTTGCAGAAATCGATCTTGACGAACTCGAGGCGAGCCTGAAGGAACAGGCAAAGAGTGCTTCCGGCCAGAAGAGAGCCCGCATCGCTAAACGTCTGGAAGTTGTTGAGGCATTCCGTGCATCTGGCCAGCGTCCTGAGTGGATGATTCTGACTGTGATTCCGGTGATTCCTCCGGATCTTCGCCCGATGGTTCAGCTGGATGGCGGCAGATTTGCGACAAGTGACCTGAATGATCTTTATCGTCGTGTTATTAACAGAAACAATCGTCTGAAGAGACTTCTTGAACTTGGTGCTCCCGATATCATTATCCGTAATGAGAAGCGCATGCTTCAGGAAGCGGTCGATGCGCTGATCGATAACGGTCGTCGGGGCAGACCCGTAACCGGCGGTTCCGGAAGCAGACCCCTCAAGAGCCTTTCGGATATGCTGAAAGGTAAGCAGGGACGTTTCCGCCAGAACCTTTTGGGTAAACGTGTCGACTATTCCGGCCGTTCCGTTATCGTTGTCGGACCCGAACTGAAACTCTATCAGTGCGGTCTTCCGAAGGAGATGGCTCTTGAGCTGTTCAAGCCCTTCGTAATGAAGGACCTTGTGGATAAGGGCATCGCTAACAATATCAAGAGCGCCAGAAAGATGGTTGACCGTTCCAGAACTGAAGTCTGGGATTCTCTTGAGACGGTTATCAAAGATCACCCCGTTATGCTTAACCGTGCTCCTACGCTGCACAGACTTGGTATCCAGGCATTTGAACCTGTTCTTGTCGAAGGAAGGGCAATCAAGCTGCATCCGCTGGCATGTACTGCATTCAATGCTGACTTCGACGGAGACCAGATGGCTGTACACGTACCGCTGTCTGCGGAAGCACAGGCGGAAGCCCGTTTCCTGATGCTTTGTTCCGGTAACCTTCTGAAACCAGCGTCCGGCGCACCGATTAACGTGCCGACTCAGGACATGGTCCTTGGTTCTTACTATCTGACCATGGTCATTGATGGAGATAAGGGTGAGGGTTCCGCGTTCCGAGACATGGATGAGGCTATGATGGCCTATCAGGACGGGGACATCACGCTCCATTCTTTGATTAAGGTTCGGATTACCAAAGAAATCGACGGCGAACCGAAATCCAAGATTATCGAGACAACTCTCGGCAGACTCATCTTCAACCAGAAGATTCCGCAGGATCTTGGACTTGTCGAGAGAATCACCGAAGACGACATGTTCAAGCTTGAAGTTGATGAACTTGTTACCAAAAAGACGCTTGGAAAGGTAATTTCCGCCTGCATTAGCGTGCATGGAATCGCCGGTACAAGCGAGGTGCTCGACGCCATCAAAGATCAGGGCTTCTATTACTCCACAAGAAGTGGAATCACGGTTTCCGTACAGGATGCTGTCATCCCGCCGGAAAAGGCGACTTTGATCGGCGAAGCGGAAAAAGAAATCGAACTGATCAACAAACGTTACCGTCGAGGCACGATGTCTACATCCGAGAGGTACAAAGCTGTTATCGATGTGTGGCAGAAATGCACCGAAGATGTTGCCGATAAGTTGAAAGACAACCTTGACAAGCAGAACCCTATCTATATGATGGCTGATTCCGGAGCACGTGGTTCTATGGCTCAGATCCGGCAGCTTGCCGGAATGCGTGGTCTGATTGCAAATACAACAGGAGCGACCATCGAAATCCCGATTCGTTCCAATTATCGTGAAGGCCTGAATATTCTGGAATACTTCATCAGCTCCCGTGGCGCTCGTAAAGGACTTGCGGATACCGCTCTGCGTACAGCGGACTCGGGTTATCTGACCAGACGTCTTGTCGATGTTTCCCAGGAAGTCATTATCCGGGAAGAGGACTGCGGTGCAACAGAAGGCATCGATGTTCGTGACATCAGGGACGGAGCCGGAATTATTGAACCTTTCACCGAGCGTATGGTTGGCCGCTATGCGGTTGAGGATGTTGTCGATCCGTCTACAGGAAAACTGATTGTTGACAAAGACACCATGATCGATAACCGTACAGCGAAAAAGATTGCTGCTGCAGGGTACACGCATCTGGTCATCCGTTCTGTCCTCAACTGCAAGTGCAGACACGGTGTCTGTCGTAAATGTTACGGTGCCAATATGGCAAATGGCCGTGAGGTTGGCATTGGCGAGGCAGTCGGAATCATTGCTGCGCAGTCTATCGGCGAACCCGGTACCCAGTTGACAATGAGAAACTTCCACGTCGGCGGTGTTGCCGGTGAGGAAGATATCACACAGGGTCTTCCCCGTGTCGAGGAACTGTTTGAGGCACGTCGTCCGAAACCGAAGAATCTTGCTATTCTTACCGAGATTTCCGGTACGATTCATGTCGATGACAGCCGCAAGAGCCGCTATGTCGTGGTAACGGGCAAGGATGCTGATGGTAATGAGACAGAGCGCAGTTATCTTGTTCCTTATGGTGTAAGTCTGAGAGTGCAGGAAGGCGAACCTGTTGAAGTCGGTGATATGCTTACTGACGGTCTTTGCAACCCGCATGATATTCTGGCAATCAAAGGAAAACTTGCTGTTCAGGACTATCTGATTTCTGAGGTTCAGCGTGTTTACCGTATGCAGGGCGTTGACATCAATGACAAACACATTGAGGTTATTGTCAGACAGATGATGCGCAAGGTGCGGATCACTGATCAGGGAGATGGAGATCTGCTGCCTGGCATGGTGGTTGACATTTCCGATTTTGAGGCTGCAAACAACGAAGTTATCGGAAACACGCTTGTGGGTGAAGAGCCGAACCTGATCAAGGCTGAACCGATTCTGCTTGGTATTACCAAGGCTGCCCTCAGTACTGACAGTTTCCTGTCTGCGGCTTCCTTCCAGGAGACCACTCGTGTTTTGACCGATGCTGCAATCAAGAAGAAGGAAGACGAACTTGTCGGCCTTAAGGAGAACGTTATCATCGGTAAACTCATACCTGCCGGTACAGGTTTGGATAGATTTAACTCCGCTGAATATGTTGAAACAGATTCAGAAGAATAATTTCGGCCTTTCGGTTGGATGATTACAAATTATTACGAGTACAAAAATACTTGAAAACAATCAGGCAGCAGATTATAATTAATCTGTTGCCCTATTGTTTAATAGGGAATTTAGGGAGAGATCCCAAATAATTATTCTAAGAAGGAGGTGCACACGCTTGCCTACATTCAATCAGCTGGCAAGAAAAGGACGCCAGGAATCTGTTGTCAAGTCTAAGGCTCCGGCTTTGCAGAAGGGTTATAACTCCAGAACAAAGACCGCGACCGATCAGTCCTCTCCGCAGAAACGCGGTGTTTGTACGACTGTTAAGACCATGACTCCTAAGAAGCCGAACTCTGCGCTTCGTAAAGTTGCTCGTGTCCGTCTTACCAATGGAATCGAAGTATGGGGATATATCCCCGGTGAAGGCCACAATCTGCAGGAGCACTCTGTTGTTCTCGTGCGTGGTGGCCGTGTCAAGGATCTGCCTGGTGTTCGTTATCACATCATTCGCGGAACTTTGGATACGCAGGGCGTCAACGGCCGTCAGAAGGCCCGTTCTCGTTATGGCGTAAAACGTCCTAAGAAAAAGTAGAAGCAAGCTGTATGCCACTAGAAGTATAAAATCATGCTTTTGTGCTTCAATGTGGCTGGCTGCGGGAGCAGATTTATTCTGTTTTTCGAGTACCTATGAAATCATTCTATGAGGGAGGGAAGAAGACATGCCAAGAAGAGGCACAATCGCAAAACGCGAGGTTTTGCCGGATCCCGTTTATAACTCTGTCATGGTAACTCGTCTCGTCAACAATGTCATGTACGACGGTAAGAAAGGTGTAGCCTATAAGATCGTTTATGGTGCATTTGACATCGTGAAGGCGAAGTCGGGCAATGATCCTCTCGAGATGTTCGAGAAGGCATTGAACAATATCATGCCGGAGTTGGAGATCAAGGCTCGCCGTGTCGGCGGCGCTACCTATCAGGTACCGCTTGAAGTTCGTCCGGCTCGTCGTGAGACATTGGGTCTTCGCTGGCTGACCAGTTTCGCGCGCAGCCGTAGCGAGCGCACGATGGCAGAACGTCTTGCAGGCGAGATTCTCGATGCTTGCAACGGCACTGGCGGTGCAGTCAAGAGACGCGACGATGTCCACAGGATGGCTGAGGCCAACAAGGCGTTCTCGCATTTCAGATATTAATTCTGAAAAAACAAGTCAATTCATTAATTAAACAGTAGAGGAGGATACATGCCTAGAGAAGTTTCTCTTGAAAACACCAGAAACATCGGTATTATGGCGCACATTGATGCCGGCAAGACAACGACGACTGAGCGGATTCTGTATTATACAGGAATTAACCACAAAATCGGCGAGGTCCATGACGGCGCTGCCACGATGGATTTCATGGTGCAGGAGCAGGAACGGGGCATTACGATCCAATCTGCTGCAACTACCACGTATTGGAACGGGAAACGTATCAACATCATCGATACGCCCGGACACGTCGACTTTACGGCGGAAGTTGAGCGCTCATTGCGGGTGCTTGATGGTTCCGTTACCGTGCTTTGTGCAAAAGGAGGCGTTGAGCCGCAGTCCGAAACAGTCTGGCGTCAGGCTGACCGTTATCATGTCCCGCGTATGGCTTATGTCAACAAAATGGACACGATGGGTGCAGATTTTTATCATGTCATCGACATGATGAAAGACAGACTGAAATGTAATGCCGTTCCGATTCAGATTCCTGTAGGAGCTGAAGATACGTTCCGTGGCCTGATCGACCTTATCGACATGAAAGCGTATTTTGACTTTGATGTCATTGGAAAGGATGTCACTGGGACCGATATCCCGGAAGATATGCAGGAACAGGCTGAACTTTACCGCGCACAGATGCTGGAGTCGCTAGCGGATGTGGACGATGAGTTCATGGAACAGTATCTGATGGATGAGTACGGGATTGCGGATATTAAAGCCGCCATCCGCAGGGCCACGATCGCGAATATTTTTATTCCGGTCACCTGCGGATCGTCCTACCGTAACAAGGGCATTCAGAAACTGCTGGACGCGGTTGTGGATTATATGCCCTCACCGCTCGATGTTCCTCCGGTAAAAGGCTCTGACCCGAAGACCGGGAATGAAATCGAACGTAAGGCTGGAGACTCAGAACCCTTTTCAGCACTTGCCTTTAAGATCGTTGTCGATCAGTTTGTCGGGAAGCTCTGCTTTTTCCGTGTTTATTCCGGAAAAGTTGACTCAGGCACTCAGATCTACAACTCCACAAAGGGCAAATCTGAACGGCTCGGCCGTATCGTGCAGATGCATGCCAACAATAGGAAGGATATAGAAACCTGCTATTGCGGTGATATTGCTGCAGCGGTTGGGTTGAAAAATGCCACGACTGGTGATACATTCTGTGCGCAGAACGCACCAATCATTCTGGAGAGCATGGAATTTCCGGATCCCGTCATCCGGATTGCCATTGAACCGAAGACCAAGGTCGGTCAGGAAAAAATGGCTATTGCTCTGATGAAACTTGCCGAAGAGGATCCCACTTTCAAAACATACACTGACAGTGAGACCGGGCAGACGATCATTGCCGGAATGGGTGAACTGCACCTTGAGATCATCGTGGACAGACTCCTTCGTGAGTTCAAAGTGGAAGCCAATGTCGGTAAGCCTCAGGTTGCATACCGTGAGACGATTCGCGGAACCGCTGAAGCGGATTACAGGTATGTCCGTCAGACCGGTGGACATGGACAGTATGGTCATGTCAAATTGCGCGTTGAGCCGAATCCCGGTAAAGGATTCGAGTTCGTTAATGCAATTGTCGGTGGTGTTATTCCCAAAGAATACATCGAACCGGTCCGCCAGGGTATTATCGGTGCCATGATGAGCGGTACACTTGCCGGATATCCTGTTGAGGATGTGAAGGTCACGCTTTTCGATGGTAGTTACCACGAAGTCGACTCTTCGGAGATGGCGTTTAAGATCGCCGCTTCCATAGCATTCAAGGATGCTGTGGCAAAGGCAAATCCTGTGATTCTGGAACCGATTATGGCCGTAACTGTGATGGTGCCTGATGAATATCTGGGTGATGTCATCGGCGATATTACGTCCAGACGCGGTACAATCCAGGGTATGGAATCCAGTATGGGATCCCAGTCGGTCAGCGCTCAGGTTCCGCTTTCCAATATGTTTGGTTATGCAACAGACCTGAGAAGTAAGACTCAGGGAAGAGGGCAGTACGTTATGCAGCCCTGCACTTATGCTGAAGTCCCGAAATCACTTGCGGAGAGCATCATCTCGTTCCGTTGAAACACTCTTGACCCGATGAAATCACTTGAACTTTTTCTGTCGGGTTGATACAATGGATTCGCATATTTTTTTCATCATTTTTGGAGGATAATTTAGAATGGCAAAGGCGAAATTTGACAGATCTAAGCCGCATGTCAACATCGGCACAATCGGCCACGTTGACCACGGTAAGACCACACTTACTGCCGCAATTACGAAAGTCCTTGCAATGGAAGGCAAAGCCGACTTTATGGCTTATGATGCCATTGACAAGGCTCCCGAAGAGAAAGCCCGCGGCATTACGATCAACACCGCACACGTTGAGTATCAGACCGCAAATCGTCACTATGCACACGTTGACTGCCCCGGACACGCTGACTATGTTAAGAACATGATCACCGGTGCTGCTCAGATGGACGGCGCTATCCTCGTCGTTTCCTCTGCAGATGGTCCGATGCCCCAGACCCGTGAGCACATCCTGCTTGCCCGTCAGGTCGGTGTTCCGTACATCGTTGTTTACATGAACAAAGTCGACCAGGTCGACGATCCCGAACTGCTCGAGCTCGTTGAGATGGAAATCCGTGAGCTGCTTTCCAGCTATGATTTCCCCGGCGACGACATCCCGATCATTAAGGGTTCCGCGCTGCAGGCTCTTGAGTCCACCAGCACCGACCCCAATGATCCGGTCTATGCAAGCATTCACGAACTGATGGACGCAGTTGATACTTACATCCCGACCCCTGCTCGTGACGACGAGAAGCCCTTCCTGATGCCCATCGAGGATACAATGACCATTTCCGGTCGTGGTACCGTTGTTACCGGCCGTGTTGAGCGTGGCCGCATCAACCTGAACGATAAGGCTCAGATCGTCGGCCTCAGCGATGAGAAGCTCGACACCACTGTTACCGGCCTCGAGATGTTCCGCAAGACTCTGGAGTATGCAGAGGGCGGCGACAACATCGGCGCACTGCTCCGTGGTATTACCCGTCAGCAGGTTGAGCGTGGACAGGTTCTCTGCAAACCCGAATCTATCCATCCTCACAAGAAGTTCGTGGGTCAGGTCTACGTCCTGAAGAAGGATGAAGGCGGCCGTCACACCCCGTTCTTCAACAACTATCGTCCTCAGTTCTTCTTCCGTACCACCGACGTTACCGGTATCATTTCTCTTCCTGCTGGAACAGAGATGTGCATGCCCGGCGACAACGTCGAGATGACTGTTGAACTGCTGACCCCCATCGCAATCGAGGAAGGCCTCCGCTTCGCTATCCGTGAAGGCGGCCGTACGGTTGGATCCGGTGTTGTTATCGGAATCAACGACTAATTCCTGATGCTAGTAGAGAGCTCTCCTCGGAGAGCTCTCTTTTTATTGACATTATCCGTCGACGTGATATAATCTGTCTAGTTTCAGGGCGGGGTGAAAATCCCCACCGGCGATGACAGCTCGCGACCCACTTTAAAGGTGGCTGACACGGTGGAATTCCGTGGCCGACGGTTACAGTCCGGATGGGAGAAACGATTTTTTACGCCCTGAAAGGGCGTTTTTTGTTTCCGGAGGTTTTTTATGTTCAAAAGCAATGATCGCACTAAAGAAGTTTCCCGTCTGGGTGTAATGGCAGCTCTCTCCGTAGTACTTGCCGCTGTATTCCATTTTCCGTTGTTCCCTGCAGCAAGTTTCCTTGAATATGATCCTGCAGATATACCTGTTCTTTTGACTGCCTGTATCTACGGACCGGTGGCCGGTGTTTTGATCACTGCTATCGTCAGCGTCATTCAGGGTCTGACTGTCAGTGCTTCCGGTGGAGTGATTGGGATCCTGATGCATTTCATAGCCACTAGTTGTTTTTGTGTAGCTGCTTCTTTACCATTCTATAAACGACGTACGACTAAGTCATTGTGTTTCGGACTTGTACTTGGTACGCTTGCCATGACTCTGGCGATGATCATCTGCAATCTGATTTTTACGCCGATTTATACGAAAATGCCTGTAGCTCAGATTGCTGCAATGATCCCCACGATTTTTCTTCCGTTTAATCTGCTGAAAGCCGGAATCAATGCGATCTGCACTTTTCTGCTTTTCCGGCCGCTGAAAAAATTTTTTGAGGACTGATAAGAATGTTTCTATATGCAAAGCAAAAGGTCTTTACACTTAGAGATCGGTTCCGCTTCTTCGATGAAACGGAAAAAGATGTTTTCATCGTTGAAGGAAAGCTGCTGTCATGGGGAAAACAACTGACGATGTTTGATGCTTTCGGGACCGAAGTCGCTTTCATCAAGCAGAAAGTATTCAGTTTTCTTCCTGTTTATTATATTTATATGGGCGGCCGCGAAGTTGCAGTGGTCCGTCAGAAATTCTCTTTTTTCCGGCCGCATTTTGTGTTGGATCACACCGGCTGGGATGTTCGCGGAGATTTTTTCAACCATGATTATGATATCACTGACGGTGAACGACTAGTCGCTTCGGTACACAAACGCTGGCTTTCCTGGGGCGACACTTATGAAATAAGCGTCGTAAGGGATGAGGATGCGGCTCTTGTTGCGTGCATCGTACTGTGTATAGATTGTGTCAATGCTGCAAACGATTCCGCTTCATCTTCTGCTTCTATGTCATCTTCCAATTGACAGTCTACCAATGATCCAATATTGGACGGCGGATCCTGGATAGGATCTGCCGTCCATTTATCCGGTAAATAAAAACGTCCGCAAACCTGTAAGAAACTGATCCGCGGATTACTGCAAGGTGTATTCTTCTATGATCTTTCCGTTTCATGTGACCGGCCTGCGTTTCTTGAAAAAAGACCGATCAACCGATACAATAACAGTACCTTGAACGAACAGGACGAAAAAATTCAAATAAGAGGACTTGTTGAGGACGTTGTCTACCAGAACAGGGATACCGGATACGGTGTGATTGAGGTCAATGCCGATGGGGAGCCTGTCACTATGGTGGGCGACCTTGCTTTTGTTTGCGTCGGTGAAGAAGTCACTGCTTATGGCCGATACGTTACTCACCCGAATTTTGGTGTTCAGTTCCGGTGCGATGCCTGTGAACGCACGCTGCCCACAACCGCTGCAGCGATCCTGAAGTACCTATCCAGAGGAGCAGTTTCAGGAATCGGCCCCGCTATGGCAAAACGGCTTGTCACTGCCTTTGGTAGCGAGACATTGGAAGTCATGGCACACAATCCTGAGAAACTACTGGAAATTAAGGGTATATCGGAAAAAAAAGCAAAGCAGATTGCTGATGACCTTTCAAGGATGTTTGGCTTGAGAGAGACGATCGCCGAAATGACGAAGATCGGCCTCTCCACGGATGACGCTCTTCAGCTGTACAAGATATACGGTATGGATTCTGCAGATCTTGTGAAGGATAATCCATATCTGTTGTGCGGATTTCCGCTTTATAGAGACTATGTGGCGGTGGACACGATAGCTGAAGAATGGGGAATCGGCTCGGAGGATCCAAGAAGAATCCGTGCGGGATTGGTGAATACATTACGCCACAATGCAGAAAATGGACACACCTGTCTTCCGACGGAGCGGCTGATCGATAATACAAGTGAATTCCTGAAGTGCAGCAGGGATGCCGTTGAGATCGAACTGTTTGCAGGCGTTGAAGAAGGATTTTTCGGCCATGATAGCAACGACGGGCTTGAGACAACGTTCTTGATGGACAATTATCTTGCTGAAAAATATATTGCTGAACGAATCCGTTTTTTGGCATCTTCGGATTATATCAGTAAGGCAGATGCCGAGCAGGAAATCGATAGGTTCGAGGAAAAAAATGGCATCCGATACGAACCGCTTCAGCGAGAAGCTATTATATCTGCTCTAACATCCGGAGTAGTCGTTCTGACCGGCGGCCCCGGTACCGGAAAAACCACAACTGTCAATGCGATGCTTTCCCTGTGCGAAAAGCAGGGGAATAAGGTGGTCCTCTGCGCACCAACAGGACGTGCAGCAAAACGTATGTCTGAACTGACTGGTAAGGATGCAAAAACAATCCATCGCCTGCTTGAAGTGGATTATACTAGCCGTGACAGGCTGAAATTCCTTCATGATGAAGCAAATCCGTTGAAATATGATGTGGTTATCGTGGACGAGATGTCCATGGTGGATTGTCAGTTATTTGCTTCCCTTCTAAAGGCGCTCCGCCCGTGGTGCCGCCTGATCCTGGTTGGAGATTTCAATCAGCTGCCCTCTGTCGGCCCTGGAAATGTGCTGAAGGATATTATTTCAAGCGGCATCGTTCGGACGATCGAACTGGAGAAGATTTTCCGTCAGGCGGCTCAGAGTCTGATCATCGTCAATGCTCATGCTGTTTTGAAAGGAGAATTGCCTGATCTCTCCAAGAAAGACCGTGATTTCTTTTATCTGAAATGTGAAAAAGAAGATGTGCCGGGAATGGTTACTGACCTTGTTTCACGCCGTCTGCCTGCAAGATATCACTATGATCCTGTGGAAGACATTCAGGTCATTACTCCGTCGAAGATCGGCTTTTCAGGATCGGTCACGCTGAATGGTGAACTGAGAAAGAAACTGAATCCGCCTTCCGGAGAAAAAGAGGAAATGCGTTTCGGACCATCCGCTTTCCGTGACGGCGATAAAGTAATGATGATCCGAAATGCCTATGATATCCCGTGGGTTCGGGACAATGGGGAACAAGGTGCGGGAATGTTCAATGGGGATATCGGCAGAATTGAGCGTATCGACAGGAGAAAGGACCAGATTCTCGTAAGGTTCGAGGATCGGATCGCAACCTATTCTTATGAACAGGCGAGATTGCTGGATCATGCTTATGCCATTACTGTACACAAGAGTCAGGGAAGCGAATTTCCCGCAGTGATCCTTGCTGTGGGGGATACACCCGTAAGGCTCAGATACCGGAATCTGCTGTATACCGCCATTACAAGAGCCAGAGAATTACTGATCATTGTTGGTAGCGAACAGATTGTCGACATGATGGTAGCCAATGATGGGCGGCTTGGACGTTTCACAGGATTGTCCAGGTTCCTCACAGAGGAATCAGAATCAGAAGGAACAGAGAATAAAGATTGCTGAGCGTGAAACAGGGAGGAATGCAGAAATCCGTTGCAACCTTCTGGAAATTCTTCTATAATTCACTAAGGAAAAAGGAAGGACGAAAGATTTTATGGGACTGTTTTTTAAGAAGAAAAAGGCTGAAGAAGCGATTCCTGTGACGGAGAATAAACCGGAAGTTTCTATGTCGGAGGAAAAAAAGGCTGCTGAGCCCGTAGCAAAACCGGCATTATCCAACGAGGTCCCTGCGGAAATCGTGGCGGTGATTGCTGCTGCAATTGCTTATACGTTGGGAAGCGGAGTCAAGGTGCTTAGTGTGCGGCGCGCTGAGAAACGTAAGGAGCGTTCCTCCTGGGGCATGGCTGGATTACTGGACAATACTAGGCCGTTCTGAAAAAGAGTGCTTTGCGGACACATGTATGTGTGTCCGCTTTTTTTAGTGTCCCGGATGTGATAAAATCAAAAAGATAGTTTAAGGATGGACGGCAGATGTCGACACAGATTAGAAAAGAATTTATCGCTTTGCGGCGCAGATATATTGAATCCTGTTTCGCTGCTCTGAACACCGAACAGAGGCAGGCAGCTCTCCGCTGCAGCGGCGCGACCTTAATACTTGCAGGGGCAGGGAGCGGGAAGACGACTGTAATCGTGAATCGGATCATGTCCATGCTCCGTTTCGGCGATGCTTATGAGAGCGATGAGATTCGATTTGAACCTGAGGAAGCGGATCTGGACGAACTGGAGGATCTGATCAGAAACAGAGTGGATACGCCTTCGGAACGGATGCAGCAGATGCTGAAAGCTGGCAATATCCGTCCGTGGAATATCCTTGCCATTACCTTTACCAATAAAGCTGCGGATCAGCTGAAAGAGCGGATAAAGAGGGCAGTCGGACCAGAGGGAGGAGATGTGTTTGCTTCTACCTTCCATTCTGCCTGTGTGCGTTTTCTCAGAAGAGATGCAGAACGTCTTGGATGGCCGAAAAACTTCACGATTTATGATACCGACGACAGTGAGCGCGTCGTGAAGGATATCTACAAGTCCTTTTCAATTGATGACAAAACGGTTCCCATCAGATGGATGACGAACCGCTTCAGTTATATCAAGGACAGCATGATGGATGCTCAGGAGTTTGCCTCGTCTCACATGAACGACCCAAGAACGTCTATCGTAGTGCGTGTGTACAGCGAGTATCAGCGAAGACTGAAGGATGCAGGTGCATTCGATTTCGATGACTTGATTTACTATACGGTTCGGCTGCTGGAAGGAAATCCTGATATCCGTGAGTACTATCATCATCGATTCCGCTATATCATGGTTGATGAGTATCAGGACACCAGCAAAGCACAGTATATGCTGGTCAAACTGCTGACCAATGAGGATAATAATATATTCGTCGTCGGCGATGATGACCAGAGTATCTACAGCTTCCGCGGTGCGACGATAGAGAATATTCTGAATTTTGAATCGGATTTTGCACCGGCTACCGTCATACGACTTGAACAGAACTACCGTTCAACTTCCAATATTCTCGGCTGCGCAAATTCAGTGATCCGCAATAATCGGAGCAGGAAGGGAAAGGAACTCTGGACCGATCTGAAAGGCGGGAAAAAAGTGGATGTCCATACAGCTGAGAACGAGCATGACGAGGTTTCTTATATCTCGCTGGATATCTACCGCCATTCGAATATCGGCGTTCCATTCTCTTCGCATGCTGTACTGTATCGGACTAATGCTCAGAGCGCAGTAGTGGAATCCTATTTTGCCCGCGCGGGTGTTCCGTACAAAGTCGTAGGCGCACTGCGTTTCTATGACCGAGCAGAGATTAAAGATGTTCTGAGTTATCTCTCCGTGATTGTCAATCCGGGTGATGACCTGAGACTGAAACGAATTCTGAACAAGCCTTCCCGGAAGATCGGGGAAACGACTATCGACCGGGTTCAGGAAATCGCGATGGGCATCGGTGTTTCGATGCTGGAAGTGATCGAGCATGTGGAGGATTATCCTTCTCTGGGGCGTGCGGCTGCTCCGCTCAAACGGTTCTTTGAGATGTACAAAGAACTGTGCAGTGCTTACGAAGAGATGGAACTTCCTGTTTTTGTTGACAGGCTGCTGGATCTTACTGGTTATCGTGGAATGCTGGTCGCCTTGGGCTTTGAGGGAGAATCCCGGCTCGAGAACGTCAATGAGTTCGTTTCAACGGTCCGAAATTATGTGGACGAGAACCCCGAAGGGGATCTGGCTGCTTTCCTTGAGGAAATCTCACTTGTTTCCAACATGGACAACTACGATGAGAATGCAGACAGGGTCTCGTTAATGACGATTCATTCCGCCAAAGGACTTGAATTCGACTATGTTTACCTTATCGGAATGGAGGACGGACTCTTTCCCTCAGACCGTTCTCGATATAACGAGACGGAGATGGAGGAGGAGCGCAGACTTGCTTATGTGGGTATGACCCGCGCCAAAAAAGAACTTCATCTGATACGCGCTGAGAGCAGACAGTTGTATGGCCAGACCAGACGTAATCCGGCTTCCCGATTTATCGAAGAGATCGATCCTCAGTTTATCGAGGAAACGGGCGAGAGTTATAAACCGAAATCATATCTTGACCGCAGTTATAACAGAACGGGTTCTGGAGGCATGGGATTCGGCAGTGCAGGTTTCGGGCAGGACAGAAACTCTTCCGGGGAAAATGGGCTGAAATCCAAGATTTCAATAAAGCCTAAGCCACGGATCACCCCCAACACAATGTCTTTCTCCCAGGGAGACAAAGTGATCCATCGGATGTTTGGAAAGGGAACTGTTGTTTCTGCTACCCCTATTGGCGGAGATGTACTCTTGGAGATCAATTTTGAGAGTTGCGGCAGGAAAAAAGCGATGGCAAATTATGCCCCGCTTACAAAAGTGGATGAGTGATAATTCATTTTCGTTCTGCCTGCCGGGACTATCCGAATGGCGCATCTCCCGAAAATGAGATGATCTGAGGAAAGCTGGAACAAATAATTATAGGAAGTGATTATATATGAGCGGTAAGCTGATCGTAATCGAAGGTTTGGATGGGAGCGGGAAGGCAACTCAGGCCGCACTGCTTCGGAAAGAACTTGAGGAGAAAGGAATTCCTGTTCGAGGCCTGTCTTTCCCAGACTACGGTTCACTTTCCAGCGGGCCTGTCCGGATGTATCTGAATGGTGAATTCGGGGATAGTCCGGATGACGTGGACTGCTATGCGACTTCGGTGCTTTTCGCAGTTGATCGTTTTTGCAGTTATCGTTCGGACTGGAAAGCGGATTATGAGTCAGGGACGGTCTTCGTGCTGGATCGTTATACAACTTCGAATCTGGTCTTTCAGACAAGCAAACTTCCCCGTGAGGACTGGGATAATTATTTAGAGTGGCTCCAGAAATTCGAGTATCGTTTGCTGGGCATACCGGAACCGGATCTTGTGCTGTTTCTGAATATGTCCGAGGAGTGCTCCGCTGGACTTTTGGAAAAACGGTACTCCGGAGATGAGAGCATGAAAGATATCCACGAGAAGGATGAGGAATACCAGAAACGGAGCAGGGAAGCGGCTCTCTACTGTGCGAATGCTCTTGGCTGGCATGATATCTCCTGCGACGAAGATGGATCATTGAAGTCCATTGAGGAAATCCATCGACTGATCATGAATGAGGTAAAGGAACTGATCCCATGATTCGGAAAGCAACTTACGCCGATATTCCCCAGATGAGATATCTGTGGGAACAGTGTTTTGATGATCCGCTGAATTTTGTGGATTTTATTTACGATAATCACATTATCCTTCCGGAACAGACGTATGTTATCGAGGACAACCTTAGGATCGTTTCTATGGCGACTGCTCTCGATTGTCATTTTTCGTTCCGTGACAACAGAATCCCCGCCGTATATCTTTTTGGGATTGCGATACTGCCGGAATACGAGAGCCGTGGATTCATGAGCAATTTGATTGCCAGAATCGAGATGGACGCCAGAGCAAGAGGTGTGCAGATGGCGGTACTACTGCCCGGCGGAAAGATCTTCCAGAATTTTTATACCAAGAGAGGTTACCACTCTGATTTCGGTGTCCGTATCCTTCAGCTTCGTTCAGGAATGATCGGGGACACTCCCGAACCGGATACCGCCGTGATCTTCAATGACCAGGACAAGATCGACATGGAGGAGGTCTATGCGATAAGGGAAGCTGCTCTTTATGAGGTCCCTCATCTTGAATGGGAAGCGGATATGCTGCTGAATGTCTACTTCGATGCCATTGCCTACGGGGAATCGATGGCGCTGTATAAAGGTACATACGGAGCAAGTTATGCACTGTATGGAATGCAGGGACGTTCCATGTATATTCGTGAGATCCTTGGAACCAATGAAGAGAGCACCCGTGTGTTGCTTGCGGAGATTGTGAACCAGTTCGATCCGCGAAGTGTTAAAATGCGTCTTCCAATTGGGGCAGGTCTTCTTCCTTTTGAAGGAATAAAGAAGAATGGATACGGCATGAGCAAGTCTTTTTCCACGGACAGGCCTCTGTCGGATCTTGCGCCGTATATGAATCTGATGTTTGACTGAGATCAACTATGTGAGGTGAGATTATGGTCTATGTATTTTTGGCTGATGGCTTTGAAGAAGTCGAAGCGATGACACCCATCGATTATCTGAGAAGAGCGGGAATCAAGGTTACAACAGTCGGTGTCGGAACAGCGGTGCCAAAGGGTTCACACGGTGTCTCCGTGATGACTGATATTTCGGAGGATATGTTCTATCCCGATGACAATACTGAGGCAATCGTTCTTCCCGGAGGAGCACCCGGCTATTTGAATCTCGGAACCAGTGAAGCGGTCCGCAGAGCAATCCGACTGGGATACGGGGAGACGGATGTCCTGATTGGAGCTATTTGCGCAGCGCCTGTGGTTCTTGCTAAAGAAGGATTGCTGCAGGAAAAGAAAGCGACCTGCTATCCGGACAAAGCGGAGGAACTCGGTGATTCCTACGTGGATGAAGACGTTGTAGTGGATCTGCCTTTTGTGACCGGGAAGTCTGCCGGTGTCGCGCAGCAGTTTGCTCTTCAGTTGATTGAGGAACTGCGGGGCAAGGAAGCGGCGGATGAGGTTGCCGCAAAAGTATATTTTCAAAGATAAGGGGTTTCTGTAACGAAATGAAACGTAAGAAAAGAGGCTGTTTTTCCTTTTTCCTTCTTTTGTTCCTGCTTGTCCTGCTTGTAGGCCTGGTAGGCGGGCTGTATGTGACAAGGGAGATCAAAGGTTCCGGTACTACCGGAGAGACCAAAGTGATCACCGTTCCTGAAGGTGCATCTACAGCTGCCATAGCCCAGTTGCTCGAGGATGAGGGACTGATTTCAAATGCTACGATCTTCAGGGTATACAGCAGGGTAAAGGGTGCTGACGGGACCTATAATCTCGGAGATCATAAGGTGGAATTCGGAAGCAGTTATGATCAGTTGATCGAGGCATTACAGCAGACAACATATCTGGATGTGGACACGGTGACGGTTACATTTCCGGAGGGGACGACAGCACTTTCCATGGCTTACAAGCTCTCAGACATGGGCTTCTGTGGTGTCAATGAATTTTTGAATGCCTGCAATTATGATACTTATGACGTATCTTTCTTCGACCAGATCTCTTCGGATGTGGATAAATTTGTCCGTCTTGAAGGATTCCTGTTTCCTGATACCTATGAAATAGTGGTGGGCAGTTCTGCGCACGATATCATCCAGATGATGCTGGAAAACTTTGAAGAGAAGGTTCTTACTGATGAAGTAAAGGCAGCCATTGCTGCGAGCGATCTCTCACTGGAAGAAACGGTGATCCTTGCTTCTATCGTGGAAAAAGAGACGTTGGGTGATGAGATGTATTCCATGGTTGCCGGTGTTTTCAAGAACCGCCTGAATACACCTGATGAGTTTCCCTGTCTGGAGTCCGATACTTCCACAGAGCATCTGAACGGTAATTTCATTTATGGCGTGCTCGGATTCTACTATAACGGAGATACAGACTCTAAAGTTCGCAACATTCCTCAGAGTATGATCGAGGCATATGACACTTATATCCGCAGGGGACTTCCTGTCGGCGCTATCTGCAATCCCGGCTACAAAGCCGTGATGGGAACAGTTCATCCGGACAGTCACGGTTACTACTTCTTTATTACCGACAATGATACGAACTACTATTGGGGAGTTACGGTCGGCGACCATGAACGCAATATCTCGACAGTCCGTGCCTACAACGCTGAACATCCTATCGAGGAACCCTGATAAAGCCGAAGAACGGAGCTGGTTATGAAAGATAACAGACCAAATATCCTGTTGTTGTTTGTGGATCAGTTGAGATGGGATTATGTGCACAGCTACGGTGTCAATCCTTGGATATCTACTCCCAATATCGATTCGATCGGAGAAGAAGGTTGCCGGTATGAATATGCATATTCTCCGAATCCCGTCTGTATTCCTGCCAGACATAATCTAATCACTGGGCTTACGGCAAAATATCACGGATTTGATGAT
>JAEEGL016848495.1_pt1 | contig 46143 bp, 33 predicted proteins | sample 9134231 | NCBI WGS metagenome assembly JAEEGL01 (sample SAMN16246548, study PRJNA631951) | gut metagenome | biome: gut microbiome; feature: rumen; material: fiber-attached | host: Bos | place: Iran: Karaj | collected 2018-10 | reverse complement strand
GTTCTTGCCGCCGTATCTCTTTTTGTGTTGGACTCCTTCGCGGATGCGCCTAAATTCGCCGCGCCCTTCACTTCGCACGCCGTCCTCCAGCGCGACTGCCCGCTCCCCGTCTGGGGCACCGCCGACCCCGGCGTTGCCGTGACCGTTGCCCTGGATGACCAGACGCTCTCCGCCACCGCCGACGACTCCGGCGCATGGCGCGTCACATTCCCGGCGCAGCGCGAGCCTGGCCTTGGCCACACTCTCACGCTCTCCGCCGACGGCGCCGAGGCAGTCGTCCTCGACGACATTGCAATCGGCGACATCTGGCTCTGCTCCGGACAGTCCAACATGGACATGAACTACGGCTGGAACCTCACAAGGGGCAAGGAGGACATCGAGAAGTCCAACGACCCGATGATGCGTCTCTTCGACGACAAGAATGCCGTTTCGGCTGAGCCGCTGGCCGCGCTTACAAAGCCAGCCGAATGGACGGCATCCGACTTCGCGCACTCCAAGACCTTCTCCGCCTGCGGCTGGTTCTTTGGCCAGGCCCTGCGCAAGGCCCTTCCCGAAGTCCCCATCGGGCTTATCGAAGCATCATGGTCCGGCTCCCCAATCAAGACCTGGCTTTCCAAGGAAGCCTACTGCTCAGTTGGCCAGGCGCAGGCAGACGAATACGATGGCACCATGAAGGCGATTTCAGAATTCAGCGAGTCCGGTGGCAAGGACGAATACAAACGCCGGATCAAGCTTTGGGAAGCCGAATGTAAGGCAAAGGGCGACATCCACGCCGAGACCGTGGGCTTCGACGATTCGACGTGGAAGACCGTTTCCCTGCCTACGACTTTTGAGAAGCACATCGCCAAAGACTTCGACGGCCGCGTCTGGTACCGCCGCACCATCACGCTCACCGCGGAACAGGCCGCCGGCGAGGCAAAGCTCACCCTCGGCACCATCGACGACGAGGATGTCTCCTGGATCAATGGCGTCAAGGTAGGCTCATGCGACCAATACAACCAACCCCGTTCCTACGAGGTGCCGGCCGGAACGCTGCATGAAGGCGAGAACATCATCGCCATAGACACAGTTGACCCGAAACTGGACGGCGGCTTCACCACCGACGACCCAGACCTCATCGCCCTCACATTGGCCGACGGCACAACGATACCACTGGCGGGCGAATGGCGCTACGAGGCATTCCGCTTCGACCCCAAGCCGAAGGATGGAGATGTCAGCTCATGGACGCCGACAGCATGCTACAACGCGATGCTCCACCCACTCTTCCCGCTGGCCCTCAAAGGCGCCATCTGGTATCAGGGCTGTTCAGATATCGGCAGAGGCGGCGAACTCTACGAGAGGACCTTCCGCGCAATGGCCGCCGACTGGCGCGGCCACTTCACCCATCCCGACGGGATGCCAATCTACATCGTCCAGCTCGCGGCCTTCCGCGAAACGCATGCCAATCCCATCAACTCCGCATGGGCCGACATGCGCTGGGCGCACATGAGGCTAGGGGAGACCCTCGCCAAGTCCGGCACGGCGGTGACAATCGACATCGGCCACCACACCGACATCCACCCCAAGGACAAAAAGACCGTAGGCGAACGGCTGGCCCGCCTGGCGCTTGCCCGCACCTACGGCATTGAGGGCATCGTCGAAGCCGGCCCGATTCCGAATACGGCCTCTACGCTCTCCGAAGCAGGCGGTTCGGTCGTCGTCACCTTCAAGAACGCGGCCGGCCTGGCCACACGCAACGGAGGCCCCGTGAAAGGCTTCCATCTCGTCGCGGCCGACGGCAAGGCTGCCTGGGCCGAGGCCGCCATTGACGGCGAAACCGTGGCTGTCGCCGTGCCGGAGGGGATGACCCCTGTGAAGGTGCGCTATGCCTGGGACGACTACCCCGTCTGCAATCTGGTGAATGGCGAAGACCTCCCCTGCGGGCCTTTTGAGTTGGGCATTGGAGTGGTAAGCACGCTTCCCCTTTGAGAAATGTCTCTGCCGCGCTACGATTGGTCAATTCCCCCGAAGTCCGTCGAACCGCCGCCCTTCGCCGCGGCGCACGGCCTAGTCGCCTCCATTTGGCCGCTAGTCGCATTGCGCTTCCCAGAGGCCACGCGCGACGAGGCCTCCTTGCAACGACTCCTCGCGCCGCGCCTGGCCGACATCACCCCGCCTTTTGAATTTCCAGGAATACGCGAGGCGGCGGCGCGGCTCTCTAAAGCCATAGACGGGGCAGGGGACATCGTCGTCTTCGGCGACTTCGACGCCGACGGCGTAACCGCCACCGCCATCCTCGTCTCGACCATACGCTCCATGGGCGGCCGCGTCCGCCCCTTCATTCCTCTGCGCTCAGAAGGCTACGGCCTCTCCGACGCCGCCGTGGCCCGCTGCCTTGACGGCGGGGTGCCCGACCTGCTCGTGACCGTCGATTGCGGCATCACCGCCGGCGCGGCGCTCAAGCGCTTCGCCGACCTCGGGACTTCCATAATCGTAACCGACCACCACATTCCCGACGGCTCCCTGCCAGAGGGCGCGATACTCGCAGCCCCGCATCTCGAAACAGTCCCGCAGCAGTGCCGCGACCTATGCGGGGCCGGAGTCGCCTTCACGCTGGCTGCCGGCCTTGTCGCTACCCGCTTCCCGGAAAAGAACGACGCTGGGATTGCCGCGCGCCACCGCCTCTTCTCATGGCTGGATGCCTTGTCAATAGCCACCGTCGCCGATGTCGTCTCGCTCAAGGGCGAGAACCGCACCTTCGTCACACTCGGCCTACGCGCGCTGAACAAATGCCCCTCTCCCGGTTTGCGCCAGCTTCTGCTCGCCACGATGGACGGCTCTGATGTCACCGAACGCCACCTGGGCTTTGTCCTCGGGCCTCACATCAACTCAGCAGGTCGCATGGCCGACGCCTCCCTCGCCTTTGAGCTGCTTATCGCCCAGGAGCAGGACGACGCCCGCGCCTTGGCCATTCGTCTAAAGCAGACGAACGCCCTGCGCAAGGGGGAGTGCGCAAAGGTTGATGAGGCCGCCGCCGCGCAGATCGCATCGCCGGACATCTTCGACAAGGAAAAGGACGGCGCCTTCGTCGGCGCAGGCGACGGATGGCACCAAGGCGTCGTGGGGCTTGCCGCCGCACATGCGGCCGACCGCCTGTGCCGCCCTGCCGCGCTCGTCGCGTTCTCACCGGGCGGCGACATCGGGCGCGGCTCCGTCCGCGGCCCTGCAGGATACGATGTCCACGCCGCCCTGGCAGAATGTGCCGAATACCTCGATGCCTTTGGCGGCCATGAGAGCGCTGCGGGGCTGAGCATCACCCGCGACCAGCTGGCCGCCTTCCGCGCCGCCTTCTCCGCCGCGTGTCTGCGCCAGGCGGGCGCGACCGCCGCCACGCCGACTCTCGATATCGCCGCGCGAATCTCCCTTGGCGAGGTAAATCTGGATCTGTTGAAGGCCGTGAACTCTCTCGCTCCATTCGGCGAAGGGAACGAGGAGCCAGTATTTGAGATTGACGGCCTTACCGCGAAGGCCTCCATCCTCGGGCGCGACGTGCCCAAGGGACTGCGCCTCTCCCTCTCGGACGCCGCCGGGGCGACGCTGGAAGGGCTTTGGTTCGGAGCCATAGATCATCTGCAGGACTTCCGCGATCACTCGCGCTGGGACTTCGCCGCGACCCTACTCCCCGACGACTATTCCGGCCGCCACGGCGTCAAACTGAAAATCATCGACGCCAGAAGGGCGTAGGTGCGGGCAAGTTTGCTATAATATCATCAATCTTTTTTCACCCATTCAGGAGGCTAGACAAAATGTATCTCACCGGTTTTGCAGACGAAGCGGCAAAAGACCTTGACGGCCAGATTCGCGCCATCAAGGAGCTGGGTTGGTCAAACATCGAATCGCGCAACATCGACGGCGTGAACATCCACGACCTCGACGACAAGGCTTTCGACATCGCATGCGGCAAGCTCGCCGACGCTGGTATAAAGATCAACTGCTTCGGCTCGGCAATCGCCAACTGGGCCAAGAGCATTGAGAAGCCTTTTGACGAAGACCTCGCCGCCACCAAGCGCGCCATCCCGCGCATGAAGCGGCTCGGGACGAAGATGATCCGCATCATGAGCTACCCGCCGATCGAGGGTCGCCCCATGGATGACCAGATGGCCGAGGAGCGCTTCTCCCGTCTCCGCACCATCGTGAAGATGTTCGCCGACGAGGGCATCGACACCCTCCACGAGAACTGCATGAACTATGGCGGCCAAGGCTGGCAATACACCCTCAAGATGCTCGACGCCGTTCCCGGACTGAAGCTCGTCTTCGACACCGGCAACCCCGTGAACACGCAGGACCGCGAGCGCCCCGGCAAGCGCCAGTCGGCCTGGGACTTCTATCAGCACGTCAAGCAGCATGTCGTCTACATCCACATCAAGGACGCCGTTGTCTCACCCGATGGCAAGACCCAGTGGTGCTGGTGCGGGGAAGGGGATGGCGATGTCGTGCGCATCGTCCGCGACCTTATCGCCTCCGGCTATGACGGCGGTTTCTCGATGGAGCCGCACATGGCCTTCGTGGCGCACGAGGCCGGCAACGTGAGCGAGGACGAATACCGCTACGCCAACTTCGTGGAATATGGCCGCCGCTTCGAGAAGATCCTCGACGAGGCGAAGAAGGCGGTGGCGAAGTGAAAATCACCATCAACGAAAACCGCGAAGTCGTGGACCGCATACGGACTGGCTTGCAGAAGCGCGGGGGCTACTGCCCCTGCCGTCTGCAGCAGATCGAGGACAACCTCTGCATGTGCAAGGAGTTCCGCGACCAGATAGCCGATCCTGAGTTCGAAGGCTACTGCCACTGCCGCCTCTACTACAAGCAGAAGTAATACCCGCTTTACCGTTCGCTACGTCCGCGACGGATGGAGCGGCTTTGGCGCTGCCGTGCCCTTTACGCCCTCACGGACTCCATTGAGGACAGATTCTGCTGTGCCGATGCCAAAGCGGTCGGCAACGCGCAGGATGTCGTCTTCGCCAATGCCTGAGAACTTCCCGCATACTGACATCTGGTGAATGCCACCGTGGGCGCTCCACGGATCGGAGGAAGGGAAGTCGGAACCAGTCAAATCGTATGCCGGGGCAAGGCGCCAGGTGTCGCCCTCCCGCAAGATAAAGGAAAAGTTCTTTGCGTGGTCGTCGCATTCCCCTGCAATGACATTGAAAGCCATGCGACGGAAAATCTCCTCCCGGTCTTCCCATGGGAGGCCAAGTTCGTCAGCCGCCACGAAAAGGCGCTCGTAGGCGCGGTGCTCCGGCGGTGCGCCAGGTGGAATGTGCGTCAGCGCCGCAAAAGAAATAAGATGGTGGCGCTTGCCACCTTCGCGGTCAAACCGCCTCGTGGCGAAGTGGCGGACGCCGTCCACTTCGATGAGGCAAGCGTCAGTCATTTTTATCCCTGCGGAGACCGCTGCATTGCGCATTGCGAACTCCTTTTCCCCGCGCCATGGATACTCGCGAGGAGTGAATTTTATTATCCAGTGGGCGAATCCATCCGGCAGGTCGCCGTCACCGAACATGAACTTGCCAGTCGTCCTATTCCAGCCCACTACCGCCTTGGCCTGGGCGCCACCGGCCGAAGATCCAAGTCTTAGGAGAACACGTAAGGCGTCATCGCCGGCAAGTGAAGCAAGTTCCCCATTCGCGGCGCGTCTGGCCGTTTCGACTAGGGCGCGCAGTTCAAGCGATGAAGGTTGGGAGCGCGGTCCTCTGTCTGGCTCATAGCACAGCGCACCCATGCCACGTGGCCCTATATAGGCGAGACGATCGACAGAAGTTATATCGCGCCGCGCAAGACCTCGCTCCGCAAGCCAGAAGTCAATGAGGCCAGCGCCAAAAGAGTCTGGAAGCGAGTCTGCAAAGACTGGAGGAAGGCCACCAAAGGCCTCCCTTGGCATGTCGGCAAAGACATACGGCTCGCGTCTCAGCGGCATGGACAGTGGCGCTATCTCTATTCCTGTTGCAAGGAAAAGTGGATCGTAGCGGAAGGCAAAGACTCCAGGTTGCGGCGCGGGAACAATTGCGCCGACATGATGCCCCCACATTGACACGAATATGCGCGAGGCGTGGACGAATCTAGCCATGGCGTTCCTTGCCCCTATTTGTGGATGGAGATGCGCGACGGCGGCGCGGGGCGCCAGGAGGACGGTCAAAAAGCGCATCATTGATTTCGGGTGGCGCAAGGTTCGCAATCCAGTCTGTGCGGCGAAGCGTCTTGCATAGCGCGAGGAGCGAAGCGGTGGAGGCGTTTTTCCCATCCTCAAGATTGCGGATGGCCTTCAGCGATATGCCGCTGCGTTCTGCGGCAACAGATTGCGATAGATTGTCTGCGAGCCGTGCCTCGCGTAGATTTCGGCCTAGCTCCTCCAGCATTTCCGCTTTTGTCAGATATAGCATGACATTGTTCCTTATAAGGTCAATTATTGGCAAATATTCTACCATATTTGCCTTATAAGGGCAAAACATCTACATTATTTATCGGCTCTGCCGTGCAACATCAATTTCCCTGGAACACCGTCGGGACAAATAGTCCGCGGGAGTGCCGGCCGCGAAAGCCACTGACGATGCCGCCGCCGAGGAGCAAAAGCGTCGAAGTGCCCAGCGTGCGTCCGCTTGAGTGAAGGAACTTGTGTCCTGAGGAATCCAGAAGCGGCAGGCCATCCACTTCGTAGGCGGCGTGGCCGGAGTCGAGCGTGATTTTCAGGACAATCCGCTCGCCTTCCCTGAAGTCGCGCCCATGGAGCGGCGTCCAGCCGCCGGCGGCATGGCAGTAGGGGACGGGGCGCTCGTTGGCCTCGTCAAGCAAAAAAAGGAAGTCTGCGGCCGAAGGCTCGTCGTTGGGGAGTTCTGTAAAAGCCCCGACCTCCATCTCAATCTCTACGGTGCCCGACTCGCCGCCGGGAAGGGGATTGTCGATGGCGAAGTCGCGCCGCGCCCAGAGGCCGTTGGCGCCGGGAACGAGGTTTGCCCATTCGCCGCCAATGGCGGTGTCCGAGGCGGCGCCGTAGGCGAACCAGGCATGGTCCGGCAGGATGTCCGCCCAGGCATCAATGGCGATGTCGCAGAGGTAGTTCGCCTGGAGGCCGGCGTCCCAGCCGTCCCTGTTCGCGAAGCGGACGACGCGGCGCGGCGGGTCGGCGGCGGTTTCGCCGGCGAGCGGCAACCGGACGCGCAGATAGACGCGGTAGTCTCCGGAGGCGAGGCGAGGCGGCCAGTCGAAGGAGACGGCAACCTCCGCCTTTGATCCGCCCTGCAGTGACGCAAGCGGCCGCGACAACATCGCCTCGACGACAACGGGAGATCCCCCTCTCTCCGGGACCAGCAATACCTCGTGCGCTTCGTTGAACAGCAATTGTCCGAATCCTGTGTTCTCGATTAAGAGGTTCAACGTTGCGCCGTTTCGGCGCCAGGTGGGCCTCCCGTCGCGCACTACGAATCGGTAGCCCATGTGGTCCAGGCAGAACTTGTGGAGGTCCTGCTCCTCATATTCGTGCAAATCGGGCATCCCCTCGAACGCCCATTTTTTGCTGTTGAACGTCGTGGCCGCCAGACGCCTGTTGATGGTGTTGTTCGGTTTCGCGATGTTGCGCAGATAGGAGAGATGCGTTTCATACCATTCCTCGACGATGTTGGTGGTCGTTGTCGGGTCGAGGAGGTGGACGTTCTCGTCGAAAAAGTCATCGGAGATTGAGGCGAGTTCGCCGCCGTAGGGGACGGCCTGGCCGCGCAGGAAGTCACGGCCCTGGTCGCGGGTCATCCAATAGTCGCCGGTACGCCAGGTGCCGTAGTCGGTGTCGGAGCCCAAGTAGCCGTCGTTAAAGAAGCCCATGCGCTGGCGCAGCGCCGGGTCGATGGCGTCAAGGCCGCCAGGGGCCAGGAGGGTCGCGGTGGTTGTGCCGAGAAGATGCGTCCACACCCGCGGGTAGCGCACGAGCAGGGCCATGTCCCCCGGCAGGCCCGCCAGCCAGGCCTGGGCGACCCTGACGGGGTATTCGTCGTTCTCGCCAGCCCTGTAGCGGGAGGAGTGCATTTCGCCCCAGGGGCCGATCATGCCGCATTCCACCGCCGGAACCACGTCCCGGAACTGCGAAATGACTGCCGCCAGCTGGCGCACGTGCATCAGGAGCATCTCGAAGTCGTCCGGCTCGCAGCCGTACTTTTCCTTGCCCGTGTAGGCGAAGCGCGGGATGCAGGTGCCGCCGTTGAGGCGACAGCGCAACAGGGAGTTCGAGACCGCCAGCAGCGCGTTTTCGTCCAGCGGGATGTCGGCCCCTCCGACATGGTTCGTCACGTAGTCGTAATGGTCGTAGAGCGGTTCCCCGTTGGCGTCACAGTAGAGGTAGCCCTTGGAGTAGGCGCCCAAGTCCCAAAGGGCGGAGCAGTTTGGCGCATCGGCGCAGAGGTCGAGGCCGCCCGTGTCCATTCCGGGCGAGAGAGGCGCCCAGAAAGAGGATGCTGTCGATTCCGCCGGACCGCAGCCGGGGTTATGGAAGGTTTCCGCGCCGTCGGTGGGGGCGACGGCGCCTGTCAGCACCACCCCATGCGCCGCGCCAGCGACAAGCGCTGCCGCGAGGGCGGCAATGACTTTTGCAAGGCGGTTAGTCAAAGACATTGGGTTGAGGGAGGGGCGCGGCGGGCGCCGCCTCCCCGACGGGGTTGCGCGCTAGCGGACGATGATGCGAGTTGGAATGTTCCAGGGCCGAATCGTCGCGAGGTCACCGGCAATCGTGTCGTAGGTCGCCTTGACCCAGTCGTCGGAACGCGCAACTTTCGAGATGCGCACCTCGTCCAGCTTGCCGGGGAAAGCCGCCCCGTCCCACATGCCGCTATTGCCAAGGGTGAAAGTGCCGCCAGGGCTATTGAGCGTACCCGTCGATCCCGTCGTGCCTTTTAGCTTTTCTCCATTGAGGAAAACTCTTCTTGTATCGTTTCCACTGTCGATGGCGAAAACTTGATGATTCCAAGTGGCGCGTGCCGGCTTTTCCTTGTCGTCATTCGCATAAGTCTGAGCCGCGCTCGACATTCCATCGTTGTACGCATAGAACACCGATTTCCCGTTTCCAGCCAGCTCTTGGAACCGATAGGCTTCAAGTGGGCTGCCGTAATTACGTAGGTAATACACGCCTGTCGCCGCATCAGGGTCATGGTCATTCTGCCAAGACCAAACCTCTATCGTGAAAGCGCTAAAGCCTGCAAGTTTGTTTTGGGAGTCGTCAAGGGTGTAACATCCTTTGTGTTGTGGGTGCAAGTTGAACTGGGCCGCTGTTCCGACAACGCCGGAGACGCCACCTGTCACAGAAAGCGTACTGTCCGGTCTCGTCGCGGTAAGAACCAGCGCGTTTTCCGTCGAGTCAATCTGGGTTGTGCTTGTTTCTTCCGCGCCAAGGTGCCAGACGGCCACGTAGCCAGAATCCCAGACAGCCGTTGCATCCACGTCGGGGGCGGGCGCCCAGCCATAGTAGCCGCGAATCTTCGTGTTGGCGTTCAACGTCGGGACTTTAACCCAAACGCACGAGATTCCGTTCGTGTCCCAGCAATCGACTTCGCTCGGCAGAATGTTGCCGGCCTCGTCGGAGAAGCGGAGGTCGCCGCCGTTCGGCTTCTTGAAGTCCGCATAGGAGAAGCCATCGAGGGCCGATGCGGAAAGCTTGACAAGCACCGGGAAGTCGGTCAGCGTCGTGGTGCCGGTGTAGTTCTTGAAGGTGACGGTGAATTTGCGCGCATACTTGTTCCAGTCGTTCCGCAGCGCGGCCTCCTCGTATTGCGCAAAGTCATTGGCCATCACCGTGTCGTAGGTCGCCCTCACCCAGTCGTCGGAGCGGGCCACATCCGAGATGCGCACCTCGTCCAGTTTGCCAGGGAAAGCCCTGCCATCCCAGCAATGGCTGTTCCCAAGCCAGAAAAAGCCGTCTGGCACCTTTAGTGCGGCGACCCCAGTGGATGACTTTAGGCTTACGCCGTCCAAGAAAATGCGGCGGGTATTAAGGGCGCTGTCAATGGCAACGGTATGGTAGTTCCATGCGTTACGCACCGGGAACGGCTTGTCGTCATTGGGGTATATCTCGTAGGATATGTCATTGCCATAGGCATACAAAATCGACTTGCCGCTTCCTTCAAGTTCCTTAAACCTGTATGCTTCAGAGTTTCTGTTGTCATAGTTGCAATAGCGCATGAAATATGGGCCTGTGGACTCGGCACCATCGTGGTCGTTCTGCCAAGACCAAACTTCAAAGGTATAGGCGCTAAAGCCTGTAAGGGCATGTTCAACTGAATCATCTCGCCCATACGCCCCCTGCGATGAAACATTTATTCCAAACTGGGCGCATGAGCCAATAACACCATTGACTCCCGGTGTCACGTAGGCCTGCGCCTGAGAGGGCATTTCAGAAAGCGTCAAGGCGTTTGCAGTGGAGTCGATTTGTGTCGTAGCGTCCGATGCGGCATTGAGGTGCCAGACGGCCACGTAGCCGTTGGCCCAGACATCCGACGCAGTGACGGCGGGGATGGGGTCTTCGCCCTTGTAGCCGTAGCATGCGGTGATGGCGGTGGTGGCGTCCAGCGACGGCACCTTGACCCAGACGAGCGAAGTCCCAGTTGGATCCCAGGTGTCGATTTCATGCGGGATGAGATTGCCTTCGGCGTCGGCGAAGCGAAGGTCGGCGCCATCCGCCGCGCAGTTCGCGTAGCTGAAGCCGCTGCCGTTGAATTCGCTGATCTTCACAAGCGCCGGGAAATCCGTCAGCGGTGCGGTGCCAGCGTAGCCCGTGAACTTGACCTTGAAGAGGTAGTCGAACTGGGTCATGTCCAGTTGCTCGGCTCCTGCATCGGTGGCCCCGATGGCCAGCGCAGCGGCGCAGATAGCGGTTGTGAGACGGATTGACGGTTTGTGCATTTTACTCCTTTTGGATGTGTTGTGAATAAAAGAAAAACTAATACCGTCAAAAAGATACACTATCCCCTGACCTTTGTCAAGTAGTTTTTTTTACATGGATTTTGCAAAAGAGCGGCATATCGGATGCGGCGCTACCGCATCCTTTCAAAAAAAGCGCACTTGTGCTAAAGTAATTTGCAAAGCCATGGACTTTTTCCCTCAAGACTTCGGAGCCTGCGCGGACGGCGTGACAAAGGACACCGCCGCCATGCAGGCGGCAATCGATGCGGCCGGCGACGCCGCCCGCCGTGCCGGCTACCGCTATCCATCTCGTGTTGTCCTAGACGGTGGAACATTCCTCACCGGCGCCATCCAGCTGCGCTCCGGCGTTGAACTGCACATCGCCGAAGGAGCGCGCCTCCTCGCCTCGCCCGACATCGCCGACTTCCCCGACTGGCCTTCGCCGCGCCATGTCGTCTCCGCCAACCTCCCGCGCGGGCGCAACGCCAGCGTCATCTTCGCAGACGAGTGCGAGGGCATCGCCATCACCGGTGGCGGCGTAATCGACGGCAACGGCTCCGCCCATGTCCGGCGCAAGGCAGATCCCGACTGGACTTGCTGGGAATTCGAGCGCATCCACCCTGCCGAACAGTCGCTCCCGCGCGTCGTATTCCTCGTAGGGTGCCGCGACGTGCGCATAGAGGACGTAACCCTCGCCAACGGTCCGGCAGGCTGGGGATACTTCATCCACGACTGCGAGCGCGTCCAATGCTCGCGCCTACGCGTCAAATGCGATGTCCGCTACCCCAACAACGACGGCATCCACGTGAACTGCTGCCGCGACATGGACATCGCCGACTGCGACATCGAATGTGGCGACGACGCCATCATCGTCCGCGCCAACAGCAGGTCGCTGCAAGAGAACAAGCCATGCGAGCGCGTCCATGTCCGCGATTGCCGCATACGCGCCTGGGCTGGCGGCGTCCGCGTCGGCTGGTTCTGCGACGGCGCCATTCGCGACTGCTCATTCCACCGCCTCCACATGCGCGACTCCTCCTACGGCATCGAGATGTTTTTGCCCCGCCATCCCAAAAGCCAGGACTTCGGACGCGAGGCGACGCTTATTGAGCGGCTTCTCTTCGAGGACATCGCGATGGAGGGGCTGCGCGCCTACCCGCTGGAGGCATTCATTGACCCCGGCGCAGAGACGCGCGTCGAGGCGGTGCGCGACATCGTATTCAGGCGTGTCAGGGCGACGGCTCGGCTGCTGCCTCGCGCCTGGGGGCGCGAGGAAACGCCTCTCCGCGACTTCCTCTTCGAGGACTGCTCCTTCTCAAAGCTCCCGGCCGAGGCCGTCGCAGACTGGATGCGCCACGGGACATCCGGACGTGTGACGGAGCCGCACGAGACCTTTGAGCATACGGAGGCCTTCCGCTTCGTGAATACCCAAATAGGGTAGGGGACACCCCTACCGGCGCCTTTTGCTATAATCTTTCCGCTATGCTTCTCTTCTATGTCAGACACGGGGAGCCAATATACGTCCCCGACTGCCTCACGCCACTCGGCCACCGCCAGGCCGAGTCCGTTGCGCATCGCCTCTGCCAGTTCGGCATTGACCGCGTATTCGTCTCCAGTTCAACCCGCGCCGCCGAGACGGCACAACCCACCTGCGACATTCTCCGGCTCGAACCAACCGTCCTTGACTGGGCCAACGAGATCCATGCCTGGAACGAGCTGAGCGTTGAGTTCGAGCCAGGCCGCCGCCACTGGTGCTACTCCGATGACCACATGCTCTCCATCTTCTCCGATCCGACTGTCCGCGCGCTTGGCAACCGCTGGCACGAGCATCCGGCCTTTTCGGATTTCCCCTCCTTTGGCGCGGGGGTAGTCCGCATGCGCAAGGAGGCCGACGCCTGGCTGGCCTCCCTCGGCTACCGCCACGACACGGAGAAATGCCAGTATATCGTGGAGAACCCAACGGATGACCGCATCGCGCTCTTCGCCCACGAGGGAGCGGGGATTCTCCTGCTCAGCACAATCCTCGACATCCCATATCCGCTTTTCGCGCCATCCTTCACAATGCAGCACACCGGGATGACCGTCATCGAGTTCGTCGATCGCGGCGGAGTCTGCAACCCGCGCGTCCTGCAATTGTCTAACGACTCGCACCTCTACCGCGACGGCCTACCGCTAAACTACCAGAAGCGCCTGCGGTTCTAATCGCCGGGCAGGGAGTCTATTCAAGAAAGTCGATGCGGGCGCGCATTTCGTCTTTGCGCGCCGCGTCGCCATCGGGGCGCAGTGGGCGTTTGCCGCCGTCTATTGTCACGCCTAGTTCCAACGACCAGCTTCCGCCGGCGGCATTGACGATCTCCTGTGGCAAAGGCCGTTCGACAAAGAACTCCAGCGAGTCCTTTTGAAGCGAGTGGGAGAGAACGGTGATGGCATCCGTACTCAAGGAGAACTCATCCGAGGCCAGCTCCTCGCCGCTGAAGCTCATATAGCGCGTATCGATGGAGCAATCGGGGAATGTCAGCGTAGCATTGGACGGGATGAAGAAGTGGTGGCGTATGGACTGCTTCTCCCCGTCGCCGCCAATACGGCGCGAGCCGCGCCAGAGGACCATGCCCTCGAAGCTTGTCGGGGATCGTGAAAAGCGCGGCGCAAGTTCCACCATCCTGGCTGCAATGGCCGAAGATGCCTTTTGATTCGATATGGATGCCAGGTAGCGCAGGAGGACAAGTGAGGTCGGGGCGGCATCGAGAAGCGGCGCGAGGGCTGGAATCGTCGGGGTCTCTATTTTCGCGATGCGCCAATTGAGCCATTCATCCGAAATGCCGAAGGGGCCTATCTGGGGCTCCGGCGCGGGAATCGACTCCTGCTCCTGGTCTGAGAGGGCAGGGGAGTCGTCCTCAATGTTCAGACCATGGCGGAGAAACGACACCAATGGCCGCCTGTAGCGGTAGGCAAGGTTGGCGGCGAACAGCAAAAGCGCCAGAACGCCGATGGTTTTCACCACCGCCGGCGTTCGCCGCCGCCTTGGCCGATTTTCCTCAAACTCAAGCATCGCATCCGCACCGGAGGGCGCGGCTTACTTGGTCAACTTGGCGTAGGTCATGACGGGAATGTCCTTCGGCGCGTCCTTGAGGGGCGTCAGGCACTTCCTGTCGAACTTGTAGCCGTCCTTGCCGAGCGGCCAGAGCAGGGGGGCGCAGTTGAGTATCGTAGCGGCGAATCCCTGGTCGGTCGCGCCCTCGTTGCCGGTGTGCGAGGAGTTCCATGCCTCGTTCTCGATGACGAACGGCTTCTTGTCGAAACCGATGGCGTTGAGTGTGTCGATAAAGGCGCGCCAGTCGATGGAGTCGCTGCCGCCGAAGCCCGGCAGGGCGGGATCGTAGTTGTGGCGGTTCCAGCCGTTGTCGGAGTAGGGGACGCCCGCCTTCTCCGCCAGCTTGGGATCGACCTGCTGCACGGGGAAGAGGCGGCCCCAGTGGATGCCCATCGCGTCATAGCGGTTGCGCGTGCCCTTGATGTGGATGCGGCGCAGGCGCGCGGGGTCTGTGGCCTTGATGACGTCCACGGGGTTGATGTGCTGCCAGGCGTCGTGCGAGGGGTCATAGGTTTCGCCATGCGCCTTGCTGGGGATGAGGGCGTACATCAGCTTGCGCGCGGCGAGGGTGCAGGGGAGGTTGTTGTAGGTCTGCGGCTCGGAGAGGGGAGTCCAGCCTTCCATCGGGCAGTTCTCGTAGGTGATGGTGACGCCCAGGTCCTCGGCGTATTTGATGATGGGGTCGAAGACCTTCTTGTAGAGGGCGAGGTTCTTCTCAAAGCCATGGTCCTGACGGCCAAGGCGGTGGTTGTAGCCGACGAAGGTTCCGGCGACAACATCGGCGGCGTCGCCGCCCAGCAGGTAGGCGATGCGGATGAGGCGCAGGAGGTGGTCGCGGTTGGCCATGGCCTCCTTCTCGTTGTCGTCGAGGAGGTTCTCGTAGGCCCCGACGGAGACGCGGAGGTTGAACTTGCGGCAGACGTCGATGACCTTCTGCGCGTCCTTGGCCTTGAATGCCTCGTAGTCCAGATGCGTGGCGACATGATCCTTGCGGGTGCCGTCGCGGCGGAAGACGCAGAGTTCAAGCCCCTGTGCGCCGAGGGCGCGTGCCTTCTTCACAACGCCGTCGAAGTTGAGTTTCTGATATGCCGAGGTCATTAGCCAGATAGGATTGTTCATAGTTGTTTCCCTTCGTTGTTAAACACTAAAACTCTACATCATTTCCGCGTGAATTGCAAGTGGCTTTTCACTCACGGAAGATCGTGGCCGTAGGATTTTTCGCAGCAGTAAGGCAGATAGCCGTATTCCTTGGAGATTTCAAACATCCGCTGCCGAAGGGCAGGGGAGTCGTCCGTGGGCTTCTCATCGCACCAGAGCGACAGCACCCTGAACGGGTGGCGCTCGCTTTCGGCGGCGAGTTTCGAGACGATATTCTGCATCCATTTGAGAGTCTCGGGATCGGACGGGTCGAAGCGGTTGGCCCTAAAGCCCTCCCAGCAGACAGCATCGACATAGGGCGCGACGACTGGCAGGGTCTGCTGGAGCGTCCAGTTGCCGATGAGCACGATATTGGGGTATGCGGCTCGGAATTCGGAAAGGAGCTTGTCGAGGCCGTCAAGTTCGATTGCGCGCTGGTCCTCCGGGAGTTTGCCGCTGTCGAGATCGGCGATGGTGTCCATGAAGACTCCGTCGCAGCCGTAGTCGAGGACCTCGCTCTTGACGAGTTCCACGAGAAGCTTGCGCCATTCGGGGATGCCGAGGCTGGCGGCGTTGTTTTCGCCCCAAGGGACCCAATTCTCGCCATTGACCATGACAATCCATTTTGGATTGACGCGGTCGAGGTAGCGATGCCATGAGGCGACCTCGAAGCAGCTCAGATAGCCGATTACGACGCAGCCTTTGGCGCGGAGGCCGGCGATGATGTCGCGGGCTTCGTCTCCGAGGGCGTGGGCGTCGATCACGACAATGTCGTGCGCGCCGAGCCGCTCGACGGCGTTCGGCTTGGCGCCGCCATAGTAGAGACACCAGGATTTGGCGGCGGCGAACATTTCGCGAGGATGACGCTGCGGGATGCTGCGGATGGCGACCTTAGGACTTGGCCTGGCGCTGGCGAAAGCGGCGGCGAACTGGACAGTCAGCAGCAGCGATGCTATTATGAGGAGTGGTCTTTTCATGGCAGTTTGCAATGTCGCATAATGCGCGTTATGTCAAATCGCGGCCTTAGCCGCGAATGGGGCAGGGAAATCTGAAATCTGAGATTTGAGACATGCGAGACATGTAATCCAAAATTTGAAATTTGAAATTAGAAATCGGAGACATGCGATCCAAAATCTGAAATCTGAGATTTGAGATGCGAGATTTGAGATTTGAGATTTGAGATGCGATTGGAATTGGAATTTGGCATTAGCACTTGACAATCGTTTCAACGGTGATGTCTGTCTTGCGAGGACGGATGCTCACTCGCTCAAGTTCGATTTCATCCGGCGCCATCGACTTGCCGACTTCCGCCAGCTTCTCAGCGAACTCGGCCTCAAGTTCCTTCCTGCGGCCCTGAAGAACTTCCAGGCTGTTCTCGGCGATGGCTACGTCGCCGCGCTTCTTTCCGTATGCGGAAGCGCCACGCGCCGTCGAGCCAATCCTGCCAATTCCGCCAAGGCTCTTGCCACCACCGCCGAAAATGGAAATCGCCGTAATCGCAGCCCAGATGGAGGTCGATGCCAGCTTCTGCTGGGCCATGTTCTTTTCGCGGGTAACCCTGTCGTCGGCGGTGCGAATCTTGTCGTCAAGACGCTGTAGCTTCAACTGGTAATCGGCCTCGACCTTCGCCACGGCGGCGTCGCGCTTTTCACGGCGCACCTGCGCCGCCCTGATGCGGAATTCGCTTTCGGCTTCGCCAAACTTCGATACGAGCTTCATTTCCGGATCGCGCCAGAGGTCAAGCGTCAAATCCTGATAGACGTGCGCGGCGATTTCCTTAGCCCACTGCGTCCGCGCCTTGGGGTCAATGTAGGATCCGCCAGAAGCGGCGTCGGCAGGCGCCGGCTCGGTTGAGAATTCCGCGGCGAACCAGTCGGGCGAACCGCCAGGGCCGACCTTGGCCCGAAGCGAACGCGACGTCCAGGTGTCAATGGCGCTCTTTGCATCCACGAAATGGACGCGCACCGAGGCGAAGGCGTCACCACCGGCGCATGGCGCGGCCGCTGCAGGTTCTGCAAACGGTGCGGCCGGAGTCGCGGCGGGTGCCACATCGGCCACGTCAAAGGGCGACGGCATGGCGGAGAAGGGGTCAGGCATTGCTCCGGCTGGAATCGCCTGGGGAATATCCCCTGCCCTTTCAGCCTCGGCCGATGCCGAAAGCGCCCGAATCTGCGCCGCCGTAAGCGGACCGGCCAGATAGGACAGCGCCCAGCGCGTCTCAAAGAGCACGGGGGCGTCGTCGGCCGCGTCGCGCATGAGGAACATGCGCTTGCCGAGGCCGGAGACAAGGTTGTCCATCGCCGCACGGTCGAAGCCGCACCCAGATTCAGCGGCGACGCTTTCGAGGCCATCCAGGATGCGGCGCTTGTCGCGTTCTGTTTGAAGGCGCCCGATAAACCAAGTGCCGCAGTTTGACAGGCCCTTGTAGTCGAGGTCGACCGGGTTCTGCGTGGACAGGACAACGCCCAACCCGAATGCGCGCGCCTGCTTGAGGAGTGTCAGCATTGGGCGCTTCGATGGCGGGTTGCCGTTGGGCGGGAAGTAGCCGAAGATTTCGTCCATGTAGAGGAGGGCGCGCAGGCTGGAGGTTCCGCTCTGTCGGCGCATCCAGGCGATTGCGGCGTTGAGGACAGCCGTCACGAAGAACATCCGCTCGGCGTCGGAGAGATGCGCGATGGACAGCACTGATACGCGGGGCCTGCCCTGCTTTGTCCAGAGAAGGGACTGGATGTCTAGCGGCTCCCCTTCCCTCCAGGCGGCGAACGACGGCGACGCCACGAGGCCGTTGAGGGCCATGGCGAGTTTTGTGCGCTCCTTCTGCGGGTAGAAGCTCTCAACCTCGAAAACGCCGATGCTGCGGAAAGGCGGGGCGAGGACGAAGTTAATTATGGCGGGAAGGTCAAGCCCGCGCCCGGCCTTCCACTCGTGGTAGAAGATGGATGCGAGGAGGATGTGCTCCCGCGACTGCACCGGGTCGCCGCCGATGCCGACGAGTCCGAGAAGGCCGGCGACGGAATTCGTGACGAGGTCGCGGAGGGTTGCCTCGTCAGCGCCTTCCGGTGCCTTGTATGCGCCGAGTAGCTGGAGTGGGCGGCCACGGGTGTCGCCGGGTGTATATACGGCGAAGTCGGCCGAGGAAGAGAGCATCTTGATGCGGTCGCCGTCCTGGCCCCATTTCGCCAGGCCCTCGCGCCACTGCGTTGCGGTCTTGGCGGCCAGTTCGTCCTTGGTCACGCCGACGCGGCGGGCCTCGTCTTCACCCATGTATGGCAGGAAGTCGCCGGGAGCGAGGTTCGGGAACTGGAGGAGGATGTCGGCCAGATCGCCCTTGGGGTCGATGAGGATGGCCGGAATGCCGTCGATGGCAGCTTCCTCGATGAGGTCAATGGCGAGGCCGGTCTTGCCGGAGCCGGTCATGCCCACGATCATGCCGTGGGTCGTGAGGTGGTTCGACTTGTAGAGAAGGGGGGCGTCTCCCCTGCCCTTTTCCGCGCCCAGGTAGAACACGCCGAGTTTTTCGAAGTCAGTCATAGTTGTATCCTTATTATTAAAGTTCACCGAAGTATGGGATGGGTTCGCCGGTTGCCGCGCCGAGTGCGCGCATCTCCGCCTTCTTGGCGTCGGACGGGCTGCGGGCGTAGTCGCCGATTAGCGAGTGCATCTTGCGCCGCGCCCACTCGCTCTTGACCTCCGGGCCGCCTGCCATTGCGCGAGAGAAGTCGAGGCCGAACATGCAGTCGATTTTGGCGTTGCCGCCCTCGCCGCAGACCTGGAGGGTCATCTCGCGCGTCTGGCGCGGGCAGGAGCCATAATAGACAAGAGGCTCGCCGGCATAGAGGTTTGCCGAAGGCAGCGGGAAGAACTCTGCGCCGGAGGCGATGTCGCTCTCGATCTTCACGCGCCCAAGCAGAGGCTGGGAGCATGACTCCACAAGCTCCTTGACCGCCGCCGGAATCGACCAGCGGTCGGAGCGCACCACATCCTGACGGCCGCGGTTGCAGAAGGCGAGCATGTCCAGCAGGTAGGCGTTGGCTTTTGCGTGGGTGCCGAGGACGTAGAGCGACATGTCGTCGTTTAGCTTGGAGAACTCGCCGATGATCCTTGTGGATGCGGTGATGCCCGTTGTGGCCTTGCCATCTGTTATGACGACGGCAATCAGTGGGCGCGACGGGTCGCGTGGAAGCGCCGTCAGGGACTTCAGCGAGCGGAAGAGGTCGGTGTCGCCGCGCGAGTCAAGCGAATCGATGAAGGCGATGGCATGCTGGAAGTTCGCTGTGGTGGGCGAGGCCCAGTCAAGCCCGAAGCAGAATGTGGCGTTGTCGCGGAAGGATACGACGTTGAAGCGGTCGGCGGCCGACACCGTGCCAAGCGCCTCCTTTAGCCCCTCCTTGCAGAAGTGGAGTCGTTCGCGGGCGAGCGAGCGGGAGGCGTCCTGGACAAAGACGATGTCCTTGCCGACAATCGGCAACTGCGCCGATGGGTTGGGAACGATTTCAAGGCGGAAGTATTTGCGCAGGTCGTTGCCAGCCGGCTGGAAAACACGGAGGGATACGGACAGTCGGTCGTCGACATGGCGGTATTCTGAAATCTCGGTGGGAGTTTCTGAGAAAGCCTCTAGGGTTGCGGCCGGGGTCGCTTCCGCTGCCGTCACGACCGTTTCGGCCACTGCGGGAACGACAGGTTCGGGCAACACTGGCTCCTCAACGGGAAGACGCGGCGAAAGGGCCTCTTGGGGTGCATCCGTGGGAACCTGGACCATGGAGCCGGACAGCGGAACGGCCGGGGCGTAGTCCGGCGCCTTGGCGACGCGCTCGATGTCGAAGAGCTCGCGGCGCGGAAGGAGGGCCATGTCGTCGCGCACAATGCGGTCGACAATTCCTACGATCTCCTGGCGCGGCTGCCAGACAGGGGCTTCGGGAATGATTTCGGAAAGCGGCGTCTCCTTGAAAGTCGCGGCCTCCACGGCCTCGGGCTGCGCAGGGGGCGCGGAGAAGGTTATTGCCGGCTGGTCGAATATCTGCGCCATCTCGGCCGCCTGCATGGGGTCTGGGCCAACGCTTTCGGGGGATCCGGATTTTATGTCCCCATACGATTTGACGGGATCCTGGCGGACATGCTCGAAGTTAACGATCTTGCGAACCGGGGTGTTGCGGAGCTTCTCGGGGATCTGAGCAGTCACGTCGAAGCGCATGTCCGAGACACGGAAATAGAGGAAGAGGTGGATGACAATCGAGATTACCGCGGCGAGGACGATGGGCATCCAGTCGCGTTCCGGCGACTCGTCGAAGAAAGATTTGTCGTTACCTGAACTCATGGTGCCTCCTCCTTATGGCTTTTGATTCTCGATTCGCGGTCATCACGGATGGCGTCAGCCTCTTCGGCGCGACCTGCGGCGCGTAGAAGCCGCTCGGCATCGGCCATTGAGGCAAAGACCTCCTCGCCGCCCTCATAGAGCAGAGACACGGCGAGATAGAGGCGCAGGGCCTCGTCAGGGTTGCCGGCCGCCTCGTGCGCGGCTGCTAGGCCGCGATACGCTCGGGCGCGGACTGTCTCCTGTCCATCGCCGCCTGCGCGTTCGATGGCCACGCGGAACCACTGCTGCGCCGCGATGGCGCCGTCGCCGCTGGCGAGGAGTTCTGCCAGGCGAAGGGCAGCCTCTGCGGAGAACTTGGTCTGCGCAGGGGACTCGGCTGCGGCACGGAAGGCGGCGATAGCCGCATTGGTGTTGGAGAGGGCAAGCTGGCTGCGGGCGATGATGACGTTTGCGGTCTGGCGCATTTCGTCGGTGATGTCGCGGCGGAGGAGTTCGCTGGCGGCGTCTGATGCTTCGCCGCAGCGGCCCTGCGAATACTGGAACTCGGCCAGCCAGACGAGGCGGTCGGCTGGGAGCTTTTCGCGCATTGCGCCTTCAAGCAGTGGCTGGAATAGCGCGGCGGCTTCGTCGGCGCGCCCCTGCGCGTGGAGGCAAAGGCCAAGGAGGAAGGATGCCTCGCGGCGCGATTCAAGTGTGGAGGCGTCGTTTGCAAGTGGCTTCAGGAGCTTTTCGGCGGCAGGGTAGTCACCTGATTCATAGAAAATCCGCGCCCGCTCGAAACTGGCCTTGCCGGCCGCTTCGGACGCGCCATACTTGGCTGCCAGGGCGTCGAGAGTGGCGCCGGCCTCGCGGACAAGGCCCATCGCGCGCTGCGAAACTCCTTTCTGCAGCATCGCTTCCGGAACGAGCTTGTGGTCGGGGAACTTTTCAAGGAAGGTGTCGAAATCACGGATTGCCTCCTCGCGCCGGTCGAGCATTGCCAGACAGCACCCCGATTCGTAGAGCGCGTATGGAACGAGCGGGGAGTCCGGGTGGTTGAGGGCGAGGCGTTGGTATGACTTTGACGCCTCAAGCCAGGACTTCGCCTCGCGAAGATGACGGGCGGAACGGTAGAGGGCCTCCGAGGCAAGCGGGGAAGACGGATGGCGCGAGGCGAGCATAGCGTAGAACTGCGCGGCGCGGCCACCGTCTTCAAGGGCCTCTGCGGCCTCGGCCTGGAGCCATAGGACATCTGGCGCAAGTTCGGCGGGCGGATCGGAGAAGGTGCGGGCTTCCGCGAGCAATGCCTCGTGTTGGCCCAACTTGAAGAGGATTACCAGACGTTCGTAGCGGGCGTGCGCGTCGAACCGCGACCCCGGGCACTCCTTGAGGAGCTGTGAGAAGACGCCCAAGGCTCGCTCGCCATTCCCGAGGCGCGCCTGTGCGGCGGCTTCAATGTAGAGGGCCTCGGCCCAAACATCCTTAGGCGGCATGGAGCCGGCGTTTTTGACGAGGATGCTGTTGACGAGGGCCGAGGCTTCGGAGAAGCGTCCGGCATTGAAGTTGGCCCATGCCGCAGGGAGTCTGGCGTCTGCGATGCGGGAGTCATTGGGGTATTGGGAGAAGAGGCGGGAGAAGCGCGCGACGGCCTCGTCGTAGCGGCCAGAGGTGTATGCGAGAAAAGCCCCTTTGAAGAGGGCTTCGGCTCCAATGCGCGGAGTCTGGGGCGCGGCCGCCGCCGCTGCGTAGCGGGCGAGTGCCCCAGTGACGGATGCCTCATCCCCCCGCTTGGCCTCTATCTCGGCGAGGTAGAGGGTCGCGAAGCCGCAGAACTCGCTGATGGCCTGGGTGTTTTCCGATGCGGACGCCGCCGCAAGCAGCATCTCGAAGCGCATGGACGCCAATTCGTAGTTGCCGATGTTGAAGTAGTTCTCCCCGGCGAAATACATGGCCGTGAGGCGAAGGTCCCAGGGGGCGTCGGATTCTGCGGAAATGACGTCGAAGGCGCGGGAGGCGCGAAGCGGATCGCCTAAGGCGGAGAGTGCCATTGCGTGGGTGATGGCGGCGCTGAAGCGCTGCGGCGATTGCGGGAATTCGCGAGCGAAACGGTTGCACGTGGCATCTGCGCCGGCGTTGTCGCCTGTGCGGCGCTGACATTCGGCGAGGCGTGCGAGGATGATGTCAAGCCCCTCGTTGGAAGGGGTGGATTCGGCAAGGGCGGCATATTCCCGCAGAGCCAGGGTGTGGAGGCCCCGAGACATCAGGCCGTCAGCGAAACTGCGCCTGTCCTGCGCCGCAAGGTCATCGGCAAAAGCGGATGTGGCCAGCAGCGTGAGAGCAAGCCCTAAGGAAAGTTTTACATCAAGTGTCATACGTAGGAATGATTCTACCATTGTTGCGCCATAGTCGCAACCACTCCTTACTTGTTTTCCCATATCCCTTTTGCTATGATAGAAGTCCATTCGCCATGCTAACCATACCATTTAAAGAAGGCGGCCCGATCTTCGCCGCATGTCTCGCCTGCGGCGTTGTAGCAATCGTCGTGTTCGTCGAGCGCATCATCCAACTGCACCGGGCGCGGATACGCTTCAGCGATTTCCTCGCCGGAGTCTTCAACATCCTCGAGAAGGGCAAGGTCCGCGAAGCCCTGGCCATATGCGACGAGACAGCCGGCCCCGTGGCGCGAATCACCCACAGCGCCATCATGCACCGCGCCGACAGCCGCGAAGACCTCAAAACCGCCATGGAGAATGCGGGTAAGGCGGAAATCGCGCGCATGGAGCGCCGCCTCCGCGTCATCTCCACCATCATGCACATCGCCCCGCTCCTGGGCCTTCTTGGCTGCGTCCGCGGGGGGCTGGCAATGGTCCGTTCCATCCAGGCCAACCAGATGCTCGTCCAGACCCTTGACCTTACAAGCGGGCTTGCCGAAGCCCTCCAGTGCACCGCAGCCGGCCTCGCAGTCGCGATCATGGCCTTTTCCATGTTCAACATCGTCATCGTGCGCATCGACAGGATCATCCTCGACATGGACCAAGCGGCGGCCGACATTCTGGCCTTTATCCCAACCCTCGGCGCAACCGTCGCCGACGGCGACGCCCCCGGCGACGAGAAAGCAGAGAAATGAGCGAGCGCCCCAACTGGTCATCCTGGCGAATCGGCAGCCGCGACGCGCAGTCGCCTGCACGCCGCATACGGCCATTCCTCCTCTATGGCGTGACGCTGCTTAATGTGTTCCTTGCCGTCGCCCTCTGTGCCGCGCTCTCCAGGCGCATTGTCATCACGCCTTCGATCCCGTTCACCCTTCCGGCGGCCGAGTTCTCCTCTGGCAAGTCCGATGCGGTGTCGGCCGTCCTTGTAATGTCGGAAGAAGCCTCGCGCCCCCTGCTCTTCTTCGACGGCATCCGCTACCGTCTTGACGACGACACGGAGTGCGCCGCCCTCCGCGCGGCCCTTGGCTCCCTGATGCGCGGGCTCGAGGTGAGCGAACTCACGCTCTTTGCCGACGGCCGGGCGCCACATGCGGATGTCATGCGCTTCGTCGCCGAGGCGCGCCGCGCCGGCGCCTCCGCCGTGAACATCGCAGTGCGCGAGGAAGGCGGCGACAACGACCAATGACCCCGCCGACCATGCCAGCATCGCAGGAGATATTCGGCCACTGGGCCATCATCCTTTTGCTTCTGCTTTTAGCCGCCCTCGCAATGGCGCTATTCCGCCATCCGGCAGCGGCAGCCGCCGCGCATTTGCGCAAACCATCCACCTTTGAGGTCAGATACCTCCCCGTTGACGCAGCTGCCTTCGACGCAGCCCATCCCTCAATCCTCAGGCAGAAAATGCCGGAGATAAAATTCCAGCAGCCGGAGGCGACGCCATGAAGGACGCCCTACGCGCAGTCCGCTCCGTCGCCGCCGCAACGGCCCTTGAGCTGGCATCCCAGCCCGAAACTCTCCTCCTCCTGATCACGGGTCTTGTTCTCACCACGCTCATTCCCCTGCTCCACTTCCACGACTTCGGCGAACCCGGCCGCATTGTCCGCGACGGCGGCCTGGCATACCAACTCGTGATCGGCACAGTCCTGGCCGCCTTCTCCGTCTCGCGTTCCATCCACGCCGAACTGGAGAACGGCACGGCGCTCGCCGCACTCTCCAAGCCAATATCGCGTGGCGCCTTCCTCGCCGGCAAGTGGCTTGGCGTCATGGCCGTCATCCTGCGCTTCTGGGCCGCCACGTTGGCCACTACCATCGTCGCCACGCGCATCTCGCCTCGCTTCGTGACCTTCGAAGACGGCACCATGGGCTACCTCTCCGATCCGACGGCGCAGTCAATGCTGCTGCTGATCCCCGCGCTTTCGATGCTGGTGGCTGGGATGCTCCACAACCGCCGCCATGCGCGCTTCCCGCTCGTCGCCACCAAGCTCATGACTATCCTTTCGCTCGCCGCGCTTGCCGTTACGATTCTCTTCAATCGCCACTGGCACTTCGCCCCGTCCTTCTCCAATGTCGGCTTGAACATCGCAACGGCCTCCTACCCAATTCTCCTCGCCATCGCCGCTGTCGCCGCCTTTTCCGCAGCGCTCTCCACCGCCCTGCCCGCATCGGCGGTCATGGCCGCTGCCGCGGCAATCGTCGCCGCCGGGCTCTCCTGGGACGCCGTAACCGCCGCGCATCATGCGCTTGGCATCCTTCCCATCCCCAACATCCAGTCGCTCTGGATGGCCGACGCCCTCGCCAACGGCGGCTCCGTTCCAATTCGCCAGCTGGCAGTCGCCACCATCCACGCACTCTCACTCGCCGCCTTCGCGCTTGTCTGCGGTAGCGCAGCCCTAAACCGCAGGGACGTAAACTGAGGTTATTTCCCATGGACACAATGCCTGAATCTTTCGAGGAACGCCTTGCGGCAATTAAGGCCATCGTGGCCGACGCCTGCGCCAAGGCCGGACGCGATCCCGCCGATGCCGAAATCATCGCCGTCACCAAGACGCGCGGCCCGGAGGAGGTCCGCGAGGCTTGGGAGGCCGGCCTGCGCATCATGGGGGAGAACAAGGTCCAGGAGGCGGCCGCGAAAATCCCCGCATGCGTTGGCGGCCCGGAGTGGCACCTCATCGGCCATCTCCAAAAGAACAAGGTCCGCCACGCCCTATCCCTATTCACGACCATCCACTCAGTCGATTCGGCCGAATTGCTCGCCGCAATAGACCGCGTCGCCGACGAGGACGGACACGACCCTCATGTGCTTCTCGAGGTGAATGTCTCAGGCGAGTCGAGCAAGTTCGGCATACGCCCGGATGATTTGCCGTCGATAGTCGAGACGGCGCTCTCATGCCGCCGCATCACTTTGGAAGGCTTCATGACGATGGCGCCGTTCTCGCCGAATCCAGAGGACGCCCGCCCGCATTTCGCGCGGCTGCGCGAGCTGCGCGACGAAATGGAGCGCCGCTTTGGCGCTACCTTCCCGCGCCTCTCAATGGGGATGAGCGGCGACTACGCCGTCGCGGCCGAGGAAGGGGCGACATGGCTCCGCATCGGCACCGCCCTCTTCGGCCCCCGGCATTATTAAAGCACCCCGCAATAAAAATTTACTGCCCGCTGCGCGGGCGACGAGTGGAACGGTTTCCATGGCGTGGCATCCGCAGGAATGGCTCTCGTCGCGGGCCGGTTTGCCTTCGGCGCCCGCGTCTCGCAGCCATCTGCTTCCTGCGGCTCCCCCGCCCGAACAACTTGCATACGAGACTCTGCGCTCAACGCGCGGAGGAAACAGGGCTTGCGCCAGGCGGGCGTCGAAGGCAAACCGGCCCGGCTGGCGAAGCCCGCCTCCGCACTTTGAGCGCCAGAACCGCTCCATTCGTCGCGAACGAAGTGAGCAGTAAAAACAAAAAAAAACGAACCCTTCCGATGATGCCGGAAGGGTGGATGGTGGAGAAGAGGAGATTCGGACTCCCGACCCCCGCGTTGCGAACGCGATGCTCTACCAACTGAGCTACTTCCCCAAAAAAAGTATGTAAAGATTCTACCAACTTCCGGCTAGAATTGCAAGCGTTTTTTTCAAGGATGCTCAAGTGGCGGGAGGGCGGCGCGTTCGCGGATGCGCGAAAGTATGCGCCAGACAAAGGGGATTGACGCAATGCGGCGCACCCCTGCGGCCTTCCCCGGGATGTCCATTATGGCCAGCCCCATCATCACGGCGATGAAGCCTTGCAGGAAAACCGTTCCCAGAATCACCAGCGCCGCCCCGGCCAGGTTCCTCAAGGCCACGAGCGCAATGAAGAGCGGCCACGGGCGGCCTCCCCTTCCCTTCGGCGCAAGATAAGCCGGATTTGTGAAGAAGTCGGCCGGCATGCGCCGCACCGCCACCGGCGTTCCGAAGATGATAAGCACCCACCCGACGATTGTGATGATCACGCTCGCCCCAAAGAAGATTGTCTTTGCGGACACTGTTCCCGCGATGTCACTCATGCTGCCATTCTACCATTGTTGCGCCCCAGGTGCAAGGGTACATTTACTCACACAGAGACACAGAGGCACAGAGTTGTCCACGGCTGGCGCTGCGCGAGCATACGCGCTACCTTCCAAACATCCAAGGCGCTTGCGCCAATCTTCTAAACTTCCAGGGCGCTTGCGCCAAACTTCCCTGCCCACTTCTTTCGGAATTTTGCTATAATTCTTATCTTGACATGAATGGAGTTTGGCAATTTCTCGCGGCAAGGAGGGAGCTGGTCGCCAGCCTTGTGGGCCGCAACCTGAAGATACGCTACAAGGGTTCTGCCCTCGGCTTCTTCTGGTCGCTGCTCACGCCACTTTGCTTCATCGCCATCTACGCCGTCTTCGCGCGCCTGCTGAAGTTCTCCGGCAATGTTCCCAACTACCTCCAGTATCTCGTGAGCGGCATCGTCGCATGGCAGTTCACATCCGGATGCCTCAACGACTCCCTCCACTCGATTTCCGGCAACTCCAACCTCGTGAAGAAGGTATTCTTCCCCCGCGTGATCCTGCCGCTCTCAACGGCCCTGGCCAACATGGTGAACTACCTCCTCACCTTCCTCGTGCTGCTTCTCTACCTCGTAGCCTCCGGCCATGCGCATTTCGCGGCAATCTGGCTGCTGGTGCCCGCCTTCGCAATCCACTTCGCCCTCTGCCTCGGCCTCTGCTGCCTCTGCGGGACATCCAATGTATTCTTCCGCGACACCGAGCACATCGTGGGCGTCGTCTCGCAGGCATGGTTCTTCACCACGCCGGTGATGTATCCAGTTGCATTCCAGCTAGGCCTCCTCCCAGAACGGCTGGCCTGGCTGGCATACCTGAACCCCATGACCGGCATCCTCGCCCTATACCGCCGCGCCATCCTCGGCATGCCAATCGAACCGGTTGACGGCCCATGGCTGGCGGGAATAGCCGTCTCGTGCGCCGTCTCGTGCGCCATCCTCGCGGCGGGAATGCGCGTCCTCAAGGCGGGCGACGCCAGATTCGGAGACGTGCTATGAAGCCCGGAATCGCAATCTCCATAGAGCACGTCACCAAGCGCTTCCCCCTCTCGGCGCTGGGCAGCTCCTCGCTCAAGCATCTCGTCCTCGACACCTTCCGCCGCCGCAAGGCCAAGACCTTCCAGGCGCTCACGGACGTCTGCCTCGAAGTGAAGCAGGGCGAGTCGCTGGGCATCATCGGACGCAACGGCGCCGGCAAGTCAACCCTTCTGTCCGTAATCGCGGGGACAATCGTCCCAACCGAAGGGCGCGTAGAGGCGTCAGGGAAAATCTCCTCGCTCCTCGAACTTGGCGCCGGCTTCCACCCCGACCTCACCGGACGCGAGAACGTCTTCCTATACGGCGCAATCATGGGCATCCCGCGCGCCGAGATGCGCCGCCGCTTCGACGACATCGTCGATTTCGCCGGCATCGGCGAGTTCATCGACCAGCCCGTCCGCTTCTACTCCTCTGGCATGTATGTGCGCCTCGGCTTCTCCGTAGCCGTCCAGATCGACCCCGACATCCTTCTCGTCGATGAGGTGCTTGCCGTAGGCGACGTTGACTTCCAGCGCCGCTGCCTGAAGCGGATGAACGAGTTCCGCAAGTCGGGCAAGACGCTTGTCCTGATCTCCCACGACCTCGGCGCGATCCAGTCCATTTCCGACCGCATCGCCATCCTCGACCACGGAACGATCACCAATGTCGGCGGCCCGGTGGACATGGTCGATGCCTACCACGGGACGCTTCTCGCCGCCGCTACTGGCGGCGCGGCCTCCACGACGGAGTGGGGTTCCCGCGAGGCGCTTATCACAGGCGTAGCGATGCTCGACGCCGCCGGCGCACCCACGAAGCGCCTGCCGGACGACCGCCTCATCCGCATCGAGGTCACCTTCACATCAACGCGCCGCATAGAGAACCCCGTATTCGGCTTCGGCATCGCCAACGCCGAGCGCGGCGTCGTCTTCGGCAGCAACACGCAGCTGGAGCGCTACGACATCCCCGCCATCGACGAGCGCGGCGGGCGCGTCCGCTTTGAAATAGACGCCTCCGCGCTTCAGGCCGGCAACTACCAGATGTCCTTCTCGCTGCACAGCGCCGACCACCAGACAAACTACCATCGCCTGGACAACGCCCTCTCCTTCTACATCGACCGCCCTGCCCGCGGCTTTGACGGCATCGCCGCCCTGCCGGTGAAGGTCGAGGTCAAGGGGAGCTAGGGTGCTACTGGATAAAGAACGTCGTTGCCTTGCTGGGCCGTGGGCCGGGGGTCAGGTCGAAGACCCGCCCTGGCTCGGTGGCGTCGCCAGGGTAGAAGTGCGCGAGGACCCTTCCGTCTGTGACTTCAAGCCTGTAGTGCCCGGCACCCTGGCCAAGGAAGTATTCCTTCAGCCCCGCCTTGAAGAAGGCGATGTCGGCGTCGTATGCGGCTAGGTTCTCGGCCGAGACTTTTTCTCTGCGCCATGTGCCGTAGTTGGATGGTTTGTCGTGGCCCGGGAATGGTTCTGCGGTAGCGCGGTCGGCATCAAGCCACACGGAGCTGGCGGTTAGTTCGGTGTAGCCGCCAAATTGGTTCTCGTTGCGGTAGAAGGTCGTGTAGTGCGTGTGGCCCGAGAGGACGATAACCCTGCGGCGCGAAATCGCCTCGAAGAGTTGCGGCACGCCCAGTCCGGTGCCGCCCTTCCCCTTCCAGGCGCTGAGGCGCCAGACCCAGTTGTTGTCGTCCTCGCACGCGGTGAACGGCCCGTGCGTGACGAGGAAGACGTAGCGCGCATCCGCATCGGCGGCCACTTCGTCCGCGACGTCGAAGAGACTCACCTTCTCGAAGTCGCAGAATATCCAGCGGTCGTCGTCGATGCGGAAGGAGAAGAGCGGGTAGGCGACGCGCTCGCCAAGTTCTCGCGAGAGGAGCGGCTCCGCCCACTCGAAGTAGATCTTGCGCCCATTGGGGCAGCCGCGGAAATCGTGGTTGCCGAGGACGGTCAAGAAAGGCAACGGGACGGGAGACTCCCCCGAGCCCCCTGCTGCGGCGCTACCGCCGATTGTGTACGGCTCGCGGGTGGTGGCGAGGGCGTCCTTGAGGTAGCAGAGATGGACATCGTCGTCGTTGCAGTCGCCGTTGATGATGTCGCCAAGCTGGAGCGCGAAGCGCGTGGGGAGGTCGCCGTCCTCGGCGACCGAAGCGCTTGCGGCGAGAAGCGACGGCATGCGCTCCTGCCACATGGCTGCGTTTTTGATGTAGGTGGCGAGTCCTGATTGATTGTCGTAGGCGGCGTGATAGATGCTCATCGGATCGGCTTCGAAGTGGGTGTCGCCGAGGAGGGCCACGGCGTATGCGCCGCGCCCATCGTCGATGGCTTTGTCGCGCCACGACGGAACGCGGCCGGGGATGGCGGTGGTGCCTGCAAATGCGGCAACTTCGGCGAGGCCGCTTAAGGCTACGCTGCCGTCGAGCGGCGCAGTGCCGCCGCATGCGGGAAGCCACACTTCGCCGGATGGCGAACGGAGGCGGAAGAGCGGCGCTTCTTGCTGCCCTCCGTTCGGCGTTCCCACAAGATAGCTCACTTTGGGCGTTGAGCCTCTTAGGTCGAGGTCGGCGGCGGCGATGATATCGGCGCCGGGGGTTAGCGCAATGCCGCTGAGTTTCACCCACGAGGGAACGCCGCCGACGCGCGCCAGGCCACGAAGCGATGCCGTGCCGTCTTCCTCTTGCACGGAGATGAGCGCGGCGCGAGTTCCATCGGCGACTGCTTCGGCGAGCAGGTCGGGGAGTTCGCTTTCCAGGTAGCCGCCGTGCTGGTGCAATTTGACGGTGAGGCGAGCGATGCCGTCGCGCACGGAGTTCGCCTCGAAGAGCGCCGTTCCCGTTGTGGGCTGGATGCTCCAAACGGGGGCCGTCGATGCGTCCCCCTGCAAGATTCGCGGCACCGCAGTCCAGGCGCCGCCCTTTACGGTGCTGGTGGCGGCATCGGCTGAGAACCAGTCGGCGTCATCGGCGAGTCGCAAGGCACCGCGCACAGTCGCTGCTGAAGCGATTGCTGCGCCGGTGGGGTCGAGAAGCGCCACTGAGCAGTCGAAGAGGAGGCCGTCACCAAAGGCGGCGGGGTCGATGACGCCCGTCGTGTCGAAGAGATAGTCACCGGCGCTGGTGAGTGTCCGGTCGATTGTGCCGAGCACGGCGCCGGAGGGAGTGGACACAGTGAGGCGAAGCTTGCAGCCATCGGCTAGATGGGTGCCGACTTCCGAAACGTGGACGGTGATGAGGCCATTGGTGCAGCCCTGGTCGGCTTCGCCGGAGATGCCTCCGAAGACGATGTCCGGCGCCCATTCGATTGCGACGCGATCGCCGCCTGAGCCTTCAACGATTGTGCCGTGGCGGGGCTTTGCGCCGAGGAGGGTGATCGAATCGCCGGGAACGGCGGCAAGCATCGCTTCGGCCATGTCGGGATAGGTGTTGGCGTCGTTCAGGGCCACGGCGTCGGGGTCGGCCGAGGGCGGCAGCACGAAGATGCCGCAGGCCACGGCGCGGGGGGAGGAGTCGCGGTAGTCGTTCACGTAGCCGCCGTGGGCGGTCGTGCCGCCCTTGAAGAAATTCTGGAGCGTGGTGCAGGTCTCGCTCCAGATGGTGGCGCTGCCGCCGCCGTCGAGTTCGCCGACCTCGTTGCAGCCTAGGTCGATCATAATCTGGTAGGCATCGACGTCGTTAAACGGTGATTCGCCGATTCCAAGAACTCCGTTGTAGATTGTATTGGAGAAGAGAACGAGGTTCGTGGCGACGCCGACGCTGTTGGTGCCGAAGCCTACGAGGGTGCGGTAGTAGTAGTTGCGGCTCTGCATGTTGCCGATGGTCGTCGAAAAGGCCGACTCGCCCGAGGAACTGCCGACGGGGTTGATTGCGCCGCCCTTCACGGGGTAGTTGCAGTAGTTGGTGCGAATGGCGTTGCGGACCTTGCGACCGCGGGCGTTGAGCTGCCATGATGCAGTTGGCTGTCCGCCGTAGGCCAGGCCCTCAACGCAGTCGAGCTTGCCGTGATGGAGGTTGTGGTCGCCTGTCTCGGCGAGGTAGCAGTTCGCTGTCAGGCTGACCCGCCCGAAGCCTGTTGAGACGAGGTCGCTGTCGGAGATGACCATGCCAGTGGGGCGGGCGTATGAGGCGGAGGTGTCGAAGTAGTCGCCATTGATGCCTGCGACCGGAGCGACGCCCTCGGCGGCGAAGATGGCCTCGGCCATCGCACCGACGGAGGCCGGGGCGCAGCCTGGGGTGTTCGACGCGCCCAGCCACGCCTTGAGGCGGTAACCCTTCGAAAGGTCAAAGACGAAGGCCGAACCATAGACTTTGCTGCTGTCCTTGCTCACGTAGCGCACGAAGGTCACGCCCTCGCGGCCGTTCCAGTTGGGGACGGCCGTGCGGGTGAAGTCAGAGACGGCGGCGTGGAGACTCGCCGTTTGCACGGCGAGCGCACAGAATGCAAAGAAACGCAAAGAAATGTGTTTGACCATGTTTTCCTCCTGCCGCCAACTTAGCAAGGTCTTTTAGCCGTGTAGGACATGAAGAACTTTTTTCAGACTTTCTGCCGGATTATCTACACGCTCTACACGTTCTACACGGCTTGAATTTCTTCTACTTCTACCGGAAGCGCATCATGAAGCCTGCGATCCAGGGCGATTCGACACCGGCGGTGAGACCGTAGCGGCCGCTGGCGGGGCGGAAGTAGCGGTTCGTCACGCGGTCCCAGAGGGCAGCGCCGCCCTCAGGCCCCTTGGCCGGGATGAGGTCGCGGACAAGCTCGTATTCGTCGTTGCCGTTCTTCTGCCAGAGCTTCAGCGAATAGACGCGGGCGCCGGAGAAGCAGTCGGCAACGCCGTTGAGGTTGCGCGCGAAGAGATAGATTGGGAGGCCGGTGTTGAGAGAGGTGCTGGAGTTTTCAGTGCGTGACGAGGCGTCAGACCATGCGCCATCAGTAAAGATTCGCCTGGAGATGGTCTGCAAGTCCTTTTCCAGCGTGGACTCGATGCGGTAGCGGGTTCCGGTCGTCACGTAGCCGCCATTGGGGATGGTCCCGCCTGTCTCCGCATAGCCCATGGCGTGGAGTGGCTTGTTGTCTGATCCGTAGGCGTTGTAGAGGAAGAAGCGAGTATTCGAATAAGTGCCGGAAGTTGCCACCCGCGCGCCGCAGAATACGTCGTCGTCCGGCAGAACCGTCCACTCCATGTCCGCGAACATCTTCGTGCCGTCCTTGGCGATGACGCCGAGGTCCACGAAGTCGGAGGTGCCGTTGGATTCGACGTAGGAAAGGCGCGCGGAGGGCGCGTTGGCCGTTGCGGCGAGGACGTTCGTCACGGCGCCGATTTCGCCTGCCGGGTCGAAGTCGTTCGACGTCGCGCCGGACTTCGCCGCCTGCGGGAAGAATACGCGCTCGGAAACGCGGTCATAGAGGCCGGCCCTGCCATTGTCGGCTACGCAGGGAATGAAGTCGCGGAGTGGTTCGTCGCCGTCGGCGATCCTAAGCGAGTAGAGCCGGATGGAGGAGAAGAGGCTGTTGGTTCCGTTCTGGCTGTAGCAGAAGAGCGAAAGCGGGCGGCCCGTGGTGAAGTAGTCGGTCTTGTGCGGGACGCCGTCCTTGTGGAGTTCCGCGCCGTTGACGGTTACGGACTGGTTTCCTGCGGAGAGATCGCTCACGATTCGGTAGCGCTCGCCGTGGACTGCCGCGACGACATTCGCCTTTTCGTCCGCGCTGGAGGCACCCTCGTAGAAGAGCTTCTGGTAGCCGTAAACGAAATGGGTTTTGTAGTGGTAGGCGAGATAGAAGCGCGTGTCGCCGGAAGATCTGGAGGCGAGGATGCCGCGATCTTTGTCGCCGCTGTCGCTGGTGGCAGGGAAGTCCATTAGCGTGATGTCAATGTCGCTGTTGAGCCCGCTCTTGGCAATGACGCCGGTGTCGATCCAGAGCTGGCGCGAACCGCCGTTGCCATCGGACTGAACCCATTCGACGAGTTCGACGGGACGGGGAAGGATGTCATTCGGTGCACCGAATGCCGTCGCCGTCGCGGAGGGGAAGAAACGGCCAGAGGCCTTGTCGTAGAGTCCGGCGACGCCGTTCTTTCTAGCGGGCAGATAGTGGCGCACGACGTTGAACCCGCCGTTGCCGTCGGCGAAAAGTATCTTGCATCCGTGCAGCTTGCCGCGCCCGTTCCAGCTTGGAGTCCCGTCGTAGTTGCAGGCGAAGAGGAAGAGCGAGAGTCCGCCGACATCTCCGGTGGACATGGTCTGTGCGAGCGACGCTTGGTTGGCGGACGAAAGAATGTTGGTGCCGTCTAGGTAGATCTGCGGGGCGGAACCATCTGAGTAGTCGCAGAGATACTCGAAGCGGACGCCCGTCGGGACGAGCGGGGAAGTGACCGTTGCCTTGTGTGAATCTCCGGTGCCGTGCCCGACAAACGCCTTGTGGCTGACGTGATGGCACATCATGAAGCGAAGGTCTCCATGGCGGGCGTCGAGGAACGAACGGTCGCCGTTGTCGTCGGGAATGGTAAGGTCGAGGCGTGCCTTCAGGCCGGACTGCGCCTTCACCTCCGTATCGACGTACTGTGCGCCCGTCGCCTCGATGTAGTCGAGGTATTCGTCCGGCTCGCCGTAGTCGGCAGCGAAGGCGGAGGCCGAGGAGGCGGCGACCGGATCGCCGACCGGATCGCCGTGGGAGAACGTGCCTGTGCCGCCGTTGCGGAAATAGTCGCCGGAAACGGTGTCGTACATCGCCGGGACGTTGTTCGGGTCGAGGCACGGGACGAAATCGCGCTTCAGGTCGCCGTCAAGCCAGATTTTCGCGGAGTAGATTTTCGCGCTGATGCCCTGCTTGACCGAGCCGTAGATGTTGGCCGCGAAGAGATACATGTCGTAGCCGGTGTCAAGGGCGCTCGACGCCGTGGCCGTCGCCACGGTGTTTCCGTTTATGGACAGCGACTGCGCCCCGTTGGCCAGCGATGCGCGGGCGAGGTAGCGAGTGCCGGACGACGCGGCGGCGCTGAGGCTGCTGAAGGACGCCCACGTGTCAAGCGCGGAGCCGATTTTCGAGCCGTTCCAGTGCAGAACCAGGAAGCGCGTGTCTCCGCTGGTCTTGCGGCAGCCGAGAATCGTGCTGTCCGAACCGGCGGTCTGGATGAAATCCACTTCGGCCTCAACGCCGACCTGGCCGGCTATGCCGGTGTCGATCCACTGCGTCGGGGAGTCCTTGTCCTGCGACGACGCGATGTATTCGACGCGGGTCGCGCCGGCGGGGAGGTTGGGGCCGAGGAGGAAGAAGCGGAGGTTGGTGACGGTGTCGCCCCAGCCAGCGGGGAGGTCGACGGAGCGCGAGGTCGCGCTTGCCGAGACTTCGCCGAGCGTCTCGAAATGCGCCCAGGCGTTTGTGGCGGCGCCGCCGTCGGCATTGCCATAGCCCCAGGCGAGGGTGTAGGCTTTGCCGTCGGCGTCGCCAAAGGCGGCGGTGGCGAGGCCATCCTTGATGGCGGCGATTTCAACCGTGCGGGCGAGACTCGCCGTTGGCACTGCGAGTGCGACTGCCGCAGCTGCGGCGATTACTTGCGCGTTGAGGCGCTGGTGGATGCTTTTGTTCATTTATTTACTCCTTGGTTTGTGTGATTAGTTTCGGTTGCAGTCGGCAGCCGGTTGCTATCGGTTGCTATCGATTGCTGTCGGTTGCTGTTGAAGCCGTCAAGCAGGGCTTGCTTGCGGGGGTTGTCGGAAGAGGGGCGGAAATTCGAGGGCGAGGCGCGGCCGGGTTCGATTGCCTCGTGCTCGACGCTCCACGCGCCCCATTCCCTGAAGGCGTGGTAGGTCCAGTCCCAGCCGTATTCGGCGAAGAGGGCGATGCAGTCGCGGAGATAGTTCTCCGCCCCCGGCGCCCAGGAGACGGCGCTGAACTCGCCCACGTAGATGCGGGCATGGTGTTTCTCCTGGAACTTGCGCACCGGCTCAAGGACGCGGCGCAGGTGGTCCGTGGTCCAGCCGCGCGACTGGTCTGGCCAGACTAGCGGGCGGCCGCCCTTTTCGCGGGGGTTGTTCCAGACGCCCTGGTGCGTGTATTCGTATGGCTTGTAGAGATGGACCTGGTAGATGACGTTGTCCATCGCGAGCGGCGAGAGATAGCGGTAGGACTCCGCCACGCAGCCGAGGTTGCTTTCGACGATGATCGGTGCGTCCGGGTCGATGGCGCGTATGGCCTCGGCGGCGCGGCGCTGAACCTCCCAATAGGAGAAGGGCGCCGGTTCGCGCTGGATCGGCTCGTTGATAAGATCATAGCCGTAGATAACAGGACCCATCGTTTGCACGATGGGCGCACAGCGCGTTGCAATGCGCCGCCAGGTCTCGACGAAGGCGTCGGCGAAGCGCTCGTTGAAGAACATGTTCATCGCGCGGTCCCCTGCCCTCTTGCCTCCGGGCGGAGTGTGCAGATCTACGCAGACCTTCATCCCGCGCGCGGCGCACCATTTGAGGACGTCCTCGAGGTTGTCGAGACGCGAGTCAACCCAAGACGCGTATTCGGCGAGGTCCTGGTTGTCGTCCACTCCGGACCAGTTGCGGCCGATCTGGAAACGCACGAGCGTCGCGCCCCAAGAGGCCAGCGTGGCGATGTCCTCCTCGGTGGTTGCGCGGCCTTTCGGCGACATGCAGCCTTTTAATGGCGCCCCCCTCCTGCCCCCCAGTTGGGGGGAACCTGCAAGGTCTGAAAGGCCTTGCAGCAGGATGTTTTCCCGTCGGCTGTCGGCTATCGGCTGCCGATTGCAATCGGGGTAGGCAACGATCCAGCCCTCGTTGACGCGGCGGACGCCCGCGTCCTCCGTGGCAATGGTCAGGGAGTCGAGGTCGAACTCAACCTTGCCGGTGGACTCCTGAAGGCCAAGGATGAGCGTTGCGCGGCCATTTACAGGGTTCACCGGCGATGTCAGGATGTTCACGCGATTGGTGACGGTGCGCCATCCGTATGTGCCAATGGGGGCAGATGCGCCGGGAAAGTGCGTCTTGCCTGTGTCGGCATCCTCGTAGCGGAGCATGAACTTGACGCCGTTCCACTCGTGCTCGGGCTTGGTGACGCCTTCCGCGCGCAGGCGGATTGTCATCACAAGACCGAGGCCATCGCCAAGAAGACCGGAGAGATCAAGCGGCGCTTCGCAATGGACGGCATTGGTTGAATCGCCTTCCCTGATTTCCACGAAGAGAGTCGAGCCCTCGATTCGCGCGCCAGATGGAAGAGACCAAGCAAGATTGGAGGCTTGGAACTCACGCAGAGGCGCGGAGAGCGCAGAGAATGCGAAGAGTAAAACCGCTAAGGAAAAGAAAAATCTCATGGCTTCTAGGGTTTTCTAGAGGGTCTAGACGTTCTAGATTTTCTAGAGATGCTAGGCCATCTAGACCTTCTAGGCTACTTCATTATCCAGAAGGTGGCCGCGCCTGGGAAGGCCGTTGTTGCGCCGCCGGCGGTGAGACGATAGCCGCCATCGTTGTGGTAGTAGCGCTTCTCCACCTTGTCGAATAGGGCGGGGGCGCCATCGGCGGGGTCAAAGGCCGGCGCAAGGTCGCGGACGAGTGTGTCGCCCTGCCAGAGCTTGAAGGAATATAGGCGCGCGGGCGCGAACTCGTCGGGGGTGCCGTTGAGGTTGCGCGCGAAGAGGTAGAGCGGGAGGCCCAAGTCCGAGTGGCCCGCCGGGAAGGCGAGGTTGACTGTGCGCGTCCCTTGGCCCACAGGCCCCCAAGCGCCGCTCTCATGCCGCGCCACAGTGATGACCTGCTCGCCATTGGCAAGCGAGATCTCCACGCGGTAGCGGACTCCGGCGACAGGGGCGCAGCTTGCGCCGCCAAGCGTGGAGGAGCCGTTGTAGTAGCCAATGCGGTGGAAATCGGGGGTGACGCGGTAAAAAGTGAAAAGCCCCGAGGAGGTGTTCGTCGCCGAGCCGCAGAAGGTGGCGGCGGCGGGAATGGCGTTCCATTCTACCTCGGCGGCCATCCTCATGCCATCCTGTCCGATGACGCCGAGATTGACGTAGTCGTTCGTGCCGTTAGCCTCAATCCATTCGGGGCGCCGGAGCGGCCATTTCGTCGTGGCGGGGCGGTTCGTGACGGCGCCGACCTCGGTGGCGAGGCTGAACTCCGCAGTCGCGCCTTCGGCGGCGGCCTGCGGGAAGAAGACGCGCTCGGAAACGCGGTCGTAGAGGCCTGCCTTGCCGTTGTCTGCAACGCAGGGGATGAAGTCGCGAACGACGCCAAGCTCGTTCGTGAGGACGAGCGAGTAGAGGCGCGCGCAGATATTGCTTCCGGCGGCTCCGGCGCAATTGTTCGCAAAAATGTAGAGGGACTGCTGCGTGTCGATTTCCGCAGCATCGTTCCACTCGCGGGAACCGTGGTATGCCGCGCCAGTGAGAGACTGGACCGACAGGACCTGATTCGATATGGCCGCGCCCACGGGCGAGCGGGCAAGGAAGGAATCAATGCGGTATCGGACACCGACGGTCGGGGAGTTGCCGCCACCGCCGATTTGCATCCGCCACTTGTTATAACCGAACTTGTGCGTGGCGTTACCAACGTCGCCGTTCGGCTCGGCGTAGTAGAGCCAGAAGCGCGCGCCATCGTTGCCAGTTGCGCCACAGAAAAAGTTGGTGGTGGGTTTCGTGATCCACTCCATTTCGGCGACCATGCCGACGCCGGCTTTGGCGGGAACGCCCGTGTCAATGTAGAGCTGGCGGTCGCCGTCCGCGCCATCGGACTGCACCCACTCGACAAAATCCTTGGGACGCGGAAGGACAGATCCGGCGACGAGTTCGCCACCTTGTGGGAAGAGAATGGTTTCATTCTCCTTGTCATAGAGCGCGGCGCGGTTGTTCTTGCGGCATGGCAGGAGGTGGCTGACTAGCTGCCAGTCGCCGTTGTCGTCCTTCTGCCAGAACATCACCGAGAAGATGCGGGCGGAAGAATACTGGTTCGCCGTCCCAGAATCATTGCGGGCGAAGAGGTAGAGGGGTATGCCCAGATCGACCGTGGCGGCATCGTTGTAGGTGCGGGTGCCATTGTAGCCGGAACCGTCAAGGGCCCTGACGTTGATGGCCTGCGATCCAGCTTCAAGCGTCGTTTCAACGCGGAACCGAATGTCGGGATTGGACTTGCTTCCGTCCTGTATTTGATATTGCGAGAGCGATGCGTACCCTACCTGATGAGATCCAGCCGAGGTGTAGGGCGTCACATACTTGCCTCCGTCCGACGCGCCACAGAAGGTGCTTTGGACAGATGGCTTTAAGACCCATTCCATTTCGGCGACCATGCGTGTGCCGGACTTGCCGTTCACGCCAGTGTCGATCCACTGCGTGCCGGTCGATTCGACATAGTCGAGGTAGTCGTCGGGAAGCTCCGCAAGTGCGCGGAACGGGAGGACCGCGACTGCCGCAACCGCGCAGATGGCCAGCGCGCAGACCTTCGACCTTGGACTTTCGACCTTTGACTTTTGACTTTTGTTCATAGTAGAGTTCTCCTTTTTCGCCATCCATTCTACTCTTCCGCCAACATGAAAAACACCACGGATTGCGGAAAATTTTTTTCCTGTTTGAATACACATTGGAGATGCGCTATAATTGGGTTTATGCAAAAAAACAAGGAAACGAAGAATGTCGCGGTGTTGTTTTCTCTTGGACTCAAGGGCCAACGCATGACCTTCCGCGGAATCTTGGACTATGCCTCGAAGCACGGGCCGTGGTTCTGCAAGATGATGGAGGGGCGCCTGGGCGAACAGTGGTTCGGCCTCGGCAGAAAGGGCGAAATCGACGGCGTGATCATGTCAATGACAACGCGCCGCACCTCGCAGACAGTGGCGGCGCTGGGGGTTCCGGTTGTCTTCGTTGAGCCATATCCTGAAATGCTGAAGCCGGACTGGCCTATCCAGGGCGCCCCGTGGGTTGGGCGCGACTCCTACGCCATCGGCGCGACGGCGGCCCGCTACTACATGGAGCGCGGCTACAAGTCGTTCGCATACGTCGATGTTCCCGACGGCAAGTTCTGGAGCTTAAATAGGCGGCGGGGTTTTGCTGAGACGCTGGCCGCCGCCGACTACAAGTGCGAAGTCTATGACAAGTTCTCCGCGCGCGAGCGGCGCAGCTGGCCGCTGGAACGCGTCAGGATGGTGAAGTTCCTGAAGGCGCTGCCTCGCCCTACGGCCGTGCTAGCGCCGATGGACGGGCGTGGACGGCTTGTGCTGGACGCCTGCCAGATGGCGGGGCTGCGGGTGCCGGAGGAGATCGCCGTGCTTGGTGTCGATAACGACACGCTTCTCTGCGAATCGACGGTGCCGACTCTTTCAAGCATCCATACGGGCGGCTTCCGGCGCGGACTCATCGCGGCGGAAATGCTCGACGACCTCATGCACGGGCGGGAGCCCAGCAAGCATGCCGTTCCGCTGCCGCCGATTTCGGTGGTGACGCGCGGTTCGACGGGCTACGACGCCATGCGCGATCCGGTAATCGGGCGGGCCGTGACATACATCCGCGCCAAGGCTGGCGAGGGCGGGGTGCCTGTGCCGGCCGTGGCGCGGGCCGCCGGATGCTCCCGCAGCTACCTCGACAAGGGCTTCCGTGCAAAGCTGGGGATGTCAGTGAGGGAGGCCGTGCTGAAAATGCGCATTGAATTCGTGAAGGAGCTGCTGGAGAGAAGCAACCGCTCCATGACGGAAATAGCGATGGACTGCGGCTTCGCCCGCGACAGCCATTTGGCCGTCCTCTTCAAGAAGGCGACAGGCAAGACCATGCTCCAATGGCGGCGCGAGAACCGTGAAACGCCAGACGAGTAGCGAAGCGCTGCGCGCCTCGCTACTCGTCAGGGCATTGGGGAGGGAGATTTAGCCGTTAGACAGGTGACTTGCGACAAGCGACATACGACTTGCGTAGGTCAAACATCTAAGCGGCCAAGGCTCTATTCTTTATCTGCATCTGCGGCTGGGGCGGGCTCTGCCGCAGGCGCCGGGGCGACTTCCGCCGGGGCCTCAACTGCTGGAGCGGGCTCTGCCGCAGGCGCCGGGGCGACTTCCGCCGGGGCCTCAACTGCTGGAGCTGCCTCTTCGGCCTTTTCCTCGGCCTTGTCAGCGGCTTCGGCTGGAGCAGCAGCATCAGCCGGAGCGGCGGCGTCAGCCGTCTCGTCGGCGGCCTCTTCGGCGAGCGCCGCGTCGGCGACTGCGGGCTCTTCAGCCGCAACAGGCGCCGCCTCGGGGGCGGGAAGCGTCTGGGCCGCCGGCTTCGCGACGCCATCCGTCACAGAGCCAGTCCCGGCTGTGCGGATATGCGCGTTGATGATGGACAGCGCAATCGTGATCGAGAGGAAGAGGACGCCAAGCACAATCGTCGAGCGCGTCAGGACATTGCCCATGTCCGCGCCGAAAACGGCCTCGCCGCCGCCGAAGGTGACACCAGCCCCGGCGCCTTTGTTGCGCTGTAGGAGGATGACGCCTACCAGCATAATGCAGACGATTACCAGGACGAACTGAAGGATTCCGGTGAGAATTGACATTGGTTGTCTCCTTTGGCGACGGGTTGGATGTTAGTTCTTCAGGTTGGCACTAGAGGCCGGCCTTGACGATTGCGATGAAGGAATCGGCCTTGAGCGCGGCGCCGCCGATGAGGCCGCCGTCGATGTCGGGCTTAGCCATCAGTTCCTTCGCGTTTTCGGGCTTCATGCTTCCGCCATACTGGATGCGGACCTTTTCGGCGACATCTGCGCCGCCCATGTCGGCTAGGGTCTTGCGGATGAGGGCGTGGACTTCCTGCGCCTGCTCCGGGGTGGCCGTCCTGCCGGTGCCGATGGCCCAAACCGGCTCGTAGGCGATAACGACCTTCACGAGGTCGGCGCCGAGATCGGCGAGGCTGCCGCGAACCTGTCCGGCGACGACATCGCCAGTCTTACCGGCGTCGCGCTCTTCAAGGGTTTCGCCAACGCAGACGATCGGGGTGAGGCCAGCCGCGAGCGCTGCCTTCGTCTTCTTGTTGACGTCGGCATCGGTTTCCTTGAAATAGGTGCGGCGTTCGCTGTGGCCGAGAATGACATACTTCGCGCCGAGGTCAACGAGCATCGGGGCCGCGGTTTCGCCGGTGAAGGCGCCCTTCGGCTCATGATACATGTTCTGCGCGCCAAAGCCGATCTGCGTTCCGGCGAGAACGGCCGAAACAGCCGGGAGGTCGATTGCGGGCGGGCAAACCACCACTTCGACCGCGCACGGCTCGCTGCCGAGAGTCGCCGCAATTTCCGCCGCCAGGGCCTTGGCCTCGCTCGGCGTCTTGTTCATCTTCCAGTTACCTGCTACGATTTTCCTGCGCATGATGCATCTCCTAATTGGGTTAAAAAACAGTTCATCAATTCTAGAACATTACGCCGATTCTGTCAATTCAGTGAAATTCGTCCCTTCATCCTTCACTCTTCACTTCTTTGGGCACCACCCATTCCTCGCCCATGGTTGCGGCACGCGCCTTGCGGACCATGTCCCCGGGCTTCGCCTTGCGCTTCTCCTCCTGCGAGAGGCCGCTCTTCCGCCCGTTCGTCCACTTGCCCACAGCGCCGCCGGCGTCCATCTTGGCCTTCACGATTCGGCCTTCGGCCAGCTGCGCGGAAATCGCCTCGCGGTCGCCAGCCGCAATCGCGTCGCGCATCGCCTCCATCCGCCCGATCATTCGCTCCAGGACGGGCAGGAGCGATTCGCGGTTATCCAGGAAAAGTTCCGACCATAGCTTCGGGTCCGGTGCGCCTACGCGCACCATGTCGCGGAAGCTGCCGGCAGAAAAGATGTCGTGGTTTGGCGCAAGTTCGTCGCGCACGTAGGCCGACGACACGATGTGGCAGAGCTGGCTAGTGTAGGCGATCATCTTGTCGTGGTGCGCCGCCTCTGCGGTAACGACGCGCTTGAAGCCGACCTCGCTGAACGCCGCCTCGAGAACTGCGATGGCGTCATCGTCAATCCCCTCCCCCGGCACGAGGATCATCGTCGCGCCGCGGAAGAGCGCGGCGTCGGAGTTCCTGAAGCCCGAGACCTCCTTGCCGGCCATTGGGTGGCCGCCGCAGAAGCGCCAGCGGGCGCCGTGCGCCACTTTGGCTACGCCTTCCATGACCGGGACCTTGATGCCGCAGGTATCAACGACCAGCGCGCCCTCCTTGAACTCGGCCGCGTGCGCGGCAATCCACTCGACGGCGGCGCGTGGGTGAAGCGCCACAATCACAAGGTCGGAGTCGGCCACATCCACCGGGTCGCCAATGTCGAAGCCCGTCACCTCATGGCCAGTCTGCGTGAATGCCTTGAAGAAAGAGCCGCCAATCAGCCCCAGCCCCGCAACCGCGATCTTCATCTACGCCACCAGTTCCTTTCCTGCGCCGCTATATCTCGGCATAGGCGCCGAGGAAGGTGAAATGCTCGATTTCGGGATCCTGCGACAGCTCCGAAATCAGCCGGCCCGCCCGCTCGTTGCGCGGCTCAGCCTCGAACTCGAAAGTGAAGCGGAACTCGAAGTCGCGGCCGGGAACAGGGCGCGACTCCAGCTTCGTGAGGTTCACGCCAATTGCCGAGAACTTGGCCAGAATGCCCGAGAGCGAGCCGGGCTTGTGCGGCAGGCTCATCATCAGCGATATCTTGCGCGAGTCCGGGTAGATCTCGAGGTTCTTCGAGATGCAGATGAAGCGGGTGTAGTTCGCGGCTACATCCGCAATGTCGTCGGACAGGATGTCGAGGCCGTAGATTTCCGCGCACTGCCTCGAGGCAATGGCGGCGAGGTCGGTGCGGCCAGACTCGGCGAGCGTGCGGGCGGCGACTGCGGTGTTCACTGCCGGGGTCTGCCTGATGTCGGGATGGGCCGCCAGGAAGCGCGAGCACTGCTGGAGCGCCTGGGTGTGGCTGACAACCTCGCGGATGTCGCCGAGCTTTGCGCCCTTGCGCCCTAGCAGGACGTGCCCCACTGGCAGACGCGCCGCACGGACGATCCTGAAGTTGTGGCGCACCATCTGGTCATAGACGGCGGTGACGGAGCCGGCGAGGGAGTTCTCGATTGGCAGGATGCCATACTGGCACATCCCCTTCTCCACCGCGCTGAAGACGTCGTCGAATGTGTTGAAGAAGAAGATCGTCGGGAACTTGAACAGACGCGATGCCGCCTGCTGCGAATATGCGCCCTCGCTCCCCTGGCAGGCGACGATGGCGTCGGACGGGAAGGCATCGCCGGTTTTGGCGATGGCCTCGGCCATGGCGCGTGTGACATCGCTCTCGCCCTGGAGGATGTCGCGCTGGAGAGCCTTGGAGAGCCCGAAGAGGGTGTTGAAGAGGAGGGCCGCGCCGTCCTCGCGCCCCGGGCCTACGCGCTTCGCGACCCGCGCCAGAATCTCGCGCTCCCTGGCGGGGTTGGCGATTGGCGTGCCGGAGGCGCGCTTGGCCTCTGCCACCTCGCGGGAGATGTCGAGGCGCCTCATGTAGAGGGCGGCGATTTCATCGTCGATTGCGTCGAACTCGCTGCGGATTTGCTCAATTGACTTCATCTGCTTTTCCTCAAACTAACGACTAACCACTAACTGCTAACCACTAGCGACTAACCACTAACTGCTAACCACTAGCGACTAACCACTAACCACTACCTCACAGCGAAGGGGCGGAGCTGGCGCACGAGCTTCATCGTCTCGGCGAACATCTCGGGCGTCTGCGACTGCGCGCCGTCGCACTTGGCGTGCGGCGGGTCGTTGTGGACCTCGACGATAAGCCCGTCGGCGCCGATGGCCGTGGCCGCGGCGCAAAGGGGATGCACCAGCTTCGCCACGCCAGTGGAATGCGAGGGGTCGATGACCACCGGGAGGTGCGTCATCTTGTGCAGAATCGGCACCACGGTCAGGTCGATCGTGTTGCGCGTGGCCGTTTCGAAGGTCCTGATGCCGCGTTCGCAGAGCATCACGTTCGGGTTGCCGGAAGCCATGATGTATTCCGCGCTCATCAGCAGCTCCTGGAGGGTGGAGCTGAGGCCGCGCTTGAGGAGGATTGGCTTTTTGGTGTATTTGCCGACTTCCTTCAGCAGGTCGAAGTTCTGCATGTTGCGTGCGCCGATCTGGATTACATCGACGTCGTTGAAGAGGTCGAGGTGCGCGGAGTTCATCAGTTCCGTGACTACGGGCAGCCCGGTCTCGCGCTTCGCGGCGAGTAGCATCTTCAAGCCCTCCGCGCCAAGGCCCTGGAAGGAGTAGGGCGACGTGCGGGGCTTGAAGGCGCCACCGCGAAGCAGCGTGGCGCCGGCTTCCTTGACCGCCTTGGCGATGCCGATCACCTGCTCCTCGGACTCCACGCTGCAAGGGCCGGCGATTACCTGGAAGTTCCCGCCGCCAATCTTCTGGCCGGAGCAGTCCACCACCGTGTCCTCGGGGTGGAATTTGCGGTTCGCCGCCTTGTAGGGGTCCTGGATGCGCTGGACGGACTCCACGACGTCAAGGGCCGAGACAAGGTCGATGTCGAGGTGGGAGACATCGCCGACGCAGCCGATGAGGGTTTCGTGGGCGCCGATCGACACATGCGGGTCGATCCTGTGCGCCTTCAACCAAGTGAGTAGATTGTCAACCTGCTGCTGACCGGCGCTCTTCTTTACGATGATAATCATACTTGATTCCTTTGCCTAGTTGCCCTTGCAAAGAGGAAAACCCCGCCTTGCTCGGGCGGGGTTTTGCCATTTTCCACTTGATTCCGCAATCGTGAAACCACTACGGCAAACTTACCCGGCCCGAAGGCGAGGTAAAGTAAAAGTAATAGCCGTAGCGATTCCAGTTCATGCGGACACACCAACAACACAAAAACAACACAAAAACAACGCATCAATTCTACCAAACCCTCACCCCGCCGTCAAGTTTTTTGGAATGAGGAATGGGGAACGAGGGGATGAGAATGTGGAAATGTGGAAACAGCCAATTCCAATGTTGCCAATTATCAATGTCTCCACTCTAATTGGGTATTGGGTTCTGGCATTGGCAACACTTCCACATTGGCACATTTCTTTCCCGGCTTCCGACCGCAGCGCTTAACGCAAGTCGCTTCGCGACACGCAAGGGTTACGCTCGCATCGATGTGGCTACGACGGGCTATGCCCTACGCCACAATCGATGCTCGCGTGGAGGTTGATGGAACTCGCGGCAAAAGCGATTGTGGCGTAGCCGCCACGGCGGCGTCGTAGCCACATCGGTTTTGACGCAGCTTTTGCGTCCGGCCACAGGCCGGTTGCGTT
>JAEEGL011618421.1_pt1 | contig 46162 bp, 40 predicted proteins | sample 9134231 | NCBI WGS metagenome assembly JAEEGL01 (sample SAMN16246548, study PRJNA631951) | gut metagenome | biome: gut microbiome; feature: rumen; material: fiber-attached | host: Bos | place: Iran: Karaj | collected 2018-10 | reverse complement strand
TTAAGGTGGCAAGGGAGTATCACAGAAGACAGATTCCTGTTGATGTGATAGTAGTAGATTATTTCCACTGGCCGCATCAGGGAGACTGGGAGTTTGACCCGGAGTACTGGCCCAATCCCGAAGCTATGGTCAGGGAACTTAATACCTATGGGATGAAGCTGATGGTATCCGTGTGGCCGACTGTAGATGAACAGAGCAGTCACTACAGGGAGATGGTAGACCTGGGACTCCTTGTCAGATCAGAGCACGGCAAGAGGATTGGGCAGCTTGGAGATGCCTGTTTTATTGATGTGACAAATCCTGAAACAAGACACTACGTATGGGACAAAATTAAGAGGAACTACTATGATAAAGGAATAAGGATATTCTGGCTTGATGAAGCTGAGCCTGAATATACGGGATATGAATTTAGCAATTACAGATATTTCCTCGGTGCAGATTTGGAGATAGGAAACATCTATCCCAGAGAATATGCGCGTATGGCATATGAAGGGATGGAAGCAGAAGGACAGGAAAACATTTTAAATCTCCTTCGCTGCGCCTGGGCGGGTTCTCAGAAATACGGAGCACTGGTCTGGTCAGGGGATATAGATTCATCCTTCAGAGCACTCAGAAATCAGCTTGCAGCCGGACTTAATATGGGTATTGCCGGAATTCCGTGGTGGACAACGGATATAGGTGGCTTCCATGGCGGCAACATACATGACGACGCCTTTAAAGAATGCTTTGCAAGATGGTTTGCGTTTGGTGCGTTTTGCCCTGTGTTCAGACTCCATGGCTACCGCGAGCCCTTCAAAGAGCCTCTTAGTGATCACGGCGGCGGAAAATGCAATAGCGGCGCAGAAAACGAAATCTGGTCTTACGGAGAAGAAATAGAGAAGATCTGCGTAAAGTATATACAGATCAGAGAGAAAATGAGACCGTATATCCGTAAGCTAATGGAAGAAGCCCATCAAAAGGGCACGCCCGTCATGAGACCTCTTTTCTATGATTTCCCGGCGAATGAAAAGGCGTGGACAACAGAGGATGAGTACATGTTCGGACCGGATATTCTTGTATGTCCTGTGCTTTATGAAAATACGAAGTCGAGAAAGGTATACCTTCCTGAAGGGAAGTGGCGTGAACTTGAGACAGGAAAGTTTTTTGATGGGGATCAGTATCTTGAGTGCAAGACATCGCTCTCGGATATTCCGGTTTTCGTAAGAGACGGTGCGGACGTTGGAATCTAAGGAAGGAGAGAAGACAGAATGAAATTCACAGATGGATACTGGCTGATGAGGGAAGGAATAACACCAGGCTATGCAGTAGAATATCATGATCACAGGATAAAGGGAGATACACTTGAAATATATGCGCCCTGCACCCATATAAGTGGCAGAGGCGATGCCCTCAATATCGGACTGCTCACGATCAGACTGTCAAGTCCTATGGAGGATGTCATAAAGACAGAGATTGTTCATTTTGACGGCGCTGTGGACAGAGGCCCCTATATCAGGGTTAACAGTGATGGAAGTAAGCCTGAGATCACGGAAACGAAGGACAAGATCATATACAGATCAGGAAATCTCAGAGCGGAAGTCAGCAGGTGCGGCTGGGAGATAGTTTATTATTATAAGGATAAGAGACTTACAGATACAGGATACAGGAATATGGCACATATGACCGACCATGCTGCGAAAAGGACATACATGGTAGAGCAGCTTGCCATTGATATCGACGAGTATGTATATGGTCTTGGGGAGAGATTCACCGCTTTTATCAAAAACGGGCAGAGAGTTGATATGTGGAACGGCGATGGCGGAACTGCCAGTGAGCTTGCCTACAAGAATATTCCGTTCTATCTGTCTAATAAGGGATACGGAGTTCTTGTAAATAATGAGGGAGATGTCTCTTTTGAGATTGGAAGTGAAAAGGTTGAGAGGATACAGTTCTCAGTCGAAGGCGAGAGGCTTGGTTATTTCGTGGTTGCCGGGGATGACCCGCTAAGAGCTGTTGAAAGGTATACTGCACTCACAGGAAGACCTGCACTTCCTCCCGCATGGTCATTTGGCCTGTGGCTCACCACATCCTTTACAACAGACTACGATGAGAAGACCACCAGTCACTTTATAGATGGAATGGCTGAGCGCAATATACCCCTTCATGTCTTCCATTTTGACTGCTACTGGATGGATATGTTTAAGTGGTGCAATTTTGAGTGGGATAAGAAGACTTTTTCAGATCCCGGGGCAATGCTTAAGCGCTATCACGAAAAAGGCCTTAAGATCTGTGTGTGGATAAATCCCTATATAGCCCAGAACTCTGAGCTGTTTGCAGAAGCAAAAGAGCAGGGATATCTGATCACAAAGACCGATGGAAGTGTGTGGCAGACAGACCTGTGGCAACCTGGTATGGGAATAGTAGACTTTACAAATCCCGGTGCATATAAGTGGTATCAGAGTAAACTAGAAGTCCTTCTTGATATGGGGGTGGACTGTTTCAAGACCGATTTCGGGGAGAGAATTCCTGTAAAGGACATCATTTACTATGACAACTCCGATCCGGTTAAGATGCATAATTACTATACGCATCTGTATAATGGCTGTGTATTTGAGCTGCTTAAGAGAAAACGAGGGGAAAATGAGGCCGTGCTGTTTGCAAGATCAGCTACTGCGGGAGGACAGCAGTTCCCGGTTCATTGGGGAGGCGACTGCTCCGCAACCTACCCTTCAATGGCTGAGACACTGCGCGGAGGTCTTTCGCTTGCATGCTGTGGCTTCGGGTTCTGGAGCCATGACATAAGCGGGTTTGAGTCGACTGCTCCTGCAGACATATATAAGAGATGGTGTGCATTTGGACTTCTGAGCTCCCACAGCAGACTGCATGGTTCTTCATCCTACCGTGTTCCGTGGCTGTTTGATGATGAGGCATGTGAGGTTCTTGCCTTCTTTACAAAATGGAAATGCAGACTGATGCCTTATCTCTATGCTCAGGCTGTAAGGGCACATGAAGAGGGAAGACCTTTGCTGCGGCCTATGTTCATGGATTTTTCACAGGACAAGGGGTGCGACATGAGTGAGCGCCAGTACATGCTGGGAGACAGCCTCATGGCTGCTCCGATATTTAAAGAGAGCGGTGATGTTGACTATTATGTTCCAAAGGGTAAGTGGATAAACCTCATCACCGGAGAAACTGTAGAGGGCGGAGGCTGGCGAAAGGGGCACTTTGACTATTTTGGACTGCCACTTCTTGTAAGGCCATCTTCTATCCTGGCCATAGGTGGGAACGATTTGAGACCTGATTACGATTATACACATAATACCAGGATTCTTTTATCGCATTTTGAGGATGGTGATACTGCAGAAATCTTCATCCCTGACATGACCGGGCGCAAAAAAGTAACCGTATCAGCAAGGAGAACCGGCGAAAGAATAACCGTTGAGGTCTCAGGGGAGGCTGAGCTTGAATGCGAGATACTAGAAAAAGAAGGAAGCGTAGAAAAAACTGATACCGGTTTTGTAGTATCTCTGTGATAGTTCTTTTTAAAAAATAAGGACACCACTTACTTGATATATTTGCCCGGCTGGTAAATAATTATTATTAGTGATGAATTCAAAATTACGGAGGTGGCTCTATGGATTATCAGTCAAGGTATGATGAGTGGCTAAGCAGACTATCGGATCAGGATCCTTTAAAGGATGAGCTTAAGGCAATTGCCGGAGATGAGAAAGAAAAAGAGGAGAGATTCTATCAGGATCTTGCCTTTGGAACGGCAGGTCTTCGCGGTAAGGTAGGCGCAGGTACTAATCGCATGAACTTCTTAACTGTTGGCAAGGCCAGCCAGGGTGTTGCTGACTATATTGTTTCAAAAGGGCAGGAAGCCATGGACAAGGGCGTTGTCATTGCACATGATCCAAGGCACTTCTCGAGGGAGTTCTCTGAGTTGGCAGCGAGAATCTTTGCTGCCAATGGTATCAGGGTGTACACCTTCCCGAGTCTTCGTCCGACACCTGAGCTGGCGTTCATGATAAGACGCCTTGGAACTGTGTCAGGTATCAATATCACGGCTTCCCATAATCCCAGGGACTACAATGGCTACAAGGCATACTGGGATGACGGATGTCAGGTGTCAGCAGAGGTTGCTGACGGAATGACAGAGTGCATCAATGCAGTTGATATATGGACAGGTATAAAGAAATCAGACTATGAAGAGGGGGTTAAGTCAGGGAAGATCATTATACTCGGAGAGGAGTACGACAGAGAGTACCTGGACAAGGTCGAGGGTCTTGCGATCCATGAGGGAGATGAGCTTGATCTGTCCATACCGCTTGTTTATACGCCTCTTAACGGATGTGGGTCTATTCCTTTCAGACAGATGCTGACTGACAGGGGATTTACCAACTGGAAGATAGTTCCTGAGCAGGAGAACCCGGACCCTGATTTCACAACGGTTGGGTACCCCAATCCCGAGGATCCCAAGGCATTTGCTCTCTCTGAGAAGTACGGCAGAGAGTTTGGGGCTGAGCTCCTCATGGCAACAGACCCTGACTCAGACAGGTTTGCGATTGAGATAAGAGATGACAACGGCAACTATATACCGCTCAACGGCAATCAGACAGGATATCTTCTTGTAAACTATGTACTTGAGGGGCACAAGAGTGCCGGTACGCTTCCTGCAAAGGGTGCAATGGTCAAGTCCATTGTTACTTCAACGCTCTCAACCATTATGGCAAAGGCATATGGAGTAGAGATGTTTGAGACACTCACAGGATTTAAGAATATCTGTGGCAAGATCCCTTATCTGCATGAGAATGGATACACTTATCTCTTCGGATATGAGGAGTCTGTGGGTTATGCAGCCTGCGAGGATATCCGAGACAAGGACGGTATTTCTGCCGGAATGCTCGTTGCCGAGGCAGCAGCTTACTACAGGAAGCAGGGTAAGACGCTCTGGGATGTGCTCAATGAGATATATGATAAGTACGGTGCATTTGCAGAGGATGAGCCAAACCTTGTGCTGGAGGGTATTGCAGGTTCACAGCGAATACAGCGCATGATGAAGTTCTTCAGGGAGAATATTCCTTCAGACGTTGCCGGAGTCAAAGTTGACAAGGTTATAGATTATATAAACGGCTATGAGGATATCCCGCCTCAGAATGCGATAAGGCTGTTCCTTGAGAACGGCTCATGGTTTGCAGTAAGACCTTCCGGAACAGAGCCCAAGATCAAGTTCTACTTCTATTCAAACCAGGCTACAAGAGAAGATGCGCTCAGGGTCAATGGTGAGATCAAGGATGATATTCTTGGCCTTATCAATTCGGTTGAGTGATTAAAGAGGCAGGATATGAGCGAGCATACACATACATACACACATGACCATGAAGGTGGGGACAGTGAACATACCCATGACCATGAGCACGATCATCATGGTCATGAGCACCATGAGCACAGCCACGATATTCCGGAAAGCAGAGACAAGATTGTCGCACTCCTTGACTATACGCTAGGGCACAACAGAAGCCATGAAGATGAACTCTTAAGGCTTAAAGATAAACTAAGAGACATTGGAGAGGACGAAGCGGCATCCAGGGTGGAAGAGGCTGCAGACAGCTTTTCAAGGGGCAATGAGCTGCTGGATAGCGCACTGAAGCTTATAAAAGAAAATCACCTCGGCTAGTCCCGGAAAGACAACAGTAACAGTAACCGGATAAAGATTCACATAGAAGAGGCGGCCGTAAGGCCGCCTCTGGTACTTTAGAATAACGAATTTTAACAGTCTATGCGGATGACAGCGCCGGTAAGGTCTGCATGAGTTAGGCTTCCCTTGAACGTCTTCTTTTCACCCATCAGATCGGTCAGTGTAATATTCTCGCCATTAATGTCTATGGCGCTGACATACTCCATAAGAACTTCATCGGGATCAGATTCCCTGTATGCTGTAGAAAGACACATTTTTGCCACCTTCCTCTACTCAACATTCTCCGTCATCGAATACGGAGTTGTGGTAGTATCAGCTCTCTTCATATTGTCAAACCGCTTTACCATAAGTGGCTCCCAGATGTAGTACAAAAACTTGCCATCGAGGTCGTAGTAGAAAACAACGAAAAGTATCCCGTAGATGATGGCAGCAAGCTTAAGCAGTTTAAAGAAAAATTTGCATAGTATCTTCATTTTTTATCTCCTTAATTACCAGCTCATTGAATCGTCGAAGTCAAGAAGCGACGGATCGAGAGGCTCTTCGCGCATTACTGTGGTCATGTAATCGTTTATAATGCCGCGGATCTCGGCTCGTGAAACGGTTCTCTTATCGGGCAGCGCATGCGGAACCCAGATTGCATGTATGTCGCGCTTTCTGAATTCATCTTCAAATACTCCGTGTATTCCCTGCATCCCCTTGCACTGAAGCTGGTCATACATGATTACCATGTCGCAGTTGAATCTCTCCATGTAATCAAACAGTGACAGGATATGCTCGTGTCCGCCGACAGCCATTGCACGCATGGGAGCTTTCTCATTGAACCATGAGAGATCCTCAAGCGCATGCTCATAAGTATCGGTGCGAAGGTACTGGTCAAACATCAGCGAGTCCATATTTATCACGCAGTTGATACCCCAGCAGTTGTAAGCCCAGGTGCACCAGTGCGAGTAGTACAAAGGAGCACAGCTCCAGGCGATGGCACGGTGTCTGGTCTTGGGGAAGGTCTCTATTTTATTCCCGACAGTCTTGTTCATGATCCGTCTTACCCGGTCATCAACTTCGTGCCAGATTGGTCTGTCCCCTGCTTGTGAGTAGTAGATCCTATAGAGCGCCTGGGCAACTCCTGTTATCGGGTAGGAAGGAGTGTTCGCTGCGACATCCCATTTCTCCCATTCAAATTCGGTGAGTTTGTTGAAACTCTCGGCGTATTTTACATACAGATCCCAGTCCATCTTTACCCCGAACTGCTCCTCGACGAATTTCCAGGCCCCTTCAATCTCCTTCTGACAGTGCTTCTGGACAAGCGGATCGTCGTATCTCATTGGCTGAGGCATAGCATAGAGCGGTCTGTTGAGAAACCAGTCCTGTAGTACCGAGGTGGCTACCGAGCCGTCGCACGCCTCATTGGATGTCAGCATCACAGGGCTGTAATCAGGGTAGTCATCATGGACAAAGAGTCCGTATTCTGCCTGGCACATAGGGCACGGATCGGCAGGAAGCCCAAGGGACTGTGCTGCATCTATGTAGTTGAGGACAGTGTGGTTGTTTACATGGACAGATACAAAGTAGGGCACCATCTCAAGAGGAACATCGTCAAGATTGTCCCTGAACCCATAGAATATATTGCCGCTGAGGGTCTCGTTGTGGGCAATTGTTTTGTTCCACTTCTCGGGGATCTCGCCATTATGGATCTTTTTGTCACACTGGAACATTCTGGTGATCTGGCGGACTGTCTCGCTTACCATAGCGCGGTAATGCCAGGCGGAAGCACGAAGGGTTTCACCTCTTGATCCCTCAAGTCCTCTGTCAAACCAGTGCATGGCTGTGAGGTAGGTCTGTCCCATCCAGCGGTACCTCATTGTTCCCTTTAAGAAGTCCACAAGAGCGCCGGGGCCCTCACCGTACTTTATTATGTCACTGACCATATGCCCGTAGTTGTAGAGCCATATCATATTGAAGTAATACATGGTATCAACAAAACCGCGCCACTCGCGGTGCTTGTAAAGACCTGTGTTTCCGACATAAAGATCGCCAAGACGCCTCTCTTCATGCGGCTTGCCATACCAGAAATCATGTACTGTCTTTTTCAGATCGCGGGCCTTATCCTTTTCGTTCCTTGGCTTTTCTACCACAAACAGCTTACGGTATTTTGATTTGATGTCCTTAAATGAAAATCCCATTATGTCCGGCCTCCCTTCTGAAGCTTTTTGAGTTCTATGCTCTCAACAAATGCCTGGAAGCGTGTCCTTAGCTGTCCTACAGCATTATTGACATACTCTTTTTCAATTGAGCATACAGGAAGTCCGAAGTCTCTCTGGATGATCAGAGTGTCAATCGTTCTCTCGTAGCTCCAGTATTCGCAGAATTTCATCTGTGAGATTATGACTCCATCGGCCTTATACTCTTTTGCCACATCGGCAATGTACTGCTTTCTCTGCCTCATGACATGCTGGTCCATAAAGCGTGGACATTCACTTGTCTCAAGGTAGTGACGAGCGATGGCTCTAAGAGGAGTCTCGCCTTCTTTAACGAAGATCTCTTCCCTTCCCGGAAGGGATCCGTAGCAGTGCCTGTCGGCAACTACCAGAGCACCGCACTCCTCGATGAGCTTTATGAAATCCGGGTCATCTTCCTCAGAACCAGTCAGCACCACCTTGCATCGGTAAGTCTTTTTGACGTCAGGTGTTCTTGTCTTTAGCTCATTAGCTATATCCCGAAGCTTGTCGATGATCAGATACTTGGGGCAGACCAGAGTGCACAGCTGTATGACAGAAAATTCCCATCCGGTGATCGTGGGCTCGTCAAGTTTTCTGAAGCTTCCTATCTCGCTGATAAGACGGCATATCTCGTTGTGCTGCCGGATTGCCGTTAAAATAGCATCATCACTTGTGTCAATACCCAAGCTGTCACTTAGCTTATCAAGGACATGGGCACGAAGCTGTGTTTCATAGTGCTCTATGGAGTTTTCATTCTTTTTAAAGGGAACGTCGGTGAACTCACAGAAAAAGTCAGGGTTCTTTATCACATCAAGGAGCTGCAGATGCTCCTGAAATCTGCAGGTGACTGCGCAGGTCTCTGTGGCCATCTGGGCATCGAGGAAATTATAGCCGCCTTCAAGGGCTCTCTCAAGAAGGCATCTTCCGTACATGCAGGTGCGGCCTGACATATAGTAGGTCGCCATGTCAGGGAAGCTGCTCCTGGGAGCTCTCAGCCGAACAGAAAAACATCCCGGAAGATCCAGCAGGACCTCCGGCATAAAGTAACAGGTGTAACCAAGCGCACGAAGTCCTTCATCCCTGGCTCTTCGAACCAAAGGATTGTAGGCCTCCTGCAAAAGGTCTTCGAGCTCAAAGATGTGCACGAGATCTTTCATTATTTTATCTCCCCCTACTCCTTAAATATTGACGGCAATTTGCCAAAAAAATAACAAAAATTACTTCTAAATCATATCATATATCACTAAATTATAAAAGAATACATCAATATACTTGTTAGAATTTCACAAATAATTATAATATATATAGGAAGATTTTGGTTAGGGGGATTTATGGCAGATAGCACTGTAGTGATCGCACTGGCAGGTAAGGGAGGCGTTGGCAAGACGTCTCTTTCTGCTGCAATAGTAAGGATTCTTTCAGAAAAAAGACCTGACGCCAAGATCCTGGCAATTGATGCGGATCCGGCGGTAGGTCTTTCTGTTGCTCTGGGAGTGGAGGTGACAGAGACACTCGACCGGATAAGAAAGAGGGTTGCCGAAGATATCACAGGGAAACTTCGGGACACACAGGACATTTTGGCGGAGGCAAAGTTCAGGATATATGAGGCCATGGAGGAGGAGAAGGGATTCGCCTTCCTCGCAATAGGCAGACCCGAGGCAGCAGGATGCTACTGCGCAATCAATACCTATCTCAAGAAAGTGATAGAGATGCTGGTTGACGACTTTGACTTTGTGGTCATTGACGGTGAAGCCGGGATAGAGCAGATCAACAGAAGAGTCCTTGAGAAGGTTACGCATCTTGTCTGCGTTTCTGATCAGAGCAGGAAAGGCCTTAAGATAATTGAGACGATACGTGAGGTTGCAGATGACCTAGTCATGTACGATGATATCGGCCTTATCATAAACAGAGCGCCTCTGCCTGAGCGGATCACAGAGGACGAGATCGGCGGGGTGAGGATCATATCCGTAATACCGCAGGACGATGTTATGACTGAGAATGATATTGAGGGCAGGAGCGTCTTTGACCTGCCCGATGATGCAAAGATATTAAAAGGTGCTGCTGTAGCGCTTGAGAATCTGTTAGGTGACTAAAATAAGGAAAACGGAAAGGAGGTAGCTGTGCAGGATTTAAAACATATGATCAGGTTTGAAAATCTTTTAGATGATGCTGCGAATGATCTGATCAAGGAAGCACAGGCTGAGGGGCAGTATGCCATAGGGTATACCTGTTATCATATGCAGGAGGTGCTGCTTAATGTGGATAACTGCTTTTCTGCCCGCATGCGAGCGCCAAGGACAGGATCCATAGATATTTCTACATATTATATGTCCAATTACACCTGCGAGTTTGCAAGGGCTCTTTTAGAGAGAGGTATAGAGGGTGGATATGGATTCCTTGATGCTGTCGCAGGTGTTGATGCATGTTCTGCAATGAACAGGTGCTATGAGCATATCGAGATACTTGGATGCAATACCAAGCCGCATTTTTTTGTAACTCACACCGATGTACCCTATAAGGTTGAGGATTACAATGTGGATCAGGTTGCGACGCAGATGAGACTGCGGCTTCTTGATGTTATGCACGAAAAGCTCGGAACTGACATATCGGACGATGCCATCAGAAGGGCTGTTGAGGAGCACAACGAGCTTTGCAGGGTTATCACCGAGATTGGGAATTTCAGAAAGCTTGAGAATCCGCCTGTTACCGGATATGAATTTCATGTGATATGCCTTGTCAGCTACTGCTGTCCGACAGCAAAGATATTGCCGCTTCTTAAAGAGACTCTTGAGGAGATAAAGACAAGAAAGCCGGATCCCAAGCCTTGGTTCAGGGCAAGGGTTGCTGTAGTCGGATCAGAAGTTGATGACCTTGATTTTACAAGGCTGCTTGAAGAGTCAGGGGCCATGGTTGTCGCGGACAGATACTGCTATGGCTCATTCCCTGGAAGAGAGGTCATTGAGCTAAATGACAATGAGGATGTTGTGAGACAGATAGCAAGACACTATATGCTCACATCCGAGTGTCCAAGATACATGGCGCAGGAAAAGATAGAACAGAGAAGAAATACTGCTGACCGCCTGGCAAGGGAGTTTGGCGCGGACGGCATAATCTACGAGCAGATGAAGTACTGTGACTTCTGGGCGTTTGAAAGACCTCTTGCAAGCCATATCCTCACAGAGGAATATGGATGGCCGACTCTTTCCATCGACAGATCCTACAGTGTCCATAACTCGGGACAGCTCCGGACCCGCTTCCAGGCATTTGTCGAAGCGCTAGAGATCAAGCGGATCAAAAAGAATAAACCTCTTGGACAGGAGGTGACTGCATGAAATACATAGACCCCAAGAATTTCAGACTTAAGGACGAGATAGACTGGAAGAGCCAGGCGGCCAACATGAAGGAGATAGCAGGGATTGTCTCCGAGCTCATAAAAGAGACTAATTGGAAGGATGTAGCCGGGGCTGTAGGAAAGGACGCCAGGGGATTAAAAAAACGCCTCGCCTATGAAGCATCTCTTTTAAAAGAAATGTCACCGGACGAGATAAAAGACCTGATCATCAATGGTGAGAAGCATCTCGGCAAGCTGTATGCCTCGGGCAAGATGGCCACAGTGCGCAGGGAGTGGAGAGGAATAAAGGATACGGGCGCGGACTTTTATGAATGGGCAAGGATGTGGGCGATGCTCCTTGCAACATTCTCCAAGGATCTGGTCCCGGCCATGATGGGAGCTGTGCACTACAGATGGATGATCTCCTATTTCTGCTGCCACTCCTTTATGGACAAAAACACGATCGGTCTTAGGGGACGCGCGCTCAAGATGCATCATGAGCTGATCTATGCGATCTTCAGATATGTGGCGGAGAACCTTGTGCTTTTGATGAAGGCAGACAGGAAGGTTGGAAACAGTACTGCTCTTTCAAAGAAGATAGTGCTGTTTGATGAGATGACCATGTCGCAGATCATGGCAGGCTTCCCGGATCTTATAGGAATTCCTTACCAGCTTATGCCGGTATTTCTTTTGTCAGAGATAGATCAGCTTGCCTGTATGCCATACATAGATGCGATAGAGTCCTACGGACTTCCTTCGGACACCTGCCCGGTTCCTTCGTCCGAGTGCGGCTCTGTTGTGGTAGATGCACTTCCGCACATGGGAGCCTGCTTTATATCGAGTTCCATGCCCTGTGACGGTTCGGTCATGGCGTCATCTTATACAAGCAGACGGTTTAAGGATCTCCCGACCTACCATCTGGCATTCCCTGTGAGATATGAGGACGAATCCATAATGGATGCGGCAGTAAAAGACGTGGAGGGATGCATCAGGTTCATTGAAGAAAACACGGGCGCAAAGTGGAACTGGGATGCCTACTTCGCCGCCATGAAGAGATTCAATGAGGAGACAAAATACGAACTTCAGAAGTGGGAGATCAATCAGACGCCTTATCCGCAGCTCATAGGTCCGTGCTACGAGCTCTTCAGAAAATGGAACTACGAGATGGACGGAGGTCTTGATCCTAGGATCATCTCAACCTTCAAAAAAGTCGACAAGCTGATGCTTAAAGCCTATGAAAAGAGGGATGAAGCATGGCGCGGCAAGATGAAGTACAGGGCAATAGTGTGGTCGATACCGGCTCACTACTACGCGAATTTCTCGAACTGGATGGCGAACTGCTGGGGAGTTGACATACTTGTCGAGATGGAGTCACTTAATTTCACAAAGCCACTTGAGACCGAGAATAAGGAAGAGGCTTTAAAGGATCTCTCAAGGCTGTATGAGAGGATGGTTATGAGACGGCACACCAACGGTGGATATGAGCACGTGGTGACAGAACTCTGGAGACAGTGCGAACTCTGGAACGTCGACTTTGTACTTATGTACCAGCACGTATCCTGCAAGAACATGGCGACTGTCCAAGGACTGTTTGAGGATCAGGCAAGGGAGAGAGGGATCAAGCTTCTGTGGTGCAGCCACGACCTTATGGATCCAAGAACCGTATCCCGCAAGGATATGCGATCGACCGTCAATGAATTTATGAGAACAGTCATGAGGGCAGAGCCTGTAGATCCGTCACTTCTTGACTTTGAAGACGACACAACGTGGTGATATAGGGATGCAAAGTCACAATGAGTTGTGCTAGCACAAAACTCATTGTGACCTTGCAGACCGAACAGACATGAGGAAGTAGCACGAAAGTGCGGATTCCGAATGGCTGCAGGATTGCGAGAGCGAAGCGGAGCAATCCGTATATCACCAAGAACCGATAAAGAAATAAATAAAAACACGAAGAAAAGAGCTTGCACTATGCGACCTTGCAGGAATTTAATACAAATAAGGAGGAATCTGGAATAATGAAATATTTTGGCGGGTGTGATGTGGGATCAACATATACAAAAGCTGTAATCGTTGATGAGAATGGCAAGATGGTTGCCTCCACCACTTTAAAGAGTAAGATCATAGCTCAGGAGTCTGCTGAGCTTGCAATGAAAGAGGTAATAGATCAGGTGGATGGACTGACCAGTTCCAAGGATCTTGAGTACCTTATTGGAACAGGATATGGACGAAACAAGGTGCCTTTTGCGGATGAGAATATTTCTGAGATATCATGCCATGCAATGGGAGTACATGTTACCAACCCTTCTGTAAAGGCGATCATCGATATCGGCGGACAGGATGTAAAGGGCATATCCATCGATACAGACGGAACCGTTAAAAATTTTGCCATGAATGACAAGTGTGCAGCCGGAACAGGGCGATTCTTTGAGGCTATGGCAAGGTCGTTTGAGATGTCCCTTGAGCAGTTCTCAAATCTGTCACTGTCAGCGAAAAATGTGATCCCTATCACGGCCCAGTGCACGGTTTTTGCAGAGTCGGAGGTTATCACTCTTGTAGGCGAAGGTAAGCCTATGGATGAGATTGCTGCAGGCATTGAGATGGCCGTTGCCAAGAGATGCTTCGTTATGTCCAAGAAAGCAGGAGCTACCGATTCTATAACTCTTACAGGCGGCTGTGCCAAGAATGCCGGACTTAAAGCTGCTATAGAGCAGGTTCTTAAACTGAAGGTAGTGGAGCTTTCCACAGACCCGCAGCTCATGGGAGCCCTTGGAGCTGCAGAGTACGCAAGAGCAAAGGGGCTTGCCGGAAAGGACTGAGCAAGGGATGAGCAGAACAGTAAAGATCATTCTTAAAATCATAAAGATCCTGACAGTAGTGACAGGAATTCTCTTTGTCATATATTTCTGGAATCTTGACCAGAAGCTTATGGCATGGGCATACACCCAGGTGAACAGGATATTTGACCGAAAGAAAGCAGATATAAAATTCTGATCAGAGGTGAATGTATGAAGCTGTATGACAATCTGATCGATGAGACGCTGAAAGCTATCGCTGATGCGGGGGACGTAAGATCTTTTCCCGTGCGGGGAAATGCCTGGAAGTGCAATGCAAGCAGTGAATTTATTATGGCAAGGGATGCGGCCGTGGAACTTGGCGGATCCGGAGAGCCCTCTGTGAACTATACCTGCCCTACAACTTCGGGCAAGGTGGGTAAAGATGAGATACTCATTTGCGGAAGGGACATAAATGAGATCAAAGGTGATACCGCTTTTGCCAGGATCATGCTCCTTGAGACCGAGGACCTCGGCGAAGATACAGACAGCGAGAGGGCATTCAGAGCCATAAGAGAACTGGACTTTGTCAGATACCATGTTTTTCCGAAAGGATATATGGTCAGGGTCTCCGCACAGAGCAATCAGGAGCAAGTGCGGATAAGCCGTGATGCTCTGAATGCAGGTATGGACTTTGAACGGATCGGAGCAGCGTATGCTGCAAAATATAAAGCTGTGAATCTTGTAAAACATGTAAAGATCATATTTATCACAGACAGAAAACTGGTAGAAGCACTTAGGCCAAACGCTGATAAAGTTGATTCCATCACTAAGACCCTTACACACATACTGGACGGACTTCCCACAGACTGCGGACACTGCAGTATGAAGAGCGTATGCGATGAGGTTGATGGAATGAGGGAACTTCATCTTGGAAAGAGCAGAAATCAATCAGAAAGGAAAACTAATGAAACAGGAATATGAATCACTCTTTACGCCCTGGAAGATCAGAAATCTTGAGATCAAAAACCGCATAGTTCTGGCACCGATGGGCGGGACATGTATATTCGGCTGGATGGAGCCGGGGGGAAGCCACTTTGACAAAGAGGCGGCAAAGCTGCTCCTTAAGATAGCAAGGCACGACTGCGGACTGATCATTCCGGGAATAGCTCCGGTAAAAGACATGCTTGGCGGTAAGTGGCTTTATCAGAATAAGAAAAAGTTTGAAGAGCTTGCAGATTTTATGGATGAGCTCCATGCAACGGGAGCAAAGATGTTTGTCCAGATGACAGCAGGCTTTGGCAGGTCTTTTGCCCTGACTGCCCCTCTTGCCCTTCTTGCCAAAAACAAGGCACTTGGCACAATAGCAAGGCCATATATCGATGCGGAGTATCTTACCGCAGCACCTTCTGTGCTTCCAAACAGGTGGGCTGAGGACGTTACTACGAGAGAGATAACCGAAAAAGAGATAAAGGACATAATCTTTGCTTTTGGTGAGACCGCAAGACTGTGCAAGGAGGCCGGCGTTGACGGCGTGGAGGTACATGCGGTACATGAAGGCTATCTGCTCGATCAGTTTACCCTAAAGTATACCAACAAGAGGACTGATGACTACGGCGGATCTTTTGAGAACCGCTACCGGTTTGCGGCAGAGATCGTTAAAGAAATCAAGAAGACCTGTGGAGACGACTATCCGGTGTCACTTCGCTATTCAGTAAGATCAATGACCAAGGACTTTTGCTATGGCGCTATGCCTGGCGAGATCTTTAAAGAGATTGGAAGGGATATGGAGGAGTCAGAGAAGGCTGCAAAGTTCCTGCAGGATGCCGGCTATGATATGCTAAACTGCGACAACGGCACCTACGATGCCTGGTACTGGGCACATCCGCCGCAGTATATGCCGCAAAACTGCAACCTGAAGGATGTGGAGCACATAAAGAAATTTGTTGATATTCCTGTTGTCTGTGCAGGCAAGATGGAGCCGGGAGCCGGTGCGACGGCTATCAGAGAAGGCGGCATCGATGCCATGGCAGTTGGAAGACAGTTCCTGGCTGATCCCAAGTGGGTCACCAAGTTAAAGAGAGGAAGAGAAGAGGAGATACGTCCCTGCATCTGCTGTCACTCAGCGTGCTTTAATCTTACAAAACACAACGGATCCGCCAATGACCAGGATCTTAGCGAGTCTGCCGGAATGTGTAAGTGCGCTGTAAATCCAAGGAGTATGCAGTCAGGTAAGTACAAAGTCAAAAAGACAGACAGGCCAAAGAGAGTAGCTATTATAGGCGGAGGCATCGGAGGCATGGAAGCAGCAAGAATCCTGGCTCTTAGAGGTCATATTCCGCAGATCTATGAGAAGACAAGCGAACTTGGCGGAGTGTTTATAGCTGCCGCAGCCCCGGCTTTTAAGGAGAAGGACAGGGAGTACCTTGCATGGCAGAAGCATCAGCTTAAAAAGCTCGGCGTTAAGGTTCATTACAACTATGAGGTAAGACCGGACAGTCTTCCGGACGCAGATGAATATATTATCGCTACAGGGGCAGCTCCCAACAGGATCCCAATCCCCGGAGCTTCAGAATACGCAATGGATGCCACGGACTACCTTCTCGGCAAGAAGCAGATCGGAGAAAACGTCGTTATCATAGGCGGAGGCCTCACGGGCTGCGAGATAGCTCTTGATCTATTCAGAAAGGGGAAGAATCCTTCGATCGTCGAGATGAAGGATGACCTTATTGCTGTAAAGAATATGTGCCTTGCCAATACAAGCTACCTTCGTGACTGCTTTAGGACCAACAAGGTTCCGGTATACCTGAATGCATCTGTAGCAGAGATTACTGAGGATCACGTGGATATATCCACGCAGGATGCCAGAGCACTGTCGCTTCCTGCTGACAGCGTTATCATGTCAGTCGGATACCATCCGATGCCGCTTCTTTTTGAGTCAAAGAGCATACATCTGCTCGGGGACTGCAAGGATGTCGGAAATGTACGATCGGCGATCTGGGGAGCCTGGGACATAGCCATGAAGATCTGATAAAGCGGGAAAAATGAATAATCTAAAAAGGGGATGGCAGAAGCGTCATCCCCTTTATTACAATCTGTTATGAATGCCGAGTTCTTCGTGCATTCGCCTCTTATTCTCATACATTCGTTCATCGGCAAGAAGATATACTTCATGGGGCGGGGTGCCCTCTGCAAGCTCATGACGATATGCATAGCCTGTAGCAACGCTGCGCTGATACTCAGAGTAGAGCGCGTTCATTACATTAAGTGCGCTTGTCATCCTGCCGATAAGTGCGTCGATGTCTTTTCCGCTTGAATCTTCAATTATTACAAGAAACTCATCGCCGCCGATCCTTGATACAAATCCCACATTCTCAAAGGTTGTGGACAAAACCTTGGAAAAATCCTTGATATATTTGTCACCTGAGGGATGACCGAACTTGTCGTTTACATATTTAAGCCCGTTGAGATCAACACTGATAATGCAGTAGTCGTTGTCGGAATTACCAAGATCAGCAAGCATCTTGTCCGAGCGTGCCCTGTTTGGAAGATTGGTAAGACCGTCAGCATAGGCAAGGTGAGTGAGGGAAGAGTTCTCCTTCTTCTGGGCATAGGATTCTGTTACATAGAGCATGTAATTTGCCAGCTGGCACATTACATAGATAAGGCATCCTGTATCGATTATGACCATACTGAGCATATCATTGATGGTGATATGGGCATACTCAAGAAGATATATTGCCAGGTGGATTATTTCTGCCACAGAAAGTACAAATACGCCTGACATCTGTATCATACCGGAAGCAGAGATGTCCTTTTTGGTGTTGTTTCTTATAAAGAAGTACATGATCAGTATGAAGCCAAGCAGCCCCGATGCGTGATATATGGGCAGGGTTGCGCGAAGATGTACGTTAAACATGAAATGCAGTATATACTGGATCAGTGTCAGAATAACGGTAATGATCAAAGCTGTAAGATACAGACGCCTTTTCTCAATCTTCTGGACCAGGTACATAACCAGATAGCAGAAAGGAATGATCATATATAGTGTGAAGTATTCAATCGCCGTTTCATGCGGGGTATAGAAAAAAGGTGAGAGGACATTATAGTAGCTCGTTATCCAGGCACCGAGATTGATGCAGAACAAAGACCCGACGAGAAAGCTTTTTACATCCGGAACTGCGGTGACAAAAAAGAGGTTGATGCAGAAAAACGCAATGCCGAAAACAAAGAGAAACATTCCGGTTGCGATTATCATCATGTGCTTATGAATGAACATTCCTTCAATATTTGGCTGGCTGCCGAGCAGCGGAGCATGAAGGATTTCAAAAGCATCATATTCACCTACTTTCATTTTCATCGTGAGGGTTTTCCCTGCATAATCAGTCGGCAGAGAGATAAAGTGGTACATCTTACCTATGAAAACTCTGCGATAGTAAGCGTCGTGCCCAAAATCATAGATGACTTTGTCGCTTAAAAAACACTGTAGCGTTGTGTATCTACTCCTGAAGAGGATTGCCGGGAATGGGATATTTCCAAGATCCGGCAGAGGAATAGACATAGTGATATCATCACCACGCTCAAGCTTTGAATCCATTATCTCGTAAAACTTTGAAAGCGATACATTGGAGTGGCGTGCGCCGTTTATTGATACAGTCCATCCGCTATCAAGCTGCTCGATTGGATACTGCGGACTGAAGGTAATGCATGTGCCTATGAGCCAGCTGATGAATACAGAAATCGCAAACGCACAAAATATGGAGAGTAAACGCTTCTTTTTCATGAGAGTTTACCTCCTTCAGTCAATTTGTTCAGAAGGTCGTCATAAAGCCTTCCCAGGGACTGCTTGTGATGCTTGTTTTTCATCGAGTACATACGGTTGTCTGCAAGAAGAAACACATTTTGTGCCTTGGGGGAGGATCCCAGTTCAGCGTCATTACTGGAGGCATAGCCCCAGGAAGCTGAGAAACGAAGATATGTTTCAAGTGAGTTTTTGTAGGAGAGCTGGTCTGAAAAACCATTTAAGTCTCTCTCGGTTCTCTCGGCGTCTACAAAGGGAAGTATGACTATAAACTCGTCGCCGCCCATCCTTCCTACCAGTACTGCGTCCGTAAAGCTGTTTTTAAGGATGTCTCCAAAGCCGCTTATGAGTTGGTCGCCCTTGTCATGACCGAAATTGTCGTTAGTGTATTTAAGATAATCGAGGTCAAGGCTGATAATGGTGTAATCACCCTTTAATCTGGCCAGCATCTGTTCGCAGTGAGCTCTGTTTGAGAGACCTGTAAGGGCATCCGTATAAGCAATACCCTCAAGCTGGATCCTTACTGTGGATTCGTTGGAGTATTCTATGCAGTGGAAGAAATAGTTTAGAAGCAGGCACATGATAAAGAACAGGGCACCGACTGTCATAAGGTCTATGTGAGCATTGATCTCGCCGGCGTCTGAGTACTTGAGCACATTAAACTTTATGATATCAATTACTGAGCATGCAAGGAATATAACGAGTCCGAATACGAGCATATAGGTCGATGTGATCATACTCTGATAACTCTTATTTGAACGCCCTGTCATGACTGCTGATATGATAAGTGAAGCAATCAGCGCGATTCCCTCAAGAACTGCGATGATATGAAATGCTGTGACGAAATTGCAGATATGTACAACGTTTGTCAGATGAAGAATCGTTACAATAACAATTGCTGACAGATTTATGCAGAAGACGCACATGAGAGTTTTTCTGAAATGGGTGTTGCCGGATGTTATGACAAATCCAAGGATCACTTCAGGGATCAGGAATAGCGAAATGTATTCGGTGAAGGTATAAAAGTACGGATTGTCACTAAGATACCAGAAAATATCATAGTAGCAGAGTATATATACACCAAGTGCAAGAGAGGTAAGAGCACTGAATAGAATGCTGTAATCATGATTTTCAGCAAAGGCAAGAAAAGGCGATAAAATGAGCAGCATGAACCCAAGATGGCACAGATAGACCCCTATGATCATGGAGAAGCGGTTGTTTTGGATTATGCGGTTCTTGATGTCATTGTAGTTGCCAAAATATATTGGGGACAGGCCGGAAAAGGCATCGTTCTCTCTTGCGGTTATTATTATCTTAAGATCCTTTTCGGGATAATTGTCGGGCAGGGACACAAAGTTTCCCATCTTGGGCAGCATTTTGCCGGTTGCGACATAGTTGCCGCCATAGGTATAGATAAGTTCGTCTTCGAGATAAACCTCTACACTGGAGAGAATGGTATGAAAGTATACAGCAGCAGGGAATATATCCGATCTGGGGAGCTTTCGGCGCAGGACCAGGCTGTCGCCGTTTTTTGTCAGGGCGACACTTGCACTTCTTATGCTCTCAATCTCCCTTGTTTTTCCGTCACGACTAATAGTCCAGCCATTATCAAGCTGGACACAGCCGTAGTGCATAGGTGAACGAAAACTGGTTGTGCCAAGAAACAGCAGGGAGAAAAAGCCTGTCATTACTGCCATCATTGACAACAAAGCTGCTCGGATTCTTACAGTATTTATCACTGAATCAATCCTCCTGCTTTATCAATAGTTTATCCCGGAGACGATGATCTTACCGGTCGTCACTAAAAATGTCCATGACTGCCGCCGTGGGAGTGACCGGAGCTGGAAGTGTGCAGAGTACTTCCGCCTGAAGACCCACTCCTGCTTTCGGTTTCCTTTGGTCTTGCAGTCTTGGTGAGAGTCTTATTAATGAAGAGATCCTCTTTTACAGTTAGCTGCACGCCGCCCCTTGAATAGCCTGCGGCGCCACTGGCCATCTTGACATTGTTAAGGCCGGACTTCATGACAAATATCGGTATGGCACCCACTATGATCCCGATAACAATGCTGATAATTGCATATCGTCTGTAGTCAGCAGCTGTTTTTGGCGGCTCATAGCCTACGTCGTAAGGTGTACCCTTAGAGTATAGATCAAGGAAGTAGTCGCAGGTACCGGCATAGGAGCAAAACGCATCATAATAAGCACCCTCCCTTAAGTAGGGGAGCATACTCTCAGTCATGTACTCCTGTCCGTAATCCGTGACAGCATACTGTGCATCCCCGGATGTACTAATAGCCCATTCCCGGTCTTCCATGCTGAGCATGAACAGGATACCGTTGTCGTTATATTCACTGCAGAATCCGTTGTAATCGAAGTAGTCGTCTGCGTACTCCTGGATTGACCCGTTGTGAGAGTCTGTGGTAAGTATAGCAATGCTGCATTTGTACTGTTCGCTGAGGGTATCCAGAGTGAGTGTGACAGAGCTTTCTTCATCGTCTGTAAGAAGGTCAGCACAATCATATACGCGCGGTTTCTGGCGCGTTGATGGAATCTCATAGCTGTCCCACAGTACATCTGCCGCAGATGCGGCTAAGGGAAACGCAAGTGTAAAAGTATTAATAAGCAGCATGAAGGCTGCAATTTTTTTTGTTCGTCTGATGATGTTGGTCATATCTTTTTCCAGATTGGGTGAATTATTAAAGTATGAATGCCATTACAGCGTATGATACCGCTGCAGCAATAGCAGCAACAGGCAGGAAATATTTCATAGCCTGAGATTTGCTGAATGGGAGATTTCCTATAAACTTCCCGGTCTGACCGTTCATGGCAAAGAGATAGCCCTTATCATTCCAGGTAGTATTGAGCATATAAATAGGATAGAGTACGTATTTTACAGACTCCTTGGCCGTGGTGCAGGACTCGGAAACGGGATTAAAGGTATTGTAACCCTTAATCGTACCATGGAAGTCCGCGATGGCAGATGCCTTCATCCTCTGAACAGCCCTGTCGTGATTCTGCTCTGAGCTGACATTGTATTTGTTGGCGAGAAATCCTGCGAGGTATCCCATATTGAAGGGAACCATTGCCTTGGTGTCAAAAGGTTCCAGGGATTCCATAAGATCGTCAGGCATCTCTTTGGAACCGTCGACGGGTATATTTTCAAATTTTTCTGTTCCGCCTCTGCGAACCCTGAAGTGGCTGGTCTCTGTATAATTGTAGTCGGAATCGTGCCAGGTTCTTATCTTTGTGGCATTAAACTCGCCCGAATAATTCTCTGTTCCGTCATACAGCCAGAAAGGTACATATACACCCTTGAGCTCATCTATGTGGTTCTGGTCATAAAAGACCTTGGGAACCAGTTTTTTGGATTTAACATAACCCGAATAAGCCTTCATTGCATCCTCCCTGGTCTTGGTGAACGGGAGGATGTAATCAGGCTTGAACTGGCCGTTAAATATTTCGCTGACAACAATATTGTTGCTGCAGAAAGGACACTTCATGGAGCCAAGCGACTCTGTGGCGAGAATCTCACCTCCGCAGGAACCGCAGCTGTAGATGTACATGGGTTCATTGGAGGCAGTGGAAGAATCTGTATTATAGTTTTCGGCAGATTCTCCGGCAGAGTTTGAATTGTGATTGGCAACATAGTCCTTTACATCAAATTCAGAGTCGCAGAAAGGGCATTTGAGCTTCTGCGTCTTGGGATTAAATTCCATTGCCCCGCCACAGGCGGGGCATTCATATTCGTGTAAAGCCATAATTTCCTCTAAAGATGTCAGACTTATCAGTTAGGTCTCGGTGATCCGCAGTTTGTGCAGAAGTTGCCGGTGTTCACATTGCCGCAGCTGCATGTCCAGCCTGCAGCTGGTCTCTGACTACCGCAGTTAGGGCAGAAGTTACCTGTATTGACATTGCCGCACTGGCACTTCCATGATCCTGCAGGTGCCATCTGAGGTGCTGCCTGAGGCTGAGGCTGTGCCTGAGCCTGCTGCTGGGCGCCCATGGCAAAGAGCTGCTGTGCGTTCATGCCGCCTGCCTGCTGAGCCATATTCATTCCTGCGAATGCCATCATGGGACCGGTTGCTGTATTCTTGGCGGCATCCTGCATTGCCTGAGCCTGTGCACTTGCGAGAGTTGCAGCTGCCATGTTCGGGTTCTTGAGCGCTCCTGCTCTCTGAAGCTCCTTGATGGTCTTCTCATCCTCTTCTGAGGCATTGACTGAGCTTACACCAAAGGTGCTGATCTTGATTCCGTAGGTCTGTGTCCACTTCTTGGAAAGAACCTCGTTGAGCGCTTCTGCGATGTCATCTGTGTGACCCGGAAGTGAACTGTAGCGGATGCCCATGTCTGAAATCTTGGCAAATGCCGGCTGAAGAGCTGTGAGAAGTTCGCTCTTAAGCTGTGAATCGATCCTGTCTCTTGTGAAGTCGCCGGAAACATTTCCTACTATATTCTTGTAGAAGAGCACGGGATCTATAATGCGATAGCTGTATTCGCCATGGCAGCGGATATCGATATCCATGTCAAGACCGACATTGGTGTCAACAACACGGAACGGAACAGGATTGACTGTGCCGTACTTGTTGCCCATGATCTCTTTGGTGTTGATGAAGTAGACTCTCTGATCCTTGGGAACTGTGCCGCCAAAGCCGAATCTCTTGCCGAACTGCTTGAAGGAATTGACGATGTTCTCTCCAAGATCTCCATAGAAAATTGATGGCTCGGTTGATGTGTCATATACGAATTCGCCGGGCTCGGCGCAGATTTCAGTGATCTGTCCCTGATCCACCAGGATCATGCACTGGCCCTCGTTCACAGACACGATCGAACCGTTGGAAATGATATTTTCATTCCCCTTCCCCTGTTTTTTCTTTGCTTTTGTTAGAAGCACGTCTGAAGTAAGTGATTCGCAGTAGAAATAGTCTCTCCACTGATCAGAGAGAACGCTGCCACCTGCTGCAAGTGCTGCTGAAATAAGCCCCATAACTATCTCCTTTCATACAACAAACTTTTATCGATACTATCTATTTTCGCATACTTAAGGCAAAAATTCAAAGTTTTTATGATAAACTGAGGTTGTATGAAAAAAGAAATTACTGTGACCATAAAAGATGGAGAAAAATCGATCTGTATAAAGGCGGCAGAGGGCGAGTTTCTTAAGGAGATTCTGCGTAGGAGCGGTCTTTCTTTTGAGCTGCCATGCGGCGGAATGGCGCGCTGCGGAAGATGCAGGATATACTTTATCGGAGCAGCTCCGGATCCGAATTCTTATGATGAGAGATTTCTTTCAGAAAAAGAGCTTAGAGACGGCGCAAGGCTTCTGTGCAGGTGCATTGTACGAAGCGACTGCGAGGTCATGACGGCGCGAACTTTTGTCGACATGGACATGGAAGTAACAAAGAGCCCGGGGGAGGTGCAGAGTAAAGGAAACTATACGAAATATGCTGTTGCCGTTGACATAGGCACCACTACAATAGCGTCTTCACTGATCGGGGTTGACGAAAAAGGAGCTGATCACTCTTTTGGCGTGATAGCAAGCATTGGAGCTGCCAACAGCCAGAGGAAATATGGCGCGGATGTCATATCAAGGATTGCTGCAGCGAGCGACCCCGCGGTCAGGGATGATCTGCATCGCCTTTTGGTATCCGATGCAGAGTCTCTTATAGGCAGACTTAGGGAAATGGCAGGAGGTGCGGATATAAACCTTGCAGTTGTCACGGGCAATACGACCATGCTGCATTTCTTTACGGGTAAGGATACGTCGGGACTTGGAACTTATCCGTATACCCCGGTATCTACTGAATATGAAGAGATGGATGCAGGTGCGCTGTTTTCAGGCAAACTGTGCGAGAGACTGGTCGTAATGCCGGGAATATCGGCATTTGTGGGAGCGGATATCGTATCGGGACTTTACTGCATAGATATAATTGATAAAAAAAATAAGACGCTCTTTGCTGATCTTGGTACTAACGGGGAGCTCGCCTGGTGGGACGGAGAGAACCTCAGGGTTACAAGCACCGCGGCAGGACCTGTGTTCGAGGCGGGAAACATCTCCTGCGGAATGGCATCTGTCCCCGGCGCGGTCGCGCATGTGACGATAGATGAAAATGACAGGGCAGGGACTGTGACTATAGGAGGGACTGAGCCAAAGGGTCTTTGTGGAAGCGGTGTCCTGGAGATTGTAGCTGAGCTTGTAAGAAGAGGCATTGCGGATAGTACCGGTCTTTTTCGCGATGAGTATTTTGACCGGGGATTTCCTGTTGATGCCGGGGGCACGATATGTTTTACCCAGAAGGATATGCGGCAGGTTCAACTGGCGAAGGCGGCAGTGGCTGCGGGAATAGACGCGCTGCTTGATCATGATATGCCGGACAGAGTCTGTATATCCGGCGGACTCGGGAGCAACATGGAAATTTTCAAGGTTAAAAATGTGCGGATGTTTCCCGAGAGCTTTAATGATAAAATTACTTTGGCAGGCAATACAGCACTTGCCGGGGCGGAAAAGTTTGCGGCTAAGTGCCTTTGTGGAAATGAAGAAGGCGCTAAAAGAATCCTTGACGCGATAAGGAAGAACGCGCAGGTGATCGAACTTGCCGATCATGACGAATTTGATGAGGGCTATATTGCAGCGATGAATTTTACGGACAGATAACGGAGGATAGAACAATGATTGATGAGAGATGGGTGTTTCATAAGGATGTCAAGGCTGAGGATCAGGGCAACGGCGTAGTGAGGCGCGTACTGGCCTACAGCAAGGATCTCATGTGTGTTGAGAATACATTTGAGAAGGGAGCAGTGGGAGCGCTGCATCATCACCCCCACACACAGATTACTTATGTTGTCAGCGGCAAGTTTGAATTTGAGATAGACGGTGTGAAGAAGGTTGTTGAAGCCGGCGACACCATGCTCAAGATGAATGATGTAGTGCATGGCTGCGTGTGCCTTGAGGCTGGCATACTTCTTGACATCTTCAACCCCATGAGAGAGGACTTTGTATGATATGTGACACCTGTGCCAACTATGTGTACGATGATGACTGGGAGTGTTATACCTGCATGGTCAATATGGATGAGGACGACTACTACAGGGCGATGAGCTCCGGGATGAAGGAATGTCCCTACTATCAGGACAATGACGAATACAAGGTTGTCAGACATCAGATGTAGATTTTTTCAGATTTTTTCCGCCGGGTATCATATTTTTAAAAGAACATCCGATATAATAATATATGAACGATTAAGGGACAGTATGTCTCTTAGAGGATGAGCTATAGGGAATTAAAAAGCAGGGATGCTGACGGGATTTCTGCCCGGGAAAAGGAGGGAACCATGGGAAATATTTCTGAAATAGCTGCAACTGGAAACGCATATGAGGCGGCAAAAAGCGCGGGAGCCGGCGAAACAAAAAAGACTTCCGGCAATTACGGCAAGACTATTGGGAAAGCGCAGCTTAGCGAAGAGGGAGCCAAATACTACGAGGAACTGAAAAAGAAGTACTCCGGCATGGACTTTGTTCTGGTGAGCAAGGACATGAAGGACTACGCAAAAGCTCACGCAAGTTCCTTTGGCAACGCCAACAGAATGGTTGTTCTCATCGATGAGGAAAAGATTGAGAGAATGGCCACTGATGAGAATTACAGAGCCAAGTACGAGGGGCTTATTGCAAAGGCTCAGTCCCAGATGCCGCAGCTTAAAAACGCCATGCAGACCAAGCCCGGAATCAAGACCATCGGAATGCAGGTTGGTGATGACGGCAAGGCTTCGTTCTTTGCGGTGATGAGTAAGTCAAACACCGACATGGCGAGCAAGATGCAGGAGAAGAGGGCTGCCAAAAAGAAGGCAGAGAAGGCTGCGGAAAAAAAGGAGATCAGGAAGGAGCAGGCAGAGAAATTAAAGGAAAAGGCTGCTGCCAAGAACGAGAAGACCGGTGAGACTGAGGATGAAGAGGATTATGTGATCCTTCAGGCTGACACGGTGGAGGAGCTCTTTAAAAAGATTGATGATTACAATTTCAGTATGAGAGCGGATTCTGTTCGGACTCCATACGAAAAGAATATCGGACAGACCATAGACTTCAAGGGATAAGACTTTATGTACAGGATTGCAATATGTGATGATGAGAAAAGCTCTGCTGCAGAGGCGGCAGGGCTTTTAGAAAAATATGCCAGGAAACACGGAAACATGGAATATGAGGCAGAGCAGTTTTACACTTCCCTGGATCTGCTTGAGGCGCTCGAGCACAGATTTTTTGACATATTTCTTCTCGATATTTATATAGACAGGATAAACGGTATTGAACTGGCAAAGAGCATAAAAGCCGAAAACGAAAATGCCGAGATAAGTTTCATGACCTCTTCAAATGCCTTTTACAAGGATGCTTTCAGGGTGCAGGCAGTGCACTATCTTGAAAAACCGATCCTTGAAGAGGATTTTTTTGATGCAATGGACAGGGTATGTAAAACAAATGAGGAAGTGCACTATTTTTCCTTCAAAGATAGCGGGGAAGTTCACCGCATCGCGGTTGATGATATTATGTATATCGAGTCTGAGGACCACTACAAGAGGATCGTGGTCCTTGAGAGCAGCTTCCTTATAAGAAGCACAATGCAGGCGCTTCTGGATGAACTTGATTATCCGTACTTCTATATGCTCGGTGTAAAGTGCATCATAAATCTGAAGAGGGTTCTCAAGATTACAAAAGACAATGTCCTGATGGAAGACGGGAGGAGCTTTTCGGTCCCTAGGGGGACGTACAGGACTCTGAGTGAACTTGTTTTAAAATATAGTTTCTGATCATGAGGGCTTTCTATGGAGACAAAAAAGCAGATTACTGATAATGCAACAAAGAAGGTTGTCAGGATAATATGGATTATAGTCAGTATATTGGTCTGGTTCGGACTTACAAGACTCTGTATCCATGCAGCGCTTAACGGAGAAAAGCTTTCTTTTGATGCCTGGGATTATATGAAAATAACTTTTTTTATATTCCCGTATCTTCTTCTTGGGGGGCTTTACGGATATGTACTGGCTTACGTCTCTTTTGTTGTGACATTTATGACGGCACTGTTTATGGGAATGGGTACGCCGTATGATATGTCAATTTATCTTGTGGCTACGACCTGCTTTGCTCTGTTTGCCCAGTATTTCTTTTTCAGAACATGGAAAAAGACACTGATCGCCGCGGCCTGTACGCTTTTCTGCACTTCAGTCATAGAGTTTGCATGCCTTACGGTTCTTGCGAGCGACTCTTATGATTTTTCTAAGCTGCAAAATCTTGGAATGTATATCTCGAGAGATGCTTTTGTCATATTTGCAACGGCATTCTTCTTATTTTTCTTCTTTAGCAAAACGCCTGACATAATAAAACTTATATTTCCGATAGGCACAGGGTATACGAAAGCCTTTCAGAAGAATGAACAGATCCACAGAAAGCTGAGGAAGACCAGGGTCAGTGTTAAGATCACAGGGATCATTATCGGAATTGAACTGATACTTGGGATATTTGTAGCAGTCTTTGTGATTGCTCTTTTCCCTGATATGAAGCATATTATGGCTAAAAAGATTACTGAGAACAACAGTCCGGTGCAGCTGCAGACAGAAACTGGCAAAGTTGAGCTGGATGAAGAGGCACTTGTCGGCAGGATTCAGGAGCTGGAATTTGTGATGGACAGATCAGCCATTGCCTATGACATAAAAATGGTTCTGCTGATGCTCTGTATCGGAGTTCCGCTTGGGGGATTTGCCAATTTCTACACCAAGATGACGATCGGCGGACCACTGGGGGATCTGTCTGATTTTATGTATGAATTTGCCAATGCCGACGATGACAAAAAGAAGGATTACGGAGAAAAAGTAGACAGCCTCAGGGTGAGAACCAGGGACGAGATAGGAGTTGTATATGAGTCTGCGCGAACCATGGTACACTCGATCGGGGAATACATCGGGAGGATGCAGGAGGAACAGAAGCTTAAGACAGAGCTTGAGGTTGCCAGGAAGGCGAGCGAAGCCAAGAGCAGCTTCCTTTCCAACATGTCCCATGAGATAAGGACACCCATAAACGCGGTTCTCGGAATGAATGAGATGATCCTGAGGGAGAGCGGCGATCCGAAGATAGAAGAATATGCCCAGAATGTCAAGAACGCCGGCAATTCACTCCTTGGGATAGTAAATGACATCCTTGATTTTTCCAAGATCGAGGCGGGCAAGATGGACATCACTACAGCGGAGTATCACCTGAGCTCAGTGGTGAACGACCTTGTGAACATGGTCTCATCAAAGGCGGAGGAGAAGGGACTTGAGCTGGAAGTGAATGTGGATGAAAAGATCCCCGGAAGGCTGCTTGGTGATGAGATAAGGATCAAGCAGTGTGTCACAAACGTGCTCTCAAATGCCGTAAAGTATACCGAGATTGGCAAAGTTACCATGGATGTGTCCTACAGAAAAGATGAGGGCAATCAAATTTACCTTGGATTCCGGGTTAAGGACACCGGGATCGGAATAAAGGAAGAGGACCTTCAGAAGCTCTTTTCACCCTTTGAGAGGATCGAGGAGATCAGGAACAGATCGATCGAGGGAACAGGTCTTGGCATGAGCATTGTCAAGAAACTCCTTGCACTTATGGACACAAAACTTGAAGTGAAAAGCGTTTATGGTGAGGGATCAGACTTTTTCTTTGAGGTGAGGCAGCAGGTGGCCGACTGGGAAGAGATCGGCGATTTCAAAGAAAAGTACAGGGAGTACCTTAAGAGCCTTAAGAAGTATCACGAGAGCTTCAGGGCACCTGACGCGGAGATACTTGTAGTAGACGATACGGCGATCAATCTCACTGTTGTAAAGGGACTTCTAAAGAGCACACTGATAAAAGTTGACACTGCTGACAGTGGAAGAGCGACTCTTGAAAAGGTGACCAAAAAGAAATATGACGCGATCTTTATTGACCATAGGATGCCTGACATGGACGGGCTGCAGACGCTTGCAGCGATGAAGACTCTTGCCGGAAATCTCAATGAGGGAGTTCCGTGCATTGCTCTTACTGCAAATGCCGGAGCCGGGGCGAGGGATGAATATATCGCGGCGGGCTTTGATGACTATCTGTCAAAGCCTGTTGATGGCCAGAAGCTGGAGGATATGCTAAAGGTGCTGCTTCCTGCCGATAAGGTTAAGGAGGCATTGGATGATACAAATGACAGTGATGAGGGATCTGCAGGGGCTCTCGGGACGGATATGGCTGATAAGTCAGATGAGGGTGACTTCCTTGACTTGCTGGAGGGGATAGACCTTGACGAGGCAATAAAAAACTGCGGGAGCAGGGAGATTCTCAGGGACGTGGTAAAAGAGTTCCTGACAACTATAGATAAGAAATCCGGAGATATCGAGAGATTTGCTGCACAAAAAGACTACAGGAACTATACGGTGGCGGTTCATGCCCTGAAGAGCTCTGCCCGCATCGTCGGGGCAATGCGGCTTTCAAAAGATGCTGAATATCTCGAAAAATGCGGATCAGAAGAAAATGAGAGCGAGATCATGGAAAAGACTCCGGATCTTCTTTCACTTTACAGAAGCTACACTGACAAGTTTGCAAGTGCTTTAGAAGAAAAAGATGATTCCGGTTTTCCGCTGATCCCTGCCGATGAGCTTGACAGCGCATTTGCCGGGATGAAGGAACTGCTTGAAGCATACGACTACGACTCGGCGAAGAACATCCTTGACATGCTATCCTCCTACAGGATACCTGATAGTCATAAAGAGAAATATAATAAGGTAAAAGAGATGATGGCGCAGGTTGACAGAGAGGGGCTTTTGGAAATTTTGTGACATTTATCCGGGTCGTTCGTATAAATAGACAGAAGAATTAACTATTTCTACAGAAGGAGATATTGCAATGACAGATGAAATAAAAAATACCCTTACAGAAGAAGAGCTCGACAGAGTAAACGGTGGAGTCGTTGCTTCGGCAGGCAGTGGAGACACCAACAGCCAGGACAAGACATATGCTTATGAAAAGCACGATTGCATATATTGCAATAGAAAGACAATCTTTAAAATGTATTCCGGTGGCCGCGGAGTATGCACGGAGTGTAAAAATAATCTATAAATAATCTATTGACATATCACTCGGGGCATTATAATATTTTAACAACTTAATAGTTTAAACCGATGAAGTGGAGATAAAGGCAATAATGACAGCACAGAGAGCCCGGGCAGGTGGGAGCCGGACGTGAAACAGATTGTCAAATGGACCGCGGAGGGTGCAGTGAAATGCCGCTGTTTATGTGGCTCAGTATCCTGCAACGTAAGGCATGCGTCAATTGTCGGGGATATGAAGGTATCCTGCTAAGAGCACGGTTCAGACCGTGAATTCAAGGTGGCACCGCGGAGTGCGTCATTAAGACCAATTCGTCCTTGATGGAAATCGTTGATTTCTGTCAGGGACTTTTTTTATCACGAAATTGCTCACCGGATTTCAAATATCAGAAAGTCTCTGACGGAACCTGGCTAAGGAGGAGCAAAATGATTAGAGAAGCAATTGAAAAGATCGTGAACAAAGAGGATCTGACTTATGACGAAGCCTACACTGTCATGAACGAGATAATGAGCGGGGAGAGCTCAGCCACCCAGAATGCAGCTTTTTTGTCTGCGCTCTCGACCAAGAGTGCCAAGGCGGAGACTACGGATGAGATAGCAGGATGCGCGGCCGCCATGAGAGAGCATGCCACCAAAGTGGAGACCGGAATGGACGTGTTTGAGATAGTTGGGACCGGCGGAGATAAGGCAGGGAGCTTCAACATTTCAACAACATCTGCGCTTGTTGCCGCGGCAGGCGGGATGAAGGTAGCCAAGCACGGAAACCGCGCTGCGTCCTCCCTTTGCGGCACGGCAGACTGCCTTGAGGCTCTTGGCGTCAACATACAGCAGGACCCGGAGAAATGCAAAGAGCTGCTTGATGAAGTGGGAATGTGTTTCTTCTTTGCCCAGAAGTATCATACCTCGATGAAATATGTGGGACCTATCAGGAAGGAACTGGGATTCAGGACGGTGTTCAATATCCTTGGACCACTTACAAATCCCGCCACACCTTCAATGCAGCTTCTTGGTGTATATGATGAATATCTGGTAGAGCCCCTTGCGCAGGTTCTTATACAACTCGGGGTAAAAAGAGGCATGGTCGTCTACGGCATGGACAAGCTTGACGAGATATCCATGAGTGCACCGACCAGAGTCTGTGAGATCAAGGACGGATGGTTCAAGAGCTATGTCATAGAGCCTGAGGACTTCGGCTTTACAAAGTGCGATAAGGATGAACTCAAAGGCGGAACGCCGCAGGAGAATGCCCAGATCACAAGGGATATCTTAGGCGGAGCTAAGGGACCAAAGAGGGACGCGGTTCTTATGAACGCAGGCGCATCTCTTTATATAGGAGGAAAGGCGCCGAGCTTTGGGGACGGAATTAAGCTTGCCGCAGAGCTGATCGATTCGGGAGCGGCTCTGCAGACACTTGATAAATTCATTGAGGTGAGCAACAGAGCCTGATAAGGAGAAAAAATGGATATACTGGTGCAGCTGGCTGACCATGCGAGATTAAGAGTTGAAGAGGCAAAGAGAATAATTCCACCGCAGGAGATAAAAGAGAGGGCGCACGCTCTTAAAAAGGGAGCATTTGAATTTGAGGAGGCGCTGCGGAAAGATGGAATGTCTTTTATCTGCGAGTGCAAGAAGGCTTCTCCATCAAAGGGCATTATAGCTGAAGAATTTGACTACCTTGCAATTGCTAAGGAATATGAAGCCGCCGGAGCGGACTGTATTTCGGTTCTCACAGAGCCGAAGTGGTTCCTCGGAAGCGACAGCTACCTTGAGGAAATCGCGAGGGCAGTAAATATCCCGTGTATCCGCAAGGACTTCACAGTGGATGAGTACATGATCTATGAGGCCAAACTTCTTGGGGCAAAGGCGGTTCTTTTGATTTGTTCAATCCTTGATGCGGGCGCGATAAGGGAGTACATAGATATATGCGACGAACTCGGGATGAGCGCCCTCGTGGAAGCACATGATGCAAAAGAGATAGAAAAAGCCCTGGAGAGCGGCGCTAGAATAGTTGGAGTAAACAACAGGAACCTTCGAAATTTTACGGTTGATACTTCAAACAGCATGAACCTAAGGAAGATGGTTCCTGAGGATGTGGTATTTGTATCTGAGAGCGGGATACAGTCCCGAAGTGATGTAGGGCAGCTTTGCAGCTTCGGAGTAAATGCGGTGCTGATAGGAGAGATGCTCATGAGGGCCAAGGATAAGAAGGCGATGCTGTCAGAGCTAAAAAGCGCAGCCGGATGTTAAAGGATTGGTTAAAAGGAGAGCACATGACGGCGATCAAACTTTGCGGGATGATGTCTGAGTCCGATATCGGCAAGGCCAATGAGCTGATGCCTGAATATGTGGGCTTTGTCTTCTTTAAAAAGAGCAAAAGAAACCTGTCGGCTCAGAGAGCAGCGCAGCTCAAGGCAGGGCTTAACAGAAGCATAAAGGCAGTCGGTGTTTTTGTGAATGCCGATGAGTATTTTATAAAAGAGCTGATTGATGATGGAACGATTGATGCTGCGCAGCTGCATGGCGATGAGGACGATGACTATATAAGGCGACTTAAGGATGCAGGTATCTATGTCATCAAAGCCATAAGGATCATGGATGATGAGAGTCTTAAAAAAGCGCAGGCCTCGCCTGCCGACATGGTGCTGCTCGATGCAGGAATGGGCGGCGGAGAGCGGTTTGACTGGGAGCTGCTAAGAGACTTTAACAGGAAATATTTCCTGGCAGGAGGGCTGGACCCTGAAAATGTGCGGGGGGCTATAGAAAGCCTTCATCCCTATGGGGTTGATGTCAGCAGCGGTATAGAGACCGTGGGAAGAAAGGATATGAGTAAGATGGAGAAATTTGTTGAGAATGTCAGAGGAGCAGATGGTCAGGAGAAGGCTGGAAGGTTTGGAATCCACGGCGGACAGTATATCCCCGAGACCCTCATGAACGCGGTAATAGAACTTGAGAAAGCCTACAATCATTACAAAAATGATCCGGAGTTTAACAGGGAGCTGACAGATCTTTTGAATGATTATGCCGGAAGGCCGTCAAGACTCTACTATGCTGAGAAGATGACCAGGGACCTTGGCGGGGCAAAGATATACCTCAAGAGGGAGGATTTAAATCATACGGGATCCCACAAGATCAACAATGTCCTCGGTCAGGCGCTTCTTGCCAAAAAGATGGGCAAGACAAGGCTCATAGCCGAGACAGGTGCCGGTCAGCATGGAGTTGCAACGGCGACGGCAGCGGCGCTTCTTGGGATGGAATGCGTGGTCTTCATGGGCAAGGAGGACACCGAGCGCCAGGCTCTGAATGTGTACAGGATGAAGCTGCTTGGAGCCGACGTCATCCCTGTGACTACAGGAACAGCCACACTCAAGGATGCGGTATCTGAGTGCATGAGGGAGTGGACCAAGAGGATTGATGACACCCACTACTGCCTCGGGTCTGTGATGGGGCCGCACCCGTTTCCTACTATCGTAAGGGATTTCCAGTCCGTCATATCCAGGGAGATAAAAGAGCAGATACTTGAAAAGGAAGGAAGGCTTCCGAGTGCCGTCATCGCATGCGTCGGAGGCGGAAGCAATGCGATAGGGAGCTTTTATAATTTTATAGAAGATAAGGAAGTCAGACTCATTGGCTGTGAGGCAGCAGGCAGAGGGATCGACACCTTCGAGACCGCAGCCACGGTCAACACTGGTAAACTGGGAATCTTTCACGGTATGAAATCATACTTCTGCCAGGATGAGTACGGTCAGATAGCGCCGGTCTACTCGATATCCGCGGGGCTTGATTATCCGGGCATAGGTCCTGAGCATGCACATCTGCACGACATAGGAAGGGCGCAGTATGTGCCGGTGACGGATGATGAGGCAGTTGAGGCTTTCGAGTACCTCTCAAGAACCGAGGGTATAATTCCTGCGATAGAGAGCGCGCATGCAGTTTCCTATGCGACAAAGCTGGCGCCTTCGATGAGCAGTGATGACATTATCGTTGTGACCATCTCCGGAAGGGGAGATAAGGACTGCGCAAGCATAGCGCGCTACAGAGGAGAGAATATAAATGAGTAAGATTCATAAAGCATTCCGGGACAAAAAGGCATTTATACCGTTCATCACCTGCGGTGACCCTGATCTTGATACAACAAAAAAGATAATAAGGGAGCTTGAAAAAAACGGAGCAGACCTTATTGAACTTGGCATTCCCTTTTCAGATCCCACTGCGGAAGGACCTGTGATACAGGGGGCCAATATAAGGGCGCTAAGTAACGGGATAACAACCGATGACATTTTTGAGATGGTAAAAGAGATAAGAGCGGATGTAACTGTGCCGCTGGTGTTTATGACCTATGCAAACGTTGTATTCTCCTATGGCATGGACAGCTTCTTTGGCCGGTGCGCTGAGGCCGGGATGGATGGAATAATCCTTCCGGACGTGCCGTTTGAAGAAAAGGCAGAGTTTGAGTGTCACGCGGAAAAACATGGTATTGATTTTGTCTCGATGGTGGCTCCGACATCAGAGGAGAGGATAGAGCGCATAGCGCAGAATGCGAAAGGATTTATTTATATAGTCTCTTCTCTTGGAGTAACAGGAGAGCGCAGCAGCATAAACAGCCATGTAAAAGAGCTGGTCGGGAAAGTTAAGAAAAGTGCCAAGGTTCCATGCGCAGTAGGCTTTGGTATATCGACACCGCAGCAGGCTTCGGAGATGGTACAGATTGCCGACGGCGCGATCATTGGCTCTGCAATAGTGCGGATAATCGGACAGTACGGAAAAGATGCTCCTGAGCATGTCGGTGAATTTGTCAGAAGCATCAAGAGCGCTTATCCGTCCTGAGAGCTCTCACAAGGTACGAACTCGTATAGAAATTCCACATGAAGTGACTTGCTGATGTCTTTTGTGCAGTCTTCGTCAAAACTGTTCGCGACAGATATCATCTCCTGTCTGTCTGATACGGGTATCAGAACCATGATCTGATCTGATTTGATCTGTACTATGACATCACTGGTCCTGAGTTTTGAGCGCAGAAAACTTATAAAGGCATCTGCAAGTTCTGAAATGTTTTCGTCGGGATCATCGCTTGACAATAAAAACAATACTTTGACGGCATTTTTGTTGAATCTTTTGAAGTAGCGGATCGCGAAACGGTAAATCTGGGCAAAAGCCTCTTTTCCAACGACCATGGCGCCTTCCGTATTGTTTCGTTCCTCGATCTCAATACTGATCCTCGACATATCGGTATGGATATCGGACTCATGATTGGTATCAGCGGAAAAAGTTTCTTCGTATACCCATGCACCGTGTTTGCCGTTCTGCTTGACCCTATACATTGCAGCGTCGGCACATTTAAAGAGGGTGTGATAATCCCTTGAGTAATCAGGAACAAGTACTGCGCCTACTGATATCCCGAAGGGCAGATCAAAGTCATCCCCCATTAGCTGGAGGCACTCGCCTATAAGTTGTGCGTTAAGTCTGTCTGAGAGAGCCTGAATCGCGGTCTTGGATTTTAGATTCACGAAAAATGCCAGGAATTCATCTCCGCCAATCCTTGATACCAGGTCTTCTGACCTGATATTATGCCTGAGAATGTTGGAGAAGGCGATCAGAACCTTATCGCCCATATCATGTCCGAAAATATCATTTATCAGTTTAAAATTATCCAGGTCGAGCATCATAAGTACACCGGAGCTCGTCCTGCACATATCAGCGATCTGTTCTGCTCCGCTCGATTTATTAAGGAATCCGGTCAGCTTGTCATAGGAAGCTTTTTTTCTGAGCTGTTCTATGGTCTTGTTGCTCTCAATAGTGTTGCCGATGCGGCTTAAGAGAATTTCCTTATCGAGCGGCTTTCTCAAAAAGTCTGAAGCTCCGTCCCTGAGTCCGCGTCTCTCGGTATCCTTGTCGTCATCGCCTGTGAGGAAAAACACCGGGGTTTTGCTCTTTCCAATGTTATCTTCCAGAATCCTGAGAGCGTGGAACGTCTCAAATCCGTCCATTTCGGGCATGAGAACGTCAAGAAGCACGAGATCGGGGGTGTTGTGCTCCATAAACTTAAGGAGATCTGCTCCTGAGCGCAGGCAACTGATCCGCATTCCTTCATCTTTTAAGAGATTTTTCGCATATTTAAGTTCTATTGGGTCGTCATCGACGACAACTATCCAATAACCCAATTATTACCTCCGTTTTGCCATTTCCTTAGATGATGTGCATTCTACTCCATAATGATTCTCTCATACAACAGGCTGCGGTTTCTAGAGGGTGTTTCACATTGAAACATTAATGTTTGATTTAGATCACGTAAACAACTATCATAAAATTGAATATAGCAAGAATTGGAGATGGCGATATAATGAATACAGGATTTGGAGATATTCTGAAAGAATTGCGAACAGATAAGAACCTGACACAGCAGCAGCTGGCCGATAGACTTTTTGTGAACCGCTCCAGCGTTGCCAACTGGGAGAGTGGAAGACGCGTTCCGGATCTGCTGCTTACCACCAGAATTGCCAGGGTTCTTGGCGTAGAGATAGCATCGCTCATAAGCTTTGAATGCAGTGAGAGCATATCTCCTGAGATAATTGTTGTCGATGATGAGACTATCCTTCTTTCTGGAATCATTCCCGTGATCTCCGAGGTGGTACCACAGGCAACGATAACGGGTTTTTCAAGGACATCCGAGGCGATCGAGTATTCAAGGAAGAACAACGTGTCTATAGCATTTCTCGATATCGAACTGGGAAAAGTCAGCGGACTTGACCTGTGCAGAACGCTTCTGGACATCAATCCCAGGACCAATATAATCTTCCTTACGAGCCATCAGGACTATGCGCTTGAGGCATGGAATACTCATGCCAGCGGTTTTTTGATCAAACCTCTTGAAAAAGAGGACGTGGAAGAACAATTGAGCAAATTGAGATATCCTATTACGGAATAATGGGGGAACAGAATGATCAAAGCAGTTGATGTCGCCAATTTTTGCATTGCGTCTTCGGGACTTACGGTTTCAATGATAGGGCTCATATTTGCGCGCTATGCAAGATTTCTGGAGGATTGGCACAAGAAATATTTTAATGTTACCTTTGCGATAGTCATGGTGTATGTCTTGTCGGATCTGATATCACAGCTCTCGCTTGAAGTTTTGGGAGAATCATTTGGAGCGGTTTCTGCGACAGCAGTGTTTTTTGAATCCTTTTTTTCTTCAGTGCTTATGCCGCTTCTGAGTGTTATGATCCTGCACGTCTGCAAGAAAGACCTGCGAAGTCCTTTTCTTTATATAAATATCTGTCTGTGGGCAGTCTATGTGATCATTCTGGTATTTACTCAGTTTACAGCCTCGATTTATTACATCACTTATAACAACGTATATCACAGAGGTCCGCTCTACCCAATTCTGCTGATACCTCCGGTTTTACTTATGCTATCCAATCTCATCGGACTTTATGTATGGAAAAAACATCTCTCCGAGAAGCAGTTTTTATCAATGTTTTTGTATATCATTATTCCGATGATCTCGATGATCATTCAGATGTTCTTCTACGGACTGCTCCTCATAGTGCTCGGAAGCTCCATATCTGCAATGGTCCTGTTTGTTTACATCATGAATGAGCAGATTGAAAAAACGATTGCACAGTCCAAAGAAGTTGCGGACCAGAAACTTAAGATAATGACGCTTCAGATGCGGCCTCATTTTGTCTATAACACGCTTATCAACATATATTATCTCTGCGACAGTGATCCGGCCAAAGCCAAGTCCGCCATCAAGGATTTCACCAACTACCTCAGACATAATTTCACTGCAATTGAGAAAGAAGAAGCAATACCCTTTGACGAAGAACTGAAACATGCCAGAGCGTATCTGGATGTAGTAAAGGTTCGCTTTGAGCAGCAGCTCTTTGTTGAGTATGACATTGAATATACCTCCTTCAGGATTCCTGCCCTCACGCTTGAACCGATAGTTGAAAATGCGGTCAAGCACGGACTTGACCCTGATTCGTCGCCGCTAAATATCCTGATAAGTACAAGCAGGCAGTCAGACCACATACTCATAACTGTTGAAGACAACGGTTCGGGTTACATGCCAATGGAATCGGAAGCGGTTAAGAAGGCATACGGTGAAGATGGCGATTCTCACATCGGACTTTCAAATGTGAGAAGCAGATTAAAAGAGATGTGCGCTGGAACACTTGAAGTTGAACAAAGGGTTGGTGGTGGAACAAAAGTTACAATAAAGATACCTAAAATATAAAATAAGAAGGGGACGGTTTTGTATCAGAACCGTCCCCATTAAAGAGCGGAGTCGGAGGGATTCGAACCCTCGTGCCCAAAAAGGACAAACGCATTTCGAGTGCGCCTCATTACGACCACTTTGATACGACTCCAGAGCTTTTTTATTATACTTACTTAATGTTTTTAAGTCAACAGGGTTACTTGGCATAAAGAATTATATTATGTATAATTACTAGTAGTGTGCGTTAATAATGACTATTCAGAGTAAGGACTCGGGATAGAACATATTCAAAGGAGGCCTTTTCACATGATGAGAATTGGTATGTTGACTAGTGGTGGTGACTGTCAGGCTTTGAATGCAGCAATGCGCGGCGTTGTTAAGTGTATTGCGCACAGCGGTCAGGAAGTGGAGTTTTACGGTTTCAAGAATGGCTACAGAGGCCTTATCTACAGTGATTTCCGTATGCTTACCTCCAAGGATTTTTCGGGTATTCTTACCAAAGGCGGAACGATCCTTGGCAGCTCAAGAACTCCCTTTAAGACCATAAGAGAGCCCGATGAGAACGGACTTGATAAGGTGGAGGCTATGAAGCAGAATTATCATAAGCTCCAGCTTGACTGCCTTGTGGTTCTCGGGGGTAACGGTTCCCAGAAGACTGCCAATCTTCTGAGCGAAGAGGGACTCAATGTTGTATCTCTTCCCAAGACAATTGACAATGACCTCTGGGGAACAGACATGACCTTTGGTTTCCAGAGTGCTGTAGATGTTGCGACTAACGTTATAGACAATATCCACACAACTGCGGATTCTCACGGTCGTGTATTCATAATCGAAGTTATGGGACACAAGGTTGGATGGCTCACACTTAACGCAGGAATTGCGGGCGGTGCTGATGTTATCCTTATCCCTGAGATTCCTTACGATATTGGCAAGATCTGCGACGCGATCGAGGCCAGGGACAAGAGGGGCAGCAGGTTCACAATCATCGCTGTCGCTGAGGGCGCAATTTCCAAGAAGGATGCCAAGCTCTCCAAGAAAGAATACAAGGAGAAGATGGCAAATTACAAATATCCTTCGGTTTCTTATGAGATAGCAGAGGCAATCCAGAAGAAGACCGGACATGAAGTGCGTGTAACCGTTCCCGGACACATGCAGAGGGGCGGAGCTCCGGATCCCTACGACAGGGTATTTGCGTCAAGACTTGGGGCAGAGGCCGGACAGCTCATCCTCAATAAGGAATACGGATTTATGGTTGCCTACAAGAACCGCGAGATCGTCAAGGTTCCGCTTAAAGATATTGCAGGCAAGTTAAAATATGTGTCTCCTGATGCGAGCATCATCAAGGAGGCAAAAATGCTGGGAGTATGCTTTGGGGATTAAGCTTAATACCTGGCATGATCATAGTTTTGTTGGAGTTTTTTAATGGGTTATGTAGCACTGTACAGGAAGTTCAGACCCCCGGTCTTTGAAGATGTCAAAGGCCAGGATCACATAATTACAACGCTCAGGAATCAGATAAGATCAGACAGAGTCGGACATGCTTACCTGTTCTGCGGAACACGCGGAACAGGTAAGACTTCTGTTGCGAAAATTTTGGCAAAAGCAGTGAACTGCGAGAACCCCGTGGATGGAAGTCCGTGCGGGGAGTGCGAGATGTGCAGGGAGATTGCGGCCGGCAGCAGCATGAATGTCATAGAGATCGACGCCGCGTCTAACAACGGTGTCGAAAATGTCAGGGAGATTATCGACGAGGTCTCATATTCCCCCACCAAAGGAAAGAGGAAGGTATACATCATCGACGAGGTGCACATGCTCTCGACCGGTGCTTTTAACGCGCTCCTTAAGACTCTTGAGGAACCGCCTTCCTATGTGATGTTTATACTTGCGACGACTGAGGTGCACAAGATTCCCATCACAATTCTGTCAAGGTGCCAGAGATATGATTTCCACAGAATAACCATTGATACAATTGAGGCAAGGCTGAGGCAGGTCGTCGATGCCGAGGGCATAGATGTCGAAGAGAGAGCCCTGCGTTATATTGCCAAGACGGCTGACGGATCCATGCGTGATTCGCTTAGTCTCCTTGACCAGTGCATTGCCTTCAACTACGGAGAGGAACTGACCTATGACAAGGTCCTTGGAGTTCTGGGCGCGGTTGACACTGAGGTGTTTAAAAAACTGTTTGATGCGGTCTATACAAGAAATGTGGGCGATGCGCTCAAGATCCTTTCAGAGGTTGTCATACAGGGTAGAGAACTGACACAGTTTGTGAATGACTTTGTCTGGTATCTGCGCAATCTTATGCTTGTTCAGGCATCAGACCAGATGGAAGATGTTGTGGATATATCTACAGACAACCTTAAAACTCTTAAGGAGCAGGCGCAGGGAGCCGATACGGATACCATACTTCGCTTCATAAGGATCTTTTCCGAGCTCTCTTCCGATATAAGATATGCGACGCAGAAGAGGATCCTGATTGAGATCACGCTCATCAGACTCTGCAAACCGCAGATGGACAAAGACGCGGAATCCTTTGAGGACAGGCTTAAGGCGCTCGAAGATAAGAGCGAGGAAAACTCTAAGATTGTTGACAGAATACGAAGCGGAGAGATATCGGTTTCTTCAGGTGCCCCGCAGCAGGGGGCAGGCATCCCCAAGGCAAAAAAGGTACTTGGGCGGGCGGTTCCTGAAGATATTCAGAAAATCGTCAGCAATTGGAAGTCTGCCATAGGCAGAATGGAAAATCCGATGAAGACGTATATGCAGAGGGCAAAGCTGAGTCTGGGTAGCGGTGATACACTTCAGATCGTTTTTGACAGCAAAGCTCTTGCAGACAAGTACGCGCAGGGAGAGTCTGCACAGGAATTGCAGAATTTTCTGGACAATCTGACGGGGAGACAGGTAACCTATGAGACTAGGTTCCTGCCACCGCAGGAGGTCTTTGAAGAGAATTATATAAATCTGGAATCCATAAATTTTGAAATAGTTACAGAAGATGAAAGTGAGGAAGAATAATGGCAAAACGTGGAGGATTTCCCGGTGGTATGCCGGGCAACATGAACAATCTTATGAAACAGGCGCAGAGAATGCAGCGCCAGATGGAAGAAAACCAGAAGGAACTTGAGACCAAAGAGTTTACCGCCAAGGCGGGAGGCGGGGCTGTTGAGATAACAGTCTTTGGCAATAAGAATGTAAAGAGTGTTACAATATCTCCTGAAGCAGTAGATCCGGACGATGTTGAGACCCTTCAGGACATGATCGTTGCCGCTTTTAACGAGGCAATGAAGCAGGCTGATGAAGCAAACGAGGCTATGATGGGCAAGATGACTGGTGGTTTGGGCGGAGGCTTTCCTTTCTGATGGAATTATACAGCGGACATATTAACCGTTTAATTGATGAGCTGGCGAGCCTTCCGGGTATCGGTGGAAAATCGGCGCAGAGACTTGCTTTTTACATAATCAATATGCCCAGGGACAGGGTGAAAAGACTTGCTGATTCTATAACAGATGCCAGAGAGAACGTTCATTACTGCAGTGTGTGCTGCACTCTTACCGATGAGGACATATGTCCTATCTGCAGCAATGAAAGCAGGGATCACCGAACAATAATGGTAGTGGAGAACGCAAGAGACCTGGCTGCCTATGAGAAGACAGGAAAGTACGAGGGTGTGTATCATGTTCTGCATGGCGCTATTTCACCGATGATGGGTATTGGCCCCGGAGATATCAGGCTGACAGAGCTGATGCAAAGGCTCCAGTCTCAGGAAGTGGATGAAGTGATCGTTGCGACAAACTCCAGCCTTGAGGGCGAGACCACCGCAATGTATATAAGCAAACTCATCAAGCCCACAGGAGTTAAGGTCACAAGGATAGCGAGCGGAGTGCCGGTTGGCGGCGATCTGGAATATATTGACGAGGTGACTCTTTTGAGAGCACTCGAGGGAAGAACAGAACTGTAATTTTATAATTTATAATAACTAAGGAGGAAGCAGGCATGGCGGTTAAAAGAGAGTTTTGTGGAGAATCACAGACCGAAGCACCAATTTATGTTTATCATCTTTCCAACAATTCCGGGATGGAAGTGGATATTTTGAATTATGGCTGCATAGTCAGAAATATTTATGTCCCAGACAAGGATGGCAACAGGGTAGATGTGGTGCTTGGATATGATGATTACAAGGATTATTTTGTAAATGACGTTTTCTTTGGAGCAGCAGTTGGACCTTCTGCCAACAGGATAGCCAACGCTAAGTACAGTATTGATGGAAAAGAGTTTATCCTGCCCATAAATGATGGCCCGAACAATCTTCATACCGATATCAACAACGGTTTCCACAAACGTGTATGGGATGCGGAAGAGGGAGAGAACTTTGTGAAGTTTACTCTTAAAGCTGAGGATGGAGATCTTGGATTCTCCGGAAACAGAGTGTTTGAGCTTACATATACATTGAGCGAGGAGAATGCTCTTTCTCTCCATTATCATGCAACAAGCGATGCAAGGACGCTTATCAACATGACCAATCACTCCTATTTTAATCTCAGCGGACAGGACTACGGCAGCTGCCTTGACCACACTCTGAAGCTTAACTGCTCAAGGTACACTCCTGTAATAGACTCCGCTTCAATACCGACGGGAGAGATTGCAAGCGTTGAGGGAACTCCTTTTGACTTTACACAGGAAAAGACAATAGGAAGAGACATAGAGGCTGACAATGAGCAGCTTAAGTTTGTCGGCGGCTATGACCATAACTTTGTTGTGGACAATGCTGATGGAACCAGGAGGTCTTTTGCAACCGCATCTTCACCGGTAACAGGAATAACGATGCACTGCTCGACTACACTTCCGGGTGTTCAGCTTTACACCGGCAATTTCCTTAACCACAACAAGGGCAAGGGCGGAAAAGAGTACATGAAGAGGGACGGATTCTGTCTTGAGACTCAGTTCTTCCCAAATTCCATTAACCAGGAAGGATTCCCGGACAGTGTATTCGGGCCTGACAGAGAGTATGATGCAATCACGGTTTATCAGTTTTCATAAATATTTATTTCGGGAGGCATAGATTTGGCTGAAGTAAGGGATTTTAATTCCTACGTGGGAAAATTAAATAATTCAGACGACAGCGAGCAGCCTTCCGGAACAGAACCCTCTTATCAGGAAAAAATCAGAAACCACAGACTGGCGGTTGTCTTCAGGACAGTTGCGATAGTGAGTTTTTCGGTGATCTTTATTTTTCTGGTTTATGTAGGCTGGAGAGACAAAGAGTATTCCGAGGCGGTCATCACAGATGGCGCTGCGATAACAAACGGCATCGACTCCAAGGTGATCGGGCTTGACGGATTTATTGTACAGTACAGTAAAGATGGTATAAGCTGCATAAACGCAAGCGGGCAGTCACTGTGGAATCAGACTTACGAGATGCAGAACCCGATAGCACATACAAGTGGGAATGTGGTTGCTGTCGGAGATTACAATGGACACAATATCTATGTGAGTGATACATCCGGCAACCTTGGGCAGGTTGACACCAATCTGCCCATAAGGGATTTCTGTGTTTCTTCACAGGGAGTTGTCGCTGCAGTGCTGGATGGAACGGATGTCACCTGGATATACCTGTATGATGCCCAGGGTAATGCTCTGGCAAACTTTAAGACAACCATGAAGGACAGCGGGTATCCGGTTTCAATCAGCATTTCGCCAAATGGCGAGCTGGTGTGTGTGTCATACCTGTATCCTGATGAGGGAACACTCAAGACGAGTGTGGCATTTTTTAACTTTGGTTCAGTGGGGCAGAACTCAATCGACAACTATGCAAGCGGTTATGATTATCCCGGAGTCGTGGTTCCCTATGTTCAGTTCATGAATGCCGGTGCGGCTTTTGGCGTGTCGGATGACAGGATCATGTTCTACTCCGGCAATCAGAAGCCTGTAAGTCAGGCGGAGATACTTACAGGACAGGAGCAGATAAAATCCATATATTTTAATGACAGACATGTTGGAGTTGTGTTCCCTAACAGTACAGAAGACGGCGCATACAGACTGCAGGTTTACAATGATCGCGGAACTTCGGAGCTGAGTGCGGTCTTTGACATTGAATATTCGGATATACTTTTCAATAATGACCAGATAATCATATACAACGAGGATGAGTGTCTGATCATGGACATGAACGGGCGTACCAAATACCGCGGCGAGTTTCAGGTGCCTGTAAGAGTGATGGTTCCGACATCTCTTCGGAGCAGGTTCGTGCTTGTTACAAAAGACAATATTCAGTCGATGAATCTAAAATAGGATTAAGTGATGAGTTTTGAGATTTCACATATCGTAATTGCAACTGTAGTTGTGTGCATGCTATTATGGCGCGTGTCATATGGGACAGAAAATGGCCTGTTTGCGGAAGCAACAGGCCTTGTTGCTGTAATAGCGTCATTTGCTGCGGTCTACTATATAACGAATATTGCCGGCGGGATGCTGACAAAGAGCTTTGGCGCAGTGCTGCCTAAGGTAGGATATCTGGTGGTGGCGTTTACCATATACAGGGTCATGAATGCACTTGGCAGGGCACTTCGGGGGATAAAAGAGGTACCTGTACTTGGGGCGATGAACAGACTGCTCGGAGGACTGATGGGAGTTGCTGAAACAATCCTGATAATCCTTCTGGTCGAGTTTGTGACGGGAATAGAGATAATTGTGCCGATGGCAAGCCTTGGAAACAGGCTTTGGAACTACGTTCTGAGCAATATTCAAAAAACTTTATAAACAATTTAAAAAAGTTGTTGACATACTATTGCCACTATGATATTCTAAGTAAGCTGTCGCTGAGGACAGCAAGAACAAAGCACCTTGACAAATAAACAGTAATGCAACCCTGAAAAATTCCAAAAAGCATTGAGCAGGTCGCAAGACCTGATCAATACATGAGAAGATTTCAGAATTAACAAACCAAAAGTAATAACGGACAGAACGAAAAGCCAAGCTTTAGTTCTGACCAGATTGAACTATTTAAACGTGAGAGTTCGATCCTGGCTCAGGATGAACGCTGGCGGCGTGCCTAACACATGCAAGTCG